>Ga0187877_1001788_pt1 | contig 20876 bp, 19 predicted proteins | sample June2016WEW_17_1_3_FD_132430 | JGI IMG/M metagenome (GOLD analysis project Ga0187877, IMG submission 132430) | Peatland microbial communities from SPRUCE experiment site at the Marcell Experimental Forest, Minnesota, USA - June2016WEW_17_100 | ecosystem: Environmental > Terrestrial > Soil >... | reverse complement strand
GCCGGCCATCGCCATGCTGGCATACGGCTGGGTGTTGCACATGGGCCTGTTCGACTTTTATCTGAGCCTCGGGTTGTGCTTCTGGGGTCTGGCTCTGGCGTGGGAATGGAAGCCCCGGCGAGTGGCGGCCGCGGTCCCCGTTCTGATAGTCGCGTACGTGGCCCACGGGCTGCCGGTGGCCTGGACCGTTGCCCTGCTGGCGTACCTGTGGCTGGCCCGCCCCATGACGCCGCGCCACCGAGCGATCCTGATGGCCGCATCTCTGGCGGCCATGGTTGCGGGGCGCGCCGTGGCGACCAGCATGATGTCCTACATATGGCTGCCGCAACAGATGATGATGATCACGGGGACCGACCAGCTTTGGGTTTTCAATGACAAGTATGGCGCACCGTGCCTCGGATTACTGCTGGTTGCGGTGCTGCTGTTGGTGCGATTGCTGGGCAAGTCCGGAGCTCGCAGCGTGTTATCGAGCCTCCCGTTCCAGATTGCCGTCCTCAGCGCGGCGGGTGTCTGCATCGTCCCCACCAGGTTGCAGATTCCCGGTTACAACCACGCGCTGGTATACATCGCCGAGCGCATGTCTCTGGCTGTGGGCGTGTGCTTGTGCGCGTTGCTGGCGGCGGCGCCGATGCGCGCCTACCACCGCTACGCGATGGGCGTGGTGGCGCTCCTGTTTTTCGGTTTTCTCTACCGGGATGAGCGCGTTCTGAATGCTCTCGAAGACCGGATGACGCTGTTGGTGTCGCAATTGCCGCCCGGGCAGCGGGTGGTGAGCGCGATCGACGATCCCACACTCCACATCAGCGCTCTGACCCACATGATCGACCGCGCCTGCCTGGCCCGGTGTTATAGCTACGCAAACTACGAGCCTTCCACCGCGCAGTTCCGGATTCGAGCGGCGGCCGGGAATCCGCTCGTGGTCTCGACCTACGAGGATTCGTGGCGCTTGCAGACGGGCAGCTACGTGGTAAAGGAGCGCGACCTGCCCCTGTACCAGGTGTACTTGGACCAGGCCGGGTACATGCGCATTCGTATGCTGACAGCCGGCGCACAATCCGGCGTCACGTACTGTGACGTTTTGTAAACTCCAGGTGGAGCGCGCGCACCACGGCCAGCCAGATGACCGCCGCGGCGTAGCCCGCCAGCACATCGGTCGGATAGTGGAAGCCGAGGTACACGCGCGAGAATCCCATCAGACCCACAAGCAGCGCCGCGGCGGCGAAAATCGCCATTCGCTTGAAGCGCGACCGGGCCCAGGGGACGCCCCGCGCGGCCAGAATCATCGCCAGCACGCCAAAAAAACAGCAAGACACCATGGCATGGCCGCTGGGAAAGCTGTGGGTCACAGGCGAGGCAAGTCCGAAGAAAGGCTCGGGCCGCGGCCTGTTGAACAGCAACTTCATGATTTGATCGAGCGCTTCCGCGCCCAAGGCCGCCACCGCAAACACCACCGCCGCGCGTCTTCGTTTCGCGGCCACCAGCCACCAAACCAGAATCACGCCGAGCGGCGCCAGGATAACCTCGGAGCCAAATAGCGACACGCCGCGCATCACGGCCGTGAGCGGCGGCGAGGACCTGGCGTGAACGGCGTCGCGAATGGGCGTGTCCAAGCGCATGGCGTCGCCTCGCGTCACCTCGCGGGCCAGCCACACGAAAAGGATCAGCGCCAAAGCGGTAACCAGCCAGTGAAGCCGTGCCATCTCCAGCAGTGTGACACAATAGTCGTTCCCATATGCGAAGGGCTTTCATTGTTCTTTTTGTGCTCGCCTTCGGGGCGCACGCTCAAACACCGCTGGGGACCGTAACCGGACTGGCGACCGACCCCTCCGGCGGCTCGGTCCCCAATGCTTCCGTCACTTTGACGAACCAGGATACCGGGGTGCGGCGCGCGGCCTCGACCAACACCAGCGGCGTTTACTCCTTCCCGGACCTGGCGCCAGGCGTCTACACGCTGCGAGCAAGCGCGAAGGGATTCCGTTCGCTCACGACGCGCACGTTCGCGGTAGAGGCGTATGGCACCGTGCGGCAGGACCTCAGGTTCGAGATTGCGGCCGACTCCACCGAAATAGTGGTCAGTGAAGCGGTGCCGGCGGCCATCGAGATGGAAACGCCGGCGGTGGGGTCGGACATGCTGGCGCGGCAGATCATCGAAGTGCCTACCAACCTGCGCAGCATCTCGAAAAACTCGGGCGATTCGGGCCTTATCTCCGAGATCATGCCGCTGACCGTTCCGGGCGTGGTGCAGGTGGGCAACGGCGCCAAGTGGCTGACGCCGGGCGCGGGCGCGACCGGCATCAAGGTGAAGGTGGATGGCATCGAAACCACGTTCGGCAATTTCGGAAGCCCCGACAACGTATCGCAGCCCTCGGTGGAGGCCGTTCAGGAGTTCACCGCCAATGTGCTCACCGCGCGCGCGGAGTTCGGCGGCATGGGCACGGTGACCACGGCGACGAAATCCGGCGCCAACCGGTTTCACGGGGGCGTCTTCTGGTACGTGCGTAACAGCGTCACCGACGCGCGCAGCACGTTCTCCACCACCAAACCTTTCCAGAACCTGCACAACTACGGAGGGACCGTGAGCGGCCCATTGCAGCGGGACAGGACTTTCTTCTTTTTCGATTTCGATGGCATGCGCGGCGCGGCGGCGTACCTGTTTTCGCCCAACGTGCCTACGGTGGCGATGCGGCAGGGAGATTTCACCGGCTTGGCGGCTCTCAAGAATCCGTTCACCGGAGCGACGCCGTTCAGCGGGAACACGATTCTGGCGCGGTATCTCAGCCCGCAGGCGCTCCAGACGCAGAGTCTCTTCCTGCCGCTGCCGAATTTCGGAGCGCCTTCGTTAACCGCGGCGAACTATCGCGCGTCGTTCGACGGGCCCGAAGTGCACCGCACCGAGGAGATCAAGCTGGACCACAGTTTCACCGCGCGCAACATGGCGTTTCTGCGGTATGAGAACCGCAAGGACGATTACCACATTCCAGGCGCGCGCTCGTCGCTGCCGCCCTCGGCCGCGGGGACCTCCGACAACATCCGCCGCGTGAATTTCTGGACGCTGGGGGATGTCCACACGATCCGGCCGAACGTGGTCAACGAATTCCGCGCGGGCGTGGTGATTCTGGTGTCGGCCAGCAGCTCGAATCTGAATGGGCAGGACCTCTTGAACCAGATCGGTATCGGGGGACTGCCCAGCCGGGGCTACACCAACAGTCTCCCTTACTTCAGTATCTCGGGAGTCACGGGCAACGCCATCAACTTACTCAATCCGGTGAACGACGGGCACTCGCAGTTAGCCGACAACCTGAGCTGGATCGCCGGCCATCACGCTATGAAGTTCGGCGTGGAAGAGGTCAACTGGTTCGACAACCGGTTTCAGCCGAACACTTCCGGCAACCCGATCCTGGGGACTTACTCCTTCACGGGCGCGTTCACGGGCAATGCCTACGCGGACTTCCTGTTGGGATTGCCGCAATCGGTGACGCGCATGGAACCATACCAGCCGCAGTACATCCGATTCCGCGACTGGGCGGGCTATGTGCAGGACGATTTCAGAGTCACCCCGCGCCTCACCTTGATGTACGGGCTGCGGTACGAATACAACGGTCCGGCGTACACGCTGAACGACAATATCTACTCGTTCGACCTGGCCACGGGCAAGATCGTGATTCCGAGCGACGCGGCGAAGAAGTACATCAGCGCGCTGTTCCCCTCCGCCACGATTCCGCTCGAGACCGCCGATCAACTGGGCGTGGGGCGTTCGCTGCGGAAGGGGGATTACACCAATTTCGCGCCGCGGTTCGGATTCGCCTGGCGGCTCGACCAGGCCGGGAAGACGGCGGTCCGCGGCGGATGGGGCATTTACTGCGCGCACTATTCGGGCGACATTCCAGTGACTATGTCGGCCGGCCCATTCTCGGTCACCACGGTAAGCACCAACAGCTTCGTGAACGGCCAGCCGCAATTCACGCTGGCGAATCCGTTCGCGATTCCAGGCTCGCCGGGGACGCTGGCGCTGGGAGGGGTGGCGCCCAACCTGCGCAACAGCTACGCGCAGCAATACAGCCTCTCAGTGGAGCGCGAGGTGGCGCGCGACATCGGGCTGCGCATCGGCTATGTCGGTTCGAAGGGAACGCAACTGGCCTACCGGCGCGACGCCAACCAGCCGGTGGCGTCGACGGCGGCCTTCGTAAGCACGCGGCGTCCGTACCCGCAGTTCGCTAACATCACTTACTCCGACAACGGGGCCAACATGCTCTACAGCGGGTTACAAATCCAGGCCAGCAAGCGCTTCAGCGGGGGCTTGATGTTCACCTCGACGTGGACGTGGGCCAAGGAGATCAGCGACATCGACGATAGCGGCGATTTCGAGCTGAACACCTCGGTCGAGAATAGCTATGACCGCCGGCGCGACCGCGGCAATGTCTATTCCGTGCCGCGCCACCAGTGGATGAGCCAGGCGCTCTACGAACTGCCCGGCAAGGGCCCGCTGCTGGGCGGCTGGCAGCTCAACATGCTATGCAATCTGAGCACCGGCAACTGGTTCACGCCGGTATTCAGCGGCACGGCGCCGGCCAACGTGAACCTCACTACCTTCCGTCCGGACCTGGCGACCGGAACCATCGCCATGCCGCGGACGCAGGCTCAATGGTTCGACCGCACGGCGTTCGTCGCGCCCGCCAACGGCCGGTGGGGCAATGCGGGCCGCGGCATCATCGAAGGCCCCGGATACATCATCTTCAGCCTGGGGCTTCAGAAGACGGTTCACTTGGAGCGGATGGGCGCCATCACCGTGGTGGCCTCATTCCACAATGTCCTGAACCACACCAATCTGGGCGAGCCGACGGGCGGCGGAACTCCCTTGGGCGGGCAGGCCACCGTGAACAACGTCAATGGCGGAACCATCACCGGCACGGCTATTTTCCCGCCCGCGGGCTCGGCACGCACGGGCCAGTTGGGCCTGCGGTGGAGTTGGTAGCGCCGTACCGGCACCTGCGGCCCTCATCGAACAGCGCACAGATGTTCTCCGGCGGAACGTCCGGCTGAATGTTGTGCACCGCCGCCATCACGTACCCTCCGCCCGGCCCGAGTATGTCGAACATGCGGCGCGCGCCGCGGCGGACGTCGTCGGGCGTTCCGTGGGGCAGCAGGCGGTGGTTGTCGACGGCGCCCCAGAAGGCGATGCGGTCTCCGAACTCGCGCTTCAGCCGCTCCGGCTCCATGTTCTTGGCCGTCACCTGTACGGGGTTCAGCGCGTCGATGCCAATGTCGATGAAGTCCCCGATGAACCGGTAGACCGAGCCGCAACTGTGGTAGAGGATTTTGGCCGAGGTGAGCTGCCGTATCTGCTCCACCACTCGCTCCAGGGACGGGCGGATCAGCTTGCGGTAGAGCGCCGGCGAGCAGACCGGCCGGTCCTGGAGGCCCACGTCGTCGCCGAACGCCACCACGTCGATATACGGTCCGACCTCCGCCAGCGCGCGCCGGTTCACCTCCAGCAAGTTCTCCAGCACGGCCTGCATGAGGGCCTGGAACAGCTCGTGGTTTTGGCCGAGGTCGTAATACCAGTCCTCGAAGCCGCGCAGGTACTGCATGGTGTGGACCATGTTGTAGCGCGCCCCATAGAGCACCGCGTAATCGGTTTCCTCGCGCAGCCGTTTGGCTTTCTCGCCGAGGCCGCGAAAGCGTCCGGGGTCGGTGGGGTCGGGCCAGGGATGCCGCAGGATGTCGGCCGCGGAGATCTCGCCCGCCAGGGGGCTTTGGCGGACCTCGTAATAGAGGCAACCTTCAGGCTTGGTGCGCACCACGCCCCACTCGTCGCGGTAGTCGGTAGCGTTCAGCTCCACGTTGCCGCCGCGGTCGGGCGCACCTTCCGCGAGGCCGCGCGCGTCTGCCCCAAGGTGCGCCAGCACGCGTTCGTCCATCTCCACCACCTGCTGCATGCGGTCGATGATGGCGCCGGGCTCGCCGAATCCGAGGTGCTGGGTAAGGCGTTCGTAAGCACCCTTGACGATCCCGGTGAACCGCCCTGTTCCGACATCCAGTGGGACCCGGTCGGCCTCCCGGTGATTCAGCGCCGCGGCGATGCGTTCCCGATGGGTCAAGATAGGTCTCCTTCCCTGCAACTACTAAAATGATAGATGATGATTGCCTCCATTAACCCTGCTACCGGCGCGATATTGCGAACATTCGAGCCGCTTACCGAAAGCCAGATCGAAGACAAGCTGCGACGCGCCGCGGCGGCTTACCAATTTTATCGCCACACTTCGTTCGCCGATCGCGCGCGGTGGTTGAACGCGGCGGCCGACATTCTGGAAACCGAGAAGGACCGGCTGGGGCGCGTCATGACGCTCGAGATGGGGAAGCCCATCGGCGCGGCGCGGGCCGAGGCGGCCAAGTGCGCGGGCGCCTGCCGCTACTACGTCGAGCACGGCAAGCGGCTGCTGGCCGATGAGCCGGTGGATGCCGGCGCCGGGCGCAGTTTCATCCGGTATGAACCCATCGGGCCGGTGCTGGCCGTCATGCCCTGGAACTTTCCGTTCTGGCAGGTTTTCCGGTTCGCGGCGCCGGCGCTGATGGCGGGCAACGTGGGGCTGCTGAAACATGCATCCAATGTGCCGCAGTGCGCGCTCGAAATCGAAGAGATTATCCGCCGCGCGGGGTTTCCGCTGGACGTGTTTCAGACGCTGCTGATCGGCTCCGCGCAGGTGGAGCGCGTGATCGGCGATCCACGCGTGAAGGCGGTGACGCTGACCGGCAGCGAGCCGGCGGGCGCGCAAGTGGCCAGCCAGGCGGGCCGGCGGATCAAGAAGACGGTGCTCGAGCTGGGTGGGAGCGATCCGTTCATCGTGATGCCCAGCGCGGACTTCGAACGCGCGGTGCGGACGGGGGTGGAGGCGCGCACCATCAACAACGGGCAGTCCTGCATCGCCGCCAAGCGCTTCATTGTGGATGCGCGAATTGCGGCGGAGTTCGAGCGCGCGTTGGTGGCGGGCATGGCGGCGCTCCGGGTGGGCGACCCAATGGACGAAAGCACGCAGTTGGGTCCGCTCGCCACGCCGGATATTCTCGAAGGGCTCGACCGGCAGGTGCGCCGGTCGTTGCAATTGGGTGCGCGTGTGCTCCTCGGCGGGAAGCGGCTCGACCGGCCCGGCAACTACTACGCGCCCACGGTGCTGGCGGATGTGCCGAAGAGCGCGCCCGCGTATGGCGAGGAGCTATTCGGACCGGTGGCGGCGCTCTACCGCGCGAATGCAATCGAAGAGGCCATCCGGCTGGCGAACGACACCGAATTCGGGCTGGGCGCCAGCGTCTGGACCAACGACGAGGCCGAGCAGCGGCGGTTCATCGATGAGATCGAAGCCGGAATGGTGTTCATCAACGGGATGGTGGCTTCCGACCCGCGCCTGCCGTTCGGCGGCGCCAAGCGGTCGGGATATGGGCGCGAACTAGGCGTGTACGGCACCCGCGAGTTTGTGAATGTGAAGACGGTGCGGGTGGCGTAATGCCAAGTGGTCGGAAACGTCGCATAATAGGGTCGATGAGCGACCGCCTGACAATGGAACGGCTGACACGCGGCCGGGCGCCGGGACGCAAGTTCGACGTCGAATTCTGGCAGGCACTCGGCCCCAGCCGCATTCTGGAGGCCGCATGGGATCTTGCGATCACAGCCGCTTCAAAAGAAGGCATTCATGAAGATCAGCTCCGATTACAAAGATCTGTTGAGAAACTTGAACGCGGCCGGCGTGCGCTACCTGATCGTCGGAGGCTACGCCGTAATGATTTACACGGAACCAATCTTCACGAAGGACCTCGACCTCTGGGTTGACCCATCGGAGCGCAACGCGCAGGCGCTGTTCCGGGCGCTGGCTCAGTTCGGCGCTCCCCTCCAAGATATCCGGCCGGCGGATTTCACCGAGGCTGAGGTGTTCTACCAGGTGGGCGTTGACCCGGTGCGCGTTGATATCTTGACATCCCTTCCCGGCCTTGATTTCGTTTCAGCTTGGAAACGCAGGCTTCTCGTTGATTTCGATGGCGAGCCTGCCGCCGTCATTTCGCGCGAAGATCTGATTGCGTCAAAGAAGGCAACCGGTCGAGCGCGCGATCGCAAGCACGCCCGCAGTCTAAGGAAACGCCGGAAGGGCGAATAGGCTTCGCTTTACCACTGCGCCAGGGCCAGCAGCGGGAAGTAGTCGCGGTACATGCCGTAGGTGAGGTAGAAGACATTGGGGAAGCCGGTGCCGGTGGTGGCTTCCTCGGGCCATGTGCCGTCGGGCCGCTGGCGGTCGAGAAGGAACTGGATACCGCGCCGGACGGCGGCGCTCTCGCGGTCGCCGGCGGCCCGCAGGCCCAGAACGGCCCACGCGGTCTGGGAGGGGCAGCTCGGCGCGGGAACGAAGCCCTCGCGGTCGTAACTGGCGCAGGATTCGCCCCAGCCGCCATCGGGGCTCTGGATGGTTCGCAACCACTGTGCGGCTTTGGCGATGGCGTCTTTGGCTTCCGGCGCGCCGCTGGCCGCCAGGCCGCGCATGGCGAGGAACGATCCGTAAATATAATTCACACCCCAGCGTCCGTACCAGCTTCCATCTTTTTCCTGCGCCCCGAGCAGGTAAGCCACGCCGCGGCGCACAGCTTCGTGGCCCGCCAGGCCGCGGCGGCAGAGCGATTCCAGCACGCGGCCGGTGATGTCCGGGCAGGTGGGATCGAGCATGGCGTTGTGGTCGGCGAAGGGCACCTCGTTGAGCAGGGCCCAATCGTTATCGACGTCGAAGGCCGCCCAGCCGCCATCGCCCGATTGCATGGCGAGCAGCCAGTTGATGGCGCGGCGCTCGGCGGCGGCCTGGGCCGCGGGATTGGACGCCTTGGCGTGAAGCAGCGCCAGCAGCACCATGGCGGTGTCGTCGATATCGGGATAGAACTCGTTGGCGAATTCGAAGGCCCAGCCGGAGGGTTCGGTGTCGGGCCGCTTGACGGACCAGTCGCCTTTGCGGCGGACCTCCTTGCTGATCAGCCAGTCGGCGGCGCGCGTCATGCGGGCGTCGCCGGCGGCGCCGGCTTCGCCCAGCGCGAAGGCGCAGAGGGCGGTATCCCAGACGGGCGAGACGCAGGGCTGGAAGATAAACCGGTCCCCGGTGTCGATGAGCAGCGATTCGAAGTTGCGAATGGCCTCGACCAGGTCGGGGTGGTCCTTGGAATAGCCCAGTGCGTCGAGCGCCATGATGAAGTACATCATGGCGGGATAGATGGCGCCCAACCCTTCGGTGTGGCGCGTCCGGTCGAGAATCCAGTGCTCGGCCTCGCGGATGGCGGCATTGCGGATGCGCTCGGGACCGCGCTTTTCCCAGAGCTTGAAGACGCGGTCGAGGTGGCGAAACAGCACCGAAAGGCCCTTCCCCTTGGGAATCGCGAGGCTGGCGCCGGGGAGCAGGAGTTCGTCGAGCGTGAACCCCGCGGGAGCCCGGCGGTCGGAGCCGCGGGACTGCACGATGGAGAGCGGCACCAGGATGGAGCGCGTCCACGAGGACATTTCGTAGAGCACGTTGCCGGGGAGTATCACGATTTCCGGCGGGATGGAGGGCACGTGCTCGCGCGGATAGAGGCCGAACAGGCTGAGGTTGATCTTGACGTAGCTGTTGGCGGCTTGCAGGCCGCCCAGGGCCAGGATGCGCGCGCAGGCGCGGCGCAGAGGATCGCTGTCGGCGCCGATGCCGGCCAGTTTGAGAGCGCAGTAAGCTTTCACCGTGGCGCTGACGTCGGCTGGCCCTCCGGTGTAGATATTGAAGCCGCCATCGGGCAACTGGCGATCGAGGACGGCGCGGGCGGCCTTCTGAATGCGCACCGAGGTGGGCGGATTCCAGGCGTGGTCTTCGGGCTGGTGCAGGAAAAGTTGCAGCAGGATGTAGTCGGATTCGAGGGTGGCGTCAGCGGTTAGCTCGCCGCACCAGAAACCCTCGGGCGCCTGCTGCGAAAGCAGGGCTTGGGAGGAGCGCTGAAGCGCGGCGGCGGTTTGCTCGCCCGTGGCGCGAGCGGTGCGTTCCACGTGGCGGTGCTGGCGCAACCGCGCGGGTTCCGTCCATTCTAACGGCATCGCTGATTCTTCATGGTAACAACGTACACTGGAAATATGGATTGGCAACTGGACGCCGCCGAGGCGCGCGTGCTCGGCTCGCTGCTGGAAAAAGAGATTGCGACGCCGGATTACTACCCGCTTTCCTTGAACGCGCTGGTGAACGCCTGCAACCAGAAATCCAACCGCGAGCCGGTGGTTTCCTATGACGAGGACACGGTGGAGACCGCGCTCGAAGGGCTGCGGGGGAAGGGCCTCGCTTTACGCACGATAGGCGGAGACAGCCGGGTGCCGAAGCACAGCCAGCGTTTCACCGAGAAATTCAACCTGGGAAGGCGCGAGGCGGCGGTGCTGTGCGTGTTGATGCTGCGCGGTCCGCAGACCGTGGGGGAATTGCGCGGGCGCAGCGAGCGGCTCTACCAGTTCGACGACCTGGAGGCGGTGGAAAGCACTCTGAACCGGCTGGTGGAGATGGGTTACGTGAAGAAACTGCCCCGGCAGGCGGGATACAAGGAACAGCGTTGGGCGCAGCTTCTGGCCGGAGATGTCGAGGTGGCGGAGGAAGCGGCGCCGACGGTGGAGCGGGGGTCTTCGGACCGCGAGCGCCTCGCGGCGCTGGAGCGCGAGCTGGCCGAGTTGAAGCGGGCGTTCGAGGAGTTCCGAAGGAGCTTCGAGTGAACGAATTGTCACTGAGGTGGCATTTTTGAGCTATGTGCAGTTTCGCCGTCGTCATTCACCAGGAAGTATCGGGCGGGTTCTGGGGCGAGGTCCCGGCCTTGCCTGGATGCTACTCACAGGGTGAAACCGCCGAGGAGCTCCTCGCCAACGTCCGCGAAGCCATCGCCGGAACGTTGGAGGTCATGAAAGAAGAAGGCACAAAGCCTGAATCGAATGTTCAGATCCTGGAAGTAGCGGTTTGAAGCCCATCACAGGGCCAGGAACTCTGCCGCAAGCTTGGGTAGTGGCTGAAATGTGCGTTGAAGGGGATTCGGCCCGCTATTGAAGATTGGCTCGTAGGAAGGCGGCCATCTGCTTGCACGCATCTGCATCGTCATATGCCGGTCCGGTCTTGACTTCAAACTCCGCAAACATCGACCTTGCTTTTTCCTTATCTCCTATCCCGAGATAAGCGAGAGCGCAAAACAGCCGAGGAGTGAGCCATTCTGGCGTGGACTGGATTTGAGCCGCGCAGAGTTTCAGTAGGCCGGAATACTGCCGAGAATTGTTCAACTGGATCATGTTCTGAAAGATGGAGTCATCTCCCCCCATCATTATCGCGAAAGCGGCACTGGCGCTTGGCCCGGCGGTTCTCCACTGGCCATTGCAGAAATATGTCTTGGCGGCAAGATTCGGATTGACAGCCTTGAGGATTTCGTCCAGCTTCGTCATGACCGCATCTGGATCTAATTGATTGGCGATGATTCTGTTCATTATCTTCAGCAGGGCATCCCCCTGCTGTTTCCCAATTCCGCAGGTGATGGTGAATGTATTATTGTTGCCGGTGTTGGCAACGCTGCAAGCATCTTTGACTGTGGCTGAGCCAGTCTGCGGTTGGGCGCAGACAGCACCGGCCAACAGACACGCCAGAGGCACTAGAATCTTCATCGCGCCAATCCTATCACCGTTTCTCTGTTCTCACTATTGCTGGAGGTTGTCCGGTGCTGAACCTGTTTCCGGAGCCCGTGTTTGCGATCCCTCCGGGACCGTTTGCGGTGGCAGCTCCGGTGGATGAGGGAGGGTGGTCCAACACCTTGTCGGATCTCCCCGCTCCCTTGTTGAGCGCTTCTAACTGCCCCTGCAATGTGTGGATCAAATCGTTTTTGCGGGAGAGATTCTCTCGGAATATGAAATATATGGCCCCGTAGCCGATAGAGAGCAACAGCAAAAAGCTGATTAGGAATGTCCGGGGAGCTTGCCTAATCACTGGCCATTCCTCCCGAACGCTCTTGAAGAATTCGCTTACCACGACGCCAGCCATTTCGAGCGGCGGCAGCTCATTAGAGTTTTCGCGCTCGCCCTATCGTACCGCCGGTGCGCTATCAGTGTCTATGCCAACAACTCCGCCAAGTCCCAAACCCGATCCATGCCCCCCGCTTCCATCGCCGTGACCCGCAATGTTTGGCGAATCCGGCAGAAGTTGTAGAAGGCGAACTAGAGGCAGTACACGGCCCACAGGTCTTCCCACTTCTTGCTGAAGGCATTCGTCAACCGCGTCATGCAGCGCATCTGCGTCTGAATCGTGAGATTCTGGCGTTCGATGTGGTGGTTCGTTCAGAAGAAGGAGGCCCACAAGCACCCCTGGGAATCGGACGATGAGAGCATTGGGAACGCCTACCGCTCCCTGGCAATCGAGCGGAATACCAAGCTCGTTCTGAACCTCGCACTTGGCCGACACGGCCTGGCCACCACGGACGCCTTTATCGAAGGGCTACGGGCCGCCACCACGTCGCAACGGTTCCAGATTGCCACCGATGGATTTTAGCCCTACAAGTCCGCGATCACCACCACGCTGGCGGATCGCGTGGACTACGGGATGCTTATGAAGGTATACGCACAGAACCGCGAAGGCAGTAGCGCACTGGCGGTAGAACGAGGGGCGAGCGCGAAAACTCTAGTCGGCGGGCGCCACTCGGAATGCCTGCTCCCCATTCTGCTTGGCGTTAAATGCGGCTCGATTGGACTGCACCATGAATCGCGCTCTTTTGGGTAGGGCGAAAGAATACGACTTGTTTCCGATGCTTTTCGCCGAGAAAGTCTTGCTGGCAGCCGTCGCGCCGCTTCCGATCCTTTTGGCAAGCAGTCCTATGGAACTTGACCGTCAACAGCAAATCTCAGCGGCAATAGCGCTCCTGGCAGGGCGCTACTGCATTGCGCGCGGCACTGAGAACAAAGCCAAGGGGGTACACCACCGCCGGTTCTGATCATTCAGACGGCGACATCGACTCCGCCTACGGCCACAGGACCAGCAACAACCCGTGGCGATAACAGTCCCGCCAACACACGGAGCGGCGACACTTTCACATACGGATCGGGGAAAGACCAGCAACAAGGCAAAGAAAGGCGCTAGAATGTGGGCCATGAAGGCCACACTTTTGTTTGTTACTATAGTATCGGCCTGCAACAGCCAGACGACTGGACCAGCAGATACAAAGGGCGCTTGCAGCCCAGCCAACACCGGCAACAATAACACCTTCAACATCACATGCCAAGGTATCTCAGATAAGCTCGGTGCTCAGCTCATTGAACTGCTCAACCGGGTGGCCAAGAATCAAGCAGGTGCCGAAACTATGATGGCCAAACTTGACGGGTGCCTTGAAGGTGTGCGCGAGGTACGCGAACAGCAGGCCAGTAGGCACCTCACCGATCAGCAAGAACGACTTCTGTTAACGGCACTCAGCCCGTTCAAGGGAACAAGAGTCACGGTCGAAGCCACTGAGGGCGACGAGGAAGCGTACCGGTATGCGCAAGAGTTTGCGACGCTCTTCCGGAATGCGGGCTTCACACTTATAGCGTTTGCGGGGAATGCTGGAACCACGGGCGTGAACACGATGATGATTGTAGGTGGCCCTCCCGTTACTGGCCTCGTCCTGCATCCGATGGATGAGAGCGAGTGGCGAACCCCTATTTTTCAAGTATTCGATAGGACTTTGCTCACAACCAGAGTCCAACACTCCGCACAGTACGTCGGGAAGATGCGAGTGAAAGATACTGATCTCGAAGTCTTCATAGGTTCAAAGCCTAGAGATTGAACGGGTTCAACGCACATTTCAGCCACTACCCAAGCTTGAGCAGGCTAATCGATGACGGCTTCGCCGGTTGTGAGATCCAGCGTCCACGGCTTCGGCTCGGGAAGCCACAGTTTGCCGCCGCCGATCTCCAAGGGCATCCACAGGTATCGCGAGTCCCACTGCGTCCCCGGCTTCCAGATGTCGCCCATGAAAATCACCGTCGTCTTCTTCGTGCCCACTACCTTCACCAGCATCGTGGACTGCGATCCGTAAGTCTTCGTCTCGGGCGGAGCGATGTCGCGGAATTCCGACCAGGGTCCTTCCAGGCTCGGCGCCGTCGCGTACTTGTTGGGATTGGGCGCCCACCCGGTGAGCGCCGATCCGATGGCGTAGTACAGCCCCTGGTAATGCACGATGGCGCCGCCTTCCATGTGCGCTGGAATCAGGCTCATCTCTTTCTCGACGGAGAGGTAGTCGTCGGAGAGCCGCGCAATACGGAAGCCGAACGGGCGGTCCTCGAAGATCAGGTAAGCCGCGCCGTCGTCGTCGATGAACTGCCCGATATCGCGGCTTTCATGCCCCAGCGGACGGAAGCTCCGCAGGTATTGGTAGTCTCCGTCAACCGTGTCGCTGGTGGCCACGCCGACGCGCGCGATTTTGTAGAACCCCTCGGCGGTGCGTCCATCGATGTGCATGTACATCACGAATTTCTTCGTCTTCGCGTTGTGGAACACCTTGGGACGCTCCAAAACCCATCCGGGCCCGAAGTTCTCCGGGTCCGGGAGCTGAATCACCCGGTTGCGGAAATTCCAGTGCGCGAGGTCCTTGGAGGAATAGCAACCGACGTAGCGTTTGGCGGGATCGAGTCCCTGCGAGCGGTCCTCGCCGAACCAGTAGAACGTATCGCCCAGCTTGATGATTCCGCCGCCGTGCGCCTGGATATGCAGGCCGCGGTCATCGGGCCAGATCTCGCCGGGTTTCAACACGGCCTTTTCGAGCACGGCGGCCCCGGTTTCCGGGCGCGAGCGCGACGACTGCGCCACCAGCGAGACCACCGCCAGAGTCAGCGCGAACAGCTTGAGGTGCTTCATGTTTACTTCAACCCGGCCAGGGCTGTCCTGGCGCCGAGCAAGTCGGGGCTGGTTTCGACAGCCTGCGAGAGTTCCGCCTTCGCTTTGACCGCGTCACCCAAGCCCAGGTAGCCGAGGCCGATGGCGTAATGCGCGTTGGCTGAACGGAAGCGCGGCGACTGCGGCCCGCCTCGGCCGCCGCGGCCGGCTTCCGTGGGCTCCGGCCGCGTGAGCGCACGCTGACCGGAATCTACGAGGCTCTGGAACATGGCTTTGGCCTTATCGGGCTGGCCGAGCTTCTGAAGGCAAAGCGCCTGATAGTAGGATTGAGCGCCGCCCGCGGTAGCAGGCATCCCGCCATGCCGTCCGGACCCGGATTGCGCCGGGGCTGCGGCCCCGCGGTTCCAGGACTGAGTCGCTTTGGCACGGTCGCCCAAACCTACGTAGGCCAGCCCAGTCAGGTACGCAACCTCGGTGCTGCGGCCGCCGCCTTCGCCAAATCCGCGCGAGGGCAGGTTGTCGGGCACCGTGAGAGCAGCCTGCAAATCGGCGAGCGCGTCCATATACCGCTTGGCGGCGATGTTCTGCTGGCCGCGCAGGATGTGCGCGCTGGCCCACTGGTCGCTGACGTCTAAGTTGGCGCCTTCGGCCTGCGCGAACTTCCGGCCGGTCATCATCTGGATGGCATCGTCGTACTTGCCAGACGCTACCTTGAGCGCCACGGCGCGGTTCTGCGAGTCGTCGCGCTGCGCGACCACGTCCTGGTTCTTCTCGAACAGCGGAAGGCGCTTTTCAATGGGAGTGCCAACCTGCTCGTAGAGCTCATCCAACTCGGCGAAATGCAGGGCGTACTTGTGGTTGACAGAGACCGCTTTCTCGAGCTCCGCGATGGCCCGGTTGAGGTCGGGCGTGGGCTTCTGGTGGGCGTAGGCCGTGGCCAGGTTGCGATGGGCGATGGCGAAGGAGGGGTTGACCGCGGCAGAGTCTTCCCAGAGCCTGGTGGCCTCCTCCGGCTGCCAGTCGTACAACAGATTGCCCAGGTAGTAGGACGCGTGAGCATCGCGAGGGTACATCTTCAGAGCGGCCCGCAACACGTCGATGACCTCGGCCTGGAAGGGGAAGACGTAGTCCGGGGGCTGGCTCAGGGCCAGCTTGTAGTACTCGGAAGCCTTCGGCGCCTGGCCCAGCTTCTCCGCAAAGTAACCCAGATAGTAGTAGGCCATGGGATGTACCTTAGACTTGTCGGGAGCCGCGGCGACCATTTGCAGGAGCACATCCGTGCCGTCCTTCCACAAGCCGGCGTCGAGGTATTCGGCGGCCGTCTCCTGAAACGTTTGCGGATGATCGATCATGGTGGAGGTGAGCGTCTTCGCCGCCGCCGGGTCCTTCGAGGCCAGCCAGCGTTCGGCCATGGACCGCACATCGAGCGGGTCGATCTTGTGCGCGGCGGTGGCCACCAACTGGAGAGCCTCCTTGGAGCGCCCGGTGTGCCGCAATACCGCGGCCTTGAGGTTCTGCGCACGGAGGTTCAGCGCGTTGGAGTCGATAGAGCGGTCGACAAAATCGAGAGCGGCGGTCATGTCGCCGTGCGCGGTTGCGATCTCGGCCAGCGAATAGTAGCCGGACGCCTTCCAGGCCTGGCTCCATGTCGCCTTATAGAAGTTGGTGTAGGCCTCGTCGGTCTTGCCCTCCGCCTTCAGCGTGGCCCCCAGGTAGTAGATGGCCTCGGCATCCTTGGGAGTGGTGAATTGGTCCGTGACCCGCGCGATGGCCGTGCGAAGGTACTTCTCGGCTTCCGCGTACTTCGCCTTGGTGTAGGCGGTGATGCCCATGACGGTGTTCACGCGGGAATCGCCCGGATCGCGGCGGAGCGCTTCTTCCCAATAGGGCATGGGGTCGTTGACCGGATCGTGGAACTGCTGCGCGCGGAGACCGATGAGATACAGTTCCTCGTTGGTCTTGACGTCCGCCGGCGGGGGCGGGGCGGTCACGCCCTGAGGGGCCGTCTCGGGCGTCAGCTTCACGGGCGAATAGGAGATCAGCTCCTTGCCGCCGTCGGAAATGGAAGCGACCAGATCGTGCTCGTCGATGCCGGCCGGTAGGGCGACCTGCTTGGTGTACGGCTTGCCGGGGTCAATGGCCGCGGTCTCCTGAAGCAGAACCTTCTCGCCCGCCTTGAGCGTGACTTTCGCCGCCGCATGCGCCGAGGTGGTATAGAAGCCCATCTTGGCGGTTCCGTTGGCCACGTCGAGGTTCACGGCCGCGTCTATGTTGGCCTTCTTCACGCCGCCGATGTCGCGGAACGGGTACCACTTCATGGAGAACGAGCGTCCCTCGTAGGGTTGCAGCCAGCTATAGTCGGGCTGGTTGTCCGAGTAGGCTCCCACCATGAGCTCGATGTAGGGGCCATCGGAGTCGGTCAGGTTCGCGTCCCAATTGCGCGCGCCGGCATTCGTGCCCCACTCGAAGAACTTCTTGCCCGGCACGATGTTGTGGTCGGCGATGCTCATGGTTCCCGCCTGCTTACCGTGGTCGTAGCCGGCGAAGAAGTCGTCCTGGTAGTTCCAGGCAAAGATCGAGACCGATGAAGGGTGGTTCTTCCACCAACTGACGTCGACACCCTCGTCGTTGATCGGCCACTTGGTGAACTCGCGCTTGAAGTGGCCCGTGCCCAGTTGCGTGCTGGGCGGGAAGATGACCTGGTACTGGTCGTTCACGTGAACCGCCACGTTGGCGAAGCACAGCATGGTATTCACTTCGGGAGTGCGGTTCAGTATTCGCAGCGACGCCTCCAGGTAGGATTTGCCGGGCCGGATGGTGTAGCCCACCGCCCAGCGCATGCGCTGGCGCACTTCGAGCTCGCCCACCCAGACGGTCTTGCTGCCGTCGGCGTTCTCTTCCACCTTGTACTGCACGGGGAGGAAGGTGGTGGCCCGGTGGTGATGGTTGATGTTCCATTCGACGCCGCCCGAGATCCAGGCCCCGATGATACTGATGAGCGTAGGTTTGATGACGTGCTGGCGGTAGATGAAATTGTAGTCGTTGGTCTTGTCCAAACCTTCGAAGATGCGGCCGCCGATCTCAGGGAGGATGCCGATGCGGAGATACTCATTCTCGAGGTACACGATCTTGTAGGTCTTGTCGGCCTTCTTACCCGTGAGAATGTCGTACATGGGATAGGGATAGACCGGCGCCTGCGCCCCCTGCGCTTGCCTCCCGAAGTAGAACATCGGGTTGGGCTCCGGGTCTCCGACGAGGTAGGTGGGGATGACCATGGTGGTCTCCCAAACCTTCACCGCCGGGACGTCGGCGGCGGCAAGTGGAATGGAAAGCGCCAGAAATATTGTGAAAAGCGCGATGAGCGCGGACAAACGGCTTTGGCTACGCATCATAAAGGTCGACCTCCAAATAGACTACGGATCGAATTTACCTTTGTCATTGTACGCGATTTCAGAGAAATGGCAGAGGGTGGGGCAGAGCGGTCTTATGCCGCTTGGTGCGGCTTGACCTCGGATGCGATCCGCGATTCCCAGGCATCGCGGGCAGCTTCGAGATCGTAGCGGGCTTGCAGGTTGATCCAATAGTCGGGGGTCGTATCAAAGTAGCGTCCGAGGCGGAGCGCGGTTTCCCCCGTGATGGCGCGTTGCCCGGCGACTATGGCGCTGATGCGGTTGGCCGGCACGCGTAGCTCTTTGGCCAGGCGGTTCATAGAGATGCCAAGGTCGTCCAAGGTTTCCTTGAGAATGGCGCCCGGGTGGACGGGTGCAAGCTTAGCGATGGTGTTTGGTGATCTGGACATCGTAGGCATTCCCTTCTTTCCAGCGAAAGCAGACTCGGTGGTCTATGAGGCCCGCTTGTAGCGCGCAACGCCGATCTCGTCTTGCCGCACTTGGGATAGGGCATAATTGGCCTGGAGGCAGACCCACATATCGGGGCTGGGTCCGAACGCCTTCGACAGGCGCACGGCCATTTCCGCGGATATTCCCGCTTTTTCGTTAATGAGGTTGTTTATGATCTGGCGCGCAACGCCAAGCACTTTAGCGGCCTCGGTGACGGTCAAGCCAAGCGGTTCCAGGAAATCCTGGCGGACGATGCGGCCGGGATGCGGGTGATTCTTCATGGGCATATTCGTTCCTCTTCGTGCGCCTGCGGCAGCGCTGCGCCGGGTTGGGAAGTCAGAGCGGTGGCAGAAGCTGTCGCAGGCCATCCAGGAGGTGTTGTCGATCCTGGGGACACAACCTGCCAACGCTACGTATGACCAGGCGGTTATCCAGGGTGAAGAACTTCATCCGGACGACGCTCGGCATCTTCAACCCCGCGGATTGGTGGTCGATGCGAATATCCAGCGGCCACGGCGGATTGCGTGCGTCGGTGATCATTGCCATCACGGTGTGGCCCTCCGCGTTGAAAGTGCGCCGGCTCAGCACCGCGGCAGGACGCTTCACGCTTTGATCGGAGCCGGTGAATGGAAATGGCACAACGACGACCTCGAACGCATCACAGGTCATCGAAATTCTCGTGATCGTTAGGTGAGTCCCACTCGGCGAGAGTCGGCGAAATGGCCCGATGCCACGCAAGATCGAATGGTTCTGCCTTGCGAACTCGGACCGCATTCCCTTCCACTTCGTAGACTAGCGTGTCGCCGGAGTGAACCCCCAGTTTATCGCGAATTTCCTTCGGAAGGGTGGTCTGGCCCTTCCTGGTAATCTTGCTGGTCATCGACATTACCATCATACCTTCCTTACCTCCTTACAGCAAGGAAGGGCGAGGCAGGGTTGTTCACGGCCAAATAAGGTGGTGGAGGCGGGGGGAGTTGAACCCCCGTCCGAGAAAGCTCGCCATGAAGAGACTACGTGCGTATCCGGCTCATTGGTTGTCGGCCGACGCTTCAAAACCGGCGAGAGCGGCGCAAGCCTAGCCCGATTGAATCTCAGCCGCCGGCTCCGGACCGAAGCCTTTGGCCTATCCCGCAAAATGACGCTCACTCACCGCCGCGCGGGCTCAGCGGCTGGAGCGGCCACCTAATTACTTAGGCAGCGTATGCAAACTGCGTATTGGCAGTTTTGGTTTTCCGATCGTTTTACGGGAGCTCGGAACCCGGCACGCCTCCCCACCACGATTCAATCCCGTCGAATCCGTTACGCCCCCAAAATCGAAAGCGCCTGGCGGGTACTACAATTCCATCGTACCACGGGAACCTGAAGTCTTATAAGATAGGAGCATGCGTATGCGGGGTACGTTCGCTCGTTTGCTCTTCGTGCCAGCGCTGCTGCTGTGGGCTTTCACGGCCTGCGCCGCGGTGCCCATGACCAAGCTCAACGTGGTGGTGAAGACCGAGTCCGGCCGTCCCATCGACCACGCCGAGGTCGTGGTGCGGTTCGTCAGGGGCCATGCTGTTTTCAATCTCAAGAAACTCCGCACCACCTACGAATTGCGGACCAACCAGGACGGCGAAGCCAAGGTCCCCGAGATCCCGCAGGGCGAGATCCGCGTCCAGGTCAACGCCAAGGGCTTCCAGACCTTCGGGCAGATCTTCGACGTCACGGAAGCAGAAAAAAACATCGACATCAAGCTCAACCCGCCGCAACAGCAGTATTCGTCACACCAATAGGGGTGGGGCGGATGATCGCCTTGGGCCGTCTGTGGTTGGCAGGGTCGAAAAAGCAGGCCGCCTTTCAGGCGGCTGGACCCGCTGAAAGCGAGTCCGCAGGCAAGATTGCCCAATGCCACATACTTTTTGATTTTGGTGACCATTCTGCACAAATCGTGGGGCAGCCAATCCTGGCTGCCGCCGGCTTTCAGCCGGCGACTGCGGCTCCGAAGACTCGCGCACCGCGCGAAATAGCCGCCTAAAAGGCGGCTGCGGGCAAGATTGCCTGCCCCACAAGCGGTACGGACCGGCGTGAGTGGTAACGAACGGTTCGGCGTGATGGGTGACAATCCCTGCAACGCCCGGGCCGGCGGCCTTTTCCTACACAGCTATTGTCCGCGAATGGTCCTCGCCGTCAAGGGAAGCTC
>Ga0187877_1001785_pt1 | contig 20894 bp, 15 predicted proteins | sample June2016WEW_17_1_3_FD_132430 | JGI IMG/M metagenome (GOLD analysis project Ga0187877, IMG submission 132430) | Peatland microbial communities from SPRUCE experiment site at the Marcell Experimental Forest, Minnesota, USA - June2016WEW_17_100 | ecosystem: Environmental > Terrestrial > Soil >... | reverse complement strand
GGTGTTGTTAGTGAAGAAGCTGAGGATGCCCTTGGTCAGCGGGGTCACATTGCCGCCCGCAGTGAGGGTGTAGGCGTAGAGGAAATCGCCCCAGGCAAAGAGGAAGACGAAAAGCCCGGCAGTCACGATCCCTGGTACCGCGAGCGGCGCGATCACAGAGCGGAAGGTGCGCCATTCCGAAGCGCCGTCGACATAAGCGGCGTCGTTCAACTCTTTAGGGATCGAGCCCATGTAGGCCCGCAGCACAAGAGCAGCAAATGGCATCCCGTTGGTGGAGTCGGACAGGATGAGGCCCGGGATGCTGTTGAGGAGATGAAGATGGAAGAACAGTTTATAGAAGGCCAGGGTCAGCGATATCCCCGGCACCATCTGGGTAACCAGCAGCACAACGATCGCGGCCGATACAATGGCACGGCTCTTTAGGTAGCCCAATTTTGTGAGGCCGTAAGCCGCCGGCAGTGCGATCCCGACGGAAAGAACGACGGCTCCTAAGGCGATAAGCAAGCTTGTCACTATGCTACCGCCCTCCTCGTCGAAAGCCACTCTATAGTTGCTTAAGACAAAGTGGCTCGGCACGAGGGACTGCGAGAGAGCCTGGAACGAACTCGACGGCGCGAGCGAACTCTCAATGGTGAAATAGATCGGGAGCAACATGAGGCCGGTGATCACCAGCCCCCCGATAGGGAGCACAAAGCGACGGGCGCGCCGCTGCCAAAATAGGTTCATTGTGCGGCGCATGTTCATGTCAAAGCCACCTCACGCCTCGTGGCACGTATGTAGAAGAAGGCAACGATCATGCAAAAGATGAAGAGCATGTTCGCTACGGCCGCGCCCTGGCCGGTCTCGAAGTTTTGGAACGCGAGTGTATAGGCCCAGGTCGACATGAGCTGAGAGCCGTTGTCCGGACCGCCGTTGGTCAGCACTATGACTAGGTCAAACGTCTTTACCGTATAAATGATCCCCAGCATGATGACTATGAGCGAAACCGGGCGAAGGAGCGGGACCGTAATGTAGCGGAACCGCTGCCAGGCGCTGGCACCGTCGAGCGCGGACGCTTCCCGCAGCTCGTTAGGGATGTCCTGGAGCCCCGAGTACAGCAGCACCGCGTTGAAGGGGATCCCGATCCAAATGTTGACAAAGGTGATGACGAACATCGCCTTGAACGCCGAGTCGAACCAAAAAATTGGGGAGCTGATCAAGTGGAGCGACTGCAATGTTTCGTCGATGATGCCACCCTGGCCGGCGAACATGATCGCAAAAATCGTCCCGCTGGCGATCGGTGGAAACAGCCATGGGATAATTATCAAGCTCCGGAGGAACCCGGAGAGGAAGAAGCGCCGGCTGAAGTACGACGCGATGCCGAGGCCGATAGTGAACTGGAAAAAAAGCGACGCCACCAGGAAGATCGCGGTGTCGACCAGAGCTTCACGGGTGACGGGGTCGTTGATCTCGACTCTGTAATTGTGGAGCCCGATGTAAGGCCCGCTCTGGGCAATGAACCCAATCTTCTCGACGCTCATCATGAAGCCGTAGATGAGGGGGTAGGCAAAGAAAAGGATCACATACGTGAGTGCGGGGACGACGAAAGCGAGCAGCATCAACTGGCGCTGGTGCGAGCGCATCCAGTGCCACAGCCCGGCGCGGCGGGCCGGGCCGGCCGGGCGCCCCGAGGTGTCGTGGCCATAATCGGCTGGACGGGCCAAGGTGAGCGCTTCGTTGACACCCACCTTGGCCCGCACCGACCAAGTTGCCCGTCGCTCAGGAGGAGTTAGCTCTTCGCGGGGCAACTTCCTGTTCAGTTCTCATTAGCCTCAAAGTTTTCAGTTGCCTTCGAGGATGGAGTTGACGTTTGCTTGGGCAGTCTTAAACGCGGCTCGTGGCGACTGCTTGCCGATTAGAGCTGACACGATGCCGTTCCCGACCGCTGTCTCAACCCTGGGGTACAGGACACCGAGCGTGCTCGTACGCACGAAGCCATGCTTCAGCTCGGCAAGCAAGGGCGCGTACAGCGGGCTAGCGGTCTTCTGCCAGGTCGGTATGGCTGCCCTGACGGTCGGGATGTCGCCGGAGGCCGTCCCGAGGCTGGCGTCAACCGAGGGCGTCGCCATGTAATTGAGCAGCTCGAACGCAGCCTTCTCGATTCTGGGGGTGCTCTTGGGGATAGTCCAGACCTCGCCGCCGACCGGGCCGACTACGTATTGGCCGGGGGTGTTGACCGGTATCTCGACGACACCATAGCTGAGGCCCGCAACCGAGTTGAGGGTCGGGTAGAACCAAGGCCCGTTGATCATCATGGCGGCCTTGCCGGCAGCGAACTGGGCCTCTGGCTGTCCCTGGTTCCAGTTGGTGAAGTCCTTGTTAATGGCTCCTTCCCTTGTGAGGTCAGTCCACAAAGTGAGCGCCTGGATCGACTGCTTGGTCGTGAGGTGGGTCAGGCTCCCCCCGTTGGACAGGAGGAAGGGGATGAACGTCCACACGTTGCAGCCCGCGCAGGTTTCGCCCGAGAAGGCGATGCCATAGTGCTGAGCGTTGGTCAACGCCTTCGCATCTGTCAGGAGCTGCGCCCACGTAGTCGGCGGCTGGAGGTGTGCGGCCGCGAACATGGTCTTGTTGTAGAACAAGGCGATTGTGTTGGTGTAGAGCGGGTAGCCGTAAATGGTGCCGTCGAACTTCGCCTCTCCCTGTTGTGCGGCGCCAAGCGTCGAAATGGCGGTCCGGCCGAGACTGCTAAGCGGCGTGAGCTCGCCGTACGAAGCGAGAGTCGGGACGGTCGGGTTGTCGAGCATCAAGACATCGGGAAGATCCCCGGCAGCGGCCTCGTCGGCGACGGCCGTCAGGTACGAGTTCCCGCTGTTGACTATGTCCTCCCTCTTGATTGTGATCCCAGGGTGGGTCTTCTCGAAGTTGCTAAAAACGGTGTTCAGGGCGGTGTAGATAGCCCCGTTGCTGGCGACGCTCGTGTAGTAGCTGGTCTCGGTGAGGACAATCTTGCTACTGCTGGCGGACGCCTGCGCCGCGGAGATGGAGAGGAAGCCGACAGCTGAGCCGGCAGCGAGGAGCGCTACCAGGAGCCTCCCCCTACGCCCGTGGGCAAAATTGCGTTTTTGTATCACCTCATTCTCCTTTTTTGTGCTGGTTTCTTGGTTGCCTTCTGATGGGTAATGGGACTGGTGAATCGTTTAAACAGGTACCTGCGGGTCGACACAAGTGGACTTGTCATGTTTCTCGCGCTGGCCCGAGCGTTGCGCCCTCGACGAAAACAGCGGGCAACAAGGTCCCGGGCCCGTTCTTCGCGAGGAGCTCGATCGCTGTACGCCCTATTTCCAGCGAGGGGAAGTTGACGAAGGTGAGGGGTGGTACGAGGTGCCTGACAGCCTCTTCCCAGGCGACACCGACAACGGAGAAGTCGTCAGGTATGGACTTACCCCTTTGCTGGAGGACCCGTATGAGCAGGTCGGCCACAGCTTCGGTTTGGACAATGAGGCCGGTGATTGCCGGTTCCTCCGCCAGTAAGGCGTCAAGTGCCTTTTGGGTGCCCTCCATCGTGGGCTCGACAGGCAAACCGTGGAACCCGAGGCCCACCGCCTCGAGGGTGCCGGCGACGCCGTGCCAGAACCGGCGGGCATAGCCGAGCTTCTTTTCGAAGGTCCCTGGCGGAGAGGCAAGCAGGGCAATGTGCTCGTGGCCGGCACCGATGAGGCGCTCGACGCAGGCCCGTCCGGCCGCCTCAAAGTCTAGGTCGACAAAGGGGATATTAACCGGCTCCAGGGGCATGCCAATAGCGACGGACGGGACCGCTAATCGCTCGACGACCGCCAGGTGCTCGTCGCCGACCCGGACCTCCATGAGCACGACGCCGTCGACCATCTTGCCCCGCACCACCGAGTTGACGTCCGACCCTCCGTCGCTTGTTACAAGCACGACGTTCCAACCGTGCTGGCGGGCCGCTTGGACCACGCCGTAGACAAAGGGCATCAACACTGGCTCGGAGGACCAGTCATAGAAGGGCACGACTAGCGCGACCATGTCTGTTTTGCCCGCCCGAAGGGACCGAGCGCCCGCGTGGGGCTTGTAGTCGAGTTCTTCGATGGCGCGCCTCACCCGTAGCTGGGTGCCTTGCGATATCGCACGATTGCCACTGAGAACGTAAGAGACTGTGGCTGGGGAAACGCCGGCGTGCTTCGCTACCTCGGCGATGGTCGTGCTCGGCACCCGGTCTCCTTCGTTCCGCTTGCTGTTGAATGGATTCAACAGCAAGTCCGCAGTCTCTCCAACGTCGCTGTTGAATGGATTCACTTGGACTTGTACACCCACGTGCGGATGATGTCAAGCTGTCTGGGAAGGTGCCGGGTTCAGAAACGCGCTTGAGCTTGAAGGGTTCAACAACCGGATCCCGTGCGTCCATCGCCACGCGTGACCAGCTTCCCTCGGACGCGTTCAAACGGCCCGGGGACGCGCAGGATCGGATTGTTGGACCCTTCAGGGTTCGTCGGCGCCACCGGCGTCCGCTCCGGCGTGGCGACGCCGGAGAAGGCCCTTTTCGACACCGTCTACCTGCTCGCGCCGCGCGGTGCCCGGATACGGCTCCCAGAAATAGAACTTTCCGGGCGCTTGCACGAGAAGGAGCTTGTGCCGTGGCTCGATCGGTTTCCCACGGACCGTCTCCGCTCACTCGTCGCCTCCGGCCTCCGGCAGGTCCTCAGCGTCGCCAGCACGGCCGCCTAGCTGTCCGCCTCCGGTGAGTCTGGCGTGCCGAGCTGACTTGCTATTCCGCTGCGGGTTTACGAGCTACCACGTTGTCAATTGATCGAAACGAAGAATCGAATCAAACGATTGATTAGTCTGTCTCGACCTCGTGAGTGAAGGCGACGGGACTCGAACCCGCGAACCTCTTGACTGCCAGGTACACGGGCCTCAGCGGTGTGCAAATTGCTATCCGACCAGGTCGGATGCAAGCGCAAAGGTGAAAGTTATCTGGTCTACGAATGCGGGGGAGACGACTGGACACTGTCACCCGTTTTCGGCTCTCCTCCGGTTGCCGCCGGGGTGCCTTGACCTTGCGCCGGTACTCCGCTTACCCTGCAAACTGCGGCAAAACCACCGTTGCCGCAATGTGGCCGCCGTGCACCAGCTCGGCATCGTAGATCTCGACATCGATCGGATACAGCGCTCTCCGTGATGCAGTTTGCAATCCGAGCAAACATCTAAAGCCGGACGGGTTGAAGCTTCTGAAGTCACGGACCCAATGATTTCGGGCAAATGCCGTTGCCAACGAACGCTATCCGCTCGTCCGGCAAGACCCCCCAACATCAACAGCTGAAATCGATTTGGGGCCCCAGGCAAGCGCCGAATTGGGTTGAGGTCATCCGTAATCGGATAACACCTCTGAGGGACACCTGGCGGTCCGCTTCGGCGAGATCCCTGCGCCCGCGACAGCGGTGGAGGACGAGGAAGGCGACGAACTCGACCGCGCCCGACACAGCGCCCCGGCCCTGTCGGCCTGTCGACACCCGGGCAGCCGGTGGGCGGAAGCAGGGGGTTTCTGGAAAGCTGGGGCCAATGAGGATCGCGTTGTTCATCACCTGCTTCAACGATGCGATCTACCCCGGGACGGGACGGGGCGTCGTGTCGGTTCTCGAGCGCCTCGGCCACGAAGTCATCTTCCCCGAAACGCAGACCTGTTGTGGCCAGATGCACATCAACACTGGCTACCGGGCCGAGGCGCTCGCCCTGGCACGGTATTTCGTCGAGGTCTTCTCCCCCTACGAGGTGGTGGTCGCACCCTCGGCGTCGTGCGTCGGGACGGTCGTCGAGTCCTACGCCAACGTCGCCGAGGAGGAAGGCGACGACGGCTTGGCCGCGGCCGCAAGGGAGCTGGCGCCGCGGGTGCACGAGCTGAGCGAGCTGCTGGTCGACGTGCTCGGGGTGACCGATGTCGGAGCGAGCTTCCCCCACCGGGTCGCCTATCACCCCACCTGCCATTCGCTGCGCGTGCTCCACCTAGGGGAACAGCCCCTCAGGCTGTTGCGCGCCGTCGAGGGACTAGAGCTCGTCGAGTTCGACGGGGCCGCCTCCTGTTGCGGCTTCGGGGGCACCTTCGCCGTCAAGAACGCCGACACCTCGGCGGCGATGCTCGCCGACAAGATGGCGGCGGTGCGGGCAAGTGGTGCCGAGGTGCTCTGCGCCCTCGACAACTCCTGCCTCACCCACATCGGCGGTGGGGCGTCGCGCCTCGGCTTCGGCCTGAGGACCATGCACATCGCCGAGATCCTCGCCTGCACCGACGGCGGTGTGAGGAGATGACCGCCGACTTCCGGGACGCGCCCCCGTTCCCGCGGGCTGCCGCGACCGCGCTCATGGATGGCCAGCTGCGGGTGAACCTGCGGCGGGCGACGAACACCATTCGCGACAAACGTGCGCGCCTCGTCGGCGAGATGACGGACTTCGAGCAGCTGCGCGCCGCCGCAGCCGCGATCAAGGACGACGCCCTCGGACGTCTCGACGAGCTCCTCGAGGAGCTGGAGGCCAACGTGACCGCCGCGGGGGGGCACGTGCACTTCGCGCGAAACGCCGCCGAGGCGAACCGGATCGTCGTCGGCCTCGTGCAGGCGACCGGCGCCCGGCAGGTCGTCAAGGTCAAGTCGATGACCACCGTCGAGATTCGCCTCAACGAGGCGTTGGCCGCCGCCGGCATCGAGGCCATCGAGACCGACCTGGCGGAGCTAATCGTCCAGCTGGGCGGGGACCTTCCGAGCCACATCGTGGTGCCCGCCATCCACCGCAACCGCAGCGAGATCCGCGCGATCTTCGTGGCGCACATGGGCGAGCACGGTCTCCCCGCCCCCGAGGGCCTCACCAACGAGCCCGCAGACCTCGCGTCCGCGGCGCGGGTGCACCTGCGCGACCGTTTCCTGCACGCCCGGGTCGCCATTTCCGGGGCGAACTACGCCGTCGCCGAGAGCGGGGCGCTCGTGGTGGTGGAGTCGGAAGGCAACGGGCGGATGTGCCTCACCCTGCCCGAGACGCTGATCTCGGTCGTGGGCATCGAGAAGGTGATCGGACGCTTCTCGGATCTCGAGGTGTTCCTGCAGCTGCTCGCCCGCTCGGCCACGGGCGAGCGCATGAACCCGTACACCTCGATCTGGGCCGGGGTCGTCCCCGGAGACGGCCCTTCCGATTTCCATCTCGTCCTGCTCGATAACGGGCGCAGTGCGGCCCTCGCCGACCGGGTCGGCCGCCAGGCGCTGCGCTGCATCCGCTGTGCGGCCTGCCTGAACGTGTGCCCGGTCTACGAGCGAGTCGGCGGCCACGCCTACGGTTCGGTTTACCCGGGGCCGATCGGCGCCGTCATCGCTCCCCAGCTGCAAGGCGTCGCCACCGACGCGGTGGCTGCCGCCCTCCCGTTCGCCTCCACGCTCTGTGGCGCCTGCTTCGAGGTCTGTCCCGTCCGGATCGACATCCCGCGGCTGCTCGTGCACCTGCGCGCCCGGTCGGTGGAGCACAAGCTCGCCAAGGGGCCGAGCCTCGAGGGGATCTCGATGGCGGCGGCAGGCGTGGTCCTGTCCTCGCCCCGTCGCCTGGACATGGCCGAGCGGGCCGGCGGGCGCCTCACCGGCCTCGCCTTTCCCCGCGGCAGGATCCGCCGGCTCCCTTGGCCGCTCAGCCGTTGGACCGTGGCGCGCGACGCCCCGGTCCTCGCCGGCGGCTCCTTCCGCGCCTGGTGGCGGACCGAGCACGTGCCGGTGCCCTCGGAAGGCACCGACGGGGGTGCCGCGGCGGCCCCACCGCGGGCGGCGGCCGGGCCGGTCGGGCGTGGCGCGGGGCTCGGTTGGTCACACCTGCTGGCCGCCTTTCTCCCCGGCTCCGTCAGGGCACGGATCACGGGCCCGCGGGCCGGGGGTGTGGGGCAGCCGTCCGGCCCCGGCGAGCGGGCCTCCGGCCGTGAGGCGGTGCTCGGGGCCGTGCGCGGCGCCCTGCACTCTGCTCCCATGGGAGAGGTCGTGATTCCCCGGGCATACCGCCGGGCCGGCGAGGCCGTCCCGGCCGAGCCTCTCCGGCTCTTCGTCGAGCGGGCCACCGGCTACCGGGCAGAGATCAGCTGGGCCGAGCCGAGCGACGTCGGCCACGCCGTCGCCGAGGTGCTCGCCCGTCACGACGTCCGACGGGTCCTCGTGCCGGCCGACCTCCCGGAGGACTGGCTACCCGCCGAAGGGGACCTCGCGGTCGTGCGCGACACGGGCTCCATGGGCGCGCTCGAGGTCGACGAGTTCGACGCCGCCGTGTCGGGGTGCGCCGTGGCCATCGCCGACACGGGCACGGTCGTCCTGGATGGCGGACCGGGGCAGGGACGGCGAGTCCTCTCCCTGGTGCCGGACCACCTCGTCGTCGTCGTGACGGCGGGACAGGTCGTCCCCGGGGTGCCCGACGCCTTTGCGAAGCTGTCTCCGAGAGCCGATCAGACCTGGATCTCCGGTCCCTCGGCCACGGTCGACATCGAGCTCACCAGGGTGGAGGGTGTCCACGGACCGCGAAAGCTGGACATCGTCCTCGTCCGCGATACCGGCCCGACCCCGGGCCGGAGGCCCGGGGGGCCGGCACCCGGCTCGGGGAGACAAGGCAGGAAACAGAGGGGAATCTAGGAGCGCTACGTTCAACCTGCTCGGCCAGCCGCCAAGGCAGGGAGCGGAAAGGGGCTGTCATGCCGGACACAGGAGTACGCCGCTACCAGATGTTGATCGACGGCGAGTTCGTCGGTGCCGACAAGACCTTCCCGGTGGTCAACCCGTCCACGACCGAGGTGATCTCCGAGGTCCCGAGCGGGACCGCGGCCGACGTCGACGCCGCCGTCGCCGCCGCGGGACGAGCGCAGCAGGAATGGCGCAAGCTGCCCGCGATCGTGCGTGCCGGCCACCTGCGCGAGATCGCCCAGCTGGTCCGCAGGAACCGGGACGAGCTGGCCACCGTCATCACCGAGGAACAGGGCAAGATCCTCTCGCTGGCCGAGGTGGAGGTGGACTTCTCCGCCGACTACATCGACTACATGGCCGAGTTCGCCCGCCGCTACGAGGGCGAGATCGTCCAGAGCGACCGCCCGGGAGAGAACATCCTCGTCTACAAGCTGCCGATCGGCGTCGTCGCCGGGGTGGTGCCGTGGAACTTCCCCTTCTTCGTGCTGATGCGCAAGATGGCCCCCGCCCTCGTCACGGGGAACACGATCGTCGTCAAGCCCAGCAGCGAGACTCCCAACGACGCCTGCGCCTTCGCGCAGCTCGTGGCCGAGTCCTCGCTTCCCAAGGGCGTCTTCAACCTCGTCACCGGCCCCGGATCGGTCGTCGGCAACACCCTTGCCGCCCACCCGAAGGTCGACATGGTCAGCCTGACCGGCAGCGTGGAGACCGGTGTCGCCGTGATGCGCGCGGCGGCGGACAACATCACTAAGGTCTCCCTGGAGCTCGGCGGCAAGGCACCGGCCATCGTGATGCCAGACGCCGACCTCGACCTCGCGGTGCGCTCAATCCGCGCCTCGCGCATCATCAACACGGGGCAGGTCTGCAACTGCGCCGAACGGGCCTACGTGCACGAGTCCATCGCCGCCGAGTTCGTCGAGAAGTTCTCCGCCGCCATGGACCAGACCGTGGTCGGGGACCCCTTCGACCCCAAGGTGGAGATGGGCCCACTCGTGAGCGAAAGACAGCTCGAGCTCGTCGAGGCTGCCGTGCGGCGGGCCGTGGACGACGGCTGCAAGCTCGTGACGGGCGGCGAGAGGTACGCGGGGAGGACGGGCTACTACTTCCCGCCCACCGTGCTCACCAACTGCGACCAGAAGAGCGACATCATGCAGAAGGAGATCTTCGGCCCGGTGCTCCCGATCGCCACGTTCCACGACCTCGACGAGGCGATCGAGCTCGCCAACGACTGCGAATTCGGCCTCACCTCGTCCGTCTACACGCGCAGCCTGGACGTCACGATGCGGGCCTGCAACGAGATCCGCTTCGGGGAGACCTACGTCAACCGCGAGAACTTCGAGGCGATGCAGGGATTCCACGCCGGCTGGCGCAAGTCGGGCATCGGCGGCGCCGACGGCAAGCACGGTCTGGAGGAGTATCTGCAGACCCACGTCGTCTACGTCGACTACGACGTCGCGAAGAAGTAGCCGGGCCTCACGACCGGCGGTCGGCAGCCCCCCACCCCGGCCGAGCGCCGGGTCCGGGGGCTGGCCCGGGCGCCTGCGGCGCGGGCGGCGCGGGGTTCAGGAAGCCGGCGGACGGATCACCGCGGCTTGTCGCCGACCCGGCTCAGGCGCCCCATCGTGCCCGGCTCGGACCGGACGCCCGCCTTCAGCCGGCCGGGGGCGGGATGCGAGCCGGTCGCTGCCCGAGTGTTTTCCCTGATAGTGGAGGCGACGGGACTCGAACCCGCGAACCTCTTGACTGCCAGGGAACTCGAACGGGTATCCGGGTGTCCATCAGAGTCCAGGGAGCAGATCTGACCAGGTGCTTGTGTCGCTTGACGTCTGTGCGCGTCTAGTCGGGTCTGAGCGCTTGGCTACACAAGTGGCTACACGCAAAGGTTGTCTGAGTGCCCCACCGCTCTCTTACAACCGCCGCCGTCGTCACTCGGCGCTCGGCTACGTCTCTCCGATCGAATTCGAAGGCTCCCTCGCCCAACAGCAAACCGCCTGAACTCAACAGCAGATTCGGAAACGAAACGAGGGGCAGGTCAAACCGTCAACCAAACGCAGGGCAGACCCGAGCGCTCTTCGTCAACTGAGCGTCGCTTAAAGGGCGACACGATCTCCCTGATGGTCGACGTCCGGTCTCCTGCCCGGCCTCTGCGTGGGCGCCCGCCGGCGATCGCGGGTGCAGGTTCGGACAAGCAGGCGGACAAGAGACGCGAAGGGTTGGGTGTTCGGCACCCCGAGGACTTCGGAACCATGACCGACGTAGTACGCGGTTAGATCACCGACGGAGCTCTTCGCGCAAGATTCCCAAGAGCAGCGCGAGCTGGTCGGGAGTACCATCACGTGCCACCCTGCGGATCGCGTAGCCGACCGCGTCGTTGTGCTCGATTCCTTGCTGCTGTAGCCACCTGAGCACTGCTTGAAGCTCAACCCCACGATCGATACCGGCCGCTGGAAGAGGATGCTCGAGCGGGCCGTCGGACTGGTTCGGCGACTTGCCACCGATTCTTGTCTCTACCTCCTGAGATTGAAGGAGAGTCATGTCGCTCCCATTTGACGTGATCGAGTCCGCCACAGTTTCTCGCACTCGCTCGTGTACGTGGCGGACCTTCGTAAGGGATCGGCGCCGCTTGATGAGGATCGTCTGGCCGAAACTCAGTTCCACCCACTGCCACAGAAAGTCACCTCGCGAAGCGTGAATCGGGTCGATCGGGAGTGCCGAGGCATCACCGAGGCCGCAGACGACCAGACCGTCGTCACCCTCTACGAGGGCGTCTGCCTGCGTTCGTGGAGCCTCCCAGTGGAGGAGGTCCGGGTAGCGGTGCCCTGGGGCAGGCTTGCCGTCACCGATTCGGGCCAGGCGATGTGCCTCGCCCCGAATCAGCTTCGAGTCGAGCACGGGATCCTCTGGTGGCTCGTTGACCGCAGCACCCACGATGGCACCCGCCATCGTGGCGATCGTGTCGGTGTCAGACCCCACCGCATTCGCCGCCAGCGTCATCGCCTCTTTCGGCCTCGGCTCGGCCCATAACAACCCGACTGCTGCGATGGCGGTTAGCAGACCGCTGCCACGTCTCTCCGGATGAAACAGGCCAAGCCTCTCCAGTATCTCGTGGTACCGCGATTGGCTATCACCCGTGGCTTCTGCAGTCTCCTTCACAGCTGCTTCAGCTTCTTCGACCGCGAGCTTCCACGCATCGAGAAAGGTTCGGCTCGCCTCTCGCTCCCAGATTCGCACCCAAAGTTCTCCGACCTCGGGGTCTGCCGCCATCAGTTCCGGCACGCTGTTGGCGACAGCCACGTGATGAAGGAGATCAGCCGGCCCTGGGATGTCGCGGGAGCAGATCGCCTCGGCGACGGCGATCGCGTGCAGCACAGCACCCAGGATCCCCGTAGGGCTCCCATGGGTGCAGATCGAGTTGCGGACGACATCCGGCACGTAGCTGGCCGGATCGGTCAGATCACGGGCCGCCCACACGTGCGGCTGTATCCGCATCGCTGCTCCGTTGCCGCCCGAGTTCGTCCACCCTGGGAAGGAGTTTGCGTACCACGCAATCTGGTCCTTGCCGAGGTTCGAGGCGGCCGCCTTCGTTCCCTTCCCGCCGCCCAACGCGTACGACGGCCAGACCGTTAGCTCTACCTTCGAGAACGCTTCGACATCGAAGCCGTCCGGTCCGATGGCTCGACCCGTACTGAGACGTAGTTGCGTATCGTCCGAATAGCAGCCCTCAGGAAGCGAGACGTTGACACCTTGGCGACCGCCGATCCGTCGTTCCCACGCCACAGGCCGCGTCAGTGGTTCGCCACGGGTGCGGCGTCTCAGTCCCTCGGCGTCGGTCAGCTCGCTTATGAATCCGAGCGCGTCTCCGTGAGCCGCCCATAGGGCCGAGTTCTCAACCCGCGAGCCACGGTCTCCGACCTTGTACGAATCTGGGAGAGCTTCACCTACGCCAAAGAGCGTCGGACCCTTGGCGTCGCGTGAACCTCTCTCGCGGGGACTCATCGAAACTCCTCCGGTGCCCATTTGGTCGGCACAGTCAATCCCAGCCCGCCATAGGCACCCGTGATGTCGTCCAGCGTTTCTTCAACCTGTACGTAGATCATCTGCAGCTCTCCCAAACCGAGCTGGCCGGGATAAAGCACTTCAGCGGTGCGGTCGGTCGGTCGATTCAGCGCGATACCGCTGCGGGAGTAGATCTGGCCGTTGTAACCGGTCACTTGTTCCGCAAACATCCGTTCGAAGCCTCGGATACCTTCCGCCCGGAGGCAGGTGGGGTAGGCGTTGTTTGTCGTCGTGAACACCACACCGGGATCTTGGAGAATCGAGGGCCCGAACGACAAGACGACCCACGAAACCCCCTCATCAGAATGCCACCTCTTCGAACTGCCGAACATCCAGGCGTTGATCTGGGTAACCGATAGGTTTACGTAGTCGAGCCACGGGAGATCCCGTGCCCGGCTGAGGGCGTTCGGCTTGTACACGTGTTCGAGGTAGTCGTCTTCAGGGAGGCGTTTCCGGCTCTTAACGAAGCCAGAGGCGAGGATGCCAACTGCACCCTGGACAGTCGTAAAGTGAACGATCTCGGTAATCCCTCGCTCCCTTGCTGCACCGACGATTTCTGGGTTGCTCTTCAGGCTCGCCCACTCTTCGGCGCTCCGGGGCACAGCCTCCTCGATCGGCGTGTCGGTCGTCATTGCAGGTCCACCAGGTCGTACGTGTCGGGTTCGAGCAGACTGATCAGCGACGACTCCTCCCCGGGCTTGTACCCTGCGATCACAGAGGATCTAGCGCGACCCACCGCCATCGCGAGCAGGCGACGAAGCTGGTGGAGCGACGCGTCGCCTTCACCTTCGCCGTGAGGGGTGACCTCTTGGTTGAGTCCTGGCAGGAACACGTGGTCGAATTCGAGGCCCTTCGCCGAGTGAATCGTGGAAAGGCCCACGTTGGCCGGACCAGCAGGCCAGGCACCTTGACGCTGCAGCTCACAGAACGGGATGCCGCGGCGCCGGAGTTCCGCACGGGCGTAGTCGAACCACTTCCCGCCCCGCGGCTGCAGGATCCCCACCGACTCGTTTGTGAGGTCGACGTTCTTGATCAAGTCGTCGAGCATGTAGTCGAGCTGCTGGCTGTACCTGCCGGCGACTACCTTCGGTCGCCTCCCATCTTTGACGACACACACCGAGAAGTCCGGGAGAGAGCCGTCATCCTCGACAGGGAGGCCCGCGACGAGCGGCAGCGCGAAGTTGGCGATAGCAGCGGTGTTGCGATGGTTCTGCGTGAGGCGGTAGATCATCTGCGGCCGCAGGCTGATGCCAACTTCGGCCCAAGTGAAGTACCTGGGATAGATCCGCTGTACGGCATCGAGCACGAACGTCGTCGAGCTGTGCTTGGCCAGATGAGCCAGCACGGCACGGATCTGGTTGGCTGAGAAGTCCTGCGCTTCGTCCACAATCACCACGTCGTAGGCGGGGCCCTCAGCGTCGATGGCTGTCGCGGCAAGGTCGTTCCAATCGACCACACCACGGTCGACCTTGCGCTCCTGATATGGGGCGATGACCTCGTCGAGCAGGCGCTGACGCAACGGACGCTCCACACGAGGGGAGTTGCCTCGTCCGTCGCGCCTAGTCGTCAGGTAGCTCGACAGGTCCTCGAATAGGAACCGAGAAAGCACGTACTCAACTTCGTCGATCCAGAAGTCAATGCCGGTGTGTTCGGGGACTACGGGACCGAGCAAGGGCTTCAGCATTCTGTCCACAGTGTCTCGGTCGAGGAGGTCGACGTTACCGACGAGCCCCTTGGCCCACTTGCCGAAGGTGCTGACGTCGAGCAGCAAACCTTTCGCTGTGGGAACTTGCGACGCCGCGAGCTCGGAGATGTAACTCTGAAGGGTCGTGTTGTAGGCGAGCACGAGCACGCGAACCGGGTCTTCGACGCCCAGCCGGGACCGACGGGCGAGGCGACTGCTACATAGCTGCTTCAATCGGAGAAGAGAGGTGGTCGTCTTGCCACTTCCGGCCGCGCCACGGATGAGCCTGAAGCCCGGTCGGCTGTCGCCCAAGATCTTTAGCTGCTCCGAGGTGGGAGTTACGGCCGAGAGGATCCGCACGTCGAGTCTCCGGCTGGTCGAAGCCTGCTGCCCAGGCCTACATAGTCGTGAGCTTACCGTTCCCTGGAAACGGCGAGCCGGGCTTCCCTCTGTTCTCCGGGCAAGTTGGCTGAGTTGATCATGCCGCAACTGCGGCGTTGGCTCGCCGGTGTCGGTGGACGACGCGGCTCGCTACGTCATCGCCCGCACCTCCGTGAACGCGTCGGGGGTCCTGTGTGCGAGCGCCCGGACTTACCTCGGTGCGCGGAACGATGCTCCGCGACATCATGGTTGATGGCGAGGGCCTCCGAACGGGTGTTCGCCCCTTCGAGGTCACCTCGTTAGAATGACAACGGTGTAGTTTCTCTCGGAGGAGAGACGGGATGGTCGCAGGGTCCACAGGACCGAGGCTCGCGGCAACTGCCGAGGCCGATGGGCGACGATCAGTCGCGTTGTGGCAGTCGCCCCGTCCTTTTCGCCCATGCGACCACCTCGCGAAGATCCCAGATGCTCCCCAACCTGAGCACGCGTACTGGCTGCGGGAAGTCGGCGTGTCTGATCTTCCACTGGTTGATCGTGTTCGGGTGGACGCCCAGGGCTTCAGCGATCTCGGCGGGACCGGCGAGATGCTCGGCTCCCCGCATGACGTAAGCCTAGAGGCGTCACACCCCTCTTGTAGGACTTATCTCCGTGCCCACCTCCATGCTTGATTCTCCGTCGGAGATCTCTTACACTCCGCCCGTGTCCCTCTTTCAGGCTCTCCCGGACGAACCATCGCATCCCTCGGCCACCAGTGCTCGTGAGGCCTGGAAGGGGAAACGGAGTCCGAAGCCCTTCGCCCAGGAGAACGACTCCGACCAACTGTGGCGCCTGTACCAAGGCGACAACCGTGAAGTGCTGCCACGACTCCCCGAGGCATCGGTCAACTGCGTGGTGACCAGCCCTCCGTACTACTGGCAACGAGACTACGGAGTCGATGGGCAGTTCGGCATGGAGCCGGACATTGACGGTTTCGTCAACAATCTCCGCAAGACCTTCGAGGGCCTCAAACACGTCCTCACTCCAGATGGGGTCGTCTTCCTAAATCTTGGTGATACGTACTACTCAGCGAAAGGTCGCCCGCATGGCCACGATGCCAAACATCGCAGCCGCCGACTGCCTGGCCTGCGTGCCGTTGACGGACCTGGCCTCGGGCTACCAAGAAAATCCCTCATTGGCATCCCGTGGCGAGTGGCGTTAGCGCTGCAAGAAGACGGATGGACACTGCGTAGCGACATCATCTGGGTCCGCAACTCGGCCATCCCCGAGCCGACCGCCAAGGACCGGCCGTGGAGGAAGTACGAGCACATCTTCTTGTTCTCGCAGGGTCCGCGTTACTTCTTCGATCGGGATGCGCTCGAGGGCGAGGAGGACGTCTGGTTCATCGAGCCCGAGCGCAATTCCGTCGCCCGGGGCACTCACTACGCGCCCTTCCCACGGGAACTTGTCCGCCGCTGCGTTGCTGCAGGCTGTCCCGAGGGCGGAGTGGTGCTCGACCCCTTCGTCGGGGGAGGTACGACCATGTCAGTAGCGCCAGAGATGGGCCGGGCCGCCATCGGTATCGAACTCAACGGCGAGTTCTGCAGCCACATCTCCCGGACCCTGGTCCGACCGTAGCTGGGCGCCGAGCGTCAGTGGGTCACCCGCCGCTGTGATCGTCGCTGGCTGCGGCCACCACCCTCGACTCAGCGGGAGGTTGGCCTAGAGTCAGTCCGTGCCCTACGTCTCGACAGACCACCTGGTAGCCGCCGCAGCAGGCCTACGGGGAGCCAGCCCGATGGCCGTGATCACGATCCCGGCCATCCTGCGTCGGTCGGGCGAAGGCGGCATCGTGCAGCCGGCCCGAGTGTCGTTCGCCGGTGAGGCTGAAACGGCGCTCCTGGATATGGCCTTCAAGCTGGAGCCAGCTCCCAACGACAAGACGATCTTCAGAGCGGTGTGGAGCCCGAAGAAGGACTGGGTAAACGCCGACTTTGCCGGATCCAGTCTGCAGAAGCAGCGGGACAGTGCTCCTGCCAGCGAGGCTCTGGACCGCTTCAAGGAGAACAACCGCCTGAAGGAGCTTGGTCTCAAACCGGACACCGGCAGCCGCCTGCAACAAGCATACGGGCGTAACGTTCGGACCGTCGATCTAGCGATCTGGTACGGCCGCAAGCAGAAGGTCGATGACCTCGATGCACTCCTTCAGTGGTTTCTCAAGCACTTCCCAGTCGGTGATAGTGATCTGATCGGCACGCTCTATACCGACGAGATTCCCGAAAGCTACAAGTCGATAGCACTGTCACCAACGGTGATCCCGGACGAGGAGATCCTCTCCGCCCTTCCCAAGGTTCAGCCGGTGGCCGCAGACTTGCCGACAGCGCTCGCTCCGGCTGGCGAAGAGCTGGAGAGCGAAGACTTCTCCTGGACGCTGGCGCTGTGCAAGGTCCCCCTCGCATCCATCGATGTCGACAGCTTGGTCGCCGCGGCGCTGACCAAGATCGAGGAATACAACCTTGTCTTCCCCAATGTCGAGGATTTGGTCCACCGTTGCGTGACGGGACTGATCCTTGGCCACCTCATACTGCAAGGACCACCTGGAACCGGTAAGACAACTCTCGCCCGCGTGCTGGCCGAGGTCTTCGATGCCACGCTGCAGGAGACGACGGCAACAGGAGACTGGAGCAGCTATCACGTCATCGGCGGCCTCCGGCCGGATCGAGAGGGCAAGCTCTCCCCAGTACTCGGGGCGGTGCCGGAAGCCATGTTGCTCTGTGCCAAGACGGTTCGTGCCGACGAGGAAGCTACGGAGCACGAACGCGGACCACAAGCGACGTGGCTGTTAATCGATGAGTTCAACCGAGCCGACATCGATAAGGCGATTGGCTCCCTCTATACCCTGCTGTCGTCGACCTCGACTGCGCACCTACAGAAGACACCGCTCGACCTCTGGTTCAACGCTAATCCCGAGGCCCGGCGGTTGTGGTCGCCCAAGCGATTTCGCATCATCGGCTCGATGAACGACATCGATACGTCATTCGTCAACCCGATCTCTCAAGGGCTGACCCGGCGCTTCCAGTTCATCGTGGTCGGTGTACCGACCCCCGAGAAGGGCCTCTCCGCCGAAATCGTGGCCGCTTTACGCCAAGCCCACGACTGGCTCGAAGCTGAGTACGACGAGTCAGTCATCATTAAGTCGTGGGACGAGACCGTGGAAGCTCTTACGCCAACCGCCACGGCGTTGGGCGACATCGTGGCCGAACTGCGGTCGCCAGAGAACGGCGAGAAGGGCTGGCCAATCGGCACGGCGCAGCTGGTCGATGTCATGCGGGCGCTAGTACTGGAGTTCCATGGTGGTTCGACCACGTCCGACAGCCTTAGGGAAGGACTCGACCGCGCCTTCGCCGACCAGGTCGTGCCACAGATGGGGACGTTGCAGAGTGAGCAGCTGGACGCCTTCTCGGCCCTCCTGAAGGCGGCGTCGATGGCCCGGAGTGCAGGTGCCATCAACCATCTTCGAGACACTCACGCAGTCTTCTAGGTCAGCGGAACGGCCGGCGGTGGCACCTGATCTCCTGACCTCAGACGTAGACGCCGCCTTTCCCGAAGAAGATGCGGGCCTACTGACACCAGCAGCACGGGATGCAGCCATCGCTGCAAGCTTGACCCTACTCGGTACCTATTTCTCATCCGGAGCGCACTTCCAGTTATCCACGCGTGAGAGCGTGGCCAAGGGACCGCCGAGCGGGCCTGACGATGATCTGGCGCTGGCCCTCCGACTTCGCGTCGCGCTCGCGGCCGCCAAGCGACTCCGGGAGTATCTGCGTCACGTCCTGCGGCGTCCAAACTTCCGCTACCGTCTCGTTCCTCTCGACGTCGTCGGCGTGGTTACCGGGCAAATCGACGCTGAAAAGTACACCCGGCGCCTCGCCACCAGGGAGGTCCCCTTCAGCTATCCAACGCTCACTATCGAACGCGGAGCGCTGACGCCGGAGAACGTGCTCACCACCTACGCTGTGACCTGGATCGAGCGAGAGTTGCGATTCCTCACATCTCGTCTGGTGCTCCCAGCCAAGGGAGCTGAGCGGCGCCAGGTGGACGAGGTGCTGAGCGACCTGCGACGCATCCAGTCTGTACCCATGTTCGCGATCTGCGCTCCGTCCGTGAGGGAGGTATTCCGCCGTCGCTCCGAGCGCTCCCTCGTCGCCTCCGTCGAACGGCGGCTGTCAGGAGGGCACGTCGCTGACCCGCGGGCTTATCGGGAGGTGACCGCCTGGCTACGAGGATGCCTGGAGGGCCTGCCGGTTGCCGAACCCGGCGAGATCGAGTGGGACTTCTACGACGACCGCTTCGATACCAAGCTGTTCGAGATCTGGTGTCTGAGCAAGCTGGCCAATGCCATTAGTAGCGCGGTCGGACTGGAGGTAGCGCCACCAAACCTGCTGAGGACATCCGGGCAGCCCGCGTACCGATGGGCCACCGCGGTCGGCGTCCTGGAGCTCTTCTTCCAGAAGGCACTGACAACCGTGGACTCAGATCGAGCCGCACAGTGGCGTCAAGCCGGGGGGAGCGGCGCCTTGCAAGGTATACCCGACCTCATCTTGCGCGGGAAGACACTCGGTGACGTACAAACACTGGCGATCATCGACCCCAAGTTGCGGCAACGCTCGTCCGTTCCCGCGGAGGAGCTGTACAAGATCCTCGGCTACTTCCTGAACTTCGGCCTCGGCAATGCCGGAATTGGTGCGGTGGTCCTCTACAGCCAGAAGTCATCAGCTCTACCCATCTATCGGTACGAGACGGAAGCCGGCGGGGACCTGCTGGCTGTCATGCTGAATCCCGCCGGTTCCGTAGCTGCCAACGAGGAAGGTATCTCAGCTCTGGCCGGGCTGGCACTCCGGACGCTAGACATCGACGTGCAGGCCCTGCCAGCCCCTGAATCCGGGTCCGCTGGTGTGACCGACGAGGACGCGCTCGTCGTTCGCCGACGTCAGTCTGCGCTCGCCATGCTCGCATCGGTAGCCGAGCACCTCGGAGCAGCCGGGCTACAACCGTGGCTCAACCAGGTGCAGGGGCACTTTCCGGACGATGTGTGGAACGAGATGTCGAAGGATCAACAGGACATGATGGCCACCGCGCTTCACGTCGGTCAGAGCCTCGGAAGCGATGCCGACTTCTCCGGTCCGGTCATCGGGCTTTGCGCAGCGGCCGAGTCGATACTGAGTGATCGCCTCATCGATCCGGTCAAGGCCAAAGCTGGAACTGCCTACCCGTCAGGCTGGCATTCACTCGGCCATTTTGTGCGAATACTGCTTGAAGCCGTTGGTTCGGGCACCCACCCCGTCTGCCAAGAGGCCCGAACGGTTCTCACTGACAACGGCTGCGATCTCGTCGCCCTCTCCCCGATAGCAGACCTGCTCGCCACCATGAACGCCGACTACCGCCGAGCGGCGGCGCACCGGACACTCGTGCCACGGAAAGGGTGGGTTGACCTCTACCGACTCATGTTCGTCAATAGCCCGCCATTACTGCCATCGTTGGCACAGACGCTGAGGTACTCGTCCTCCTGAAGTAAGCGGCAGCGTCTTTGCTTATTGAACGCACCGGCGTCCAGTCGACAGTAAGTGATCCATCGAAAGCATTCCCAGGAGTCTGAAGGTAGCGGTCCCTGTTGTGCTAATGCGCACCGGTCTTCCCGTTTCGGCCCATTACGGCCCGATAGTCGGCCCTGACGGCACCGCGACTGCTCGATCCGTCTCGATTACCAGCCGCTCTTCGATCGATGGATTCGCTCGTCGTGCTGATAACTGAGAACTCTGAACCGAAGGCTTCGCTTCCGATAGTTCTGCTTCGATCTCATCCTCCATCTGCTTCCTGACCCGACGCGGCGGTGCGACCTCATCGTCATTTTGCAATCGCACAACTTTGGACTCACTGGCGAGTCGTTCTGGACCGATCCCCTGGAGCCGACGCGAAGTCGCGAGAAGGGCGCTCGTCTCGTCACGCAGCACGGGGAGCACGTCGTCGGCGACGGGTCGCGAGAGATCCCGCCTTCTGATCACGACGGCCTGGAGATCGAACTGCGCCCTCGTGATCCCGACGTAGGCACC
>Ga0187877_1001780_pt1 | contig 20940 bp, 30 predicted proteins | sample June2016WEW_17_1_3_FD_132430 | JGI IMG/M metagenome (GOLD analysis project Ga0187877, IMG submission 132430) | Peatland microbial communities from SPRUCE experiment site at the Marcell Experimental Forest, Minnesota, USA - June2016WEW_17_100 | ecosystem: Environmental > Terrestrial > Soil >... | reverse complement strand
TTCTCGGTGACGACATCGTGTGCTCACGTGCACCGGTTTTTGACCGGCTCCGGGTCCGTGCCCTTGTGCCCGACGAGCGTGGCCCGCACATGGTCACCCGGCCGGCTAAAGGCGGTCGAAACGAGGATTGAGAACTCCAAAAACCAGACAGAAACCGGACAGTCAAAGAATCTCGGGATCGGTGAGCTATTGTAAGTCCCTGATTACCAATGGCGCACCCAGCAGGAGTTGAACCTGCAACCTTCTGATCCGTAGTCAGATGCTCTATCCGATAAGGCCAAATACGCTCAGGAAATCGCGGTTTTTCCGGGGCTTTTTGGCGGCATGTTTCAAGTTCGGGAACCTGCGGGATACTGCGGGTGCAGGAAGCTGTCGCGGAAAGTGTTACTAAAACGGGTCCGGTCGCCCGGGACCATCTGATGCAAAGTCAGATGGTCCCGGGCACTAAAGACCCGAGATCTCACGGGGTCGAAGCTCCCGCAGGAGCTCTTCGGCGAAGGGCGCGAACTCTCCCGGCTCCCCGCCGATCACCTCGACGCGGTAGATGGAGTTGGCCGTCGCGAACCCGTTCTGCGTCACGGAGACCACGGGGGTCGAGCTGAACAGGCGGATCGCGCCGCTGGGCACGGCCCTCGCCACGTACACCGATCCCCCGACCTCCACGTCCGCGAGAAGGATGCCCTCGATCTCGTAGTCGACCGGGAGGCTGAGGCCCTGGACTGCAACGCCCTCCCCCGGCGTAAATTCGTTCCACCCGGCGGACGGAAGCTTGGCATCTGGGGCAGGCTTTGTTTTTGTGATCTTGACGAAGGTTCCTGCTTTCATGGCTTTTCGTTTGCCGCGGAACCGCTACATCGGCTGCACCTCGTAGGGCTTCAGCTCCCGCAGGAGGATCTTGGCGAGGATCGAGAACTCGCCCGGCTCGCCCCCGATCCGCTCGACGTCGTAGCTGGCGCTGGCCGTCGCGAAGCCGCCCTGCGCCATGAAGGTCACGGAGGACGAGACGAAGACGCCATCCACCAGCTCGCCGTCGCGCCCCATCGTCGCCAGGTACACCGGCTTCTCGGCCTCAGCATCCGTGAGTAGCACGCCCTCGATCGCGCAATCGACCGGGAGGCCGGGGGGCGCCTTCGTTCTCGTTATTCTGACGAGCGTTCCTGCTTGCATGAGCTTTCGTTTGGCGCGAAGCTCGGGGCCATGCAACCCTTCGACGCCCCGGACGCACACCGCCTCCGGGCCGCCCAGGGCTGGCTGGGGCTGGGGAGCTGGCGGGAGGCGAACGAGGAGCTGGAGGGCATCGCCTCGGAGCTCCGCGCCCACCCCGCCGTGCTCCAGGTGCGCTGGCAGGTCTACGCCGCCGCGAAGCACTGGCCCCTGGCCATCGAGGTCGCGCAGGCGCTCACCGGGATGCTCCCGGACGATCCCGGCGTCTGGGGCAACCTCGGAAATTCGCTGTACTGGGCCGGCCGGACCCAGGAGGCCCGCGACCCCCTGGCGCCGGTCGTGCCCCGGTTCCCCGGCGATGCCGGCCTCCGCTACAACATGGCCTGCTACGAGTGCCAGCTCGGGTGCCTGGCCGAGGCGAAGGGGATCCTGGCGCAGGCGTTCGCGCTCGACCGCGGGCTACGACTCGCCGCGCTCGACGACCCGGACCTGGAGCCGCTGTGGAGGGGCATCGGGTCGGTCTGATAGACTCCGGCGGTTCCGAATTAGCGATTTTTCGAGCTCGGCGGGCGGCGTATTCGGCATGATTCCCCAAGGCGTCGGCCGTTGGGCGCGGATTGCTTCGTTCGCGTGCAGGAACTTTTTCTTCGGGCGGCCTCTTTGGGGAGCCTTTTTCAATAAGTATTTTACCTGTGTGAGACTTTGGTGGACCCCCGGCGCGGCAGAGACAAGGACTCCTGGAGGTCAGTCCTGATCCCGAAAGGCGGGCGGTCCTGACTGCGGTGGCCCAAGGGCAGAGGAGCCCTGGCTAATTATTTTGATCTTTTAGCGCGAAAGTTCTTGCATTTGTCCTAATGTATATATACATTAGGATATATGCAAGCAAAAAAGATCACCCTCCACATCACCCTCCCGCTGCTCCCCGGCAGCCTCTCCACCGCCCGCAGCACCTGCGGCAAACCCAATTGCGCCTGCAAGGCCAAACCGCCCAAGCTCCACGGCCCTTATTACCGCTGGACGGGTTTCCTCCAGGGAAAACGCACCACCAAAACCATCACCCCCGAACAAGCCCGCGAATGCCGCAAGCGCATTGGCAACTATCGCGCCCTGGAAAAGCAGATCCACCAACTGCTCCGCCGGGCCCTCAAAGAAGCCCCCTGGACTGAGCGTTGAGGCTTCGCACCTTTTCACGACCAACCCCCACCCCATGAACCCCAACGCGATCGTTCCCAACCGGCATACTCATGCGCGCCAAGCGACCCTGCGCCAAATCGCTCACATCGGCCCCTTCCTCGAAGGCAGCCTCTCGGCCTTCAAAAGGCCCGGCTGCACCCAGCCAGGCTGGCACCTGACCTTCAAGGCGCGGGGCCGCACGCGCACGCTCTACGTGCCCATGGAACTGGTCGCCGAAGTCAAACAATGGACCCTGAACTATCGGCATCTCAAACGACTCATTCGCCAAGTCACTCGCCACTCCCGAGCTCTGATCCACGGCCACCTCGCAAACCAGCGGGCCGCAAACCGCTCCCAGGCCTTGATGAGCCCCTGAGCGCTCAAGTCTTGCTGATGGTGCTGCGGGCCGTTTTTCCCAGGCTCAACGCCTGGCTCAACGCCCTGCCCGACCCACGGATGCAGCGGATGTGCCTCTATACAGCGGCCCATCTCTGGTGGCAGGTCATCGCCACCTACCTGTCCCGTAAAGGCTCGCGCAACGGCTTTGACGAGCAGCGCCAATCCGGCCAGGCGGCCTGGAACATGGGGCTGCTCTGCGGACAGACCGCCGAGGACCCGCGTTTTGACGGCCAACCCACCGTCACCTGCTCGGACAACGCCGCCCACCACGCCAGTCGCGTGGACCCGGAAGCGGTCGCGCAGATCCCGGTGCTTATGTTCCACGACCTGTTGGATCGGCGCCTCTTTGACGACGCCCGACTCCTTGACCGCTGGTATCGCATGGTGGTGGACGGCAGCGTGAAGGAAAAATGCCGCCAAGGCTTCGAGCAGGGCGGCAAGTCTTGCACCAACGGCGCCCGTTACCGCTACGTCCTCCAGCTCTCGGTCGTCGGGCCCCAGGGCACGCTCTTCCCCCTCATGCACCAGGAAATGGACATCCGCGACCCGGTGGCCGACAAGGAGGACTGCGAACTCAGGAGCTTTGCGCGCCTGAGTGTGCGGCTCAAAAAAGGAGTTTCCCAGACTGCCCATCTGCCTGGTGGCCGACTCGCTCTATTGTTGCCAAACCGTCGCGGCGACCTGCAAACAGTTTGATTGGATGTATGTCCTGACCCTCAAGGAAGGCCGCCAGCCCACCACTTGGGAGGAAACGATCCACTTGCTACCCCTGCACCGGACCAACCGTCTGCGCTGCTTACTCGGACCCGGTGGCAAAGAGGGACAACAGGACTTTCGCTGGATGGAGAATATCATGCTGGGGGAGCACCAGACCAACGTCATCCTGCAGGGAGAAATTACCACTGAGCCGGCGGCGACCCTCTACGCCTATATCACCAATTTCTCAAACCTCACGCCCTAGCGTGTGGCCGTCGTGGTCAACAGCGGCGGCCGAGAAAGGCACCTGATCGAAGACACGTTCAACGCCCAAAAAAACAACGGGATCGGGCTGGAACATGTTTTCTGCGCCAATGCCACTGCCTCGAAAAACTACTACACCATGATGCAGGTCGCTGAGGTCCTCTGGATCCTGACCTGCCATGGCGGCCTCCGTCGGCTCTATGACTGGGCACGCCGGGCCACCGAGCAAGGGCTGGCTCGTGCCGTTTGGGAAGGCCTTCGGGCCTGTCGGCTGCCGCCGGATTTGCCTCCCTTGGGCCAAATCCGCTTCGACTCGGCCTGAACCGACCGCGCCGAGAACAACCAGCCCGATCCCGTTGACAGTCTAATTTCCGCGATCCGTCATACCCTGCACGGCCCCGACCGCGCGCCCATTTGCAAGCTACTTCAACGAGCTTTGCCACGTCCCGGCGCTGCTCCCGCCGGACAAAGAGCTTATTCGGAACCGCCGGATAGACTCCTTTTCGTTTGGCGCTTCCTCTCCATCAAGTGTACACTCGCCCCCATGGCCAAGCTCAGAGAACTGGTCGCCCGAGGCTGGAAGTGGGTGAAGGATCACCCCCATCTGGAGCAAGGTCGTGGCAAATGGCATATCCCGGACCTTTGGGCTGATATTTAGCGGGCTGGGCATGATCTTGATGCTCGTCTGGCCCAGTGCGAGGGAAGCGGTGGTCGGTTACCTTAAACTGCTCTTTGTTGCGAGCACGTGGGCGACCGGCAGAGATTGCGTGCGCGATTTCTTTGTCCACCGCATCTCTATCTCCGCGCCGTTTTGGGTCGTTCTGGGGATTGTTCTGGGGATAGTCGCATTATTCCTTGAGTTTTGTCGCAGGACGGATCGGATGTTCAAGTGGTATAAGCGGGAGAACCTGAACCTAGGGAACCAGTTGGAAGAAGTGACCCAAGCGGTTCGAGCGAGCGCTCCGGATCTCCTGGAGCTGCCCTCCTCGATCCAGGAGATTGTGATTGATGGCCTGCGCTGGAAATGTACTCATGGTCGGAGCGGCGAGGTTGATTCTGCGACTCCGTTTTGCCCCACCTGCGATACGCTGCTTTACCCGACGCGCAGATTCTCCATAAACGGGGCTCCGGCCAGATATTTCTGCGGGAGGTGTGGCATGGAGGTCGCGAGGTTTACTAAGACCGGCAATCAAGTCCTTCAGGCAGTCTCGCAAGAGGTCGAAAGACTGGAGCGGCTGGAGAAAAGGACCTTCCAGGATCTGGTAGCTCGTAAAATAGCCGACGGCCTGTCCGCTGACCAGGCTAGGGAGGTATCTCTGCGTCAGGTCGAGCACGATCGACAAGAAGCCATCCACACCCTCGGGCCGGGTATGGTGGCTCGATGATGCCGCCGTCCGCTTTGATAGCGAACTTAATCGCTATATTTGGGCAGGCAAACTAGCGCGGCTTGCAGGCGCTCTCGCTCGGCTCAGACAGGACGGCAGAGCCCATGCAGAGCTATCGGCTATCGCCCCGCCTCGGATCGGAAGTGTTCTTCGAGGTCTTGGAAGTGGGCGTCCACTGCCGCTTCTTCCCAGGCCTGGGACTCGGCTTCGAGCTGTTGCGGGGTCAGCCTCGCCCTTGCTTCCAGCACCCGCCTGAGCCGCGGTCCCGGGCCACCGTAGATGTCCTTCGCGGCGGGACATATCCGCTCCGCGCAATCGTTCTCCGGTCTGTACTGGTGTAGCTCGTTTTCGTGGGAGTCGGGGCGCTCGTGCTCGTACGCGTCGCATCTGGGGCAGTGGTTCCCCTTGAGCTTGTGGTGGATGTAGTCATGCTCGCAGTCGCAGTCCCAGTACAGGTCGTTCGTCACTACGTCGCTCATATGTCAGTTCACATCAGCGCGTTTTCGTTTGGTGGCAAATCGGCGAGCGCCCTCAATCCACGACCATCGTTATCTGCCTGGGCAGGTAGGCCAGCCGGTCGGCGATGCCGGCTCTTCATATTGACCACTGGAATACTCGGGGTGCGGGATGTGGATGCGTATTTCGTTTGGCGCGGTTTGGAGAGACCGCCGCCGACCGTGTCTCCAAGGCGGCAAACGGGGCTCCGCCTCCGCCTCCCAGTGCCGGAAACGTGCCCGTTCACTGAGACTCTTCCCTGAGACTGTTTGCCTCCGCGGCAATGCCATCGGCCGCCCCGTAGCCTTCTTTGTGCGTAGCGCTCATGGCCCGGTCCGGCTACGCCGCTCCATGATCGAGACCCACATCAAATAGAAAGGAAAACTAATAATCATGAGCATGGGTTACCTCATCAAAATCCAAAGGTCGCCGTTTTGGCAGGCCAGGTTTCCGGACAAATCAGGCGCCGAAGTCCAGCGCTCCACCAAAACGAGAGATAGGAGGCAGGCCATGGCGATCCTGGCGAGCTGGGCGTTACAGGCCTACCTGGACCAACTCGGTCCAGTTGGCAGCGTGGCTGCCCCTGTGGAGGACGTAAGCCGACCGATGTTGGCGGGCTACCGCGACTTTTGCCTCGCCAGAGGCCAGGCGCCCGGTACGATCAGGCAGAGGCTGGAGGTCTTGCACCTGCTGTGGGAGGAGGCTATCCGCGATGGCTTGGTCAAGCACAATCCCGTGACCGGGGTGCTCGTGAAGGAGCCCAAGCCACGGGTGAAGGAGCAAGCCAAGAAGCGTGTGGCCCTGACGATGGCCGAAGGGATCAAATTGGTGGACGCCGCGACGGTGGATGAATTGGTCGCAGTCGTCGTGGGGTTGGACACCGGCGCACGCATCGGGAATGCCTTTGGGATGGAGGCGGCGCGGGTCGACCTGCACGAGGGCAAGATTGAGTTCTGGGTCGAAAAATCGGACCGTTGGCACACGGTCTATCTGTTTCCCCCCACGGTCGAGTTCCTTCGGGAGTTTCTGGTCCATCACCATCCGGCCCGGCTCGATCGCGACCTCATGCGCGGCGATTCCAGGTTCTTGATGCCGTCGTTGGGCGTGCCCTCGGGGCCAGAGGTCGACGCCGCCGAACACAAGTCGGCCTTGACTGCAGCCGACGATGTGATCGGCGCCTTGGTGGAGCGGGCTGGGATTGGGGAATGGGTGACCCGCCCTTCGGGCAGCAGGTTTCACACCGTCCGTTACCATGTGTTCCGGATCACGAGCAACAACGCGCTGAAGATGGGTGGCGTAACGACCGAATGGGTCATGGCGCGCATGTGCCAGAAGAGCAAGAAGGCCAACGAGGCTTACGACCGCGCTGACGAGCACAACGTCCGGAAGGCCGTATTTGGCCAACTCGGCATCCTTCAGAAGGGAGAGCAGTGCCAGGCGGGAACGAGGACGGAGGTGAAGGACGGCTCGATGACCTTCACGGAAATGATGGAGTTGGTCCACTACGCGACGCGGCGGTTGGTGGCGCTCCAGCACGAGCACCTGTCGGAGCCTCCGCCCCAGCGGATGGCTCCTGACTGGTCCATCTGATAGCGTCGCAACCGCCCTGGGCGGATCGGGCCTGGATGAGAGGGCCGTCTGTCGCTCTGCGCTCGGTTGGGGCCGCGCTGCTCGTCCACCGAGGGGATAGTGGCCGCGGCATTCCCGGTGTCCGATTCATGAGGCGGGGACCGGCTCAGGCAACACCTGCACCCAGTTATGGAACCGCATTCGGCCCAACCAGTCGTCGTCCGCTATTTGGAATCGCGCCTCGATGCCGTCCCAGTCGAGTACCCCCATCGCCCCATGCAGGCTTTCCGTACCATCCCTGCCGAAGGACACGTCCTTCAGGACGACCGAACGCGTGCCGGAATTCGGAACGCCGAACTCATGCCGCCCCCCCATGGGCGGCACATGGCCAAAGACATGCAGGCTCGGGCGACAGCTTCTGACCACCTCCGCGATTAGGGCGGAGCTGCCCATTGGGTGGGACCCCGCGGGGGAATCATGGGTGAGGAGCAGATCAAAGGCTCCAGGGCCCAGATTCCGGAGCCGTTGAGCGGAGCCAGGGTTTATCTGATAGGGCGCTCCCGCTCGCGCGTTCTCAATTCCCCAGATGCCCGCGATGCGCAGCGGTGTGCCATCCCGGCCACGGAGGACTACCACGGCACCATCAACGATGCCATGGAATCTCTTGTAACAGTCCACGGGGAATGTATGCTGCGGCAATGAAGGGGCAGCGGGGAGCCTGCAGGCAGACTTTAGATAATCGAAGTCTTCATGGTTTCCAGGCACAAAGAACACGGGGCAGCGGATAGCGGAGTACTCGCCGAATTCGGGCCTAAAAAGTCGCTCGACCTCGCCCACCGGGGAGACGAAGTATCGTGAAAAACCTGCCTCTTCAGGGTCCCGTTCGATCCATCGCCTGGTCGCCTTGTCGCACTTTGATGCGTCCGGGTAACAGCCCAGATCTCCCGCCACGAGCGCGGCGTCAAGGTGATCCCCATGCGCCATCTGCCAGTTGCGGATCAAGTGGAGCAACAGTCGCAAATGGCCGTGCGTATCCGAGAACAGGCCTATCCTCATGACTTCCTTAGCGTTCCTGATTTGGCGTTGCGAAAGCTCTCGCGGATCTCCCACAGATGAAACTCGTACGCCAGGACCTCAAGGACCTCCATCGGCATGTCGGCGAAGACAGTCAGTAGGCGCCCTGGATGGTGGCGCAGATGAATGATCTCTCCCCAGGATGTGCGTTGCGCCTCCTTGCGAGGTCGGATGCAGACTAGGTTCTCCTGTCCGGAAGTGGCGATGGGATAACCTGCCCTCGAGAGCAACTCGATCGTTGAAATCGGTGCCCCGCCAATGGGCGCTGTCGTGTTTAGGACCATAAGGTCAGTGCTCTATGTCCTTTGTGCTGGCTTGCAGTTTCGTAAGAGAAGCTTGTGCTTGGGCCTGAAGGGCGGCGGCCTTTTTGAAATTGTTCTTTGTGAGCCTTTGCCAATGACTCGGCGTTCCGACGACTTCTTCCAACAACGCCCAATCGTCGGAGGCCAAGTGCCGTTTGAGGATCTCCGTGCGTGTGAACTGGACATGCGTGAGCAACACGAGGATATCTTCGAGGTCCTTGTCACCCTGTCAGTATGCCGCCTGCCCTTAAGCGCTTGGAGCTTTAGGATCAACAGGTGTTCGGGGCAGGCGACCCAAAGGCCATTCTTCTTCTCGGCGTGAGCTTGAACCTCATCAAAGGGGACTCGAAGCCGGTGTTGAGATTCTACGTAAACATCAACGTCGGCGCCAAACGGCGTCCTGAATTGCTCCTTCCCGAGGCGTGGATTCCTATAGAGGGTAAACTGATCCCGCAATTCTCCGTGCGTGCGGAAATCAACCATGATGTCGCCGTCGTGCGAATGCCGCGTCGCCCCGTAAGCGCGCAAGGCGAATCCGCCGATGACAATGAGCGTAGGCTGCTCAGCCAACTGGGCGGTCAACTCCTTGAGGAATTGTTCGATTTGGGCGCTTACGTCGATCTTCATTCGCCTGCGGTTTCTTTTCCCGTGTCCGGCCTGCCCCTTCGTGTGGGCGCCGGCATTCGCTAACCCCGGTCATTCCTCTTGCAATTTACACGATTTGCCCGGTCAGCCTCAAGAATCCTTTTGTCTAGCGGAGAGCCGGGGTTTCAAAGAGCCCTCGGGGGCGCCACCGCGAAGAAGTTCGACACCGACATGGCAGGCCAGCCTGCCCGCCACGCCAAACGCGAGGGCACCCGTGCGCCCAAATCTAGAAGGAGGCATGCGACTGTGACGCTCTTCTGAGGGGGCGCCGTTCGCGCTTCCCAACATATTTCCTTTCGGTTGTTATTTGAGGCTTTGGCAGAACTTCGTAACCTCCGCCGGCAGTCCTCCCAGCCAGCCTGCCACGCTCGGATCACCAGACATCGGCCGCAGTAGCCGGGCCAGTTCGATGAGCGTGTTCCGGTTGAAGTTGCGGTGCTTCTTTAAGACGTCGTGGGGGAAGCGGCGGCAGAACTCCGCTACCGAGAGGTCGTAGGCGCCGGCCGCCCTCAGGGCGCTGTAGAGGCGGCCGGACATCTCGAGATCGCTGAGGCGGACGGATGAATCTGTCACCATACGCTTCATGATAGCCGTTGGCGCCGAGGAAAGCTAATCTGGCTAATCTGCCAGTCCTGCTCGGAGTTTGGTCGCCGCCTCCGCCAAGGCGCGCAGGCCCGCCTCCAATGCGCGGACGAGTTTGCCCTGGTCGAGCGAGCTGCCCGGTGCGAGCCCCTCGTTGAGGCTGGCGACAAAGCCTCGGCCGGAGCCTCCCGTCGGTGTCCACTCCTCGATCCCGCGGTCGAAATCCGCCGCGGCATACTCCACGGCCGCCCGGACCAGAGGCGTCTGCGGGAGATTGCCCTCAATGCCGTGCTCTGCGCGAAGCCGCCTGACCAGGTAAGCGGTCAGGCTGCAGAGGTCATCGCAACGCGGGTATCTCAGATGTGGCGCTCCCAGCGCAGAGCGTGGCTCTGCAAACTTGGCCCGCACCTCCTCCCCGACTGTCCGCCTGTACTCTGAGGCGGACCGCGCCAGCCAGTCGAGCCAAGCCGTCACGGAATGTCCGTCGCGGGTGCGGATGGCCTCGGCGCACGAGAGGTGTTGCTCACCCTCGGCGAGGTCCGCCGCAATACACCCATCTTTGTCCTGCAGCATGGTGTCGGCCCCCAGCGCCAGGAGGCAGTCCACCATGTCCAAGTCTCCTCTGTACGCGGCAAAGCCCAGCGGTGTCACGCCGACGCGGAGCGGCTGGATGAGATCATCCAGCGACGAAACCTCGGGCACGGCTCCGTCCCCCGCGGGGGGTTCCAGGCGCGCGCTCACGTCCACGCCCTGCGCAACTAACCATCTCGCGGTTTCCGTGGACCCGCCGTAGGCGGCCCAGTGGAGCAGAGAACGCCCCCGGCGGTCGTGAGCCTGTAGCACTGAGTTGGGGTCGGGTGCCAATCCAAGGCAAGCGCGAAGGGCCGGTAGCTGGCCCGCGCGGCAGAGCCCCATGGCCAGGGTCTCTCCGCCTGCGTCCCGTTGGGCCAGGTTTGCCCCCGCCCTCGCAAGCAACACGATTGCCTCCGAGCAGGGTGCGCACTCGTGCGTCACCGTCCGGCGGCGGCGCAGGTCCGTGAGCGCGTTCGGGTCGGCGCCGCGCTCCAGGAGGAGCCGGATCATCGCCAGCCTGTCCTTCAAGAACGCCCCCTGGTCTTCCTGGCTCAGGCCATCTGCGGAGGCGGCCGGCCAGGGCCGGACGGCCACCGCCAGCGGCAGATCGGTTTCGGTCTGCTCCCCAAGCCAATTGCTTGCGCCGCTACCGCGATCAACTCGGGCGCCGGAATCGAGCAGGAGGCGGACCGCGTCCAAATCCCCGCGCGACACGGCGGTGCAGAGGAGCGTGTCCCCGCTCTTGCGCCGGACGTTTGGATCAGCCCCTTCGCCCAGCAGGTGCCGGAGCGCTCTGTGGTTCCCCTTCTCAAGGGCGTCAAAGAGGAGGAGGTGGTCGAAGGCACCGTATTCTCGCAGCAGGGAGCGGGATTCTTCGATGCGTCCGCGCCCGTCCTCCCCGCCTTCCATTCCCGCCCCGGGTGGGGACTGCAGAAGCGTGATGGGATAGTTTCCGTCGCCGTCGCCCAGCGCCGGGTCTGCCCCTAGCTGCAAAAGCCATCGAAGCTGGTCGTTGCTCCCCAACCGGGCGGCCACCATGAGGGGCCGCCAGCCCAAGCTACCGAGGACGGCATTCACGTCGGCCCCCAGGCGGACCAACCGCTCGGCTTGATCGCGGCTCCTGGCCGAGACGAGGGCGCACCGCCCCTCGGTCTGGAGCATAGCGTTGGGGTCCGCCCCGGCCGCGATGGCCATCGCCTCGCCGGCAGCCCAATTTCGCTCGATGGCCCTGGGTAGCAGGAGCGCTCCCATCTCCCTGCCGCGCCCGAACCCTTGCTCCTGGAGGAGGAGCCAGCGTACCAGCGGCTCGTCCGCGTTCGTGATGCCCTCGAAGATATGGGGGCTCACCTGTGGCCCGGTTCGTGCGCAGGCCCTCTGGCGCTCCGCGAGGGGCATGCCCGGGAAGCGGCACCGCAGGCTCCGCATGAGGAGCCGGCGCTCGCGGGCGATTCTCTGCGCGGCTGCGGCGAACTCGCCCGGGTCGATCCGCGCTGGGCCTTCGGCCTCCATCGCGCGGAGCCAGGCGAGATTCCCCCGCCGCGCGGCCCACCAGTAGAAGGTGTTGTGGGGGATGCGCCCTCGGCGCCACAGGTCCAGCGGCGTGAGGCTCGGCGGCCCCGCGCCAAGGCGCTTGCGGACCTCTGCCTCCAGGCCGTGCATGGCGACGACGCGGTCGACGCCGCGCTCCAGTGCCGCTTCCAGGGGGACCGCGCCGCTTTGGTCCCGTTGCACGAACGCCTCACCTACCTGCGCCGGGACCGGCCAACTGCCGAGGTCCCGGAGCCCGTCGGCGAGGATTGGTGAGCATCCGGGGCGGCGGGCGAACAGATGGAGCGGATTCTCGCCCCGCTCGTTGGTGGCTCTCGGATCGACGGCCTTGCTTCGGAGCAGTTTGACCGCCCTTGCCATGCGGCCAGCCTTGATGGCCGCGAGCATCCGGCGGCTGGCGCTCGTCTGGGTACATTGGGGGATCGAGCTCATGAAGGGCCGAGGATCTTGTCCAGGTTCCGCCTGTCTTCCGCGAGGTCTTCCATGTCGTAGTGCCGATCACACTTGTGTTGCGCCAGGGACTCTTCGGTCGCTTCCCAGTCCAGGCCGAGGAGTTGGCGCACTTGCCCGCGCGAGAGCTGGCGCGACCGGTAGCCCTCGACGGCCGCATGCTCGATTACGCGGCGACCGATGGCCTCGGGGTCGGTGCCGAACTTGGACGCGATCCCCTTCGGCATCTGGATCGTTACGGCGATCGTATCGGCAGGCTTTGGGTTCGCGTTGGTTGTCCGCATGCTGAACACCACTCTACAGTTGGTGGCGTCAGGCCTCAAGCTGGTGGTTGGCCGAACCCGGGCCGGGGCTTTAGGGAACTCCGGCCCGATGGCGCTTGGCTGGGGGGATCGGGGCCGGAACGAGATTCCGGTGAACGCGGATGGCATGGTTGGGTAAAAATCGTTGGGGTGCCGTTGTTCGCACGCTATGGCCCTCCATTCGCGGCCAAGCTGAGGGCCGTTGATCAGGGCTTTCGGGGTCCGTCCTTGAGTTCTGGCTAGAGCCGTGGGATTCGGGAGTCCAGATTGGAGTCGTAAGCTGGTTACCGTGGCTTCGGGTCATCTGGAGAACCTCAGACCTATGAACTGGAACAGAATCGTCTCGGCCAATCAAGCCAAGCCAACAACGGCGTGCAGTTGTTGTGGCGCTGTTGTGCGCGACGGCTTCGAGTCCTGCCGCGCCATGTTCAACGCCGTGCTGGAACGCGAGTATAGCGGCCCGGCGTTGGGCGAAGCGCATCTGTTTACAGTTGACGCTTTCGCGCTCCAACATTCCGAACAACACGGCCCGCGCTCCAACGCTTTTCACTTGATGCGGTTGTGTTGGCTCGTGGAGCATGGCGGCGACGCCGGCGTGCGGTCGGTGCGGCGAGGCGGTCGCGCCTTCTATGCCGCCCGCGAACGGAATTACGACGAATTCCCCTTCCTCGAGCCGCCGGCAGATCGCGGCGAGTTGACGGTTCTTTCGGTTCTGGGCGCGCAGACCCCGCAAGAGCACGCGGAGCGGGCACGAGCTTGGGGTCACTCCGTTTGGAGGGCTTGGAGCCAATACCGTGTGTGGGCGTGCGAACAGGTTGGACGATGGTTTTGCCAGAAATGAAACCCCTCGACGCCTCGGCACCCTCATCCGGCCTCAGATGTCCTGGGTCGGCTTTGCTTCCATGATCGCAGGGACAAGCAAAGGCAGCTCTTCCGCCCAAGTAGAGATTCACCTGCTGGTCGATGGCCGTGCGGTTCCCGTCGCTCAACTCGGGCCGGACCTTTTGTTGCTGGACGAACCCTTTGACCATCCCGCTTGCGACGCGGGCTTAGTTCTGGAGGTGGACCATGCCCAGCGGCGATGGAGCGTTCGCCTGCCGAACGGCATTTCTTCCGGTTCATGCCGCGTTGACATTGTTAAACGTGGCAGCTCGCCTGACCAGGCGGGTGTCCCGCCAACGGCCAACGTCCGCGGCTGAATCAGATCCCAGAAACGATGCCCACGGCGCAAGCCATTCCAGCCGATGCCCATCGGGGCAGGGGTTTCGCAACCCAGGTGGCAGAGCGAATCCGGCGGGCCCGCCAGGAGGGGGGAATGACCGTGGACCAGTTGGACGCCGCCTTGGGGAGCAAGGACAGCAAGACCATCTCGGCCATCTAGACCGGGAGGCGGCGGGTCACTCCCGAGGAGATGGTGCGCATCGCCGAGATCCTTGGAAGGCCCGTGCCGTTCTTCATCGACCCCTACGTCATCGCGGACAAGGGCGCCTTCTCCTGCCGGGCGAGCCCGCATTCGCGCGACGTCGGGGCGTTCGAGCAGAAGGCGCGCAAGCTCATCTCCGCCGACCACCGCTTCCGCAGGTTGCTCGGCGAACCCGGAACCCGCTTCGGCAACCAACTCAAGGGCATCACCAGGCGGACTCCCCCGGCCGCGGCCGCAGACGCCGGGGACCGGACCGCCAGTTCCCTCGGCCTGGGGGACACCCCGGCGCTCGAGCTCCCGGGAGCGTCGGAGCAGCAACTGCGCGTCTCCATCCTGTTCGTGGATGCCCCCGAGAGCATCGCGGGGGCCGCCTGCCATCTGCCGGACGGGGACTACGTGCTTGTGAATCGGAACGAGGGGTCCTTCCGCCGGAACTTCGACCTCGGCCACGAGCTGTTCCACCTCCTCACCTGGGCCGAGATGCCGCCGGCCGGGATCGATCCGGTCCTGCAGGGCGAACGGCGGCCCAAGGTCGAGAAGCTGGCCGACAGCTTCAGTTCGGGCCTGCTGATGCCGCTTGCGGCGATACGGGAACGGTGGCGGACCCGCGCGCCCGGGGGCAACCTCCACGGGTGGCTCGCTGCCAATGCCAGGGACTTCGGGGTATCCGCCCGGGCCCTCTACTGCCGCCTGGTCAACGCCGGCCTGCTGTGGAAGGCCACCCGGGTCGACCTCCGCCTGCTGTCGCGCTCGGACGAAGAGGACGGGGCAGGCAAGCCCACCCCCTTCAGTGCGGAGTTCGCCCGGCGCCTCAACGCAGTGCTCGGGCGCGGCTTGGTCAGCGTGCTCAAGGCGGCGGATCTCCTCGAATGCGAGCCGCACGATCTGAAGGGGACCGTTTCTGCCTACGGCTTCACCCCTTCCTTTTGAAGCCCCTCCCGGCCATGTTCGCGGAAGGCTGGAGGCGGTTTGTCGATCCGGACTGAACGGATTCCACCTCAGCGGCCACCTCTCGTGGGGGGGTGGTGATGTCCGGCCCGGCTCGCGCACCGGGCGCGGCTTTTGGAGGAGCGGTCGACCCCGCCTGGAGCCTGCGCGCTATGGGGCGACGAGTTGCCCCGAATGTCCAGCCCGCATGGGGACGAATCTCGCGCCTTCCAGGTCGATGCCCGACAGGTCGAAGGGGGCGACATTCCGAAGCCAGCGTAGGCTGAACTCCCGGACTCCGATGATTTCGAGGCCGATGACCCGGTTGCGGGCGTCCAAGTCGACCGCCAACACCGGGCCGGGCTTAGTCGCGGGCATCGCCCGCAATGCCGTAGCACATCACGCCGATCGGCCCGCGGTAGCCGATCTCATCGAGCATGGACAAGAGCCGGCGATTGTCGAAGTCGCCCCGGTCGAGCGGCTGGATCAGACCGTTCGTCCAGGTTTTTGATCCGATCGTTGCCCCGTTGATCGTCACTGCGAAGATCTTGCGCGCATTCTCATGCAATACCGGGCGGTAGTCCTGGGGGCCGTCGACCATCAGCCAATGGCAGAGGTTGAAGTTGGCCCCGACCTACGGGTGGTTTGTCTTCCTAACGATCTTCATCGAAAAAGGCACGCTTTCCGTCCAGGTGCCCACGTGGTTATAGATCGAGATCCGCAGGCCCGGCGCAGCCGCCAGGTCGCCGAGCCCGCGAAGGATCTGGACGGCTGCCACTGGAATGATAGGCTGGCCGGCGTGATGATGAGCGTGCGTTTGACCAGGCCGCGGATCTTCATTTCCTTGAGCAGCAGCCCGGCCATGATCGTCTTGCCGGCGCCCGGGTCATCGGCCAGGAGGAACCGGATGCGGGGGAGGCGGAGGAAATAATCGTAAACCGCTTCAAGTTGGTGCGGGAGCGGGTCCACCCGGGCAATCGAAAGCGAGAAATACGGGTCGCACTCGAAGGCGAGTTGGAGCCGCATGGCCTCGATGCCCAGCCGGAACATCTTCGGGTCGCCATCGAACGGCTCGCGGTCCGGGGTGAGGTCCAAGAGCGCAAGATTCGGCCGTCGTGAGGACGAGGTCGAAGACCCGCCCCGAATTGAGCCCCTTCCCGATGAGCCTGACCGAGGCCCCCACCGGCGTGGCAATCAGGACCCGGACCGGCTCGGGGAAGAGCGGCCCGCGCACGACCTTATTCGGTTTCAGGCCCTCTGGGCTCACGGCGTGTTCATCGCTTGAGATTCTCGTGCAACGGTTTAGCGCGACCAGCGCCGGACTGCACGAAAAAACTGCTGTCCTCTCGATCCACCACCTGCCGGTCCGGTCAATGACATTGCTGGTTTGCTCGCGAAAGACGGCGTGGCAGAGGGCTCAAAGAAAAGAGCATCGGAGCCTCAAGCATTTCCCGCAAAGGCGGCAGCGCAGGGCGATTGGTCGGCTGAACGGGCACCGCGGCCTTCCGGCTTGCCAGCTAAATACTCCCTACCCCACCTCACGAGCCCGAATCTGCGGAACCTGAGAGATCAGGAAAATGACGCGCCACAGTATTCTGCGGGACGCACTCCCATCCATTCGCGGCAGGCCTCCCGCTTCATTGGGCGGGCTGGTTAGGTCCGGTGATATTTCCTCTCTTCGCGGCTTGACTCGCCCGGATTGTTACCCAAGCTTTGAGTGCTGCCGCTCGCCTTTTGCGTTTGAGTTCCGCTTCCTCGGCGGAGGTCACCTCGCCTTTCTTCCTCGCGCGCGCTGACTGGATGAGTGGGACAGCACCACGGTCCTTTTGGGCTACCCACCAGGCGGCCGTGCTTTTCGTCGTGTATTGGAGGAAGCGTAGTTTTCCAGGCGGCAGCGATCGTGCTAGGGCCTCGAACAACGATCGCGCGTATTCCTCCCAAACCTGATCGTCCTTCACCGCTTCAATCCGTTCGATGGCCTGATGGAGTTTGACGGTTTCCGGGCGGTTGGGGGCCGCCAAAATCGCCTGCGCTGCGGCTTGCAGTGCCGCTAACACCCGATCGAAGGTTCCTCCTTTTTCGTTGATGGGCTCCGCCCAAATATGCTCGCACAGGTCGAAGTCAATCAGTTCCTTTGCTCTCTCCACGAATGGCCCGGCTGCTGCTCGATTTTCGTCCCGGGTGGTGCCCAGGGGCAGAACCGGGCAGAGCATGGCGAACGTCCTGAACCCAGCTTCCTGCAGTTCTTTGAGAGCAGCCAGTCGTTTGGACGGGGGTGGGGCATCTGGTTCGATCGCTTTCGCAACGCAGTCGTCCATGGTTCCAGTGGACAGGCCGTAAATCACCCGGCTCTTAAACTCCACTGGAATGGCCATGGCAACGCGCGTCAAAAGCGGACTCTTCGATAGAAGCCGGATCTGCCATCGTGTTTCCCTCAAGATCGCCAGGCATACCTGAACGGTTTCATCTGCCAGCTCGACGGTGGGCGCTACTTCCACCAGTGGCGAGCCGTAGATCACGCAGTCCGGATCGTCTTTGAGCTTGCGGCGGCGTCGCAGATCCTCAGCGAGCCGCTGTGCCGCGTTTTCGCGCCGGATCACGACGCTCTGGAAGGGGCGTCCTTTCAGAACATCTCGCACGAATCGCTTGCCTTCGAGCATGGAGGGGACATAGCAGTACACGCAGGTGAATACGCACGAGGTGCCAGCCGTGAACGTGGGACCGCTGCACAGAAGCTTCTTCTCGAAGCCGCTCGTGGGATTGAGAATGCGCGTGTCGGCCCAGGCAACTGGTTTGCCGTTAATGGTGCTGGCTGTGTCCGCGACGCTCGGGCAGCCGGCCCCAGGCATGCCTGTCGTTTCAACTCCGGATGTCATTTCTCTGTTCATCTTGACCTTTTGTTTCGCCGGTTTGTGGTCCCTCGGATCCCGCCGCCCGGCCTTCATGTTCACATTCCTTGGTCAGTTGTGGGCCTTCGCCTCGCCGCGGAACGATTTAGCGCGGTTTCACCTCCGGCATGCGGTCATTGGGCCGCCCTTTACGGGAGGCGGGTGCATGCGCGTCTGGCTGGCCTGCCTTCAGGCCATTAGATCGCGACAATTCCCCGCCTCGCAGAACCCTTCGATTCGACCAACTCATGACCCACTTATGTATCGGTTCAAAATCCGCTGAACTTGAGGGGTCTTCCGGGTTTGCTGTGCTCGCGCCTCACCGCGAGCCCGAGGTATGCCCCGCCTCGGTTCGGGGAACGTACGGAGTCAAATGTCGTTCATTGCTCCACCGGGGGCACCGAGCAAGGAGAAATCCGCGCCCTTGATGTGCGACCAAGCGGGGCCCCCTTCGGGAGCCGGGGCATGCCGGGGGCCTGCCCGTTTTTCCAGTGGCGGGCCGGTAGCACGTAAACCTGCTCCACCTTCCCCACGCCGCCCGTATGATTGATTTCGTAGCAGATTTGGATCTTCGACCCCTTGGCAGCGTCGGGCGTAAACGTAAAACGCCCGGCCAGCCCCGTGCGAGGTGTATTTCCGGGTGAGGTGGGGGTCCACTTGAAACCTCGCGGGGTTCGGCTCAACCTTCCGGAAATCGAGAAACAGCTGATGCAGTGGGCCCAGGCTCTCGTGGTTGCCGAGGTGTGGCCCGGCATGGGAGGAGATCAAAGCGCCTGCACGCCGACGCGGATCCTCCCCGGGCGCTCCCGAGCAGGCGAAACCGTGATCAGATGCACCGGGGGCGGCAACTGGAGCTTGGTCGGGAGTACGGCCAGGTCCGCCACGACGACGTGCGCCCGCCGGCCCAGGTCGACGATCTCCGGCCGCAGCTCCGGCGCCACGGACCAGACGCCGCTCAGGAGGATGAGGCCAGCCTTGGTGCTACGGACATCCGGCCACGCCTGATGGACCCGCCGAGATGCCTCCTGGTGAGTCATCGGGCCGCACAGGTAGCTTACCCCGACGACCGGCACGAAGCCGTTCGGACGCTGGAAATCGAGCCCTGCCACGGCTCCGCCGGACTCCTGGAAGGAGTGCCCCAGGGCGGTGAGCAGGAACTCTGGCATGTGGCCCGGGGCGCCGTGGATGGCGGTGAAGCCGGTGGCCTGGCGCAGGAGGGCCGCCATCTCGCCTACCGCGACGAAGTCGTGCGCCAGGCGCCTATGCCGGAGGGTCGCGTATAGCCGGCAGGCATCGTCGACCATGCGGTGCCGGTCCGGCTTGGGCAGGCGCTCCAGCGATGCGAGCAGGGCCTGGATCTGGTGGGCCTCCCCATCGGCGCACCAGCTCGCCAGCGTGTTCCCGGGGCGCCCCACCATCTCGCCCCACTCATCAAACGTCAGGGATGCCCCCGTCCCGCGGCCGAGGCTGGCCTTGAGCGCGAGGAGCAGCCTCTTGACCCGATTTTGCGGAAAGGATGGTTGGTACGTATTCAAGCGAGAAGCTCCTGGATGAGGTTCTGAGCGAGGCGCGCGAACTCGCCCGGTTCCCCGCCCAGCTCGATGCGGTAGCTGGGGTTGGCCGTCGCGAATCCGTCCTGCGTCACGGAGACCAAGGGGATCGAGGTGAACAGGCCGACCGCCTCCTCGCCGTTGCGCGCCATCCTCGCCAGGCACACCGGCTTCCCGACCTCTACATCTGCGAGCAGCACGCCCTCCATCGCGTAGGCGACCGGGAGGCTATGGCGCGGGCTTGCGGCGCTGTTCCCAGGCCTGAGCCTTCCAGGTGGAAACAGGGCATTCGGGGCCGCTTTGGTCTTCGTTATTCTGACGAGGGTTCCTACTTGCATGGCTTTTCGTTTGGCAAGGAACTTGGCTTGACCGCGACGGAGTCTTTTGCGGGCATGGGGCATGGCTTTCATGGGAAAGGACTGAAAAACCGTTTTGAGGGGGTTTACCGCGTATCCCGGCGATTCACCGCGCACACCAAAAACATCATCCCGACCAATGTTTACAGGGTCGAGGTGCATTTCAGGCCGTGTTTGCACAAGAGTAAGCACACGACCACCAAGGAGCGTTCCACCATAGCGAGCGTTGCCGCACGTTGTGCCAGGCCGCGTTGTGCTTGCCCACTGGAGGCAGGCTTCTCACAATTGAGGGGCGATGATGAAAACGGTGCGATTGGTCGAGCCGGGCCGCCCGCTCGAGCACCAGGCCGTTCCGGTGCCGGAGATTGGCCCTCGGGACGTGTTGGTGCGCGTCAAGGCGGCGGGGATATGCCACTCCGACGCCCATTACCGGGCCGGCACATCGCGAGTGGGCCCGTTGCCACTCACGCTCGGCCACGAAGTGGCCGGTGTCGTCGAAAGAACCGGAGCCGCGGTGTCGGCCCTCCAGACCGGCCACCGGGTTTGCCTGCACTACCTGGCGACTTGCGGCGACTGCGCCTGGTGCCGGCGCGGCCACGAGCAGTTTTGCGCCTCCGGCGCCATGATTGGGAAACACCGCGACGGCGGCTTCGCGGAGTTCATTGTCATGCCCGCCCGGAGCGTGCTCCGCTTGCCGGACGAGCTCTCGCTCGATCAGGGGGCCATTCTCATGTGTTCGTCCGCGACGGCGCTCCACGCCCTGCGCAAGGCGCGGCTTGCGCCCGGCGAGACCGTGGCGGTGTTCGGCGCGGGCGGGTTGGGCTCCTCCGCCATCCAGCTCGCCCGGGCCTTCGGTGCGCTGACGGTTTTCGCGGTGGACATCAAGCCGGGCAAGCTGAAGCTGGTGGAGCAGCTCGGTGCGGTGCCGATCAACGCTGCCGACCAGGACCCGGTCGGGCAAATCCTGCGCCTGACTGACGGGCGGGGGGTGGATGTCGCCCTCGAGCTGATTGGGCTTCCGGCCACGATGCGGCAGGCGGTTGGCTCGCTGGCCATCCTCGGCCGGGCCGCCCTGGCCGGCATCACCGGCCAGTCCTTCGAGATCGCCCCCTACCACCAAGTGTTGAACAAGGAGGCAGAAATCATTGGCGTGTCGGACCATCTGGCGCAGGAAC
>Ga0187877_1001775_pt1 | contig 21008 bp, 21 predicted proteins | sample June2016WEW_17_1_3_FD_132430 | JGI IMG/M metagenome (GOLD analysis project Ga0187877, IMG submission 132430) | Peatland microbial communities from SPRUCE experiment site at the Marcell Experimental Forest, Minnesota, USA - June2016WEW_17_100 | ecosystem: Environmental > Terrestrial > Soil >... | reverse complement strand
TGCTGCTCGACACCAGTTGAAGCGGATGGCGCCACCCAACATCCACGACCAACCGTCGCGCACACCCGCGCAGACGCACCCGTGTGCCCAGACTCAACCCCGTCCCCGAGACTGAGGGATTACTTCCCAGGATGAACGCGAAGTGCCGTGAAATGAGTTATAATAATTTAACGGGCGGATTTTGCACGGGGATCACGCCCGTCTGAAAAGGAGCATCGGTGGAACGTAAGGGGATATACAGCGTCCTGCCGCTGATCGTCTTGGCAGGAATCAGTTGCGAAACCGCATGGGCGGGCACGGTGGCTTTGGGATGGGATTATTTACAGACCGTACCAGTCACGAGTTTCGACTTCACAGTCCTGAGCGGTGGGGCAGTTGGCGTCGTTAACTTCATGGGTAACCCCGTCGGACCCGGGAATACCGACACGATCATACAGCGTCTGGCGGATGCCACCATTAACGCCGGTTCCGCTCCGACAGGCTTGACGGCCGCCCAGATTGCCCTCCTGCCGAACGCGATCCCTATCCAAATCACGGAACTGTCGCTGGAAAGCACAGCTCCGGTGGACATTGCTGGGAGCTTCTTTGATGTGTTTGTCACGCTCGATCCGACGAACCTTGCAAACGACAAGGGAACGATGTCGATCTACGGCAGCACTGCCGGCGGGACATTCGATTCCCAATTCGACGTCTTTTTCGAGGTGCAGTTCGAAAATACCAGCAACCCGGCTGCCAACTTGAATATATTCGACAGCGCCGTGCTTACGCCAATCGGAACCGCGACGTGGGCACCGACGCAGCCCTCTTCTTGCATTCCAACGACGGAAGGGGACCCCGCCGACATCTTGCACCACTCGGTCTGTTCAGCCACGGGGCCGGTGCCATCCCAGGACTTCTATTTGACTGGGACGACGCCGGAACCGGCTTCCATTTGGCTGATGGGGGCGGGGCTGCTTGGGATGGGTACGTTTATGCGTCGCCGCCGCCGGGTGAGCTCGCCGCCAGCGTTTCGCTCGACTGCAACCCACACCTGAAGGTTGCCGGGAGACGTGCACAGCGTCATGAAACGTGCGGCGTGAGTTTGACGGCCGCCTCGGCCGTCAGGTCGTCAAGCTGAATGAGCCTCGCGCCGGTCGGCTCGTGCGGTCGAATTCGGTGAGACAGGTCCTTCAATCCAGCGAACCCTTTCCCGGGATTCGGCGGGCAGGCAACTGGGCTATGCCCCACTCAATGCGTTAATTGAACAGCATTGGAAGGTGTAAACTCTACTCCACCGGCGCGTAGTATCCCAGCCGCCAGTAGGCGTGCAGCGGAGGCAGGCCGCGCGGTGGAACCACTTTGACTTGCACGTGGTGGTACCGGCCGTCGCGCTGCTGGGCGGTGGGCGAGAAGCCCAGCACATACCGGTTGCGCAGCTCGATGCCGATCTTGGCGGCGATGTCCGGAAGCTCGGACGGGCTGGCCGGAAAGTGGCGGCCGCCGGTTTGCTCGGCGACGTCGTTCACTAAGCCCGGCCCGGCGGCTTCCTCGGCCGGCATGATGCGAGGTAGCATTGGACCGTGATGAGGCAGACACTGTACTTGGAAACAACCATTCCGAGCTATGTGACCTCGCGGCCCAGCCGGGATTTGATCATTGCCGGCCACCAGCAGGTTACGAAGGAGTGGTGGGAGAAGCGCAGGGACGCGTTCCAGATTTACATCTCGCAGCTTGTCATCGACGAAGCAGGCGCCGGAGACCCTGGCGCAGCGCAGGAAAGGATGCAGGTAATCAAGGACTTTTCTGTGCTCGACATCACGCCCGAAGTCGGGCTCCTCGCGTCCGGGATTCTGGCTTCCGGCATACTGCCCCGGAAAGCCGCGACCGACGCCGCACACATCGCCATCGCGGCCGTGCATGGCATGGATTTCCTGTTAACCTGGAACTGCGTGCACATCGCAAATGCCGCGATTGCCAAAGCCGTAGCGAATACTTGCAGGCAGCGCGGTTTCGAGTGTCCGGTCATTTGCACGCCGGAGGAACTGTTTTAGGAGAGTAGGCCATGGCGAAGGATTACATTGTGGATGAAATCCGGCGCGTTCGCGAGGAACAGGCCGCCAAGTGCGCCTTTGACGTGGAGGCAATACTCGCCGCCGCGAGGAAGCGACAACGCCGGTCGGCGCGGAAGGTCGTTTCGCTCGTGCAGAAGAAGAAGTTGAGCGCCTGAGCAAGGCATGCATCCGACCGGGCTATGCCCCACTCTGTAAACTTTACTCCACCGGCGCGTAGTATCCCAGCCGCCAGTAGGCGTGCAGCGGAGGCAGCCCGCGCGGCGGGACCACTTTGACCTGAACGTGGTGATAGCGGCCGTCGCGCTGCTGGGCGGTGGGGGAGAAGCCCAGCACATACCGGTTGCGCAGCTCCACACCGATCTTGGCGGCGATGTCCGGAAGCTCGGACGGGCTGGCCGGAAAGTGGCGGCCGCCGGTTTGCTCGGCGACGTCATTCAACAGCCCCGGCCCGGCCGCTTCCTCGGGGGTGCGCCCGCGCGCATTGTCGGCCTCGTACACACCAATGGCATAAATCAGCGTATCGCTCTCGCGCACCAGGTTCTTGACCTCGCCTTCGGTGTAGCGGCTGCTGTTGTCGCCGCCGTCGGAGATGATCAGCAGGGCCTTCTTGTTCTTGGTCGATTTCTTCATTTCGTGCAGCGAGAGAAAGATGGCATCCAGCAGCGCGGTGCGCCCCTTGGACTGCGCGAAGGTGAGCTGGTTCTGGATCTCCTCGACGTTGCGCGTCAGCGGCACCACCATCTTCGGCTGGTCGTTGAACTCCACCAGGAAAAACTCGTCTTCCGGATTGGCGGTCTTGAAGAACGCGGCCGCCGCCAGGCGCGAGAGGCGCAGCTTGGGCCCCATGCTTCCGCTGATATCGAAGACCAGGCCGACGGCCACCGGTTCGTCGTCCATGGCGAAGTGCGTGACGGTCTGTTCCACGTGGTCGTCGAAGACCTTGAAGTGCTCCTTCTCGAGGCCGGTTACGGGGCGGTTCAGCGGGTCGCACACGGTGACCGGAACCAGCACCAGGTTGGTATCGACGCGCAGATTGGCCGCCGGCCTCTTCTGCTCCGGCGCACCGGGTTTGGGACGAGGCTGGATGGCAACCTGCCCGTGGAAGGCGAGTGGCGCCAGCAAACCCAGCCCGAGCACCCACCCGACCAGCCGCCACGAGCCTCTCATGGTCCCTCGCACAGTATTGTACTACTCCGGGTAGCGCCGGCGGTCTTGCCGCCGGTGGGTTCCAGCACGGACAAACTGACCGGTGGCAAGACCGCCGGCGCTACAAGTTCCCCCGCCACGGAAATTCGGTTACAATGGAACCTTGGCGGAGGTGGGTCTTCTCGAGTAGCAGTCGAGCCGCAGTCGCAAGCCACGGTCCTTCTGTAGTCCGTGAAGCTTCTCATGCCCTTTTTTCCCTTTTCTTCCCCGGCGATTGCCGCGTCTGTGGCCGGCCTTTGGCTGGAGCGGCCCGCATCCCGGTCTGCCGCGAATGTTTGAAGGCGCCCGAGCCGCTGAGCGCGGAGTTTTTCTGCGTCTGTTGCAGGACCCCATTTCAGAATGCCTTTCCGCTGGACGCGGAAGGCCGCTGCGCTCTGTGCCGCTACGGCCTGCGGGGCTTCGACGCGGCTTACTGCTTCGGCGCCTATGAAGGCGTGCTGCGCGAACTGATCCACCTTTACAAGTACGGGCGCATCAAGACGCTGGCGGGCCCGCTCGGCGCCCTGTTGGCCGCCGCAGTGCCGCGGGATGAGCGGTTCGATGCCGTGACGCCGGTTCCGCTGCACTGGCGCCGGCAGTGGCAAAGGGGGTTCAATCAGGCGGAGTTGCTGGCGCGGACCATCGCGCGGCGCTGCGGCATTCCCGTCATCCATGCGCTGAAGCGGGTGCGGCCCACGGTGGCGCAAGCCGGCCTCAGCAACACCGGCCGCCGCCAGAACGTGGCAGCCGCTTTCCGCCCCCGGCGCGCTCCCTGGGCTCGGGCGGTGGAAGGCAAGCGCATCCTGCTCATCGACGACGTCATGACCACCGGTTCCACGGCGGCGGCATGTGCCCTGGCCCTCAAGCGGGCGGGCGCGGCCAAGGTCGCGCTCTTGACGGTGGCCCGCGTGGACCGCCGCGTGGGGGCATTCTGAATGGCCGGCGATCGACTGCAAAGACCCGTGCTGGTGCTCAACGCCAGCTATGAGCCGATCAACATCTGCGGCGCGCGCCGCGCCCTGGTGCTGGTGCTGAAGGGGGTGGCGTCGGCGGAGGAAGAATCCCTCAACGCGGTGCATTCGGCGCGGGCGGTGATTCGTCTGCCGTCCGTCATCCGGCTCCTGGAATACCGGCGCATCCCCCATCAGACGCGGGCGCTCTCCCGCAAGAACATTTTGATGCGCGACCGCTACACCTGCCAGTATTGCCATCGAACGCTGCCCTCGGGCGAGCTGACCCTCGATCACGTGGTCCCGCGGTCGCGCGCCGGCGAATCGGCCTGGGAGAACCTGGTGGCCTGCTGCCACCCGTGCAACAACCGCAAAGGCAGCCGGACTCCCGAGGAAGCCGGCATGAAACTGGTGCGGCAACCGCGGCCGTTCAGCCTGCACACCAGCCGTCACCTGATGCGCATGTTGGGCAAGAGCGACGCGCAGTGGCGGAAGTACCTGTTCTACTAGATTAAATTCGGGGACAGACGGAACGTTTTCCGGTTTCTGGCGCGAGCGGGGTCTTCGACGCCACCGGCGCTACCGCGGCGCGACGGCGGGGGTTCCCGGCGCTGCCAGCGGGCTGGGTAGATGGCGCTCGGTGTAATAGCCGGGATGCACGCGCTCCACGATCTGTGCTACCGAGCGGTCCAGCACACGGAAGTAGGGTTGGGGATTCAGACCGATCCAGAAGGCCCACACCAACAGCGGCGCGAAGACCGCGATTTCACGCCAGCTCAGGTCTTTCAGCCCCCGGTTCTTCTCCTTCAGATCGCCGAGCATGGTCCGCTGGAACAGCCACAGCAGGTAGGCCGCGCCCAGGGCGATGCCCACTACCGCCCAGAATGCCCAGTTGAGGGAAACCTGGTAAACGCCGCCCAGGATGGTGATTTCACCGATGAACCCGTTCAACGGCGGCATCCCCATGGAACTGAGCGCCGCCAGGCCGAACACCACCGTGAATACCGGCATCACTTTCAGCAGCCCGCCGTACTCGGAAATCTCGCGCGTGTGGCGGCGTTCGTAGACAATGCCCACGATCAAGAAGAGCATGCCGGTGGAGATGCCGTGGTTGATCTGCTGAATGATGGAGCCTGAGATTCCGGCGGGGTTGAGGGCGAAAATCCCCAGCGTGCAGAAGCCCAGGTGGCTCACCGAGGAGTAGGCCACCAGCTTTTTCCAGTCCTTCTGCATGAGACAAGCCAGCGCGCCGTAGACGATTCCGATGATGGAAAGAACCGCCATCACGGTGACGATGGTGTGGTCCTTGGCGGCATCCGGCAGCAGCGGCACCGAGAAGCGCAGGAAACCGTACGTCCCCATTTTCAGCAGAACGCTGGCCAGAATCACCGACCCGGCGGTGGGCGCCTCGACGTGCGCATCCGGCAGCCAGGTGTGGAACGGGAACATCGGCACCTTCACCGCGAAGCCCACGAAGAAGGCCCAGAAAACCCACCATTGGACGCCGGCGGAGACCTGGGTGCGCATCAGGTCGGCGATATCGAAGCTGTATACCTGGAACTGCATGTAGTGCTGGAAGTACAGCGTGAGGATGCCCAGAAACATCAGGACCGAGCCGATGAGGGTATAAATGATGAACTTGATGGCCGCATACACCTTCCGCGGGCCGCCCCAGATGGCGATGATGAAGTACATGGGCACCAGCACGGTTTCCCAGAAGATGAAGAACAGCAGGAAATCGAGCGCCATGAAAACGCCCAGCATGGCGGTCTGCAGCAGCAGGAAGAAGCAGTAATACTCCTTGAGCCGTTCGTGGATGGCGTTCCAGCTCGAGAGGATGGCGAGGAAGCCGAGCAGGGTGGTGAGCATCACCAGCAGCAATCCGAGCCCGTCGATGCCGATGTGATAGGTAGCGCCCAAAGTGGGAATCCAGGGGGCCTTCTCGACGAACTGAAAGTCTTTCGTGCGGTCGAAGTTGAAAACGAGCGGGAGGGAAACCAGAAAGCCCACGAAAGAGGCCGCGTTGGCCCACAGCTTGATGGCGCGCGCATTCGACGAGGGAATGAACAGCAGCAGCAAGAGGCCAACCAAGGGCGTGAACAGGACAATCGAGAGGATGTGGTCCATAGACGGCTACAGAATAGTTCCTCATGTTAACACCACGTGCGTCTTTTTTGCCGCCTGACACGTATACCCGAGTGCAGTTATGATTGACCAAGCTGCCAACTTCGAGGACGTGCCCGTGGCGGAACCCGACGAGATCGCTCGGCTGCGGCGCCGCGACTCCGCCGCTCTGGCGTGTGTCGTGGGCCAGTACCAGCATCGTCTTTACCGTTACTTGAGGCGGCTGGTGAGGGAACCGGCCGCCGCCGACGACCTGTTCCAGCAGACCTGGCTTAACGTAGTGCGCCAGATCGGCCGCTACGATTCGCGCCGCAGCTTCGATACCTGGCTGTTCGCCATCGCCCACAACGCCGCCATGGATCTGCTGCGGCGCAAGACCGGTGAAAGCCTCGAAGAATCCGGGCACGAACTCGCCGCCGCGGAGCCGGACGCTCTCTCGGCCGCCATGGCTTCCGAGCGCACGGCCATCCTGGCCTCGGAAATGGCGGGACTTTCCGCACCGTGCCGGGAAGTCCTCACGCTACGGTTTGAAGAAGGCATGAAGCTGGAAGAGATCGCCGAAGTGACCCGCGCGCCGCTTTCCACCGTGAAAAGCCGCGTGCAGCGCGCGCTCGAAACCTTGAGGGAGAAGATGACCGCGCGCTATCGCAAGGAAGACTTAATATGACCACGCATGAGACCATCCGACAACTGCTGGCGCTGAGCGCCGCCGGCCTCCTGGATGCCGACGGCGAGCGCCGCGTGCGCGAGCACGTCCACGAGTGCGCCGAGTGCTCGACGGCGCTGGACGAGCTGGCCGCCGTCTCCGCCGATTTGTGCCGCTTGCCCGCACCCATGGCGCCGGCGGACCTGCTGGCCCGCACCGAAGCGCGCGTGGCCGCGGAACTGGCGGCTCAAGCCGGCCTCCGCCACGGCGCACTCCTGGCCGTGGGCGCCGGCCTGTTTGCCTGGATGGCGGCCCTGGCCACCTGGGGCCTCTACCGGTTTCTCGCCGGCAGCGCCGGCTGGCTGGCGTGGCTGGCGTTGACCACCGTCCCCGCGTACCTGGCGGCCGGGGCGGTGGCGGTTATGTTCGCTTCCCGCCGCTGTCTTGAAAGGAGCGTATTATGACACCCGTTTCTCAACGCACTCGCGTGATTCCGATCACGGCCTGGGTGATTGCTTGCATCATTCTTCTGGCGATGTTCCTGCTGATGAGCTGGATCGTCCTTCGGCAAAGCGACGTACCCCTGGCGGTACGGATCTTGGTGCCCGTCATCCCGCCACTCGCCCTGGCAGCCTGGACGTTGGTGATCGGCTACGTCTACGGCGACGCCCGCCGCCGGGGCATGCGCTACGTGCTATGGACGCTGCTGGCGATTTTCATCCCCAACGGCATCGGCGTGATCCTCTATTTCATCCTCCGCGACCCGATTCCCGGCTACTGCTCGAAGTGCGGTTCACGGGCGCAACAGGGCCACGCCTTCTGTCCCGGTTGCGGCGCCAGCATACTGCCGTCGTGCTCGCAATGCCACCGTGCCGGCCAACCCGGCTGGTCTCACTGCGCCTGGTGCGGCGCGAAGCTGTAGTCTACCGCAGCGCTTTCTCGATGGCACTGGCGACGTCGGGCGATTCCGGCGTCACCTTAGGCTCGAACCGGGCGACCACCTTGCCGTTCTTGTCCACCAGGAACTTGGTGAAATTCCACTGGATCTCGCCGCCGGTGGCGGGATTCGCCTGCTTGTCGGTGAGGAACCGGTACAGCGGCGCCTGGTCGTCGCCCTTTACCGAGATCTTCGAGTACATGGGGAAAGTCACGTTGTACTTGGTGCTGCAGAAGGTCTTGATCTCTTCATTGGTTCCCGGCTCCTGGCCGCCGAAATTGTTGGCCGGGAACCCGAGAATCGCGAATCCCCGGTCCTTGTACTTTTCGTAGAGCGCCTCGAGACCTGCGTACTGCGGCGTGAATCCGCACCTGCTGGCCACATTGACAATCAGCACGACCTTGCCCTGATACGCCGAAAGGGGGGCGGGTCGGCCATCAATCGAGTTCAGGGTGAACTCATGCACGCTGGATGCTCCGAAGAGGGATGCCGTCATAACCATACCCGTGAGAAGGAATTTGTTCATACACAGAGGTGATGCGGAATTCGACACGAAGGATTCGTGGTTTTACGTTTGTGAATCAAGTTGGCGCGGCGCCTGTAGGACCTACTGAGGCTCGCAAAATATGGTGACTGACGAGAGTGTCCCAAGGCGCCGCTTTTGCGCCGCGTGGACACCCCGGTCTGTCACGGTATTTTGCGAGCCTCAGTAAGAGCTCACGCCGCGCACAGCGGCATCGAGGATATCTTCCACTTGCGCCTGGTCCACGTCCATGATATATGGAATGCCGCTGATCGCGGCTGATTCGCGGGTCAGGGCGGCGATGTCATCGCGGCTAATGTACTCGACCGAGAACTTTCGGCTTCCGGCCATGAGCTGGCGCAGCCCTTGCGCCAGCCTCTCGTAGTAGGTGTAAAGGCCCAGCGCGCCGGCCGGGAGGGTCTCAAACACTGTGTCGCCCAATTCATGGCGTAGCGCGGTGGCGGTGACGAAAATCTCGTCGCGCGATCTGCCAAAGCGCTCGATGTAGACCGGCAACTGGCCCTCATCGATGGCCCGGCCAATGGTCTTGCCCACCATCGCCGCGGCGATGGGCGCCCGCGCCATCCCCACCAGCTTCACGTACGGCGCTCCCAAGGCCAGGCCCTTGAAGATCTGGTCCTCAAAAGTGAACCCGCCGGCAATCGCCAGGGCCGGCATGTGTTTCCCCTGATAAACGAGCCGCCTGGCATAGCCGTACAGGAGGGAATGCAGCTCAACGGGCGGCACGCCCCATTCGTTCATCATCCGCCAGGGGCTCATGCCAGTGCCGCCGCCGGCGCCGTCCACCGTCAGGAGGTCTAATTCGTACTTCGAAGCAAAGACGACGGCGCGCGCCAGATCCGCCGGACGATAAGCGCCGGTCTTGAGGAAGATGCATTTCGCGCCGGCCTGGCGCAATTCCTCGATCCGTTGCGCGAACGACTCCTCCGTGACCATGCCCACACGCGAGTGCCGTTCGAACTCTTTGAAGGCGCCGCGCTCGAAGGCTTTTATCACCACCGGGTCCGTGGGATCGGGGAGCACGATGTAGCCCCGCTCATCGAGCATTTGGGCTTTCTTCAGCGAGTTGATCTTGACTTCCCCGCCGATGTCCTTCGCGCCCTGGCCCCACTTCAGCTCCACGCATGACACCCCGAGCTTTTCGATGGCGTACTCCTGCACTCCGAGCCGCGTGTCTTCGATGTTGGCCTGCACCACGATGGCGCCATAGCCGTCCCGCTGGTAGTCCCTGTAGAGCGATACCCTGCGCTTGAGATCCGCGGTATCCACCACCCGGCCATTCTTGACAACGGCTTCGGCATCCATCCCCACCACGTTTTCACCGATGGTCAGGGCCGTGCCGGCCAGCGCCGAGCCGATGGCCAGGCCCTCCCAGTTGTTCTTGGCGATGTTGGTGGAGCCGATGCCGGGAATGATCCAGGGATAACGGAACCGGAGTCCCTTATCGCGGCCGATGGCGACCTCCAGCTTGACCGCCGGGAAAATCGCCTGATCGCTGTCGGCCGCCACACCGTGCGCGCCCGCCGCCGTGCCCATGATGCTGAAGTGAGAGTAGTCCACTGGGTAGGACTTGTCAGCCGCGGTGGTAATTACGCCGAAGGGCTGGGGATAAATCACCTCGTGGCCGCGGTACGCGGACTTGCCGATCTCGCACATGCCTATGCACCCGTCTACGCAGGTCACACACATGCCGGAGGCCGGCACGACGGAGCCTTCGGTCCGATTCTTGGTCAGGGTGGCGGCCGAGGCGTTTACTTTCGAAAGCGACATCTGGATCTCTCCTTTGCGGTTCTCAATCTTTCCGGATTTCACAGGCGACGCAGGGCGTCATGTAGCACATCAGATCGTCGAATTGCTTCTTTTCGAGACACGGCGGGCTGAGGTTCGCGCATCCACCGCATATCGCCCGATTGGGCTCGTTATAAGTGCAGCGCAACTGGCAGGCCGGGCAGACATACATGCATCCGCCGCACAACCGGCAAACTTCGGAACGCGTGTCGAAGGGTGTGCCGATGCTTCGCTTTTCGCCGCGCCCGCGGAAGCCGATGGCGTGGGCCATCATCTGCTCTGCGCACAGCCGCACGCACAGCCCGCAGAGAATGCAATCTTCATGCTCCTGCCGGAATCGTTGCCGGCGCACTTCGTACGCTGAGGCAAGGTCCTGGATGACCTTGGATTGCGGGCAGGAAGCCAGTAGAAGCTCGATGACCATCCTGCGCGCGCGCATGACGCGCGACGAGCCGGTGCGCACCTTCAACCCGTTCCCGGCCGGGTAGGTGCAGGCGGACACCAACCTGGACTTCGGGTAGTCGCCGATCTCGACCATGCAGAGGCGGCAGGCGCCATATGGCGTCAGGCCCTCCATGTGACACAGGGTGGGGATGTCGATGCCCAGGAAACGGGCGGCCTCGAGCAGGGTCGAGCCTTCCTCCACTGTCACCGGCAAACCGTTCATGGTCAGCGTAATCATGCGATTCCTTTCTGGCCGCATCACCTGATTGGAACTGCGATAATCGCGTCGCCGGCGATGGCGTCAAACTTGCAGATTTCGTGGCACGCCCGGCACTTGATGCACTTGGACTGGTCCAGGTTGTGCAGCTCTTTCCTCGGCCCTGTAATAGCGCCCGTAGGACACACCCTCACGCACACGCCGCACCCCGTGCACTTCTCCGCAACGACGTGGTAAGTAAACAGGTCGCGGCACACGTTGGCCGGGCAGAACTTGCGCTCGATGTGAGTTAGATACTCGTCGCGGAAATAGCGCAGAGTGCTGAGAACCGGAGTGGCGGCGGTTTGTCCCAGCCCGCACATCGAGGTATCCTTGACCACTTCGGCGAGTTCCTCCAGAAGGTCCAGTTGCTCCGGCCGTCCGCGGCCACTGGTGATGTCGTCCAGGATCTCCCACATGCGTTGGGTTCCCTTGCGGCAGGTGAAACACTTGCCGCACGACTCATCCTTGAGGAACTTCATGAAATACCTGGCGACATCCACCATGCAGGTGTTCTCGTCCATGACGATCATGCCGCCGGAGCCCATGATCGAGCCGGCCTTGGCCAGGCTCTCGTAATCGATGGGGAGGTCGAACATGGCGGCGGGAATGCAGCCGCCGCTCGGACCGCCGGTCTGAACTGCCTTGATGTGCGCCCGCCCGGAAGCGCCGCCGCCGATCTCGTCGACGATTTCGCCTATGGTGATGCCCATGGGCACCTCGACCAGCCCGGTGTTCCTGACCTTCCCAACCAGGCTGAAAATCTTGGTTCCCGTGCTGGTGGGAGTGCCGGTCTTGGCGAACTCGCCGGCGCCGTTCATAATGACGATCGGGATATTCGCCCAGGTCTCGACGTTGTTGATCGCGGTGGGCTTGCCTTCGATGCCCTTCTGAACGGGATAGGGAGGCCGCTGGCGGGGTTCCCCCCGCTCTCCTTCGACCGACCGCATCAAGGCGGTTTCCTCGCCGCACACAAAGGCGCCGGCGCCGGTCACGATCTCAATGTTGAAGGAAAAGTCTGTCCCGAGAATGCCCTTGCCCACAACCCCGAGTTCGCGCGCCTGGCGCAGCGCGATGACCAGGTGTTTGATCGCCAGGGGATACTCGGTGCGCACGTAGACCACTCCCTCGGTGGAGCCGGTCGCGTAAGCGCCAATGAGCATGCCCTCGATGATGCTGTGCGGATTGCCCTCGAGGACGCTCCGGTCCATATAGGCGCCAGGGTCGCCTTCATCGGCGTTACAGACCAGAAGCTTGCCTCGGCCGTTCGATTGATTGGCCAGCAACTCCCATTTCTGGCCGGTGGGGAAACCGGCGCCGCCGCGTCCGCGCAGTCCGGACGTCTTGACTTCGCCCACCACCCACCGGGGATGGCCCAACTCCAGCACCTTGACGAGAGCCGCATAGCCGGCATTCTCGATGTAGTTGTAGATGCGGATGGCGTCGATCTCTTGGTTGCGTGAAAGGATGGTGCGGGTCTGTCTTCGAAAGAAGGGAATGTCGGCTTGCTTCTGCACCCTCCCGCGGGTCTTGGGATCTCTCCACAACAGGTCGTGCAGTACTTCTCCGCGGCCCACGGCGTCGACGATGCAAGCCATTTCCTTGATTCCCAACCTGGGATAGAAGGTGCCCTCCGGCTCGACGAGCACCGATGGCTCCGTCTGGCAGAACCCGTGACAGCCGGTGACCCGCAGGGACATCTTCCCGGCGAGATCGTGGGCCAGAATCTCCCGCTTGGCAATACGGATCAGATCGTTGGCGCCGCTCGCCTGGCCGCAGGTCCCCGCCGAGATGACGATCACCGGGAGCTGGGTGTCCCGATCCGCCAGGATGCGATGCTGGAGGGCCTTGAAGTCGTCGATCGAGTTAAGCCGTTCCATGCCTGGGTGGTCTCCTTGTCGGCTCAGAAGATGGGACCGCTCACGTCGAGAATGTGCCCCTTGCAGCCGCGCCGCGAACAGATCTGGACGATGCCTCCGCCGCGGACAACCATCGGCACCATGGGCATGCGGCACTCCGGACAGCCCGAGGAGCCCTTGAGATGAGCCTGGCAGTGCGGGCAGAAGAAATCCGCCACCGTGTCCTTCGGGATCTCATGCTCGGATTCGACGTTGTAACTTCCGTAGAGGCACGACAACCAGATGTAGCCGTGTTCGCGCCCGAATGACAGCGTTACCCGAATGGCGGGAAAACCGTCCACCAGGTGCTCCGGATCCATCAGGCTGTGGTTGCATCGCGCGCAGCTTACTTCGACGGGAAAGATGCGCTGATCGGTCTTGACCTCGACATGGTCCAGCTCGGTTCGGGCCTTCTCCACAATGTCTCTTACTCCCACGGGACTCACGTTGGAAACGTAGTGCCCGTCCACGACCACAATTGGCCCGAGCGCGCAGGCTCCGAGGCAATTCACCGTTTCCAGCGTGAATTCCCTGTCGGGGGTCGTGTCCCCCGGTTCGACACCCAGCCGGCGTCCGAATTCCTCGGCGATAACCGGTCCGCCCCGCACGTGACAGGCAGTGCCCAGGCAAACGGAACAAAGGTGCTTCCCGCGTGGCTTCAGGCTGAAGGATCGATAGAACGTCGCGACCCCATAGACGTCTACCAGCGGGCGGCCGGTTTTCTCGGCCACGGTTTTCAGCGCATCGGCCGGCAGATAGCCGTACCTTGCCTGGATGTCCTGCAGGATGGCGATGATCCCGCCCCGATGGCCATTGTGCTTGTCGACAATGTCTGGAACGTATTCCGTAATCATAGGCCTACACGTATTCTTCGCAGCGCCAGATTCCACCCTCCGGTTTGGGGTAAATGCAGGTTTCGCGGTTGTCGCAATTCGAGCACAGGCCCAGGTGGTTGCTCAACTGCCGCAGGTCCGGGGACGCGGTTTCAAATGAGATTGCCGGTGCTCGACCGTTGCCAGGGGTCGAGGGCCGGAGGCCCAGTTCGAACTGCTCACATTGCCAGATCGCACGGCCGGAATCGGCTTCGTAGATGCAGGACGGATCGTACTTACAGGCAGCGCAAACACCGCGCGCAGCACTCGTCGTCGACATTTCACACCTCGTGAGCGGGCGCCGCACCGAAGCCGGATCATTCTCAGTTCCGAGGGGTTCGGCCTACGACGCCGCGGCCACCGCAAGGCCGCGACTGAACTGGCGAACCACCCGGCTCAGCTTTGAGCGCCCGCACCCTATTCAGGGCAACTGCGATACCAGTCCATCGACGCTGCTCGCCGGCCGTGTGTCGTCGAGATCAAGTGGAATAGGATCAACAGGTCTCGAACAGCGGGAACGCCGCGGAGAGAGGGTGCGCCGATGAATGCCCCACCTCGGAGTGGTTCGTAGGCCGGGGAGTTTCGCACCACTGGGGAGAATCTCCCGTCGCGGGCTCATTGTTCGGCGGGCTTCGGGTCCTTCAGCTTCTCTCGCAGAGTCTTCCGGTCAATCCCCAGTATCTCCGCCGCGCGTGTTCGGTTGCCGCCGACACTGGCCAGGACGTTGCGGATGTATTCGGCTTCCACTTCCGCCAAAGTCCGGTCGAATCCTTCCTTCCCTAACGCCGAAAAGCGCATCAGCGAGGGCAGGTCGGGGACGTCGATCAGCTCGCCGTCGATCATGACCACAAGACGCTGCACCACGTTCTCCAGTTCGCGAACATTCCCCGGCCAACGGTAGTTTCGGAGGACTTCGAGCGCCTGATCGGAGAAACGCGGGACCTGCTTGCCCAACTCCCCGGCGAACGTGGCGGCAAAATGATGGATCAGAAGCAGGACATCATCGTCCCGGTCTCTGAGCGGCGGCAGATCGATGGTGATCACATTGAGGCGGAAGTAAAGATCTTCCCGGAAGGCCTCCTTCTTCACCAGGGTGAGCAGGTCTTTGTTGGTGGCAGCCACGACCCGTATGTTCACCGGCCGTGAGCGTGTGGATCCGACCATACACACCTCGCGACTCTGGAGGACCCGGAGTAGCTTCACCTGCATGGACGGGCCCATGGCACTGATCTCATCGAGGAAGATTGTGCCGCCGTCGGCAGTCTGGAAAAAGCCGGCGCGCGTCTCGGCGGCTCCGGTGAAGGCCCCCTTTACGTATCCAAAGAGTTCCGTTTCGAGCAATCCCTCCGGAATGGCGGCACAGTTTACGGGGACAAAAGGAGCCGAGCTGCGGGAGCTGCCGTAGTGAATGGCCCTGGCGACCAGTTCCTTGCCGGTGCCGCTCTCGCCGGTGATGAGCACGGTGGCCGACGTGGGCGCGGCCTTGGCGATGGCGCCGAAGACCTTCTGCATGGCGGCTGACTCGCCTACCAGCCCTTGCGGCGCGTGCGGCGTCCGATACGCGGGTGCCTGTGCCGCGCGCCGCATCCGCAGCTTGTCCAGGACCCGCTCGACGGCGGAATACATCTCTTCCTCGGTAAAGGGCTTCGAGACATACTCTTCCGCTCCAGTCTTGACAGCGTCCACCGCGCCTCCGATGGAGGGATAGCCCGTTATCATCATGACTTCGGTGTCCTTGAAGTTCTCGCGGACGTGCCTCACCAGTTCGAGGCCGCTCACCTTGGGCATTTTGAGGTCGGTGATCACCAGATCGACCGCCGTTTGCTGCAGAATGGCCAGTGCCTCAGCCACCGCGGAAGCTGTGAAGACCTGGTGTCCCCTCGATTGAAGGTTGCGCTGGAGCACCTCCAACGTGTCGGGGGCATCGTCCACCACCAGGATCCGTTCCTTTTCAGCCATACGGCCTGCTTTAACCATGGTCTTCCGCCATCACATTGCCGCTGACAGGAAGCTGAACCTCGAACCGGGCCCCTTCGCCGGGCGCGCTCTCGACGCGAATCAAGCCACCGTGTGCACTCACGATCCCGTGGACGACAGCCAGTCCGAGGCCCGTCCCCTGGTCAACGTCTTTGGTCGTATAGAATGGCGTGAAGATCTTTTCTTTGACTTCCTCGGTCATACCGACTCCTGTATCCGTTACCGTAAGCGATACGTGGTCCTGGCGGGCATGGGTCGCTATGGTCAGAGTTCCTCCCTCAGGCATTGCCTGTATGCCATTGACCACAAGATTGACCAGGACCTGGTGCAATTGCGAGGGATCGGCGTTGATTTCCGGCAGATCGGGCGCCAGTGCGAAAGAGAGGCCGATTCCGGCATTGGCGCAGCGAGACTCCAGGAAGTACAGACCCTCCTCCACCACGCGATTGAGATTGACTTGGGTCTTCAGCGGGGGCTTTTGCCGCGCGAAAAGGAGAAGGTTCTGGATGACTTCGCGGGCGTGGAGAGAAGCCTTCACGATCTTCTCCACGTCGTTGGCCGTTCGCTTGGGAAGCTTGGGGTCCTTGCCGATGAGCTGGGCGAACCCCAGGATGCTCCCCAGCGGCTCATTCAACTCATGAGCGATTCCCGCGGCAAGCTGCCCGATGGTGGCCAGGCGGTCGGCGTGCCGCAACTGAACTTGCAGCCTCGACCGGAACTCTTCGGCTTCCCGTTGCTCCACGATCAATGCAATCTCTCGGGCTAACGTGTCAATCAAGCTGCGCTCTTCTTTGAGGAATGGTCCCTCGGCGAATTCCGGTCTCTCTTCCGTGTACACCACCTCGACGAACCCTCGCGATCTTCCGCTCACCACTATGTCAGCCGCCTGGCGATGCGGCCCGTCGCGGAAGCCGGGCGTGGTGTCGGCGCGCCCGTCCAACACGATCCTGGCGCAGGCAATTTCGGGAAACTGCCAGGCTGGAGGCAGAAGTTCCAGAATGCCCCGGAGAGTCGCCTGCAGGGACAGGCCGGCCCGTTGCGCCAGGCGGCCGATGCCGTACAGACACGTCAACTCTTTGACTCGTTCCCGCAAGGCCCACTGGGCTTGCCGAATCGCCACCGCCAACCCAACCGTCTGCGCCAGGCCCTCGTACCGTTCGACCTTCTCGCGGGTGAAGTGGTGCAATCGCAGGCTCTTGAGGCGCAGAAGCCCGGCCGTGTTTTCATCCACGGCGAATGGGACCGCGGCGAGCGACCGGTACGGGCCGTCCGCGTCGGGCGGGTGCCGATCCGCCGTTTGATGATCGCGTATGATGACGAAACGGAACGTTCGTTGGGGGCGCTCACTGGCTTCCCAGCGGTAGTGGAGACTGGGATCATCGAGCCGCAGCTCTACCGCGTCGCATCGACAGAATTCCATGAGCATCTTCGAGATTTCGCGCAGGAACTCGATGCGAGTAGCGCCGCGGTGGGCATCGCGGAGGATCATTTGCGACAACGCGGCGATGTCCCGAGCTGGTTTATGTCCGACCCTGTGAGTGACCATTCATTTCGTTCGGAGTGTTGTCTCCCCCTATTCCTTCGGCCCGATCCCCAGGGTCTTCATCTTACGGTACAGGTTGCTGCGCTCGAGGCCGAGCAGCTCCGCGGTGCGGGTCACGTTGCCGCTGGTCTCTTCCAGCTTCTTGAGAATGTACTCGCGCTCGGCGGCTTCGCGCACTTCCTGCAGGCTTCCGAAGCGGCCGGTGGCGCGGTCCGCCTGCCGGCGCACCGCGGCCAGGGGGATGTGGCGCGCGTCCACCCGCACCTGGGGGTTGAGGATCACGATGCGCTCGATGAGGTTCTTCAGCTCGCGCACGTTGCCCGGCCAGTGATGCTGGCTCAGCACGCTGTAGGCTTCCACGGTGAGCTCTTTCGGCTTGCGGCCGTAGGCGGTGGTGAATTCGCGCAGGAAATGATCGGCTAGCAGGGGGATGTCTTCACGCCGGTCGCGCAGCGGCGGCACGAAGAAGGGGATAACGTTCAGGCGGTAGAACAGGTCCTCGCGGAAATTGCCGTGGTCGATCTCCTCCTCGAGGTGCTTGTTGGTGGCCGCCACCACGCGCACGTCCACCTGCATGGATTCGGCGGCGCCCACCGGCTCGAAGCGCTGCTCTTCCAGCACGCGCAGCACCTTGGACTGGGTGCGCAGGCTCATGTCGCCCACTTCGTCCAGGAAGAGGGTGCCGCCGTCGGCTTTCTGGAACTTGCCGATCTTGGTCTCGTGGGCGCTGGTGAAGCTGCCCTTGATGTGGCCGAACAGCTCGCTCTCGATCAGATCTTCGGGGATGGCGGCGCAGTTCACCTCGACGAAGGGCTGGGCGGCGCGCGGGCTGAGCGCGTGGATGGCGTGGGCCACCAGCTCCTTGCCGGTGCCGCTTTCGCCGTAGATCAGCACGCGGCCATTGGTGCCGGCCATCAGCGCGAGCTGCTGCCGCAGCGCCTTCATGGGGACGCTATCGCCGATGATGCGGTAGCGCGAACCGCTGTCCGCCTTGAGCTGGCGGTTCTCAATCGCCAGTGCGCGGTGCGCCAGCGCGTTCTTCGCCACCACCGAAACCTTGCCGATGGAGAGAGGCTTTTCCAGAAAATCGAATGCGCCCAGCTTGGTGGCTCTTACGGCGGCTTCAATGCTGCCATGGCCGGAAATCACCACCACCACGGGCCGCTCCGGGAAGGGAATCTCCTGGATGCGCGCCAGCACCTCCATGCCGTCCACGCCGGGCAGCCAGATATCGAGCAGGACCAGCTCGAACTCCGCGCCAGGGAGCGCGGAGAGGCAGGCCTCGCCGCTCTCGACGGCCTCGACGTGGTAGCCTTCATCCTCGAGGACGCCGCTCAAGGACTGGCGGATGCCCGGCTCGTCGTCAACCACCAGGATGCGCGGCTGCTTCATACCTTGGCCGCGGTTGGGTGCGCACCGGTCTCGACCGCCTCGGGCTCGAGAAGCGCGGGGATTTCGACGGTAAAGCGCGCGCCGGCCGGCTGGTTGTCCTCGACCCGGATGGTGCCGTTGTGCTCGGCCACAATATGGCTCACGATGGCGAGACCGAGGCCCGTGCCGCGATTCTTAGTCGAAAAATAGGGCAGGAAGAGTTTTTCCTTTTCATCGGGGCTGACGCCGCAGCCCGAATCGGCGACCACCAGCTCGACCGTCTCGGCCGCGCCGGGCTGGGTGGCGATATAGAGCTTCTTCACCAGCGAATCCTGCATGGCTTCGGCGGCGTTGTCCACCAGGTTCACCACGGCGCGCTCGAATTGCTCGCGGTCCAGGTTCACGGGCGGCAACCCCGCGCCGAAGTTGGTTTCGATGGAAATGCCGTCCAACCGCCCGTGGAAAACGGCCAGCGCGCCGGCCACTACCTGGTTCAGATCGGAACGCACGGGCTGGGCGGAGGGGAAGCGCGCGAATTGGGAGAACTCGTCCACCAGCGTTTTCACCGATTCCACGGATTTGGAGATGGTGGCGGCGCACTCCTGCACGATGCGGGCGGCGCCGGGCGGCAGATCGAGGCGGCCGAGCTGCCGGCCGATGCGCTCGGCGGAAAGCGCGATGGGGGTCAGCGGGTTCTTGATTTCGTGGGCCACGCGGCGGGCCACCTCGTGCCAGGCGTCGGCCTTCTGCGCGCGCAGCAGCTCGCTGGTGTCTTCCAGCACCACCACGAACCCCGAGGTGAGCTTCTCTTCGAGCGCCGAAACCGTGATGGCGAGATGCAGCTTGCGGTTCTCGGTGCGCAGCTCGAGCTGGCGCGAAGCCACGCCGGTGCGGCGCGCGCGCTTCATGAGGTACTTGATTTCGGCGGTGTCCTCGCGCGAGAAGAGGTCCTCGAGGCGCGTGGCGCGGGCCGCCTGTTGGGCCGGAAAGATCTTGGAAAGCGCCTGGTTCACGCGCTGGATGGAGCCGTCGGCGCCAATCGAGATGACGCCGGTGGGGATGCTTTCGAGGATCGCCTCGGTGAAGCGGCGGCGGCGGTCGAGCTCCAGGTTGCTGGTCTCGAGTTCCTGGGTCATCTGGTTGAAGCCGCGCACCAGGGAAGCCAGCTCGTCGGTGGCGCGCACCTGGACGCGGTGCTTGAGGTTGCCGCGGCGCACTTCGCGGGCGGCATCCAGCAGCGCGGCAATGGGAACGCTGATCTGCTTGGACAGGAACAGCGCGATCCAGGTTGCCATGAACAGCACGAACAGCGTGATCACGGCCATGAGCATCACGTAAAACAGCTTGAAATTCTTGCTGACCTTGCGGATCTCACTCCATTCCTTGTTGTACTTTTCGATGGCCGCGGTTTGCCGCGCCACGTCCAGCGGGAGCCGCGAAGTCAGCGCGGCATAGCCGATGGTTGTGCCGCCGCTGGTGACGGGCGCGCGGGCCATGACGGTGAGGCCGTCGTCACGCCGGGCGGTGTACGGCCCCGAGGAGTCCAGCGGCGCGTTGCCGGAAGCGGGGAGGATGGCCGCCGATACCAACCCCTGGGTCTTGGAGAAGCGCTCGAGGAACCCGGGCGTGCGCACCCCATCCGCCAGGAGCTGGCGCGTCTCCGGCTGCGCGGCTAGTAGAGCGGCCTGCGTGTTGACTTTGTCCTGAATGTCGCGCTGGAGCAGGACGGAGGCCTCGACGAAGAGCTGCACCTCGTTGTCGGCGGGTTTTCGGAACCACGCTTCCAGGCTGTGATTGAGCACTTCATAGCTGAAGAGCACCAGGAAGAAGACCGGAAGGAAACTCAGGGTGAGGGCGCCCACCACCAGCTTGGTCTTGATGCGCGAGCCTTCGCGGTTGCTCTGCCGCTCCACGTACAGCTTGACGCTTTCGCGGAACAGAATGAACCCGAGGGTCACCATGAGGACGAAGATGAGGCTCGAGGTGGCCCAGAAAATGAACGTCTGGTAGGGATCCGACGGGCCGAACTGCCACGGACTGAAGGAGCCCTGCCACACCACCAGCGCCACGGACAACACCAGCGCCACGACGGCGAACCCGTAAAGCAGGGGCTTTCTCATGGGACGGCTCTATTCTCGATTATACGGGTAGCGCCAGCGGCGTAGCGCCCGATGCGGGTCTTGCCGCCGGTGGGCGGCGGAAGAAACAGGCCGCCATAGGAACCATGCAAGAGTGATTTCACATTGGCTGCCTGGGCCATCGTGGCGCAGGCACTCGTGCCCAATGCCACTTAGCTTTCGTGAAATCGATATTCTGCATGGATTGTGGGGCGGGCAATCCTGCCCGCAAGCCGGCCTTCCGGCCGGCTGGACCCGCTGGAAAGCGGGTCCGCAGGCTGAAAAGCCTGCCCCACAAGTGGTAC
>Ga0187877_1001768_pt1 | contig 21078 bp, 20 predicted proteins | sample June2016WEW_17_1_3_FD_132430 | JGI IMG/M metagenome (GOLD analysis project Ga0187877, IMG submission 132430) | Peatland microbial communities from SPRUCE experiment site at the Marcell Experimental Forest, Minnesota, USA - June2016WEW_17_100 | ecosystem: Environmental > Terrestrial > Soil >... | reverse complement strand
TGAACGCGCCCTCGCCCTCGCCTTCGCCGATGCCGGTGCCGACGGCGGTAATCATGGTGCGGATTTCATTGTTTTGGAGGACCTTGTCCAGGCGGGCTTTCTCGACGTTGATGAGCTTGCCGCGGATGGGCAGGATCGCCTGGAACTTCCGGTCGCGTCCCTGCTTGGCGGAGCCGCCGGCGGAGTCGCCCTCGACGATGTAGAGCTCGGTATTGGCGGGGTCGCGGTCCGAGCAGTCGGCCAGCTTGCCCGGCAAGCCGCCGCCGGTCAGGGCGCCCTTGCGCACGGTCTCGCGCGCCTTGCGGGCGGCCTCGCGCGCCCGGGCAGCCACCAGGGCCTTATCCAGCACCTTTTTGGCCAGCGCCGGCGTGGCATCGAAGATGGTCATGAGCCCGTCGTAAATGACGGAAGCGACGATGCCATCGATCTCGGTGTTGACCAGTTTGACCTTGGTCTGGGACTCGAAACGCGGGTTGGGCAGCTTCACGCTCAGCACGCAGACCAGGCCCTCGCGGACGTCGTCCCCTGAAATGGCGGGGTCCTTCTCTTTGAGCAGCTCGTTTTGTTTGGCGTATTGGTTGATGGCGCGGGTCAGGGCCGAGCGGAACCCGGTCAAGTGGGTGCCCCCGTCCGGGTTGGGGATCGAGTTGGCGAAGCAGAGGATTTGGTCGGTGTAGCTGTCGTTGTACTGCATGACACAGTCCACGAAGACCTCTTCCTTCTGGCGGTTGATAATGATGGCTTTGGGGTGCAGGACCTGTTTGTTCCGGCCCAATTGCCTGACGAATTCCTCGATGCCTTCCTTGTAGAGAAAGGTCTCCGCCTTTTCGTCCCGCTCATCGGTCAGAGTGATGACCACTCCCGGATTCAGGAAGGCCAGCTCGCGCAGGCGGTTGGCCAGGATCTCGAACTTGAACTCGGTGGTGAGGGTGAAAATCGTCGGGTCAGGCTTGAAGGTGATGAGGGTGCCGGTGCCCTTGGCCTTGCCGATGACTCTGAGCTTCTCGGTGGTGCGGCCCTGCGCGAACTGCATGGCATAGACCTTGCCGTCCCGGGACACTTCCACCTTGAACCAATCTGACAAGGCATTGACGCACTTGGCGCCGACGCCGTGCAAACCGCCGGAGTACTTGTAGGCCCCCTGGCCAAACTTGCCCCCGGCGTGCAGATTGGTTAGCACCAACTCCACTGCCGGCATGTTCCACTTGGGATGCATATCCACCGGGATGCCCCGCCCGTTGTCCCGGATGGAGACCGAGCCGTCCACGTGAACCGTAACATCGATCTTGTCGCAACAGCCCGCCAGGTGCTCGTCGATCGAGTTGTCCAGCACCTCGAAGACGCAATGGTGCAACCCCCTCTCGTCCGGGTCCCCGATATACATCCCCGGCCGTTTTCGCACGGCTTCCAAGCCCTCGAGTTTGTCGATTTTCGACGCGTCATACTTTTCTCGGAAATCGACGGTGGCGCTGGTGTTCAGCGTCGGTTCAAGCACATTCGGCACATTCTCGTCAGGCATAGAAATCGTTCGCAAATGAGACACTTTGGCTGTCCCTCTGCAGCACCCGGAGCCTAGCGCCGCGCCCCGGGAATAGCGATACATTTATTGCGCCGGATTCGGGTCCGGACCGGGCGCGCCGGGGAGGCCGGTCCGGCGCGCATTTTGCTTGAGCAATTGGGCTGCCGGGAGCACAAGAGAGCCATGCCAATCATCCCGGGTCATCTGGAATACGGCGACACCATCGGAATAGTCGCGCCGGCCAGCGCGCCAGCCGACCCAAAGAGCATCGACCGCTTTGTCGCCGCCCTGGAACACCTGGGTTTTAGAGCGAAACTGGCCGCCCATGTCCGCAAGCGTTGGGGTTTTCTGGCCGGCAGCGACCGGGAGCGGGCGGCGGACCTCATGAGGATGTTCTACGACCCCAAGGTAAAGGCGATTCTTTGCGCGCGCGGCGGCTACGGTTCCTCCCGGCTGCTGCCGTTGCTCGATTACGCGGCGATTCGGCGCCATCCAAAGATCCTCGTCGGCTACAGCGACATCACCTCGCTGCATTGCGCCTTGTTGAGAAAATCCAACCTGGTCTCGTTTCACGGCCCAATGCTCAACTCGGATTTCATCAAAGAGCATTGCCCGGACTTCACCCGGCAGGGCTTCTTGAGGACCTTGATGCAGCCCTCCCCGGCCGGGAGCATAAGCCGGGGCTACCCCAGGAAGACGGTTTCCATCCTGCGGCGCGGCCGGGTTTCAGGGGCGTTGGTCGGCGGCAACATCTGCCTGCTCTGCGCCACGCTGGGCACCCCCTATCTGCCGCCTTTCAAGAACAGGATTCTCTTCACCGAAGACCTGGACGAGGCGCCGTACCGCTTCGACCGAATGCTGACGCATTTGCTTAACGCCGGCCTGTTGCAGCAGGTGGCGGGCGTCGCCGTCGGCATCAACCGGAACTGCAAGGACCCCAAAGCGCGAAAGACCAAAGAATACCGTCAAACGCTCGAGGATGTGCTTCGAGAGAGGCTGCTGCCCCTTAAAGTGCCGGTGGTCATCGGTTTGCCCTTTGGACATGTCCCCTGGAACGCCACGTTGCCGGTGGGCATTCGCGCGACACTGGACGCGCACGAGGGGGACCTGGTGATCGAGGAGCCGGCGGTGAGTTGAATGGCAGAAGAGCGAAGTCCAAAAAAGCCCTGATGCTGCAGGCTGGTTCCTCCGCTGCACGGCCCTTGATTCGCGCTTCGGAGCTTCGGGGGCACCGGGTTGGTTACGCCGGTGCTGCTTCGAGGCGGCGTACGTATTCGTCGACCTGGCCTTGCAACTGGTGGATTTGTTCCAGGGGCCCCTCGGCCAGGATGGCGAAGTTGCGGGAGTTCTTCGCGAATATGTCCGCCCGCAGGCTGGCAACGGCGGCGCAGAGGTTTTGGATTTGTTCGAGCGCCTGGCGGAGTTGGGCTTGGTTCTGGATCATGACTTTAGTCACTTATGGTGGTCGGTTTTCCTTGAGAATCAAGCGATTAGCCAAGCGGCAGCCCGAAGAATAGGCATAGCCACGGCTTCAATTCGGAAAACTCAACGGCTTTACCAGTCGAGGTCAGGAAGAGTTTCATATTCTCCGTGAGGCCTTCGCCCGCAAACACGACCAGGCCGGGAATGGGCCACGCGGCAATGTCGCTGATCACGGACGGGATCTTCTCCTCCGCCGTACCGGAAACGGCTTGGTATTTGCACTCAATGCCAAGCGTCTTCCTGGTGTGCGGGTGCGTGATCACCACGTCGATATGTCGCACCGCTCCCCAAATTCGACGTGCCACGCGAACTTGCTCGTGTGTTTCGAGGCCGAGCTGGCCAGCCATCAGCACCACCCCCTGTACAAGCTCGTGGCCGTTCGAGACCGCTAATCCTTTTCCAGCCATATTAACCTCCTTATAATGGTTTTCAGAAGTGGCGTAGGCAATCATCAGCTGTCCAACGGTGATACCGCTGGGCCTGCACATAATCCTCAACCCAAATTCTTCGAAGCGATCACCTCTTTGGCCGGTGTCCGATCTCCCGTGCAGCTAATGCGGCGGGGCGCGTCAACGAAGCGCAGGTTAAAACCAAGCCTTTCATAAAGGCGGACAATCGCGTCCGTGGCCTGATTGGAAAGCACGACCGGTCCTGGGTGCCGGGAGCACCACTCAGCGGCTCGCTCTTGTTCCTCCCACCCAAACTTCTCCTTGGCATATTGGGTGAACTCGACGTCATAGGGAGGATCGGCATAAACAAAATCGGCCGGCCTCAGGGGCACCTTTTCAAAATCGCCGCTCAGAAAATCCCAGCGCTCGAAAAGTTCCTTATAAGGACTGAAGTCGCGTCTGTAATTGATGCGGGGGTAGCGGCCAAATGGCACATTGAACTCTCCCCGCCGGTTGAAGCGGCACAGGCCATTAAATGCTGTTCGATTCAGGTAATAGAATAATGATGCCGCCTCGGAGCTTTCCTGCCCGCCTGTGCGAAGGAGCTTGTTGAACCGCTCACGGTTCTCGTAAAACCGATCCTCGTCATTCTCCATCGGCCCGGAGATTTTCAGCCCGCGCTTCAGCCACGAATAAAAATTTATCAGATGTGGATTGCCATCATTGAGCAAAACTCGTTCGGGGGCGAAGCCCAGTGCAACAGCAAGACCTCCGCAAAACGGTTCCACCAGACGCCGCCCTGGGTGAGCGCTCAAGATGGGCGCGAGGTGGGGCACGAGCCAACGCTTCCCCCCCGCCCATTTCAGAGGTGGCTTCAGTGCGTAGGGTCGAAAAAGCTGGCTGTGCATTACCGCCGAGCATTATCCCCAAGGGCCGAGTGAACTCAACCTTTTCTTGCGGGGGGAGCCGTTCCCGTGGATTTTCAAATCGATGCCACCCATCCTTGAACGTGGGTATTTCACAGGCCAGCCGCCCATCTCATTAACACCGCCGCTTCAGCGCGGTGTACGTGTGCCGCGAGCCGTCCCAGCCGTTTTAACGGCTTTCCGCACTCCCTGCCAAACCGTTGAAACGGTTGCAGCGCCCCGGACGCTCTCTTACACCGGGCTGAAGCCACGGTGTTAATGAAACGTCTGGCCGGGGCATAAACATCCGGGTTAAGGCTTGACAAAGCTCATCACAATCCGGAATATTAGCGAGCGGTTGAAATAGGCGTGCCGGAGCATGGGAATACTTGGTGCTGTGAAAAAGAGCTGGCGGGTTCGGAGCCTGGATGTGCCGCAAGCAGACTCGCTTCCACGGGTTCGTAGGGTTGTGGAGGTGGTCCATGCTGACAAGAGAGACGTGCCTGCCATCAGCAAGGACACGGGATTCTCGGAGCGTCACGTCCGCTACAGACTCCAGGCCGCGAGAATTCTTGGCCTGCTTGCGGAGGACCTTTCGATCGCAGCGGTTGGCCGGAAACTAATCGAGACCGCGCCGGGAAGCGGCGAGGAGTTGGAAACGTTTCGTGGTTGCGTCCGCGGTAACGCGATACTGACTGCTCTCGCGCCTGCTCTCCTGGCGCCGGAGGAACTTGACGTTGCCGCCGTTTCCAAACGCATCCAGGTGGTAGCGGGGCTGTCCCCCGCGACAGCAGATCGTCGCGCCGTGGTGTTACGCGCCTGGCATAGGCAGCTTGTCGAAACCGAGATTAAGGACAAGGAGTTGGTTTGAAGCCCGTGCTGCGACCCAAGCAAAGACTGTTCTTTGACTTCCTCAGGCGCAAGCATGCCGGGGAGGTGGTATCGGAAAAGGAAATCCTGGATCAGAGCAAGTGGAAGCCCGCCACGTTGGATACGTACAAGACGAAAAACTATATCGACCCCTTCCTTGACGCGATGGCGAACGGCACTTACCGGATTTGCCGGGACGGACAAACAATCTCGGAGCAGGACGTTGCCGATGCCTTCACGCAGGTTCACCCGGAAGTGTTGCGGCTCACCCCGGGCACGAAACTCCGAGGCATACATGGTACTTACGAGCTGAGGGAATTCCTGGGCAAGGGTGCCGTCGCCCATGTGTGGCGCTCGGTTGTTCGAGGAGCCGAGACTGAGCGAGCCGCGAAGATCGTTAACCCCCGACCCGATCTGCTTGAGCCAACGACATTGGAGAACGTCCGGAAGCGCTTTTCTCGCGAGGCGAAATACGGCCAGCGCCTCTCTCATCCGAACCTTGTCCCCTACCGCGACAGCGGTGAGGTTAACGGCCATCCATTTCTGATTATGGACCTTGCCGACAGTTCGGCCGGCCAGATGCTGTTGCGAGGGCCGCTGACTCTGCCCCAGTCAGTGGAGGTCGTGTCGTCTTGCCTGAATGCCCTTGATTACCTGCACGGTTTGGGATGCGTGCACCGTGATGTAAAGCCACCCAACATTCTGCAGTTCCGCGACAGATTCGTGCTGGCTGACCTTGGTATCGTGAACTGGTCCGACATGAATCCCGCTTTCACCTCGGCCGGAACCATCACGCGCGACTCCGTTCAGTTGGGGTCCTGGTATTACATGGCGCCGGAGCAGCGCGTTGCCCCGCACCGCGCCACGGCTTTGAGCGACGTCTACGCGCTGGGGGTCTCATGGTATGAGATGCTGACCCGGAGCACGCCCGACCCGGCTAGCGTGGCCGCGCAACGCTTCCCGCCTGTGACTTCCGATGCCGGAGTTGAGGAATTGATCAGGAGCATGTTGTCGTTCGACCCGGCAGGTCGCCCCGGGGTTTCTGATCTGATTGAACGAGTCCAACAAATCCGCAGCGGCTTGACAACAATGTAGATGCGTTGTCTCGCTCTGGAAGTTGGCGGTCGACAGGCGCCGCCATCCGCAAATCCGCACGCGGCAGGTTGTGGGTCGGGAGTTGACTTAAGAGGGCGCAGAAGGAGATTTGGTCCGACGACAAGCTTTGCCGCCAAAATGAAAACGGTGTCGAAAAGCGCCAAAACCCGCACGAACGGAATGCCGCACTCCCGCAGCGAATTGCTCGCGGCGCACGAGCGGGCGCTGAAACGCTTCAAGAGGATGACTGGGCACGACCGCTTTGAGTCTTTGGTCAGGGCCGGCATTTACACCCGCGACGGCAAGTTAACCCCGCGCTACGGCGGGTGAGGCAGGGGATCAGCCGCTTCCGGGACGGTCAACCGGTTCCGGCCGGAAGAAGCCAAGAATGCAAGCCGGGTCTCTAACGGCGATCTGGATGGGGGACTTGAGGGCAATGCCTTTCGGAAATTCCTTTGCCCCGGTCGACGGTCGTCCTCCCGAAGAAAGGACCACGCTCCGCACTCGTATGACTCAGCCGTCTTCGGGGCGGCTGGCATTTGGGCATCTTGCACACCAACGGCGTGCGGGCATATCAGCCCAGGGTGACACCCTGGGCTGATATGCTGCGCGCTTTCAGCGCCTTGCCCGTCGGGGAATAGGCTCCATGGCCTCAAGCTCAAGGTCGGCGATTCTGGTGACCGTGCCGTCACGCACAGCAAACCTGTGCACCGGCTCGCCCAGCGCAAAAGGCCGGCCATTCGGCGTGACGCACAGACCTGCCCCGCTCGGGATGCCATACCCGACCGCTCCTGGCGCGGCAACGCGCAGAAGCGCGCGCAGTTCTTCCCAGTTCTCAGCTTCTCCGTGGGTGTCACAGAGGAGCGGCGCAAAGCCCAGGCAGGGGAATACTTCGGCAGTCGAATCGTCGTTGGCATCGCGCCAGCGCACCCATTGACGGCAAAGCATGATGCTGCCGGCTGAAAGGCCGACAAACACTGTCCCGTGGTCGTAGCGCGCGCGCAGGAGCGGGGCAAGGTTCCTTTCGCCAAGCACCCGCATGCCCTCTTCAACGTCGCCGCCCGACACGAGAACGGCGTCCGCATTCTTGAGAATATCCCGCGTCTTTCCCAGGTCGACCTTTGCGCCTGCGGTAGGTGCCAGCAAGACTTCACCTGCTCCGGCGTTCTTGAGCAAGAAGGAGATCATCCTGAAGAAATCCCGATTGTCTCCGCTCGCGCTGCCCAGGTAAGCAACAGCCGGATGAGCCTTGCCGCATTGTTGGATGACCCGTTGCAGCAGAGGATCGGGGCGATTGCCTTTGGGCGTGGTTTTCGGCCTGCCTGCCAGCAGAAACAACGGGGCCGGGGATACGGCGTTCATGAACACATTCCTTCCTGTTGGGCGCCTCAAGAATCCATTTGCAGCCGGGCCGATCGGTCACGCAGTCATCGAAACATACCGCCGATCGAAAAAAGAACCCGGATCGATCGCAATGAGCGGCTTGACCAGCCGGTACTTGCCGGGGATATCCGGCGAAAGCGCGCGCCCGGTGTTCACCGACACTTTGGCATCGTTGCCGTACACGGACCTGAGCGCTTCCCCCACTTGCTTCCGGCACGTTGACGGCCTGCCGGAGGGGCTGCACACAATGGATGCCGCGTACTCAGCGCGAGCGGTTTGCAGAACCTGGTACTCCTCGACACCCATGACGGCGCTCATGGCGCGGTCAATCTGGCGCTGCGTGACCGCCTTCCCGTCAGGCCTGATCGTAACGTTCTTGAGGCGGCCCTCGATTGCGGCGACCGTCATTCCACCGTTTCGTCCGCACGGGCACCTGCCCTGGGGTTCGAGCCTTACCAGGTCGCCCACGTCGAACCGAACCACTATGTACCACGGGTTTTGAAATGTCGTGACCAATATGCGCCCAACCTGCGGGCCGCCATGCTCTTCCGCGAAAGGTTGAAAATCGACGCGGCAAAATTGCGTGTTTTGGTGCAGCCGTCCAGCTTCGCATTCCATGAACACATACCCGCATTCGGTGCATCCGTAAGAGCTTGCCAGCGGAGCGGCAAAGGCCTCCCGTATAAAGCGATAATGAAGGACCGACGGATACTCGTAGGTGAGAACAATCATGCGTGGTTGAACGACGCTTTTTTTGGCGCGCACAATGTGCCGGGAAAGTTTGGCCAGGAAGGACGGGTTTGCTTCCAGGCTTTGGGGCTGAAAAGCATTGAGTTCGTCGACCATGCGGTCCATGTGCTCGGGGGTCCATTGGGCTGGATTGACTTTCTCGTTAAGAAAAAGGAAACGGCCGAGCCGGCGCTTCTCAAAGGGCAGGTATCCGGCTTCGCAGGGCATTCCCGCGCATAACGGACTAGTGAGAATTGCTTCGGGCTGCGAGCCGGTGAGTGATTGGGCCGCGCTGGAATGCGATTGCCACGACGCGCGCTCCGAGGCGTTCCACCATTTCTGGTGCCAAATATTGGTGACTTGTTCGTCCGTGGTCCCGCTGGTCTTGACGTATTCGATTTCGCCGGAGGCGATGCCATGGTCAAAATCCTGGTTGGGCGGCACGAATGCTCTCACGCCATGGGCGCGCATGTCTGCCTTCGTGAGAGCCGGCATACGCGAATAGCGAATGTCGATGTCCGATCCCGGCCCGGGATCGAACTTCTGCCAGCCTTGATACGCAGGCAAGGAGGCCAGCGCGGTTTCCAACGTGTCAAGAGACCGGCTGATGGGAAGTCGCTTTTCCGATGCCAAGCCGCCTTCTGACGCCCCGCGGGTCAGGGAGAATTGATTTTCGCTCGCGCTCATTCCAGGCGCATTGTATCAGGCGCGATGAACGCATCAAGTGTTCCGGCAGGATTGGGCGAACAGTTACTTTTGCGGCAGGGCAAAGGCCACGTAGGCATCGCCGCTTTTGGTCCCCATCTTGCCGCCGCCGCAGGCAATGACCACATATTGGCGGCCGTTGGCGAGGTAGGTCGCCGGGGTGGCGTAGCCGCCGGCCGGCAGCTTGGCTTGCCACAAGAGCTTGCCGTTGCGCCGGTCGAACGCGCGCATCATTTCGTCTTTGGCCGCGGCGATGAAGACCAGGCCGCCGGCAGTGACGATAGGCCCGCCGTAGTTCTCGACCCCGGTCGGGGGAAGGCCTTGCGCCGCCAGGGCCGGCACCTCGCCCAGGGGAACCCGCCAACGAAAATCGCCGGTGTTCAGGTCAATGGCGTTGAGGGTCCCCCACGGAGGTTTCACCGCCGGATAGCCGTTCGTGTCGAGCCAACGATTGTACCCTGTGTGGCTGTAAGGGACGCCCCCCAGCACCTCGTCCCCGGCCGGCGCGCCCGTTAGGGAAGAATCCTCGCCGGGGCCCTGCACTCCCAGAACGGCGTCGGCGAGCAGCCCTTTCTGGCGCTCCGACAGGAATCCGAAGGAGGGCATCACGCCCCGGCCCGTCCCCAGCAAACGGAGGATGTCTTCCCGCTTGAGTTTCTGGCCGGCGCCGAGCAGTGATGGAACGTTCTGGGCGGCGTTGCCCCGGCGGTCGGGTCCGTGGCAGGCGGCGCAGATTTGCGCGAAAAGTTGCGCGCCGCTGGCCGGCGGGCTGTTGGAGTCCGACCGGGTGGGGACCATCGTGAGGACCCAGGGCATCTCGTTCCCATTGACATAGAGCACGCCATTCGGGTCAACGGCCGCGCCGCCCCATTCGCCCCCGCCGTCAAAGCCGGGGAAGATGATAGTCCCCTGGGTGCTGGGCGGCGCAAAAGGCAGGTGCGGCCGCAGCTTGGAAAAGCGATCGATCACCGCCCGCCGCGAGGCCGGGGAGAGGTCGGTAATTTCGTCGTAAGTGAACAACTGCCGGGCAAAGGGCAACGGTTTCACCGGCAGCGGTTGGGTCGGCCAGGCGGCTTCACCCTCGAGGTCCGAGGGCGGAACCGGCCGTTCCTCGATGGGAAAGAGCGGTTCGCCGGTTTCCCGAGCGAATAGAAAGACATGACCCGACTTGGTGGTTTGAGCGACGGCGTCGATGCGGCGTCCGCCGCGCATGACGGTAACCAGGCTGGGCGGGGCGGGTAGGTCCCGGTCCCAGAGGTCGTGATGGACGAGCTGGCGGTGCCAGACCCGGCGGCCCGTGCGGGCGTCCAGGGCGAGCAGGCAATTGGCGTAGAGGTCTTGGCCGATGCGATTGCCGCCCCAGAAATCAAAAGAGGCTGAACCGGTCGGGACGAAGAGCAGGCCGCGGCGCTCATCGACGGCCATGCCGGCCCAGCAATTGACCCCGCCAACGTAAGTCCAGGCGTCAGGCGGCCAGGTTTCGTATCCCGGTTCACCCGGGTAGGGGATGGTGTGGAAGGTCCAGGCGATTTGGCCCGTGCGCAGGTCATAGGCCCGGAGATGGCCCGGCGCCGCCGGGGCGGGCCCCTCCCCGACACGCAACGGCAGGAACAAGAGGTCCTGGTAAACGGAGCCCGGCGTTGTGGAGGTCACGAAGAGCTTGCTCACGTCCCGCCCCAGACCGTCCTTGATGTCCAGGCGGCCCTGTCGGCCGAAACTGGCGATCGGCCGGCCGGTCCCGGCATTGATCGCATAGAGGAAATGGTCCGCAGTATAAACTATCCGCCGCGCGCTCCCCTGGCCCCAGCAGACCACGCCGCGAAGCACGCCGAGCGTGTTGACTCCGGCGTCGCCCGCCGCCGGATCAAAACGCCAAATCTCGCGCCCGGTGGCCGCCTCGAGCGCCACCAATTTGAACTGGGGTGTGGCGCCATAGAGCACACCATCGACGATAAGCGGGTTGCACTGGATTTGGGAAAGGTTGTCGGCCCGGGCATCGCCCGAATGATAGGTCCAGGCGACCTCAAGCCGGGTGACATTTCGCACGTGAATCTGCTTTAACCGGGAGAAATGGCTGCGCCCTGGGTCGCCCAGGTAGGAGGCCCAATTGCCGTCGGCGGCTCGCGCGGCCAAGCCGCCCAGCACCAGAAAGATTGCTCCTGCCACGGCACGGGCAGGCAGGCCGGGGCCCGGCCGTGGCGTCCGCGCCCAGCAGCGCGATAAAGGCCTTCGACCTTTGGCTGCGCCGGGACCCGCCGCCTCGGCAATCCGAGTGACTTGGCTCATGTAGTCGGAGTTGAAGATAACACGAACCGGTCACCGATGCCAGTCAGCAGAGATTGGACCAGCCTGGAGGATTGGAAGAAGGAGTTGGCAGCGAACAAGGGATAAGGATGACCGCCCGCCGTGTTTTCATCGCCGCTGAGGTCATTATCACCAATCACCCCCTCCCGCATTCCGCGCTTGGCATGCAGCCGGTTTTCCCCTATACCGCTGAGCCGTGATCGGCTTTTTGAGATTCGTTGGCCTCTTGAACGCCGCGGTGTGGTTTGGCGCTGCCCTCTTCTACACCCTTATCGCCAGCCCGGCCTTTGCCTCCCGGGAAATGGGCGACTTGCTCACCGCCAGAAATTTCCCTTTCTTCTCCGTAGCCATCGCTCAAATCGTCGCCTCCCGCTACTTCCAACTGCAACTGGTTTGCAGCTTCCTGGCCCTGTTCCACGTGCTCGCCGAATGGCTCTACCTGGGAAAAGTCCCGCGGCGATTCTGGCGCGGATTGCTCTTCACCCTCGTCGCCGTCAACCTGGCGGGCGGCCTCTTGCTCCAGCCCAGACTCAAAAACTGGCATCACCTGGCCTTTGCCCTCAATACCCCGGCCGAAACGAGAAAATCCGCTTCCAGAGCATTTCGTGCTTGGCATACCACGGCAGAAGTGGTCAATTTCCTCATGGCAGGCGGCCTGGGAGTGTATCTCTGGCGGCTGGCAAACCCGCCTGACCCGACCCGGTTCGTCAGTGCCAGTAAATTCAGAACTTGACAAACATAGTCGTTGACCTTATGATTAACATAAGCATGGGTTGCCTTAAGGGCGGCCCTGAACGGGTAAGCGTATGATTTCGAATGATCGCCCATCACCTTTCGGCCACCGGTCCTTTGGCTCCGCCCCGAAGCCCCCCGTTAATGAAGAAACCCTTAAATCGGATAAGGTCCAAATCGAGCGAAAGACCTTCGTCTTTGCTCTGAAGGAAAACAACCGCGGCCGATTCCTGCGGATTACCGAAGATGTCGGCGGACGGCGCGACACGATTATTATCCCGGCTCCCGGTCTGGAGGATTTCAAGAAGCTGCTGGACGAAATGGTCAAATTCACCAACGAAACTCCCCCCAAGTCCTCATAGGGGCCGTTCAGACGCAGGGGTCGAGGGGCGAGTGTCGAGGGAACGGGATGCCGCCCCCTCGACACTCGACACTCGACACCCGACCCTCGACCCTCTCCCTCCGTTACGCTCGCGCCGGCGCCCGGCGCCGTGACTTGACCCGCGGCGCATCGCCCCACAGGCTCTCCAGGTCGTAGCGCTCCCGCACGTCCCGGCGCATGATGTGGACGATGACATCGAAGAAATCCAGCACCACCCAAGCCGCCTGCAGCGTGCCATCGATGGCCCTGGGCCGGAGATGATGCTCTTCAAACAGCTGGTCAGTGATTTCGTCCACAATCGCGCGCAGGTGCGGCTCACTGGTGCCCGAGGCGATCACGAAATAGTCCGTGACCGACGACAGCTCGCGCACGTCCAGAATCACGAGGTCTTCCGCCTTCTTGTTGTCTGCCAGTTCCCGGCAGACCATGGCCAGTTTTCTCGAGTCCATCTGCCGCAATATAGGCTCAAGCTTGCTCAAAGATAAAGCCGATTATTGCGAATCGCCTCCGCGACCGCCCCGGGCACCAGCATCTCGATGGGCAAACCCGCTTTGACCCGCCCTCGTATCTGCGAGGAGGAAACCCCCAGCGGAAAGCCCGCCAGCTTCCGCCCGCAAAAGGGCGCCGGCAACGCTCCCGTCGGCCCCTCCAGCCCCGGGGCCTCCGCCCCCAAGCCGGGCCGGGGAATGACCACAAACTCAGCCAACCGCGCCAACTCCTTCGCCTGGCGCCACTTGGGCAACTGCGCTACGTGGTCCGCCCCGATCAAATAGAAAAGCTGCGCCCCGGGAAACCGGCGAGCGTACTCGCGCACCGTCTCGACCGTGTAGGAGGCGCCACCCCGCCGGATTTCCTGGTCATCCAGCTCGCACCAGACCTGGCCCGCCAACGCCAGCCGCAGCAGGCGCAACCGCTCAGCCCCGGGAGCCGGTTTGCCCTCCGGTTTGAAAGGCGATTGGGCCGCCGGGACAAAAAAAAGACGCGTCAACCCCAGTTCCTCCCGTGCTGCCTGTGCCACCAGCAGATGGCCCAGGTGCACCGGATCGAACGAGCCGCCCAATAGACCGATACGTTCCACGCCAACAGGGTTGCCCTAAACCGCCTCGCCTTGTCAACGCCGGAGGAGCGTTGGGAGCGTGCGGAGCGTGCGGAGCGTAGGGAGCGTGCGGAGCGTTGCGAGCGCGTGGAGCGTGTGGAGCGTGGAGGACGTCCGGCCACCGCTACGCTCTACGCTCCCCACGCTCCACGCTCCACGCTCCCTACGCTCCCCACGCTCCCCACGAACTCAGCAGCACCTCCGCACCCCTTTGAAACGCTGTTCCGTCATCTCAAGATAAACCCGTTCCTGGGTCTTGCGCGTCAGGATTTGGTCTTTCGCCGCTGTGTGCCCCTGGTCCGTGTGGCCGCATTGGCCCAACGCTGCCGCCTGCTGCACCCGGTCTATTTGCGCCTGGCCCGACAACTCCCGCGCCAGGCCGACTCCCAGCGCCAGCAGGACCAAGACGCGCGCCGGCCTTCCCTCGGCCACCGCATAGCCGGGCAGCCAGACCGGCTGGCTCTCGCGTAATGCCGCCTCTTTCCGCCGCCCCAGGAGCAGTAACCACTCCCGCACGCTCAACAGCACTATCGCCGAAACCAGCACCAGAAACACCCCCGCGACCACCGCATCCAGGAGATTATTGAAGCGCAGGACTCGATTATCATGGACTGCGGTCTCGGCGGAGGCGATGGCCGCCGCATCGCCGCCGGCCCTGGCCGCCGCGGCCGCCTGCTCCAATGACGGCCATTTTTCATTGAGCACCCTTGCCTGCGCCAGAAACCCAATCCGCGCGTCCGGATGCCAGATCTTCTCCACGCCCGCCGTGAGGGTTGCTGCCAGCAGCCAAGCCAACGGCGCCAGCGTAATAAGCGCCAACGCCGGCCGCCCGCCATTCGAGTGCGGAGTGCGGAATGCGGAGTGCGGATTCGGAACGATTCCGCACTCCGCACACCGCACACCGCACTCCATTAGTTGCATCTTGAGGATGATCGTCGTCGCCAGGCAGAGGGCGATGGCGGCGAGCATTTGGTTGGCGATGCCGAACAAAGGCCAGAGAGAGTTGACGCCGCCCAGCGGGTCGAGCACGCCCTGAATCAGAAAATACCCCCAGCCGCTCACCATCAGGAGGCTGGCCAGCAAATTGGCCCCAAGGTTCCGGGTTTGGCCCAGCGGTTTGGCAATCTGGCCGAGGAGATCCTGAAACACGTAGCGGCCCACGCGCGTGCCGGCGTCGATGGTCGTGAGAATAAACAGCGCCTCGAACATGATGGCGAAGTGATACCACAAATCCAGCCCGTGCCCGCGCACGGCCTTGGAGAATATCTGCGCCATGCCGACCGCCAAAGTGGCGGCGCCGCCGGTCCTTTCAAACAGGCTCTGCTCACCGATCTGGCCGGCCAGTTGGTTCATCTGCCCCGCCGTCACCGGAAAACCCAGGGCCGTCACCTTGGCAACCGTCGCCGCCGCCGGGCCCTTGACGTTCATGCTCAGATAGACGCCCGGCTCCAGTGTGCAGGCGGCAATTAACGCCATGATCGCCACGAGCGATTCCAGGCACATGGCGCCGTAACCCACCGGCCGCGCGTAGGACTCGCGCGTGAGCATCTTGGGCGTCGTGCCGCTGGCGATGAGCGTGTGGAACCCCGAAATCGCCCCGCAGGCAATGGTAATGAAGCAAAAGGGAAATATCTTGCCCGCCACGACCAGGCCCGAGCCGTCCACAAACCGGGTCAGGGCGGGCATCTTGAGCGGTGGCAGCACCAGGAAGAGCCCCGCCGCCAGGGCAAAAATGGTGCCCAGCTTCATGAACGTGCTCAGGTAATCGCGCGGGGCCAGCAACAGCCAGACCGGCAGCACGCTCGCCGCCAAGCCGTAGAGAATGATCCCCCACGCCAACGTCAGGTCGCGCAGGCCAAAAAACCGGGCCAGACCCGGATTCTCATAGACCCACTTCCCGCCCCACACCGCCAGGAGCAGGCAAATCACGCCGATGGCCGAGGCCTCCAGGACTTTGCCGATGCGCCCGAACCGCAGGTAGCACCCCATGAATATCGCAATGGGAATAGTTGCCCCGACCGTGAACACGCCCCACGGGCTCTGGGCCAGCGCCTTGACTACCACCAACCCCAGGACCGCCAGGAGTATGATCAGAATAGCCAGGATGGCGCACAAGGCAAGCACTCCCGCCGTGGTGTTCAATTCCTCCTTCACCATCTGCCCCAGCGACTTGCCGTCGCGCCGCAACGAGGCAAACAACACCACAAAATCCTGCACCGCCCCGCCGAGCGTCACGCCAATCAGAATCCACAACGTCCCCGGCAAGTACCCGAACTGCGCCGCCAATACCGGCCCCACCAGCGGGCCCGGACCGGAGATGGCCGCGAAATGGTGGCCAAAGACGATCCACTTGTTCGTCCGGACGAAATCCTTCCCGTCATCGTGGACCTCGCAGGGCGTCGCCCGCCGGTCATCGAGGGCCAGGACGCGCGCGGCAATCCACTTGGCGTAAAACCGGTAGCCGATCGCATAGCTGCACAATGCCGCCAGCAGGATATACCCGGCATTCATGCAAACACGCGCCTGAGAAAGGGGTTGAGCCCCCGGGGCGAGCGCTGGAGCAACTCTTTCTTGAACGCCGCCGGCAGGCCGTAGCGCAGGAACAGATAGAGACCCAGCGCGCCCCCGAGCACCCCTTTGAAGACCAGGTGAAACAGGGCGTGCCAGGTCTGCCGGGTCCGCTCGAGGAGGTCGGCGGCGCCGCCGGGTTCAAGAGCGCCGTGGCCATAAGTGGGCAACCAGTTCAACCGGTTGCTCGCCCACCAGAGGATCAAGGCGGCGGGGATGAACAACACCAGGACTTTGGCCATGGGCGCCAGCCAGCCCAGGGCGACCTCGCGAATCGACACCTCGAAATAACGGCTCGCTCGCCACAGGCCGTAAGCGCCGCTGAAGCAAGTGCTGCACATGATCGAGCAGAGAATGACGGCCGGCAGCCCGCCCCACCGGACGCTCAGGAGGGCGGCGCTGGTGAAGACCAGGCCTTCGATGAAGAAGACGTAGCGCATCGCGCCGACCTTTTTGGTGAACAGCACGAACGTATCGTGGCAATGCAAGATGGACAGCGCGATCATCCACACGCCCAGCAGCAGGTCGTTGATCGGAGACCAGGCGATATGGGTCCAGACAGTGACAAAGGCGCTATTGCACAGGACAAAACAGACGGCGGCAACGCCGCCCAGGGAGGCCGAGACCATCACAACGGCCTGGTATCGCTCCCGCAGCAACTCCCGCTCCCCCCGCACCATCATCTCGGAAAAGGCGGGGCCGGAATAGTCGAAGATACGCCAGATGACCTGCGAAATCATGGCGAAGGCGCGGGTCCCGGTACTCCAAGCTGCCTGGGCTGCCGAGCCCAGAGATTCGTTGATAACGAAGGGTTGGCTGGACAGGATCAGTTGCGCGCCCACCGCAACCAGGAACACATCTTTGCCATAATCGAAGAGCGCCTTGAAATGATGCCACGAAACCCGTCCCCACGCCCCGGCGGGCGGAAAGAGGCGCAATCGCCAGCAGCCGGCGATGCAGATCAGGGTGGCGCCCAACAGGCTGAGCAAACTGGCCCAGACCAGGCTGAACACCCCTTGCCCGGCGGCGAAGAAGCACCAAAGGAACGCCAGGTTCAGGACCATCGCGGCAATCTGGCTGTAATTGACAATGTCAAAGCGCTGATGGGCGGTCAGGAGATGGTTGAAAATGCGGCTGGCAAAGCCCAGCGCCAGCACGCCGCATTGCCATCTCATCAGGACGATAAAATCGGGTTGGAGTTCCGGGTTTTTATGTTCCACATGGGACAACAGCGGGGCCAGGACGAACCCGACCGCGAAGGCGATGGCTCCCTGCACCAGCAGGACCAGAAAACCGGTCTTGACCAGGCTGCCGTACTCACCGCCGGCCGGGTCGTCCTTATGGTCGATCAGCAAACGCGCCACCGAGCCGGACATGCCAAAATCAATCAAACCCAGAAAAAGCGCGATGAACGACATCAAGGTCCAAAGCCCAAAACGCTCCACCGAGAGAAAATGCAGGGCCAGCCGCCACGAGACCAGCGTGAAGACCGAGGCCGCCACCAGGACGATATACCCGGAGGCAACACTGTGGACGAGTCGGCGGAAGCGCGACATGGCCCAGCCAGCCTACCGCAATCATCGAAGTTCCGGCAAACGTTTTTCCCGAATGGTCAGGGCCGTTTCCGCGCACGATAAAATTCTTCGCTGCGGCATAAATGCGGCGTTCCGAAGCTAACCGGAACGCCGCATTTACGCGGCAGGCGGGGGCCCTGGAAGAAATCTGTCGTGCGCCCGGCCCACAACAACGCTCAACTTGCGCCTTGAAGCCGGATCGGGAAAGTGCCCTAATGCTGCCCATGCGCCAAAGCACGCGACCGAGTTGCTTATCCGGAATTGGCGGCCCGGACAGGCCCATTCCTGTGCAGCGAATTCACGCCTCATGGTTCCGACCACAGACTCCCCTCTATCAGGTCCGGGGCAAGATGCTCGGTTTACCACCACGCATTGGAGTGTCGTGTTCGCTGCCGGAGGCGGGGACTCACCTGCCGCCCGACAAGCCCTCGAACACCTCTGCCAAACGTACTGGTACCCTGTTTACGCTCATGTGCGGCGTCGGGTCAATTCGCCCGAAGACGCCGCAGACCTGACCCAGGAATTCTTCGCGGGGCTCCTCAGGAGAAATGATTTTGCCAAGGTGCGCCGCGAGCGAGGACCTTTTCGGGCCTTTCTCCTGAACGCTCTTAAGCATCATCTGTTTGACCAGTGCGACCACGCCCGGGCTGCAAAGCGAGGCGGTGGCAAAATCATCGTTTCGCTCGACGCTCAATCAGCAGAGCAGCGCTACCAGCTCGAACCGGCGGACACCATGACACCGGACATACTGTACGACCGCCGTTGGGCGCTCACCCTCCTCGAAAAAGCGCGTGTTCGACTGCGCGAGGAGTACGCCGCCCTCGGCAGGACCGCCCTTTATGAACAATTGAACTCCTTGGAACCCGGCGCCGCAGAACGCAGTTCTTACGTGGAGATCGGCCGCCGCCTCGGCAAGAGCGAAAGCGCCATCAAGAGCGAGGCTTTCCACCTTCGGCGGCGTTACGGCCAGATTGTGCGCGCGGAGATTGCCCAAACGGTCTCCTGCGTGGCGGGTATTGACGAGGAAGGCCGTTACCTGCTGGCCGTGATTAACGCCTGACACCCCACGGCCCAATTGCGTCATGCGCGGAGAATCTATGCAACCTTGAGCGGCGTTTTCCTCTAAACAGATTGAGAACGCTCGGTCGAGCGCAGTCATGGCTCAGTTACAAAAATGCCCAGAGTGCGGAGCGGAGTTCAGGCCGGACGCCCCTGATGACGCGTGTCCAGCGTGTGCGCTGCGGGGAGCGATCTTGCCGACCGCCGGTGAAGCAACCGGCGCAGATCCGCTTCTGGCCCCGCCTTCGTCCTCTGCGAGGCGGGTTCATTATTTCGGCGATTACGAGTTGTCTGAGGAAATCGGACGAGGTGGGATGGGAGTGGTGTATCGGGCCCGGCAAGTGAGTCTCAACCGCGACGTGGCGTTAAAAATGATCCTGGCCGGCCAACTGGCAAGTGAGACAGAAGTGAAGCGGTTCATCCGTGAGGCCCAAGTGGCAGCCAACCTGCGGCATCCCAATCTCGTCGCCGTTCACGAGGTCAACGTTCACGAGGGCCAGTACTATTATTCCATGGAACTCATCGAGGGCCGCAATCTCGCCCAGATGGTCCGCCAACAACCGCTGCCCGCTAAGCTGGCTGCTCACTACGTGCGTATCGTCGCCGACGCGATTCAGTTTGCCCACCAGCACGATACCCTCCACCGGGACCTCAAACCCACCAACATTCTAATCGACGTCTTCGATCAGCCACGGATAACCGACTTCGGCCTCGCGCGCCGCGCGCATTTTGATCCGCATCTGTCGACCAGCGGGCAAATCGTCGGGACCCCCGCCTTCATGTCGCCCGAACAAGCGGAGGCCAAGACGGAGGCCGTGGGCCCGCTCAGCGATGTATATTCCGCCGGCGGAGTCCTTTATTATCTGTTAACGCAACGGCCGCCGTTTGCGGCGGAATCCCTCCCGGCCCTGCTCGATCTGGTGGTTCATCGCGAACCGGTGTCGCCCCGTGCGCTCAACCCAAGCGTGCCCCGAGACCTGGAAACGACATGCCTCAAGTGCCTCGAGAAAGACGCGGCCCGCCGCTATCGCTCGGCCCAGGAGCTCTCGGATGAACTGGGGCGGTTCAGCAGGGGGGAGCCTATTTTGTCGCGCCCGCCGAGCGTGGCCGAGAGGGCCTGGCGCTGGTGCGCCAGGAACCGGGCACTCTCGGCTTCGCTTGGGACGGCAGCGTTTCTGCTCGTGGCCGGTGCGGTTGTAAGCACGTGGCAGGCCGTTCGTGCAAAGGCCGAGGCCGCCAGGAGCCAGCAAATCTCCCATTTCCTCCAGGACATGCTCAAGGGCGTCGGGCCGTCCGTCGCCTTGGGCCGGGATACGAAGATGCTTAGGGAGATATTGGACCAGACAGCCGAGCGCATCGGCAAGGAATTGAAAGGCCAACCGGTGGTCGAGGCGGAGTTGCGAGCCACGATCGGGGATGTCTATCTCGAACTGGCTGAGTACACGAAAGCCGAGGCGATGCATCGGCAGGCGCTGAAGTTGGCCCGACAGGTTTATGGTCAGGAGCACCCGGAGGTTGCCACCTCGCTGGACAACGTGAGCACGGTGCTCTACCGCCAGGGCAAGCTGGCCGAGGCCGAAACCGTGAGCCGCCAGGCGCTGGCCGCGAACAGAAGACTCTACGGCAGCGAGCACGAGTACGTCACCGCCGCGCTCAACAACCTGGCCTGTGTGCTATGCGCTGAGGACAAGTTGGCGGAGGCAGAAGCCATCGTGCGCGAGGTGGTGGCGGCGGAGAGGAAGCTCCACGGCAGTGATCATCCGGACGTGGCCACTTCGCTCAACAACCTGGCGAAGATCCTCGCCGATGAGGGCAAGATTCCAGAGCTCCTGACATAGCCGTCAAACAAAATGTCCGCTTTTTGTCTCACGGCGCGTCCCGAATTGTGTAGCGCAGGCGCAACTGAGACCCCGGAAAGATCGTGTTTGTCTCGTACCGATAATACTCCCCCTTTACGAGTGTCTCGCTGCGCAGGCGCGCGTATGCCCGCGTAATCCGCGTGTAGAATTCCGACAACACCGGCGCTGGCTCGTAGGCGCCCCAACCCCAGGTCTGGTTGCGCGCCATGGCCGCGTGGTTGTCGCCGTTATACGCCCAGCGCACGGTAAATCGGCTGTCGTCGAAGTCAGCGGGCCCATAGTTCTTGTCCGTGTCCACCAAGCGGTGTACCAAAGCCCGATGCCGGGCCGTCGTCCCGGCTCGGCCGCCCCCAGATGCGGACCTGCACCGACGCCGACCCACAAGCCGACCGCGAGGGTTGACACGCGACACATCGCCGTCAGCCAG
>Ga0187877_1001761_pt1 | contig 21162 bp, 20 predicted proteins | sample June2016WEW_17_1_3_FD_132430 | JGI IMG/M metagenome (GOLD analysis project Ga0187877, IMG submission 132430) | Peatland microbial communities from SPRUCE experiment site at the Marcell Experimental Forest, Minnesota, USA - June2016WEW_17_100 | ecosystem: Environmental > Terrestrial > Soil >... | reverse complement strand
GTTGTGCAGCAAAGCCCAGGGTTGGCGCAGCGCCAACCCTGGGCAATCGCGCGGCGATGCCCGTCAACCCCAACGGGGTTGTGGCCAGGCGGCCAGAAAACCAGCCACCTGGGATCCCCGCCGGCCACAACCCCGTTGGGGTTGGCGGCCCCTCCGTCGCCGGCGCCCAGGGTTGTCCCTTCGGCCCAACCCTGGGCTTTGTTACACAACCGCCTTGCGGTTGAAGCCGCGCCCGCCACCTCAGATTCCATACGACGAGAAGCACCTGTGGGATTAAGTCGCCAATCCCGAGGGGAGGCAGAGCCCCTATGGATTTCCCAAAGGCATTGACGCTAACGCGGATATTTCACGGCTTAATACCTTGGACATGCAGACAATGCCATCCGCTCCAACTCAGCCCCATCGGGTCGTTCCCAGGACCGCCCCGGACGGCTCGGTCATCGAGGGGGAGCGGCTCGAGATTTCAATGGGTCCGCAGCACCCCTCGACACATGGGGTGTTCCGGATGGACATCGTGCTGGACGGGGAACGGGTAGTGGGCCTCAAACCGGTCTTCGGCTACCTCCATCGCAACCACGAGAAGATCGGCGAAGGCACCACTTACCTGGGCTCCATGCCCTACACCGACCGGCTGGATTATTTTTGTTCGCTCACCAATAACTGGGCTTATGCCCTGGCGGTCGAGAAGTTGGCCGGCCTCCAGGTGCCCGAGCGCGCCCAATACATCCGCCTCATCACCGCCGAACTGACCCGCTTGCAGAACCATGCCTGTCTCGGGGGCTTTCTGCTGCAAGACATGGGGGCGTCGGGCACGCCCCTGATGTATGCCTTTCGTGAACGCGAGAAGATTCTCGATCTCTTCGAGTCGCTGACCGGCTCGCGCATGATGTGCAACTATATGCGGTTCGGCGGTTGCCGCTGCGACCTGCCCCCCGGGTGGGCCGGCCGGGCCGGGCGCGTCGCCGACGAGTTCCCCCGTTTCCTGGACGAATTCGAGGCCCTGCTCAACGAGAACGAGATTCTGATGTCCCGCACCCAGGGCGTGGGCGTCCTGCCGCCCGACCTGGCCGTCAACGCCGGGGTGACCGGCCCCATGTTGCGGGCCAGCGGCGTCAATTACGACCTGCGCAAGGCCGACCCCTACGGCATCTACGACCGGTTCAGCTTTCGCATCCCGCTGGGCGAACATGGCGATGTGTATGACCGCTATCGGGTGCGGGTCCTGGAGATGCGCGAGTCAGTCAAGCTCCTGCAGCAGGCCCTGCGCCAGCTTCCCCAAGGCCCGGTGCTCGACCCCAAGGCGAAGCTGCGCGGCTTTCGGCCCAAGCCGGGCGAGGCCTATGCCCGCATCGAGGCCCCCAAGGGCGAGTTGGGTTTCTATCTCATCAGCGACGGCTCGCCCAATCCCTGGCGCTACCGCGTGCGCGCCCCCAGCTTTATCAACCTGACCGTCCTGGAGGACCTCTGCCGGGGCCATCACGTGGCGGACGTGGTTGTCATCCTGGGCAGCGTGGATATAGTGCTTGGGGAAGTGGATCGATGAATTTGAATAACTGAGCAATGCTGGGCCAAGGCATCATCAAAGGGATGGCCGAGACGGCCAGGAACTTTCTGGGCAGCTACCTCAAGCCGGAGCGCCTGGTTACGGTGCAGTATCCCGAGGAGCGGCTGCCCCAACCGGAGGCCGCCCGCAATTTCCCCTTCCTGGTCTATGACGAGAACGACACGCAGCAACGGCTGCGCTGCGTGGCCTGCCAGATCTGCGAGAAGGAATGTCCCCCCCAGTGCATCTACATCGTCAAGGACATCCTCAAGACGCCCGATTACCTCGGCAAACTCCAGTTCCAGCCCAAGACTTTCGACATCGACATCTCCGTCTGCATGAGCTGCCAGATCTGCGTCGAGGTCTGCCCCTTCGATGCCATCAAGATGGACGTCGCCTACGAACTGAGCACCACCGGCCGATTCGCTCAGTTGCTCCTCCACAAAGAGCAATTGGCCATGTCAAACCCATACTACCACAAGATCCATCCCGCCGAAGCCGCCGAAATCGACGCCCGCCTTGCCGCCGAAAAGGCCAAGGCCCAAGCCAAAGCCAAGGCCGACGCCCAACTCAAGGCCAAAGCCGCCGCCTTGCCGGGCCCTACTGTGACGTAGCGCCCGGGCAGAAATAAACTCCGGGAGCTGAATGCCTGGGGTGGAGCGTGCGAGCGTGAGAGCGTGGAGCGTGCGAGCGTGGAGCGTGCGAGCGTGACAGGTGCTACGATGCTCCGACGCTCCCACGCTCCACGCTCCGACGCTCCACGCTCCGACGCTCCGACGCTCCGACGCCCCACGCTCCCGACGCCAGAAATCTTGTCGGATTTCCCGCCTGGCGGGTGCTATAAGGTGGGTACGTCATGAAGCACGATGCACAACAACTGAGCACGTTCGCCGAAAAGGGTGACGAAGAGGCGTTTCGAGGACTTGCGGCGCGGCACTTCGATTTGGTTTATTCGACCGCTCTGCGCCAGGTACGCGGCGATACGCAATTGGCAGAGGATGTGGCGCAGTCCGTGTTCACAGATTTGGCTCGCAAAGCACGGTTGCTGCCCGGGAATCTCGTGCTCGCCGGCTGGCTTTATGAAGCCACGCGCTTTGCCGCCGCCAAAGCCGTTCGCAGTGAGCAGCGCCGGCGAACCCGCGAGCAGGAGGCCCTAGCCATGCAAGACGAATTTCATAAACCCCGAGCCCGAAAAGCAGATTCAAATGATTGACTACGTCTCGGGAATGGCCAACTCGGCCCCATTCATGGTCGCCCTTACAATTGAACTTTGAACCCGAATCTTATGCTCTTGTGCGGTGCAACACAACTACCGGTATGACACAGAACCTTACCACGCAACTTTGAACCCGAATCGTATGCCTCCGTTCCCTCACCAACCTTCCGGTAAGACACCAGGGTTCACACTCATTGAACTGTTGGTGGTCATCGCGATCATTGCCATTCTGGCGGCCTTGCTGCTGCCAGTCCTATCGCGGGCAAAGCAGAAGGCGCGCGAGACGGCGTGCCTTAACAATGTCAAGCAATTGTCTCTCATCGGTTTCATGTATCTCAATGAACACGGCAGCCCCATCCTCTACGACGACCCTCGCTACCCCGGCGGCAACTGGATGGGTAGCTTGTCCGATTACATCAAAAACCGGAACATCTTCGTCTGCCCGACCGCGCCTCTGCGCAACCCGCCGCCTGACAGTGGAAACCGGGGGGGCACCGCTGATGCGGCCTGGGTGAGGTGGACCTCAAACGCTCGCGACATGTTTTTTGGGAGTTACGCGTACAACGCCTGGCTGTACTCTGACGTGGCAAAATACTCGAGCGACACGCCCGCTGAGCTCGTTTTCACCAAGGAGGGCCAGATCCAAAGCACGGCCATGACCCCGGTGTTTGTGGACGCCAACTGGGTGGATTTGTCGCCAAAGGAGACCGACCCACCCTGGCGAAACCTCTACACCGGCGCGCCATTTGGGTTGAGCGGCGGCGATAGCATGGGGCGCTGCACGATAGCGCGGCATAATGTCCGCAGCCCCGCCAGTGCGCCGCGCGCGTTGGCGCCGGGCCAACAGATGCCGGGCGGCATTATGGCCGGATTCGCCGATGGACACTCGCGGTTGGTGAAGCTTGAGGAACTCTGGACTCTGTATTGGCACCTGAACTGGGAAACTCCCGCCAAGCGGCCAAGCCCCGGCCAGTGACAAATTTTGTCTCACACCGGCGCTTTCGTGCCGAGTTTCCATCGGCGCAGGCGCAGGGCATTGCCGATTACAACGAGGTCGGACAGGCCCATGGCGGCGGCGCAGAGGATTGGGCTCATGAATCCGAGGGCGGCCAGCGGGATGCCGATGGCATTGTAGAAAAAGGCCCAGAACAGGTTCTGCTTGATCGTGCGCAGGGTTGCCCGCGCCAGCCCGAGGCTCTCGGGCACCGCTTCGATTTCCGATTTGAGCAGGATGATGTCCGCCGCTTCGCGCGCGACGTCGCTGGCGCGGCTGACGGCGATGCCCAGGTCGGCCTGCTCGAGGGCCGGCGCGTCATTGATGCCGTCCCCCACGAACGCAACCCGTTCACCCTGGCGCTGGAGCCGTCCCACCAATTGCGCCTTTTGCTCGGGCCGGACCTCGGCAAAGACATTTTCCGGCGGGATGCCCGCCTGCCTGGCGATGCTGGCGGCAGTGAGGACATTGTCGCCGGTGACCAGCCAGGTCTTGAGCCCATGCCGGCGCAATTGCTCGACGACCTCGCGGGCCCCGGGCTTGAGCAGGTCCCTGATTGCGAACAATCCCAGCAACGCCCGGTCCACAGCCACCCCCACGATGGTGGCCCCCTGGCTTGACCATTCTTGTATGAACTCCCGCCCCGGCGCCAGGTCCACTCCGGATTCCTCGAGCCATGGCAACGACCCCAGCCGCGCGACACCCGATGCCCCGTGCAGACCCTGACCCTCAAGCTCCCGATCCTGGCCCTCGACCCTCGACCCTCGACCCTCGACCCCCGACCCTCGGCCTTCGGATTTCGGCCTTCGGATTTCGGCCTTTACCCCCGCCCCCCGGACCTCTTCCCATCGATCGAACTGGACAGTTTCTGCCGAGAGCCTGGCGACCGCCTGGCTGACGGGGTGGGCGGAAGGCCTCGCCAACGCGGCGGCCAAAGGCACGGTGGCAAGGGTGGCGGCCGGGGGCTCAAGGCTGGACGGCTCCTCCGACAAAGTTGGCGACAAAGGTCGCGACAACGTTCCGGCGGAGGCCGGAAGCGGAAGGCCGGACCGCTCCGCCGGGCTGCCACCGCCTGCCTGGAAAGTCGCCGCCACTTGGGGTTTGCCCGCGGTGAGCGTGCCGGTCTTGTCGAAGAGCACGGCGGTCACTTGACCGGCCTTCTCGAGTGCGACGCCGTCGCGGATGAGAATGCCGCGCTGGGCGGCGGCGTTCGAGCCGGCCATGATGGCTGCCGGTGTGGCCAGGCCCATGGCGCAGGGACAAGCGATGATCAGCACCGCCGCCGCGATGATAAAGCCGGCCGCCATCGGGCTGGAAGGCGGTTGCGCAGACCACAAGAAGCGCCCCAGCCAGACATGAACCAGCTTTGCCGACTCCGGGGCCAGCCCCCACCAAAGCCCGGCAGCCAGGGCCAAAGCGACCACCAGGGGCACGAACACGCTGCTGACGCGGTCACCCAGGCGCTGGATGTGCGCGCGGCTGCTCTGGGCGCGCTGGACGGCGCCGATGATGTGCGCCAGCGCCGTTTCCTGGCCCGTGGCAGTCACGCGCATCACCAGGCGGCCGTTGACATTGGCGGTGCCGGCGTAGAGCGGGCTGCCCGCCGTCTTGTCGGCCGGCGCCGATTCGCCCGTAAGCATCGATTCGTCCACGGCCGAATCGCCTTCCACTACCTCGCCGTCAGTCGGCACCCGGTAGCCCGGACGCAAGACGGCCATGTCCCCGGCCCGGAGTCCGGCCACCGGGACCTCCGTCTCGAGGCCATCGCCCGCCAAGCGGCGGGCCAACGCCGGGGCCAGGTTCAGCAATCCCCGCAAGGCGCTGGAGGCCTGCGCGCTCACCCTGGACTCCATCCAGTGCCCCACGCTAATCAGCGCGATAATGGCGGCGGCCTCCATGAAGTAGAGATGTCCTGCCCGGCCGCTCGACAGGGCCCAGGCGCTGTAAGCAAAGGCCGTGGTCGAGCCGAGCGCCACCAGCATGTCCATGTTCGCGCTGCCGGCCTTAAGCTGGCCCCAGGCGCCCCGGTAAAACCGCGCTCCGGCAAAGACCTGCACGATCCCGGCGACGGCGAAAGAAAACCACCGATACCAACCCTCCATCCCCAGCCCCAAGACCCATTCGCCGATCATCATCAGCAAGACGCCCGGCACGCCAATCATCAGGTTGAGCTGCCAGCCCGCCAGCTTGCGCTCACCGTGGTCATGCGCTCGAGCCTGGACCACGCCGGCCTTATAGCCGGCCCTCTCGACGGCCCTGATGACCGCTTCCACGTCCGGGCCGGCGTCAGGCTGCCAGCGCACCTGGGCCTGGCTGCTCTCGAGACTGACCGTCGCGCTGCGCACCCCGGCCACGCCCTGTATGGCCTCGGTCACGCGCTGCGCGCAGTGGCCGCACGTCATGCCCGTGACCTCCAGCTCGGTCAGACCCCTGCACTGGGCTGGGGCCTCAGGCCCGAGACTGGGTTCGACTGTCGATTGCGTTGCCATAACGTTTTGTCTGCACCGGGGACTCAGACCCCGGTTCATAAGCAATCCGACATCCGAGGGTCGAGGGGCGGGTGTCGAGTGTCGAGTGTCGAGTGTCGGGCGTCGCGCGTCGCGCGTCGGCACTCCGTGGGCGCACGACAACATTCTTCGCTGCCGCATAAATGCGGCGTTCCGAAGCCAACCGGAACACCGCATTTATGCGGCAGGCGGGGGCCCTGGAAGAAATCCGCCGTGCGCCCCGCCCCTCGACCCTCGACCCTCGACACTCACCCCGCGCCTCTGGATACTGTCGAACTGCCGTCTAACCTACGGCCAAAGCGCGCCGGAGTCTAACCTTGTGTTTGGATGGCAAGACGATGATGCAGATGCTGCTTATTCCGGATCCGCGTCCGCTGGTCGAGCGGTTGGGCCGGCAGTTCTTCCGCCAGGCCCCCGAGCGCCCCGGCGTGTACTTGATGCGCGATGCGGCCGGCGCGGTGCTGTATGTGGGCAAGGCCAGGAACCTGCGCAAACGGCTGGGCGCCTATCGTGTGGCCAATCCGGATCGGCTGGCCCGCCGGCACCTCCGATTGCTCCGCGCGGTCGCGCGCATCGACCTCGAGGAATGCCCCGATGAGACCTGCGCCCTTGCGCGTGAATCCGAGTTGCTGCGAAGCTTGCGCCCCCGTTTCAACCGGGCAGGGACCTGGACCGGGCCGCCGCGGTTTCTGGCCTGGAGAAGGACAGAGCAGGGTTTGGACCTGGCGGTGCTGCCGGCGCCCCACGACGGCTGGCTCTGCCGCGGTCCCTTGGGGGCAGGGGCAGCCTTCGTTCGAGCCGCTCTTGCCCGGCTTCTGTGGTGTGCCCTGCATCCCCAACGCGGCCTGGCGCGGCTCCCGGCCGGCTGGTTCCAGGGCCGGCGCCACCCGGCCGCAACGATACCCCGTTACGAAGCAGCCTCGGAGGTTTTCGAGGAGGCGCAGGCGCGGTTGAGCGCGCTCTTGGGCGGGCGCCCCGATGAATTTGCGGAGTGGATTCGCGCCCGGACTCCTCAACCAGCCCATCCCTTTGAACTGGCGGTCCGCGAGGCGGACCTCGAGACGGTTTGCCAACTGGCTCAGGACTGATTCAAGCTTCTGTAGGAGCCGGCGTGAGGCTCGGATCTTTGCTATTCTTAAAAAGTGAACCTCACGTCGGCTCCTGCATTCCGGGGGCAATCCTGGACCAGCCCCGGATGCGATTAAAAGCGTCGGGCATGGGCCGCGGGAGTTTTGTCCCGGAGGGACATCTGCCAATAGCCCGGCGTTTCAACGCCGGGGAGTCCAGAACAGAGCCCCTCGTCCCGAAGGGACGACTGAGAATACGCGTTGCCCTCAGCCGTCCCTTTGGGACGGGCCTCTCTGTCGCTTCGTTGACCCGGCGTTGAAACGCCGGGCTATTCTCGGGAGCCCCTCCGGGGCAAAGAGGCGCCATGAGCTGACCGACGCCTTTAACCGCAGCCACCAGCCCCAACTGGCTTGACCTTATCCCTCAAAAATGCCAAGGGTATGTCCATGTTCAGATTACTACTTGCTGCGGCGGTCGTCTCCTGCCTGCCCGCGCCGGCTCCAGCGGAGGACCTCATCCACACCTTCAAAAAAGTGCGCCTCACCGACCAGTTCTGGGCCGAGGGGGCGGACTTTGCCGACTTCAACCACGACGGAAATGTGGACGTGGTTTCCGGCGCCTTCTGGTATGAAGGGCCTGATTTCAAGCAGCGGCACGAGATCTGGCCCGCCAATGCCAGCTTCAAGCGCACCCGCCCGGACGGCGCCACCGAAACCGTCCCCGGCTTCGAAGGCGCCCTGGGCACCAACAACGCCTACGCCGACTGCTTCCTGACTTTCGCCTGCGATATCAATGGAGACGGCTGGGCCGACGTGCTTGTCTATGGATTCCCGGGCGCGGAAGTGGCGTGGTACGAAAACCCCAAAGGCCGTCAGGGCCATTGGCAGCGCCATGTCATTTTCGATCAACTGGATAACGAGTCGCCCGGTTTCGTGGACCTCACCGGCGACGGCAAGCCCGAAATCCTCTGCTGCTCCAAGGGATACCTCGGCTACGCCCAGGCCGACTGGAAGGACCCGGCTGCCCCCTGGAAGTTTCATCCGATAACCCCCAAGGGCAGCTACCAGCGTTTCACGCACGGCCTGGGCTGCGGCGATGTCAACGGCGATGGCCGCATCGATATCCTCGAAAAAGACGGCTGGTGGGAGCAGCCCGCATCGCTGGAGGGCGACCCGGTCTGGACCAAGCACCCGTTCCACTTTGGGGAGGGCGGCGCCCAGATGGTCGTCTATGATGTCAACGGAGACGGTTTGAACGACGTCATCACCTCCATCAGCGCCCATGGCTACGGGCTGGCCTGGTACGAACAAGTCAAGGAAAACGGCAACATCACCTTCCGCGAACACCTGATCCTGAACAAAGACGCCTCCAAAAACCGCTATGGCGTCCAGTTCTCCCAAGGCCATTCCCTGGCCCTGATCGATATCGATGGCGACGGCCTGAAAGACATCGTCACCGGCAAACGCTTTTGGGCCCACGGCAAATACGGCCCCGACCCCGAGTCCGATACCGCCCCGGCGGTCCTCTACTGGTTCAAACTGGTCCGCTCCGCCAATGGCCAGGCCGATTTCATTCCGTTCCTGGTGGACGATGACTCGGGCGTCGGCACCCAGGTCATGGCCGGCTTTGTCAGCAATCCCAAATATCCCGACATCGTGGTGGGCAACAAAAAGGGCGTCTTTGTCTTCGAGCACCAGGTCAAGGCCGTCAGCCACGACGAGTGGGAAAAAGCCCAGCCCAAACCGGTGGCGCCTTAGCGCCCGCGCAAACGCCGGTGCCGGGATCTGAATGCCTGGGGTGGAGCGTGAGAGCGTCGGAGCGTAGAGCGTGAGGCATCGTAGCCATTACCACGCTCCACGCTCCACACGCTCCACGCCGGGCCTTCAAAGGTTCTCTCTCAGCCAGGCCCGGACTTCATCGTGGCTGCCGGTCATCGCGAGCCGAAAAGTGCGCGGTTTGATATAGGCAAAACCCGAGTTCATCCGCGAAGGCCAGGGGCGGTTCCGTCCCAGCGTTTGGCTTTTTCACGCTTCAGCTTTCTGAGGATGCTCTCTTCGGCGCGCCTCATCTCCTCCGCGGCCAACCCGTACTCGACCAGCGCGTAGTCTTCGCTGTAAACCTCCACCGGACGCAGGGCGATGATCCTGCCGCTTGTCTTCATAAGCACATTATACGGTCACTCAACGACGCCGCAAGGGCAAAGAGCCAACCCTCGCGCGAATATTTCACGATTCCCGGCAGCGGCATGTGTCTGGACGTTACTGCTTCGGCGTAACCTGCCGCTCCTGAGGGAGCTTGAGCTCCTGGGGACGCTTTGACTATAAACATGGCGCTCCTAATCGTAATCCCAATCCTGCTCCTAATCTCCCCCGTGCGACACGTAATCAGAATTCGCTTTGATCAAACCCACGAGAACCGAAACAGAACAAGCGATTCATTCGGATTAGGATTAGGATTAGGAGCCAGATTAAGATTAGGAGCCAGAAACTGCCACCCAAGAACGGCGATGCGCTCGACACGCTCGACACGCTCGACACGCTCGACACGCTCCACCTTTTGGTTGCGTCCTGGCCGGTTTCTGGTTTGTTGTTGCCGTGAAACTCAATTTCAAACGGTTGGATTTGCACCTGGCTCACACGTGGACCATTGCGAGCGGCCCGGGCGCGAATGTCGCCCAAGTGGTCGTCGTCGAATTGATCGGCGCCGACGGGACCCTTGGGCGCGGCGAGGCCGCTCCGTTCTCGCGCTACCGCGAGACGGTCGAGTCGGTCGAGGCCTTTTTCCGGAAGGTGGATGCGCGCGGCCTCTCCTTCAACGACGTTCCGGGGAGCATGCAATACCTGGAGACGATCTCGCCCCGTGACCTGTCGGCCAAGTGCGCCTTGAATCTCGCCCTGCTGGATGGAGCGGCCAAGCGCGCCCAGAAACCGATCTATGACCTGCTTGGCCTGGGTTTCCGCGAGAACCAGCACCTCACCACTTTCACCATCGGCATCGATACGCCGGAGGTTATCCGCAAAAAGGTCCTCGAAGCCGAGCCCTGCCCGCTCCTCAAAATGAAGGTCGGCGTGGCCGGCGATAAAGAGAACTTGCAGGCCCTGCGGGAAGCCGCCCCGGGAAAGACCCTGCGGGTGGACGCCAATGAAGGCTGGAAAACCAAAGAGCAGGCCCTGGAGATGATCCAGTGGCTCGCCCAGGACGGCCACATCGAATTCGTCGAGCAACCCCTGCCCGCCGCCGCGCCCCTCAAGGACTGGGTCTGGCTCAAACAACGCTCGCCCTTGCCTGTCTTCGGCGACGAATCCTACCACCACGCCGGCGATGCCGCCCAGGCCGCCCAGTGTTTTCACGGGGTCAATGTGAAGCTCGTCAAGACCGGCGGCATCAGCGGCGGCTTCGAGGCCCTCCACGCCGCCCGCAAAGCCGGCCTCAAAACCATGCTCGGTTGCATGATCGAAACCAGCATCCTCATCAGCGCCGCCGCTCACTTGGCCGAGCTCTGCGATTATCTGGACCTGGACGGCAATATCCTCATCACCGACGACCCCTACCTGGGCGTCGCCACAAACCGGGGCCTGCTCTCGTTCGCCAACGCGCCCGAAAAATACGGCCTGCGGGTCCAGCCGCGACAGCCGGGCCAGTGACAAAGTCTGCGGCCCTGTTGGCAGACTTCCAACGTGTTTTGAAATTCAAGGAGTCTGGTGGCGTTGGGTTTCAAAGCGCACGTCCCTGGCGTATGGTCCCATCTCCAGGCGCTCCGAGGCGTTGCCGAGGTTGGAGCCCAGGATCTCCACGTCCTGAAACGACACGTCCCGGACCTCATGCTTATCGTCTGCGCCGCTAATCTGGACTCGATACGGCCCGGGTTTGCCCGAGACCCGCAGGTTGCGGAAGCGCACCTGGCTGACATGCCCAGGGACCTTGGTGCGCATGTATTGGTTGACCACCGGCCGGAGGCGAATCAGTTCGCTTTGGCCTTCGCCGTTGACCCGCACATCCTCGACCGTCACGTCCTCGAGCCGCATTTCCTCTCCCGGCTCGAACAGGAAGGCGGTCATGGAGAAATGGATGATGTCCAGGTTGCGCAGCGTGATGCCGCGCATGAATGGGGCCCGGCTCTCGTGGCCCAGCAGGAAGATGCGCGCCCGGTCGCACCAAAGGGTGCAGTTCTCAACCGTGATCCGCTCGACGTTGCTGTTCGGCCCGCTCAGCTCGAGACCTTTCAGGGCCACGCAATCGTCATCGCTTCGGATGAAGCAATCGGTAATCAGCACGTCTTGGGAATTGCAGGGATTGATGCCGTCGTCGTTTTGCACCCTGGCGCCACAAAGCTTCACGTTGCGCACGGTTACGTTCCGGCTGTCGCGCGGCACAATCGTCCAATGCGATGCGCCTCGAATGGTGATGCCGCTGACCTCGACATTGGTGCCCCGGATCATCACCACACAAGCCGTCGGGCCCTTCCGCCATTCCCAGTCCGAGCCGTCCAGAATGCCGCGGCCCTGGATTCGGACATTCTCCCCTTCGACCTGAACGCCGCCCTTGACCACCGCCCCGCCCGCAACGTAGAGCGTCTGGTTATTGGTGACCACAAGTTTGCCCGGCTTATGAACGCCCGGACCAAAGTAGATGACCCCAGGAGCACCCGGCTTGGGCGGGTCCTTCTCCAGTGGATTGGCAAACAGCAGCAGTGGTCCTTTCTTGCCGTCGGGTTCGAGGCTCAACTTGCACGGGCCGGGCAGCGACACAACCAGCGTATTGTCGTCTTCCAGCCTGGTTTTCAGGGCGGAAACGGCAGGACGCACGACGGTGTTCCGCAGCGCTCTTTTCGAGCGAATCCGAACGTCGACGGGCCCCTCGACATCGAAATTGCAGAATGAATACGGTCCGCCAAAATCCCATTCCTTGCCGGCAAAAGGAGGGTCCAGAACCCGGGCAGCGTAAACGTCCACGGTTTGAGCCCCTATCCCGACTTGGTAATCGGCCGAGAGGGGCTCGTCCTTTGGGGCTGGGTACAATACCACAGCCGCGCCGGATGAACCGGCGAGCAGTTCGAGCACCAGCAGCAGCAGCGTTATGGGTTTCATGATTCCGAGTCCACGTCGTAGCCCAGCTCGCGGAATCGCTGGAGTTTGTAGAGGAGGGCGCGGCGGCTAATGCCGAGGGCTTTGGCGGTTTCAGTGCGGTTGAAATTGTGCTTGCGCAGGGCCTGGAAGATGGCTTGGCGCTCGATTTCACCCAGGCGCTCGTGGTCCGCCGCCGGTTGGGTTGCGGGGGGAGGCTCCGCGCCGGCGCGGACCTGGGCGGGCAGGTGTTCGGGCAGGATGAGTTCGCCTCGGGAGAGCAGGGCGGCGCGTTCCATGGCATTGCGCAGTTGGCGCACGTTTCCCGGCCAGGAGTAGCGCGTGAGCCAATCGGTTACGGCGGAGGAAAACCGGGCCCGGCCCTGGGTAAACTCGGCGATGAAGGCGCCGGCCAGGGCCAGGATGTCCTCCTTGCGCTCGCGCAGGGGGGGGATATTGATTTCAACCACGTTAAGCCGATAGAACAGGTCTTCGCGGAAACGGCCGGCCTTGACTTCCTCGTCCAGTTGTCTGTTGGTGGCGGCCAGGATACGGGCGTTGGTTTGGATTTCGTGGTTGGAGCCGACGCGATTGAACCGTCCCTCCTGGGTGACCCGGAGCAGCTTGGCCTGGAGCGGAGGCGACATGTCGGCAATTTCATCCAGGAAGATGGTGCCCCCATTGGCGGCCTCGAAGCGGCCGGGCTTTTGCTTGAGGGCGCCGGTGAAGGCGCCTTTTTCGTGGCCGAAGAGTTCGCTTTCGAGCAGGTTTTCCGGGAGGGCGGCGCAGTTGACCTTGATGAGAGGGCCGGAGGCGCGGGAGCTCCAGGCATGGATAACATCGGCCAGGACTTCCTTGCCGACCCCGCTTTCCCCGGTGATGAGCACGCGGCTCTCGGAAGGGGCGATGAGCGAGGCATCATCGAAGACGGCCTGCATCAGCGGGCTCTCGGCCACCACTTGCGGGGGCAACTGCCGCTGCGCCTTGAATTTCCGAGGGGCGGACTTGGCCAGGCCGGTGGCTTGGCGGACACAGGCCAGGAGTTCGTCCAGGTCAATGGGTTTGGCCAGGTAATTGAGGGCGCCGTCCCGCATGGCGCCGACCGCCTCGCGGATGTCGGCGTAAGCCGTGACGAGCAGGATCGGCAGCACGGCATGTTCCTGACGGGCGCGCCGCAGGGTCTCCAACCCCGAGAGGCCCGGCATACGGACGTCCGAGATCATCATGCTGAAGGGGGCGGTGCGCAGGGTCTCGAGTGCCTCTTCTCCCGAGGCGACCGGCACCGTATCGAAAGCCTGGCCCCGCAAAAAGGAATCCAGCAGGCTCCGCTGGCCCGGATCGTCATCGACGATCAGGATGCGCGGCGCCCTGGGGCCGTTCTTGCGCGCTTCGGGCGTCATCGGTTCAAATTTAGCTCGGGTTAGTCTGAAAGTCGGGCGTCGAGCCGGGAGGCGCCTCGATAAGTTGCGCGTTGCGCTCGAGGAGATCCATCACCTTTTCGGTCATGACCTGGTCGTAGATTTCGATGAAGGCGTTGCGCTCCTTGAGGTCCTTGACCAGTTTTTCCATCGGGATCTGGTTGGTGACGGCGATTTGGGCGACGCGTCGGCCGATTTCGTCCTGGGAGACCTTGACGTCCTCTTTTTCGGCGATTCTCCGTATGAGGAAGGCCAATTTGACGCGCTCCCTGGCATCCTGGGTGGCGGCCGAGGCGATTCGGTCCTTGTGCTGTTCGATCTGCTCGCGGGAAGCGCCGCGCCGCTGGTTGGCGTTGACGATGTTATAGATTCGGTGGCGGGTTTCGTCGGCCACCGAGCTTTCGGGCAGTTCAAACTGCACGCGGCCCATAAGGGATTGGACCAGTTGGTTGCGGATGCTGTTGCTTCGCTTGAGGCTCAACTCGTTCTCGAGGTCCCGTCGCACGCCTTGGCGCAGCTTCTCAAGGCTCTGGGCCTCGTAAGCTTTGGCCAATTCGTCATCCAAGGGAGGCAGCACTTTCTCTTTGACCTCGGCCACCTCGACCTCATAGACGCCTCGCTTGCCGGCAAGCTGCGGGGTGACGAAATCAGCGGGAAACTCGACGGTGACAGTCCGCTTCTCGCCCGCCTTGGCGCCCAGCAACTGCTCGCCAAAGCCCCGGATGAAGCTGTTGTTCCCGACCTCGATCCAAAAGCCTTTTTTCTCCGTCAGCCCCATGGCGGTCGGGGCGGTTTCCGTGATCGGTTTGCCCTCGCACTGGCCGGCATAGTTGACCACGGCCACGTCGCCGGAGGCCAGGGGGCGGTCCACGGTGCGATAGCTGACTCGCTGTCCCCGCAGGACCTCCAAAGCCCGCTCCACGTCGGCCTCGCTAACGGCGCGGGTCTCGACCCGGGCAGGCAAACCCTTGTACTCGGGCAGCTCGAATTCCGGCGCGGTCTCGACGGTGGCGGCGAATTGCAGGGGGCGGCCGCGGCCGAACTGGATCTCCTCGATGTCCGGCTTGGCGACCACGTCCAGCTTCTGCCCCTCGACGGCCTTCTTATAGGCGTCGTTGATGAGCTTCTCCTTGACCTCGCCCTCGATCTCTTTCTCGAACCGGCGCGCGACGATTTCGCGCGGCACTTTGCCCGGGCGAAAGCCCGGGAATATTGCCTTTCGCTGGAAATCCCGGGTCACCGCTTCAAAGGCCTCTTGGACCTTTTGGACATCCACTTCCACACGCACCAGCTTTTTGCACGGCGCCAAATTCTCTACGGTCACATTCACAAACAAACCTTTCCGTCAATCGTTGAAAAAGTCCAGTGGGCGAGTTGGCCCTGCAAGGCCCGCCGCTCCGCAAGCCGGGAAGCCTAGGCAACCTGGCCCGGAACGTCAACTTGAATAACGGGCGGCATACCCTAAATTGTAGCCATGAAGATACCGCGCGAGGTCCCGGTGATGACGCTGCCCAAGGCGACGCTTTTTCCGCAGGCATTGCTGCCGCTCTATATTTTTGAGCCGCGTTACCGCCAGATGCTGGCCGATGCCCTGAACTCGACCCGCATGTTTTCGGTGGCCATGCAAAGGCCGGGCAGCAGCCGCGAAAGCCCCTCGTTGGTGGCGGGACTGGGCCTCATTCGCGTTTCGGTGGGGCACCGTGACGGCACCTCGCATCTGATCCTGCAAGGTCTCGCGCGCGTGGAACTTGGGGAACCGATCCGTTACAAGCCCTATCGCATCCAGCAAATCCGCCCCTTGGAAACCCCGCCGTGCGACAATGTCAAGGTGGACGCCCTGGTGGCCAAAGTCCGGGAGTTGCTCGAACGCCGCATCATGCTGGGCCTGCCGTTTCCATTTCCAATCATGGCCCCCGAGGCCAGCCAAAGCGCCTCGCCGCCGCCCTCCTTTTCGCCCAAAGAAATCCTGCATTACCTGGATTCGATTGCCGACCCGGAACAGGCGGCGGACCTGGTCTCCTGCGCGGTGCTGCCGGGGGCGGTCCAGCGCCAAGCCATCCTGGAAACGGTGGATGTCGAGGCACGATTGCGGCAGCTCATCTATTTTTTGCTCGCCGAAATCCGCAGTTCTAGCAAACCTAACGGGCCATGAGTAATCCACAGCAACCCCAAAACAGCCCCGCCGATTCCGGCCGAACCGAGGAACTTTCGGCGCTCTTCGCGCACCTGGTCATTCAGCAGTCCAACATGGCCATGATGCTCCTGGGCAAAACCGCCCATCCGGAGACCGGGCGGGTCGTCCGGGATATCGAGGCGGCCAGGCTGTTCATCGACCAATTGGAGATGCTCGAGGTCAAGACCCGGGGCAACCTCTCCAAAGAGGAAGCCGGCCTGCTCAAGCAGGGCCTCGTGAACTTGCGCCTGGCCTTTGTCGAGGCCGTTGAATCCGCTCCTGCCCCTTCCTCCCCGCAGACCTCCGCGCAGACTCCCCCGGCCCAAGCCCCCGCCCCGTCCCCGGCGCCCGAAGAAGAGTCCCGCAAGAAGTTCTCGAAGAAATACTAAGGGCTCGATGTTCGGCGTGGACCGTGAGCGCGGGGAGCGTGAGAGCATGGCTGCGATGTCCTCACGCTCCACGCTCCCACGCTCCCACGCTCAGCGCCCCGGACTTCACGTGCCAGCGTTGGAGGTCGCGCCCCAACTCTCGGGGCCAGTTTTCCTCCGTGGCGGTCATAAAGACCTGGCCGCGAGACTGGCGGGCTTGTTCGAGCAGGGGCAGGAAACCGCTGCGCCGTTTTGCGTCCAACTCGCCCATGATGTCATCGATCAGCAAGACTGGCGGGGCGCCGTAAAGGCCGGAGAGGTACTCGGCCTGGGCGAGCTTGAGGGCGATCGCCAGGGTGCGTTTCTGGCCTTCGCTGCCGAACTGGGCGGCGGGGCGGTCGTCGAGCAGCAGTTGCAAATCGTCCCGGTGCGGCCCGATTATAGTGGCGCGATACGCGCGCTCGCGGGCACGGGACTGGGCCAGTTCGACGGCAAAGTCCTGTTTTACGCCGGGTCGATATTCCAGGCCAAGCTCTTCGGCCTGGTTTGCAATCCGGGCGTATGCCTGGCGGGCCAGCGGGGAGAATTTGGGGACCAGTTCGCGGCGCAGGCGGCAGATGACCTCGCCGGCGGCGATGAGTTCGCGGGAGAAGCCCTCGAGGGCGGCCGGGTCCGGGACGGGTTGTTTGAGCAGGGCATTGCGGGCGCGCAGCGAGCGCGCATACCGCTGCAAGAGGGGCAGATAAGCGGCGTGCGTCTGTGAGAGCAGCAAATCCAGAAAGCGTCGGCGGCCCCGCCCGGCGCCTTTGATGAGCTGGAGGTCTTCGGTGCAAAAGACAACCGTCCGCAGCACGCCCAGGTAATCGGTCAGCCTGCGCACCGGCCGGCCATCGAGGTTCAGACTCCGTTCCCTGGCCGACCAATAGAGCTTCACCTCATGCTCGCCCTGGCCGACAATGCGGGCGCCCACGAAGTAGCCGGCTTGGCCATGGCGCACCATCTGGGCGCTGCCGACGCCGCGAAAGGAGCGCAGGGTCGCCACGAGGTAAATGGCCTCCAGGATATTGGTCTTGCCCTGGGCGTTGCCGCCCAGCAACAGGTGGAAGCCGGGGGCGATGTCCAGGTCCAGCCGGGCATAGTTCCGGAAATCCCGCAGGCGCAAATGAGCCAGGTGCATCACGACCCCTATGCCATAATAGGACGCAAAAGGACATGAAAAGTTCGCCCGGCGGCCCTGAACCGGCTTGCATTGCGATGAACTTTCAGGGCATGGTTAGCCCATGGCATCGCCGAGTCGACCCGTTAATCTGACCGCAGAGCAGGTGGACGAGCTGAATCAAAAGCTGTCCTTCCTGCGGCACGACATCAACAACCACCTGTCGCTCATGATAGCGGCAATCGAACTGATCCGCACCAGGCCCCAAATGGCCGAGCGGATGATGAGCACGCTCGTCGAACAGCCCTCCAAAATCGCCGGGGTCTTGAACAAGTTTTCCGCCGATTTCGAGCAGACCTTCGGTGTGGCCCGCCCGAAACTGCCCTAACCCGCATTTTTGACTTGGTGGCGGCAGATTTGGCATATTGCGGCTGATGGAACGGACCGAAACGGACCTGGTAACTGCAGTGTTGAGAGGCGACACCGCCAGCTTCGAGCCGTTAGTCGCCAGGTATTCCCCCCGGCTCTTTGCCACTGCCCGCCGCTACGCGCGCCGGGAAAGCGAGGTCGAGGACATCGTGCAGGAAATCTGGGTCAAGGCCTTCCGGAAACTCTCGAGCTTTCGCCGGGAAGCCCCTTTCGAGCATTGGTTGATGCGCCTGGCCGTGCACACTTGCTACGATTTCCTGCGCGCCCACCAACGCAGCCGCGAGGCCGCTTTTTCGGACCTCTTCGAACCCGAAGAAGATTGGCTCGAGCGGTTCGTGAGCCAGCCCTCTTCGGCGGCCGAAGATGCGCAAGCAGCCCGCCAATTGGTCGGGCGAGTGCTCGAGCAACTCTCCCCGGCCGGGCGACTGGTCATCACGCTGCTGGAAATCGAAGAGCGGTCGGTCAAGGAAATAGCCGGCCTGACCGGTTGGTCGGTGCCGCTGGTCAAGGTCAGGGCGTTCCGGGCGCGAGCGGAGATGCGCCGAGTGCTGGCCAAAATGACCAAAGAGAAGTATCTGTAACTGCCTTGTTGCCGCCCGCCTGTAACCGCCCTTGGGGACAGGGCGTCTGAAAGGCTAAAGGCTCCATGAACCAAGCCGAATTGCACCGAAAACTAATCGCGGCCGCCCGGCGCAACCCGCCGAGCGAGCGGGTGCCGCACGCCTTCGAGAAGCGCATCCTGGCCCGGCTCCGGGCCTGCCCCATGGTAGACCATTGGGCGTTGTGGTCCCAAGCCCTGTGGCGCGCGGTTGCGCCTTGCGCGGCGATCATGCTGCTGCTGGGTGCTTGGTGGTGGTTCACTCCCGCCGGCGCTCCTCCGGCTAACGACCTCTCGCAAGACCTCGAGAATACGATGCTCGCCGCCGCCGAATCCGAACAATCCCTGGATTTTTCCCGGTGAACACCTGGAGAGTCATCCTGGCCACAATGGTCATCTTCGGCACCGGCGTCGTGACCGGGGGCCTGTTAGTCGAGCACGCGGGCCACATCCGCCATGCCCGGCTGCCACGCGCCGGCAATGCCAATCGCCAAGCCCAGCAACCTTCCTCCCCCAGCGGGCTCCGGCTCGACCTGCTGCGCCGCCTGGAGTCCGAACTGAGCCTGACCCCGGAGCAGAAAGCGCGCATCGACGCCATGATCCGCCAGGGCCAGGAACGGACCCGCAAAATCATGGATCCGGTGCGGCCGCAACTGCAGGAAGAGCTCCGCAAAGTCACGGCCGCCTTCCGCGACGCGCTGGCGCCCGACCAACAGAGGCGCTTTGACGAACTGCTCAAGCAACAGCAACGCCCCTGGGAGACCCGCCGGCCCCAGCCTGCCCGCCAGCACCCCGCTGAAAACTCCCCGAGCCGGACAAATTCGCAGGGGCTATAGCCTGGCGTGAAACGGCTTTCACTGACATACTTGCGCCCATGACGATGATCGATCTTAAGGAACTGGAGGTCTGGTTTATCACCGGGAGCCAGCATTTGTATGGTCCGGAAGCCCTGAAACAAGTGGCGGCCAACTCGCAGGAAATCGCGCGGGCCCTCGAGGCCTCGCCTGGGATTCCGGTGAAGGTAATTTTCAAACCGGTCGTCACCACGCCCGGCGAGGCCACGGCCCTCTGCCAGGAGGCGAACCGCCAGCCAAGGTGCATCGGCCTGATTACGTGGTGCCATACCTTTTCGCCATCGAAGATGTGGATCAACGGCCTGAAGCTGCTGCGCAAGCCTTTGGCGCATCTGCATACGCAGTACAACCGCGATATCCCGTGGGGCTCGATCGACATGGATTTCATGAACCTGAACCAGGCGGCCCATGGCGACCGCGAGCACGGCTTCATCATGAGCCGGATGCGCCTGGACCGCAAAGTGGTCGCCGGTTATTGGCAGGACCCGGCGGTGCAGGCCCGGCTTGGGGCCTGGAGCCGCGCGGCGGCGGCGTGGCACGACTGGCAGGAGGCGAAATTCTGCCGTTTCGGCGATAACATGCGCGAGGTCGCCGTGACGGAAGGCGACAAGGTCTCAGCCCAGCTCCAGTTCGGCTATTCGGTCAACGGCTACGGCGTGGGCGACCTTGCCCAGTGCGTGAAGGAGGCGAGCCAGGCGGAGATCGGCCGCCTGATCGAGGAATACAAAGCGGCTTACGTGATGGGGCCTGGGTTGCAGTCAAACGGCGCTCCGGCAGCGTCGCTGCGCGAAGGGGCGCGGATCGAGGCCGGCTTGCGGGCCTTTCTGAGGGCCGGCGGTTTCAAAGGGTTCACGACCACTTTTGAGGACCTGCACAACCTCGAGCAATTGCCGGGCCTGGCGGCGCAACGGCTCATGGCGGAGGGCTACGGTTTCGGGGCCGAAGGGGACTGGAAGACCTGCGCCCTGGTGCGGGCGCTCAAGGTCATGGCCTGCGGTTTGAAAGGCGGCACCTCTTTCATGGAGGACTACACCTATCATCTGAACCCCAAAGGCATGCAGGTGCTGGGCGCGCACATGCTCGAGATCTGTCCGAGCATTGCCGGACAGAAGCCGGCTCTGGAGGTCCATCCGCTGGGCATCGGCGGCAAGGCCGACCCGGTGCGGTTGGTGTTCGAGGCCGCGGCCGGGCCGGCGCTCAACGCCTCGATGCTCGACCTGGGCAATCGCTTCCGCCTGCTGGTCAACGAGGTGGAAGTGGTGGCTGCGGAGCAACCGCTGCCCAAGCTGCCCGTGGCGCGCGCGATCTGGATTCCCAAGCCCAATCTGCCGGTCGCCGCGGCGGCCTGGATTTACGCCGGGGGCGCGCATCACACCGCCTTCAGCCAGGCGGTGACGACCGAGATGGTCGAAGACTTCGCCGCCATGGCCGGACTGGAACTGGTGGTGATCGACCAGGACACCCAACTGCGCCGCTTCAAGCAGGAGTTGAACTGGAACGAAGTCTATTATGCCCTGCGCAAGGGGTGGAATTCGTAGGCCTCAGTCGATCGTCCAAAGCGTCAGCGAGTCCTGGTCCTTGATGAAGAGGCGATTGCCGGCCAGTACGGGGTAGGCGTAGGTCTGCTTGTCGGCGACCTTAATGCTGGCCAGTTCCGTATATTCCTTGTCGCTGGGTTCAAAGGCCACCAGTGTGGACTTGGAGGTCAACCCGAGCAGGACCGAGCCGGCGTCGACCACGGAGCCGAACTGGCCGCGCCCGCCGGTGGAGTCGGT
>Ga0187877_1001759_pt1 | contig 21169 bp, 14 predicted proteins | sample June2016WEW_17_1_3_FD_132430 | JGI IMG/M metagenome (GOLD analysis project Ga0187877, IMG submission 132430) | Peatland microbial communities from SPRUCE experiment site at the Marcell Experimental Forest, Minnesota, USA - June2016WEW_17_100 | ecosystem: Environmental > Terrestrial > Soil >... | reverse complement strand
CTCTCAGCTCTCAGCGTGCATCCAGTTCGGTGATTCGCATGCGGCTGGAGGGAGCGAACTCTTCGGCTCGCGTTTCCGGCGCTTCGCCTCTGCCGGGGAAGAGCAGCTACTTTATTGGGAACGATCCTTCCAAGTGGCATTCTGACATTCCGCAGTTTGCCCGCGTGCAGTATCAGGCGGTTTATCCCGGCATCGACCTGGTTTACTACGGCAATCAGGGACAACTCGAATACGACTTCCGCGTCGCACCGGGCGCCGAGCCGAGCCAGATCGCGCTGGGCTTCCAAGGCGCTTCCGCGCACATTGATTCCGGCGATTTGCTTCTCTCGACAGACCAGGGCGATGTACGCTTCCACGCGCCTCGCATCTATCAGCAGGACGGGAACATGCAGAAGACGATCACGGGAAGCTTCCGGCAGATCGCGGAGAACAAAATCGGCTTTGCCATCGGAGACTACGACCGCAGCCGCGAACTCGTCATCGACCCGACCCTGAGCTATTCGACCTACCTCGGCGGCAGCGGCACCGAGAGTTTGGTGAACGTGGCGGTCGATCCCTCCGGCTTGATTTATGTCGTCGGTTCCACCAACTCATTGGACTTTCCGTCCAGCACGCAGTACTACCCGAACAACCCACCGTACCAGCCGACCCTCGAAGGCAAGCAGAATATCTTCATCGCGGTGATCAATCCGATTCTGGTGCCGCCCGCCTATGTGGACGCTCAGCAGCTTGTTTACGCGACTTATCTCGGTGGTTCAGGATTTGACTACGCGGCTGGCGTTGCGGTGAGCACCGACACCGACCAGGAGGTTAAGGGCAGCATCGACGTATACGTCGCTGGCTCGACCACCTCTGCGAACTTCCCCACCAGCGGCGTGTTTACCGCGTTCCAGCCGGGACCGCCGGTGCAGCCTGGACTCCACGGCTTTGTCACGCGGCTGAATCTTGGAACGACCACCACGCTGCGCTACTCCACCTACCTCGCCGGAAATGCCACGGATACGGTTACCGGACTGGCAATCGATGGCACCGGAGACGCCTTTGTAACCGGAATCACGACGTCGACAAACGACCAGAGCAATGGGTTCCCGGCGAATCCCAACGGCTACCAAACGGTATCGAATGCGCCCAGCCAGTTCTTTGCCAGCAAGATCAACACCAAGGGTTCTGGTAGCCAGAGCATGCTTTATTCCACCTACTTCGGCGGTGGAAATCCGCAGTCAGGTCAAACCCAGGGAGGTGGCATTGCGGTAGACGCCTCTGGCGACATGTACATCACTGGTGGAACGAATTTTCTGGGTTCCACTGCGGGATCTAATGTTGGGTTCCCTCTCTTGAACGCCCAGCAGAGTTGCCTCGACCAAGCCAGCCAGACGGCTTGCACCCAGGGCAACCCACCAGCGAAACTGGACGCTTTCGCGGCCAAGATCAACCCGAACGCCACAGCATTGTCGTCCCTAATCTACTCCACGTACCTGGGCGGATCGGGCGACGACATTGGGTATGGCATCGCGGTCGATTCCTCCAGCAACGCCTATGTCACCGGCTCGACCAACTCCGGCGATTGGGCTTGTGCCAGCTGCGTAGCCGGCTTTCAGGGCGCTTATGCCGGGGTCGGCGGGGCAAACAACGCCTTCATCGCCAAGATCGGCAACCTCACCAGCTTGACATATCCGCTGACCTACTTTACTTATTTGGGCGGCTCCGGCGCCGACGTCGGCCAGGCCATCCAGGTGGATTCGGTACAGGCAGCCCACGTGGTCGGCTCGACCACCTCCCCGAACCTCCCTTTAACCGCCGATGCCCTCCAGCCGTATGGCGGCGAGGGAGACGCTTTCGTCGCGCTGATCTCAACCACATTGGGAGGAAGCACCGCCGCTGGCGATTACCTGACCTATCTGGGTGGCAGCCGGTTGGATCAGGGCACTGGAGTCGCAATCGACGTTTACGGCGCCACCTACGTGGCCGGCAACACAATATCGCAAAATTTCCCCGTTAGTGCAAATCCATATCAAGAGCTGTTGAACGGCGGCTCGCAGGATGCGTTCGTAAGCAAGATCGGAGCTTACAGCCAACTCACCGTGGCGAATGTTTCCACCAGTCCATCGCCCAACCCGGTTGCGGCCGGAACTCAGGTCGCGTTTACTTTCAACGTCACCAACATCGGACCCGACAGCGCATCCGACGTGAATTTCTACGCCATCGTGCCTACCACCGGACTGGCGGCAAACCCTGCGGCCAAAGTCACCAGCGGCTCGGGAAACTGCACCGCAGTGCAAGGAACGACCATCCTTTGCAATATCCCGACACTGGCGGTCAACGCCGTCGGCGCGGTGGAAGTCGACGTCACACCGGCCCTTAACGCCACTAACCCGACCGTCTCGGTCTCAGGCAGCGCCAGCGCGAACAACGGTCCAATGCAGGGATCCAGTTCGCAGCAAGTCAACGTCGTCGATTTCGGGATCAGCGCCTCGCCCAACAGCCAAACTATTAATGCTGGCGACACGGCCACGTTCACGATCATTTTTGCTCCTACGACTTCGTTAGGCTATAACGCCGCCATCACCCCCAGTCAAACCACGTCGCCTTCGATTGTTACGGCAGCGACTCCGACCTTCAACCCCACCACCGTCACGCTTTCGGGGAGCAATCCGGAAAGCACGACGCTGAGCATCGCCACCGTGGCCCGCCCCGTGACCACCGGCAGCCTGTTCCGCCGCGGCTCGTTCTACGCCGCCTGGCTCCCCATCGGAGGCCTGAGCCTGGTCGGACTGGGTATCGGCGCTGGTCGCAAGCGTCGCCGCTGGCTGGTCGGAGCTGTTCTGTGCCTCATCGCGGGCGCGATCCTGCTGCAGTTGGGCTGTGGATCATCCAGTAACAGCACTACTACCCCCGGTGGCACGGCGGCCGGCACCTACACCATCACGATCACCGGCTCTGGCGGATCGGGAGCATCGCACAACTGGCCGGTGTCATTGGTCGTGAGATAAAACCACCGCACCTTTTCATTTCAAAGCCTCCGCCCCAGCGGAGGCTTTTCTTTGGACTCGTGCCGCCCTTGGAAACCTTGTATAAGCCATTGCAAGCAGACATAATTCAGTGCTTGACAACATTTCATATTGCGATTTTGTGGTCACACGATATGACAAGGGCATAGCATATGTGCGGCTGTGGGAAGAGATGAATAACGAGGAGCTAGAGGCTAAGAGCTAACAGCAAAATATGAGCGACGCATTTCAGAGCGATGTGTTGGCGGAAGAGACGCATCACAGCCGCGGCTGGAGCCTGCTGGTCCTGCTGGCGCTGCTTGGGCCGGTGATCGCCGCATCGTGGGCTCGGACGACGGCGGGCCTCTGGCCGGCAATCCTCGCATGCTTAGCCGCACTCGGCGTCGGCGCGATGGCGTGGAGTGGCTTTCAGTACCGCTTCCTGCGGCAGGGGGTTGAGATTCGCATGCTCGGATTCCGGCTGCGCTCGATTCCGAAACAGTCGATTCTGAGTTATTCGATCGAGCCCTGGTCTCTTATTCGCGGTTACGGCATTCGCGGTTACGGCAGCACGCGCGCTTACGTATGGTGCAACCAGGTCGTGCACATCCGAACTTCAAACGGCGAGATCTACCTCGGACACAGCGATCCCGAACGCATTGTGCGGGACCTGGAAATGGTGACGGGCGTTTTGAGCGACGCTGGTTTTGTATCAGAGCATCGCTTTAGCGATGCCGAAAGCTTTCGAAATCAGAAACCCCTTTAGGGGCTGGACGGCTAGCAACGATTTTTCAGGAGGCGATAGGTTCGGCATAGCAATACGAGATGCATCCGACCGATGCCGAGCCCCGCGGCGTCCGCGATGGCGACTCGCATTCGCGCCTTCAACCCCCCGCGTCGAGATCGTCCTCCAGACCCGGGTCGATGGTTCTCGAATCGATAGTGCGGCGCCTTCCGGAGTGGTCCGCCCGACTCGATTGGGCACGATTCAGCCCCAGCGGCCGCAATATCAATGTGCTAATCTCAGAAAAACTTACTGACATGGGCAACGCGGCGACGTTCTATTCCGTCTGTGTTGAGGTAGAGCCTTTTCGGGCGTGACTCCTGGAGTGAAAATTCGTTCCTGCCTTGGACGCTTCTCACTCCCTACCGTATAATTACCGTTTTCCTAACTCTGGTTTTTCGAGGTCGTTGCGATTCATCGCCGTCATCAGGATATTCCTGCGTGCGCCCTGCAACTCGGCCACGACATGGGCCCGCAGCGAGACCCTTCCGGGGTTCCATCTTCTTTCACCACAAGAGTTTCGAAGCGCAGTTCTGTCTGGAATCGCCTCCTCGGTCTCGTGGCGCTTCTACTCCTGGCCGTTCCCGTTGTGGGTCAGCAGGACCTCATCGTTGGCATCGTCATCCACGGCAACCGCCGCATCCCTGCCGACACGGTCAAGGCCCGCATCTTCAGCAAGGTCGGCGACATCTACGACACCGCCGCCATCGAACGCGACTTCAACGCCCTCTGGAACACCGGCTACTTTGAGGACATCCGCTTTGAGCGCGAACAGAGTGCCAAAGGCTGGATCCTTCACATTTACCTCAAAGAGCGGCCGACCATCCGCGAGATCAACTACACCGGCCTGAATGCGGTTTCCACCAGCGACGTGCTCGACCGGTTCAAGGAGCGCAAGGTCGGACTCTCGGTTGAGAATCAGTACGATCCCACCAAGATCAAGAAGGCCGAAGTTGTCCTGAAACAACTGCTCGCCGAACACGGGCGTCAGTTCGCGACCATCCGCACCGAAGTCCGCCCCATCCCGCCCAATGCCGTCGGTGTCACTTTCGTCGTCAAGGAGGGACCCAAGGTCAAGGTCGGGCGCATCCGCTTCCGAGGCAACAAACACGTCAATGACCGCACGCTGCGCGCGGCCATGAAGAACCTCAAGCCCATAGGCATCCCGCACTCCATCTTCCTTGAAAACCTCTTCTCCAAGACCTATGACGCTACCAAGCTTGAAGAAGATACCGAACGCGTCCGCGCCGAGTTCCAGAACCGCGGCTACTTCAAGGTGCTGGTTGACGAACCCAAGACCGAGATCCACGACACCGGACACACGGGCTTCCACGTCCCGTGGATTCAGCCAGGGCTGGGGAAATCCGTCGATATCACCATGCCCATCGAGGAGGGCGAGCGCTACCACCTCGGCACCATCACCTTCAAGAACAACAAAGCCATCCCGAACTCCGCCGCCCTGCGCAGCCTTTTCCCCATGAAGGACGGTGACATTTTCAGCCGCGAAAAAGTCGCCAAGGGTCTCGAAAACCTGCGCAAAGCCTACGGCGAAGCGGGCTACATTAACTTCACTTCCGTCCCCGACACCAAGTTCGATGACGAGAAGAAGACCGTGGATCTAGTCGTCGATGTGGACGAAGGCAAGCAGTTCTACGTGCGCCGCATCGAGTTCCAGGGCAACACCACCACCCGCGACAAGGTGATCCGCCGCGAAATTGCGCTGGAAGAAGGCCAGATCTACAACTCGCGTTACTGGGAACTGAGCCTGCTGCGCCTTAACCAGCTCGGCTACTTCGAGCAGCTCAAGCCCGACGATCCCAATACCACGGAGCGCCACCTTGACGAAAAGGCCGGCACCGTCGATCTCACCCTGAAGGTCAAGGAAAAGGGGAAGAACAGCATCGGACTGCAAGGCGGCGTCAGCGGTCTGGCCGGCGCCTTTGTTGGCATCAATTACAGCACCAACAACTTTCTTGGATTGGGCGAGACGCTCTCCGTGCAGGCCAGCCTCGGCAGCCGCCAGCGCGACCTGGTGTTCGGGTTCACCGAACCCTACCTGTTTGACCGCCCCATCCAGGCCGGTTTCAACGTCTATACCCGGAAGACCAACTATGACCAGGCCAGGCAGTATGCCATTGCCACTGGACAGAATCTGAACCTGCCCTCGGCCTACCTGCAGAACCTGCAGAACTACTCGCAGTCCAGTACCGGCGCCACCCTGAGCGTAAGCTATCCGTTGCGGAAAGGCCATTCCTTCAAGCGGGTTGGCATCAGCTACTCCTTCGACCGCTCTTCGCTGGTTGCTGTCAGCAACGCTTCCAAGTTGTTGTTCGAGAATCTTAACTTCCGAGGCATCACCGGGCCCAACGCGCTCAACGGCATCATCACCAGCAAGATCACCCCCAGCTTCACCATGAACACCCTCGATGCGGCTTACTCTCCCCACCACGGCAAGAGCCTGTTCATCGGCGGGGAGTTTGCTGGCCTCGGCGGCACGGTGCACACCATCCGCCCCATCGTTCAGTACAAACAATTTTTCCCCATGCAAAAGCGCCGCAATGCCCTCGGTTACAACCTTCAGGCTTCGTTTATCACGGGCTATGGCGGGATCGTTGCGCCCCCCTTTGAACGAGCCTACCTCGGTGGCGAAAACGATCTGCGCGGTTTCGATATCCGCATGGTCTCTCCCATCGCCTACCTGCCCAGCGCCCAGAGCGTGGCCCTCAGAAACCCCGATTCAACTTTCGTTCCCGCCAATCCGAGATTTCCGGTGGTGACCAATTCCTCGGGAGCATGCGTCAGTAACTGCTGGAATATTCCGGTTCTGTACCAGCAACTCGTAACTCCCGGCGGCGACCTCAGTCTGCACGGCAACTTGGAATACCGCATCACCATCGCCGGGCCAGTCGCCATCGCGCCCTTTGTCGACATGGGCACCGATCCGATCCTGCGTAACTCGCAGTTGCAGACCAACCCGATCCAGTACGACACCCTGATCAGCACTCTGTTTGGCTGTCCGACACTGACTCCGGCTTACAGCTGTTCCGGCGGGGTAAAGCTTGGCACCCCCGGCTCCGGCCTTCCCCTCCCCTCGCAAAATCTCAGCCCGGTTCCTGGCACCAACTGGGTTCCGCGTATGTCCACCGGAATCGAATTGCAGACGATGCTTCCGGTCGTCAATGCGCCCTTCCGCATTTACTATGCCTACAACGCCCTGCGCCTCGATGGCAGCGCAACCCCGCCCGTGCCCATCACACGCGGCATGTTCCCGAGCGGCGCCGCCGGCCTCTATACCTACCAGACCACGCTCTCGACCCTCGGCTCCAGATTCACTCTCCTGGAACCACGAAAAACGTTCCGCTTCACCGTGGCCACAACGTTCTAGAAGCAGTACCCAGTGGCCAGTACCCAGTCAAAGACACAGGAATGCCTCGTCCGCAGCAGCAACGGAACATTCTTCAGAGAAATTATGAATGGAAACTGGATCTGAGAGGGGTTTTCTGGGTGCTGGCTACTGGCTACTGGCTACTGCTACTCAATGTGCACCAGTCCGCTCGCAGGCTCGGAGGCCCGTGCCGGCTGTTGCGGCGCGCGCCACGCATCCAGCACCGACACCTGGTGCACGCACGATACCGTGCAATGCGGCGCGCACGGCTTCTCCGTATGGAACTCGCGGCGCATATCGGCAAGCGTGTATTTCTCGAGCGGAATGGCCGGATACCCACGCTGCTGCGAGCAGTAATGCACCAGCCCGTCCTCGCAAATATAGAGGTAGCGCGCCCCGGCGCGACAGCGCCACTGATTCGGGCGCCCGAGCGCGATATTGTCCTGAAACGCATTCACGCGCGTGAAACTGCGTTTCTCCAGTCCCTTCATCTCGTGGTACACGCGCCGTTCGTCGTCGTTCAAGGGCTGCACCTGTCCCGAGTCGTCATGAATGATTCCCACGGTGGAACTGAACCCCAACTCCAGCGCGCGCTTGCCGATAGTGAGCGCGTCCTGCGGATGGCTCACTCCGCCGCCCACCACCGAATTGATATTCACGTGAAATTCCGCGTGGTCGGCCAGTAGTTGCAGCTTCCGGTCGAGCACCTTCAGGCTTTTCTTGGAAACCTCGTCGGGATTCACGTTATCGATCGAAATCTGCAGCCACTCCAGGCCCGACCGGTTCAAACGCTGGATGCGGTCCGCGGTCAGCAGATAACCGTTGGTGATTAGACCCGACACGATCCTGCGTTGCCGCATGCGGTGAATAATGTCGTCCAGTTGCGGATGCAGCATCGGTTCGCCGCCGCTGATCGTGATCACGGAAGTTCCGAGATTGCCCAGTAGATCCACGCGTCGCAACATCTGCTCGGTAGGGACGGGCTTGGAAAAATTATCGAACTCGTTGCAATAAGTGCAAGCCAGATTGCAGCGCCGGATCGGGATCAGATGCACCAGCAGAGGATGGTCCGTCGACGCTATGGCCTTCAGGATTTGCCACAATCCATGAGCGTTGCGTTCCGCTGCCTTGAGGTTACGGCGCAGTTTCACTAGCGATGAAGCCATAAAAGAAAGATGCCTCTTGATTTAATCATCTCCGGGAGGTCACCGTCCAATTTCGACCAGTATTCGGCGGAAAAGCGCGGTTAAATGGCGATTCGGACATAGCTGAAATCAACCAACTTCTTCACCAATCTTTTCATGCCCCGCCGCGCCCAGTGCCACGACCGCCTGCTCCAGAGTCTCGCGCTTGATCAGCACGTAATCCGTATCAAACGTCGAAATCGCGAGGATCGGGATCTGCGCTTTCGCCAGCGGTTGCGCAAACGATGCCAGCACGCCGGTCATCGAAAACGGAAACGGCCCTTCGAGTTTCAGCGCTACCCATCCGCGCTCGACGGGTGGCCCGTCCGGCATACGATCTTTGGTGCCGACGTCTTCCGTGCAAACGTCTTCGGTGCAGGTGTCCTCCGTACAAACAATGGAAAGCTCATCGCGCGTGCGCACCACGCAGAAAAACCTGCCCTCCAGCGCCCACGCAGGAATGCGGGCATCGGAGGCAAGCCGGCACACCGCCAGCCGCTCTACAAGAACACGGTATTTCAAATTGTGAGGCAATTAAGAAAGGAAGGTTACTACATCAGCCCGCCAGCCGCGACCAAGTGCTGCCGTCACGCACGGTTATCGCGCCTACTGCATATCCCCGCCCATCGGCACGTAGCGGAACTTCTTCCCATCGAAGAACAAGGCAGAGCTGCTGCCGTTGTCGCCCGCTTCTTCAATGTATACCGCTTCGATATTTTTCTTTTTCAGATGCATTTTTCTAACGGAGATCGTCCGATACGGCAAATTCACAATTACAAACTTCGCCTTCGGGGTCGCTGAGCGCCATCCCTCCGGCCCCGCGCCATGAATGATCAGCACCACCAGACCTCGCCGCTCCGGAACGCCCTCGCTGAACGTGGTCGTCATCCGGGGATCGCCATACCCAAAAAACTCATTGAGGGGATCCAGCACCGTGTAGTTGTGCTCCGCTTGATCCAGCATCGGATTCTTGCAGCGCGCCGCAATCGCCACGTCTTCCACGCCATCGCCGTCCAGATCGCCAAACGCGGGCGCAACTTCGGGCACTAGCGTGAACTGGTCGCCAAACTGCTGTTGCACAAATTCGTTATCGATCTTGCGAGAGGGAGACGGCCCCTGCGCGAAAGCCGGAATCAACATCGCGACACTGAACGCCAGGAGTAAAAATACTTTTCTCATGCGTCCACTCTAGCCCCTCGCCGTCACCGTCGGCAGGTAACGAAAGTCACCTAGGAGAAGGTTTCGGAGTTTCAAGATTTCAGAGTTTTGCCGTCTCAACATGAACGAAGGGACAAGTTGTTAGGACTCGCAGGGAATTGAAGGTGCGACCGTTTAAAACAAATTACAAAATTGCCAATTACCAATCACAAATTACCGATTCCTCCTGAAGTGTTCCCATCCCCCGGCCTTGAGCGGCTGAACTCTCCCGTCCGCCCCGATCAGCCGCATCCCCGCAGATCGTGTGGTCCGCCCGATCCGTGTCACTCGAACTCCCGCCACCTCCGAGGGGACCGCCGCTGCGGATGTAAACAGCAGTTCGTAGTCGTCGCCCCCGTGCAACGCGAACTCGAGCGCGACAGGCTTTTTCCCCAGCTCTTTTTTCCCTCGTCCAACCCGCGCCCGCGGAATCGCCTCCGCCTCGATCTCCGCGCCCACGTGGCTTTCCTGGCAGATGTGTTCGAGGTCGGTGGAAAGACCGTCACTCACATCAATCATGGCCGAAGCTACTCGCCGCTGGCGCAGCCACTGGCCCACCGCGACCCGCGCTTGCGGACGAGAGTTCCTCGAAAAGTCCCGGAAATACTCCGCTCCCACCGGCTTCGATTCCGCGAGTCGCGCCAGCGCCGCCGCGGACCCGCCCAACTCCCCGGTAACATAAATCTGCTCGCCCGCCTTCGCCCCCGACCGTAGCACTGCCTTTCCCTTCGGCACCGAGCCCACCACCACGATGTCCGCCTGAATCCCGCCTGCCGATTGCGCCGTGTCCCCACCTGCCAGCGGAACCTTGAATTCTTCCGCCAAATCCAGCAGTCCCTTCAGGAAGCGGTCCACCCACTTCTGCGGGACGTCGCTCGCGACGGCCAGCGATAAAAATACCGCCAGCAGCTCGCCACCCATCGCCGCGATGTCGCTCAGCCCGCGCGTCAGGCAGCGCCGTCCCACCAGCTCTGGACGTTGCCAATCGCGCCGAAAATGCACCTTCTCGATGGTCAGGTCGGTGGTCACCAGCAACTCGTGTCCTGGAGGAACGCGCAGCACCGCGCAGTCATCCCCAATGCCCGTCACCACCGATTTCCCTCCGCGGGCAAGGCGGCGAATCTGCTTAATCAGATTCTTTTCGCTAAGCGGCATGCCCATCACTATACCGCGGCTCCCATACCTAGGCTCCCACGCTCCGGGATGCCCGGCTCTGGCACCGGGTTGCGACCGCCTGACCCCTTACCGCAGTAATCTGGCCGGATGGGCACCGCCAATTACCCTGCCTTGGTAACCGTCCGAAAGGGCGTAGTGAGGTTGACACGAGGAATCAGGTTTGTTACCTTGTAATCCGCCGTTCACATACTTTGCCGAACCAAACTGCTGCAACGTGAATCGGTTGCAGCGAAATTGGATTTCGGCTTGCCTGGTTCCGTGGTTTTGGAAAGAGCCAGCCTGCTCCTGATGCGGCTGGTGGAATCAGGATTCCGAGCCCGAGCATGACAGTTCCGCTCCGGCAGGATTCCGAAGCAAAATTCGGTGCCCGGAAGTAGGATATTGCGTAAACGTTTCTACATATTTTTCGTAGCTCGCGACGAAGCCGGACAGCTTCGCAAGATCTCCATTCCCGTCCAATACCTCTACGTTCTTGTGGCCGGGTTGGCGATCGGCGCGCTCTGTCTCACGGGAATCGCCAGTTCTTATACCCGGATGCTGCAGAAAGTCGCCCACTATAACCAGCTCCGCACCGAGCAAGCCCAGCTCAAGGACCGCTATTCGCGTCTGGAACAGGTCGCCAAGGAACGGGACATTCAGGTAGCTTCTCTCGGCTCACTGGCCAGCGAGGTCTCCGCACTTTACGGCCTCAAGTCCGATCCGGCGATGGTGGCTGCCTCGACCGAGCAGATTCAAGCAGCGCAGGTGAATTCTTCGCTCGACCAGCTTTACGCCTTGAAGCACACGGCGCTGAGCGGCGCAGCCAGCGTCGGCATCTCACTCGGCCTCACCAAGAATTCCACCACGGCCGACTGGGTCCGCGCCAACTCGGCTCCGAACCTCTGGCCGGTTGAAGGCCAGATCACCGGCTCGTTCGGCGAGCGCATCGATCCGTTTAACGGAGAAGGCGCCTTCCACTCTGGCGTCGATATCTCCGCCAATGTCGGCTCGCCCGTGATCGCTCCTGCCGACGGCGTCGTTACCTTCGCCGACTTCCTGGGCGGCTACGGACGCGCCATCATGGTCGACCACGGACACGGCATCTCGACGCGCTTCGGCCACCTTTCCAGCTTCGCCGTCACCGCCGGACAATCCATCCACCGCGGCGACACCATCGGCTACGTCGGGTTAAGCGGACGCTCCACCGGCCCGCACCTTCACTACGAAGTCCGAATCAACGACGTCCCGGTGAACCCCTACAAATATCTGCGGCTCACCATGGCACACCTCGGCGGCTTTGCAGCCGGTTCGTAATCTCGAAATCTTTTCAGGAAAGTGCGTCAGGAAAAGCGTAGCGCGGACACTCTCGTCCGAGTGAACTGTTGCTTGCTTGAGTGGGTGCCCCAGGAGATTACTTGCTGTCGTTCCTTGAAACTTTGAAACCCTGAATCTTTAAAACCTCCCCTTACCCCTTCGCCTTCTTCACTTCCTCGATCAGCGGCGGCACAATGTCGAACAAGTTTCCGACGATGGCATAATCCGCAATCTCAAAAATCGGCGCCTCGGAATCTTTGTTAATCGCCACGATGCTCCGGGAACCCTTCATGCCGACAATATGCTGGATCGCCCCCGAGATTCCGAGCGCCAGATACAGCTTCGGGGCAACGGTCTGTCCCGACGATCCGACTTGGCGGTCCATCGGCAACCATCCGTTATCGCAGATCGGACGCGACGCCGCGAGCTCACCGCCCAGCGCGTCCGCCAAGTGCTTTGCCATTTCGATATTTTTCTGCTCCTTGATCCCGCGCCCCACCGACACAATAATCCCAGCCTGCGTCAAATCCACCGCTTGCTTGACTTCCTTGAAAACTTCCTGCGGCTTGTTCCGCACCACGCCATCCGGAACATCGACGTGGACCGTCTCAACCGGCGCCGCCGCTGCGCCCGCTTCGACTTTATCGGCGCGGAACGAGCCGTTCTGAAATGTGACGAAGCAAGGCCCCGCGCCCGCGAAACTCACGTCGGCCACAAACTTTCCCTGGAACATTTGCCGCGTGAAGAGCGGCTTCCCGCCTTCATACCTGAACCCGATCACGTCGCTGATGGCCGTTGTATGCAGGGCTGTCGCGAGCTTCGGCACAAAATCCCGTACCTGGTACGTATGCGGCATCAACACCAGCTTCGCCGGATGCTTCCCCAAAAACTCCTGCAACGCATAGGCAAACGCGTCTGGAGTGTAGGGCTCGAGTCTGGCCGACTCGATGTCATATACCTTGGCGACCTTCTTCTCCGCCACCTCGCCCGCGATCGCAGCTACGCCGGAGCCCACCGCCGCCGCCTCCAGCGTCCATCCAGTCTGAGCGGCAATCGCCTGCCCGGCCGTAATTGTTTCCCACGAGATGCGGTTCAGTTTTCCTTCGCGCTGTTCAACGACCACCAGAATTGTGTCCATAAAGTCAGTTCTCAGTTCTCGGTTCTCAGTTCTCAGAAACAGCCCAAGTTCTTTAACTGAGAACTGGGAACTGAGAACTGGGAACTCAAATTACCCGAAGTTCATTCTTCAGCTTTTCCACCAGCTTCTTCGCCACTTCCGCCGGAGGTCCTTCCAGAAATTCTGTATTCTTCGACTTCTCCGGTACGTACAGCTTCTCGATCTTCTGCAGATTCCCGCCCATTGCCGACTGCACCTCGGCCATCGTCACCTTGCGCATTGGTTTCCCCTTCGCCTGCTTGATCCCGATCAGCGTCGCATAGCGCAGCTTGTTGATCCCCGACTGGATCGTCAGCACCGCCGGCAAAGGCATGTCGACAAACTGAAAGAATCCCGCTTCCAGTTCCCGCTTCACGCGGATGCCGCCGTCATTTTCTTCAATCTGCATAATGATGGTTGCGTGCGGCAATCCAAGAATCTCCGCCAGAACCACGCCCGTCTGCGCATATCCGTAATCGTCCGATTGCAAGCCGGTAAAGATCAGGTCAAACTTCTCATCCTTGATGGCCGCCGCGATGGCCCGCGCGGTGTTGTACGCATCGAGCCCGACAAAAGCATCGCCCTCGAGATGGATCGCCCGGTCCGCGCCTTTCGCCAGTGCCTCGCGCAACACCTGCAACGCCCGCGCTGGCCCTGCGGTGACGACCACCACCTCGCCGGTGTGTTTTTCCTTCTGCCGCAACGCCTCTTCGAGCGCGAATGCGTCCGGCTCATTCACTTCGTAGGGAACATCTTCGCGGATCCATGTCCCCGAATCATTCAGCTTCAGCGGAGCGTCTTTCTGCGGCACCTGCTTCATGCAAACCAAAATCTTCACGGATCAACTCCCATCCCTTGCAGCGTTGGCTGGTACAGGCCAAACTAACAAGTATAAACGAGTGGAAGGATCGCGGACATTGCTGTCTGCGCCTGTGCCGCTTTTCGCAGAACAACGGGGGTGCGGCAAGAGGCCGCGACGACACAAGGTGGAGCCGAGAAACTACTGGGCCGCCTTCAACGCCCGATGGAAATGTCGGTGGTCATGTCGATCGGGCACCCATTCCGGATTGTCACCGGGGGAGACGAACAGCCGACGACACCCTAATCCAGAAACGCGACGCTCTGCACGCTCGTAATCTCAAATCGCTTGCGGCAGCGCATGTTCTTGCACATCATCATGTCGTCTCGCCGCAGCATGTAAGACTGCGCCTTGGCGAACTTCGCCCGGTCGCGATCGTCCGCCCGCGGCGGCAGACTCTTCTTTTTGGTGCGCACCAGCCACTGGATCTCATACTCCGCCGACTGATGGCAATGCGGACAACTTAGATTTGCCGGCTTCTTATCGGACCGCTCGTCAAAAAATTCGCGCTCATCCATAAATTAGGCTCTCGCCTTTCGGCTAACGCGGCGCATGCTCCGCCCTTCGCTTGTTTTTGAAAAGTTGGAACTCCACGCCAACCTGAGATTATTGCACTTTTGCCCATCGAATGTGCGAAGATGCGGATGGCCTTCGATCAGAGGACGTGTCCCGGTTTTTTTGAAGGCTTGGAAATTAGAGAAACCAGCATTACGATCATGCCGCGCAAGCGCAAGAAAAAAATCTTCTCCGCCGCCAAGGTCGTCCGCGAAATGGCCCGCGAACGCGTGGGCAGTCCCAAACCTTCTCGCCTCGTCCCCGCCAAGATGACCAAGCCCGAGAGGCACAAGCCCACGCTGGGTAAGCTGCTGACAGATGAGTAGTCGAGACATGAGGGCGGCGGCGTGAGCGCCCCGCCGTTACGGCGCAGTAAACGTCGCCAGCACATTGGCTCCGCCGCTGGGGATAGTAACGGAGCAGTTGTTCCCCGAAGAAGATGTACAGGCTGACGACCAAGTCACAGTAGCACCCGACATAGGTTCGGCCGTGAGTCCCACCGTTGCCCCTACCGGGAACGCGGAAATGCATGCTGTTGGACAGTCTATTGGCGGACTGCCGGTCAAGCTGATTACCGTTCCGGGCCCTGTGACCTGCACGCTCAAGGTGGTTTCAGTGCCGCCACCCGGGCAGGTCAAAACGGCGGGATTGTTCACGGTCACGGTCGCGTAGCCAGGGACAATATTCGACGCACCGCCCGTGCCTTCGGGAGCGGTTGCTATGATGTCTGCGATCCCACAGCCTCCTAACCCATTCGGCGCCACCGCGCCAGCCACGCCCTGATAGTTGAGCGTCAACAATTCAGGGACATCAGTACTCCAAGTTACCTGGGTGGTGATGTCTTTCGTTGCTGGCGGATGGATGTAAGTTCCAATGGCGCTGAAGACAACCTGCCCCGATTGCGGCGTCGGATAGAGAGCAGTCGGCGGCTGAACCGCAAGGCTCACCAGCTTTTGGTCATGCCCGCAACTCGGCAGGCTCAGCACCGCTCCCGCTGCCACCAGCGCGCCCAACGCGAGCCCAATGTAGCTCCGCTTCATACCTAGTCACTCCTGGAGGCAAGTTTAGGCCTGCCCGTTCGTCAGATTATGGAAAATTGAAATCTAGCGGAATAGACCACAAAAAGCAAGAAACGGAGTCAGCTCTCAGCTTTCAGCCATCCGCTCTCAGCTATGCCGACTGCCGTGTGGGAGCGGGGCTATGCCCCGCTTGGACGGGGCAAAGCCCCGTCCCCGCAGAAAACTAATCCACGTGCTCGCCTTCTTCGACGAATTCCAGTTCTGACGGGGGCAGCTTGTCGCCGGGGCGCGCCCAGAAAACGTAGAGGGTGGGCATCAGGACCAGGCTGACGACGAGTTCTACCATCAGGCCTCCGACGATGACGATGGCGAAGGGGCGCTGCGAGTCGGAGCCGATGTCGTGCGACATGGCGGCCGGAAGCAGTCCGAGGGTTGCGACCAGCATGGTCATCATGATGGGGCGAAGACGAAGTTCGGCGCCTTCTTTGGCGGCTTGCCGCGGGTCCATGCCGCGGGTGCGCAACTGGTTGATGTATTCGACCATGATGACGCCGATTTCTACGGAGACGCCGGTCAGCGCGAGGAAACCGAGGCCGGAGGACACAGAGAAGTGCGTGCCGGTGGCGAGCAGTGAGAGCACGCCGCCCAAGGGCGAGAGCGACACCACGGCGAAGATGAGGCCGACCCATTTCCAGGAGTTGAACATCGAGTACAGGATGAAAGCCATGAGCAGCAGGGTGACCGGCACGATGATGGCGAGTCTTCTGTTAGCGCGCTGCTGGCTTTCGTATTCGCCGGTCCAGTCGAGGTGGTAGCCCTCTGGAAGTTTGACTTTTTCGCGGACCTGTTCGATGGCATCGCGAACCGTGCTGCCGAGGTCGCGGCCGCGAACGCTGTATTTGATGGCGATGTAGCGTGAGTTGCCTTCGCGGTAGATGGTGGAAGCGCCGTCTTCGAGCTTGACGTCGCAAAGCTGGCCGAGCGAAACGCGCTCGCCGGAAGGCGCCAGGATGCGGATGTTCTCGATGTCTTCGACGGTCTTGCGGTAGGGCTCCTGGTAGCGGACGGTGAGATCGTAACGCTGCTCGCCGATCAGGATCTGGCTGACCGCCTTGCCGCCGACCGCGGTTTCGACCGCGTCCTGCACGTCGCTGACGTTGATGCCGAAGCGATCGGCAGCGGCGCGGTTGACGGCCAGATTGACGTTCGGCTGGCCGCGGACCTGGAAGGTGCCGAGATCGGCGATGCCGGGAATCCTGCTCATGACGTCCTGCATTTCGTCGGCTTTCTGCTCCAGCGTCTTGAGGTCGCGGCCAAAGAGTTTGACGGCAAGTTCACCCTTGACGCCGCTGACGGCTTCCTCGACGTTGTCGGAGATGGGCTGAGAGAAGTTCCAGACGACGCCGGGAATCTGGTTGAGAGCCTTGTCCATGGCGTCGATGAGTTGTTCTTTTGTGCGGAACTGGGCGCGCCATTTGGAACGGGGCAGGAGGTCGACAAAAAATTCTGTGTTGTAGAACCCGCTGGCATCGCTGCCGTCGTCGGGCCGGCCGACCTGGCTGACGATCTGCTTCACTTCGGGGAATTGGGCGAAAATGGAGCGGCCGCGCTTGGTGACTTCGATTCCGGTCGTGGGGCCGGTACTGGGAGGGAGTGTGCCGCGAACCCAGATCGCGCCTTCATCAAGGTGAGGGAGAAACTCGGAGCCGACGATTCCGCTGAAGAAGAGGAACAGCATGAACGCCAGGGCGGCCACTCCCATGCCGAGTGTGAACTTCATGTGGTCGAAGCACCAATCGAGCTGGCGCCGGTAGGCGCTCCGCATGATGCTCATCAGCGGGTTCCGCCATTCCGTGATCTTGCCGTCGCGGAAGACAAGGTGGCAGAGCACGGGCGCGATCAGCAGCGCGAACAGAAGAGCGCCGAGCAGAGCGAAGGCTACGGTCCAGGCCATGGGGCGGAACAGGCGGCCTTCGACGCGCTGCAGGGTGAAGATGGGCAGATAGGAAACGATGATGATGATGCGGGCGAAGAAGACCGGCTTCTGCACCTCGTGGGCGGCAGCGGCGATCACCTCGAGAAAAGTCTTCTTCCCTTGAGAAAACTCGGCGTGGCGCATGATGTTTTCCACCATGACCACGGAGCCGTCCACGACCATGCCGAAATCGAGCGCGCCGAGCGAAAGAAGATTCGCCGGGATGTGACTGAGATCGAGAAGAATGGCGGCGAAAAGCAGTGCGAAGGGAATCGTGATGGTGACGATCAGCGCGCTGCGAACGTTCCCCAGGAAGATAAAAAGGATGAGCGTAACCAGGATCACGCCGTCCGTAAGATTTCGAAGAACGGTTTTGGTGGTGTAGTGCACCAGTTCACTGCGGTCGAGATGGGGAACAAATTTTACGCCCTGCGGCAACAGTTCGCTGTTGAGCTCTTTGATCTTGACGTGGAGCGCGTCGAGGGTGGCGTCGGCTTCAGCGCCTTTGCGGAGCAGGACGATACCTTCGACCACGTCCTCGTCGTCGATGACGGTGCCGTCTTCGCGGCGGATGGTTTTTCCGAGCTGGCCCAGACGAATCTTGGGCGCTTGCACGACGATGGCGATGTCGCGGACGCGGACGGGCGTTCCATTCACGCTCTTGATAACGGTGGCGGCGATGTCATCGGTGGTCTGCATGAGGCCGACGGCGCGGACGTTGAGCGCCTGCTGGCCGCGTTCGATGAATCCGCCACCGGCGTTGGTGTTGTTGTTGGTGAGCGCCAGTTCGACCTGGGCAAGCGACAATCCGTAGGAAACCAGCTTACCGGGATCGACCTGCACCTGATATTCGCGGGTGGGGCCGCCGAAGATGTTGACGTCGACTACGTTGGACACGGATTTCAGCTGGTTGAGCACGAACCAGTCGGCGAGAGTTTTGAGCTCCATCGCGTCATAGCGCGGATTCGCGCTCTTGAGGGTGAAGAACATGATCTGGCCGGTGGGGCTGTAGTCGGGGCCGAGACTGGCGCTCACGTTGGTTGGCAGCGTTACCTGCTGCAGGCGGTCGAGCACTTCCTGACGCGCGTTGAAGGTGGAGATTTCGTCGTCGTAAATGATGGTGACGACCGAGAGGCCGGCGAGCGAGACCGAGCGCAGATGGGTTTTGTGGGGAACGCCGTTCAGGCCGACTTCGAGCGGGACGGTAATCTGCTGTTCGACTTCTTCGGCAGCGTGGCCGGGCCACTGCGTGATGATCTGTGTGTAAGTGTCGGCGACATCGGGATAGGCCTCGATGGGCAGATTGCGAAACGAGATGATGCCCCAGATGAAAAGCACCAGCGCCACGCTGAGTATCAGGATGCGGCTGCGCAGCGCGAAGTCGATAAGAAGACGAATCATTTGCCCTGCTTCGAAGCTGCGGTGGCGAACGCGAGCGCGTTCGCGACGAGTTCGTCTCCCGCCTTGGCTCCCTGCTGGATTTGCTGCAGGCCGCCGGGCAGACCGGAAGTCTGCACTTGGAGGCGGCGGAAAGAGTTGGTGGTCTCCTTGCGGAAGATCCAGTCTTTATCCTGCAATCGCATGATGGCGGTCGCGGGCACGACGAGGTGCGGCTTCTGTTGGCGCGAGCGGAAAGTGGCCACGGCGAACATGCCCGGGCGGAAGGCGCCATCGCGATTGGCAAGCACGATGCGGATCTTGGCGGACCGCGTGTTGGGATCGAGGACGCGCGAGACGTCGCTGACGCTGCCTTTGAAAACGCGGTTGGGGAAGGCGTTGAGGTGAACCTCCGCAGGATCGCCGATGTGAACGTCGCTGATGTCGTTTTCGTAGACATCGCAGACAACCCAGACGTTCGAGAGGTCGGCGATCGTAAACAGGTTGGGCGTGTTGTCGAGACTCTTGATGCCTTCGAATCCGGCGACATTCTGCTCGACGATGGTCCCCGCGACCGGGGCGCGCAGTTCGATCATGGTGCTGGGGTGAGCGGGATCTCCGCCGAGAACGCGCAGGCGGCTTTCGGCGGTCTGCTGATCCGACTTAGCCTTAGCGTCGGCGTTTTCGGCAACTTCCAAATCCTTCTGCGCGAACGCGCCCTTCGAGTAGAGCAGTTGGGCGCGTTCGAGGGCCTTGCCGGCGAGCGCTTCGTCGGCGGAAGCCTTGTGATAGTCGCCCATAGCTCCGGCAAGGTCGGGGCTGGAAATCACAAGCAGCTCCTGGCCTTTCTTCACGTAGTCGCCAAGGCGGACTTTGAGGTCGACGACGCGGCCCGAGCCAAGCGAGGTGACGCGGATGGTTTTGTTCACGTCGGGCTGGACGGTTCCGTTAGCGTTCAGTTCCGTGGGCAGGTCGCGGCTTTCCACCTTGACGGTCTGGAACAGTTCCGGATGGCCGACGGTCAGGAGGTTAGGGTCGACTGTGATTTCCTGTTTTGTGGGCGCGGCCTTGGTGTCGTTGGAGCAGGCCACGGCAACGGCGAGAAGAGCCAGACACAACAGGAAGGCTGCGGATCGGCGGATGCGCGCGGCAGAGAGTTTCGGCGCGGCAACAGGGGGAAGGGCTGCAACCGCGCCGCAAGAGTTCGCCGACTGCACAGCTTTGGCGACTCTTGAACTGGAGAAGTATTTCACTTGCGATGTCATGGGATAACCTCCCGGCCCACGGCTTGATTCAATTGGGCCGCAGCCGTCAAGTAAGAGCCGACTAAGTTCACGTAATTCAACTGCACGGTGCGGTACTCCGCCTGTGAATTCAGGAAATCCAGCAACGAGCTCCCGCCGTGTTGATAAGAAAAGAAAATCGTATCCCGCACCCGGACCGACTGCTGCAGGTACTTGGTCTTGTATGGCCGCAGTAGAATCAGATTGCTTTCGAGTGTGGCGTAGCCGGAATCTACGTCACTCAGGACTGCTGCTTCGGCGGCATCGCGCAATCTTTCATTGCGCCTGATATCGAGTTGCGTGCGCAGTTTCTCTCCCTGGTTGCGGTCGAAGATGCGCAATGGGATGCTGACACTGACGCCGAGCGTATTTACGCCAAACGGGTTATTGTTGGATGAGTTGTGCGTATACCATGCGCTCAAGGTCGGATCGGTTGAGCCGTTGGCCACCGCGAGTTTGTGATCGGTTTGGGCTTTGTCCACGGCTTCGACCGCTGCCCTCAGGTCCGGCCGCGTGTCCAGAGCAATCTTCCGGAACTCGTCCCGCGGCAGGAGTTGGTCGTTGAAATCGAACGGCCCGGTCACGTCCAACTGATCTACGGGAGTTCGGGAATTCAGCAGCGTGAGCAGTTGGATTTTTGCGGTTTCCAGGTTCTCCTCGGCAGCTTGCAAATCCGATTCATACTGGACCCGCTGCAGTTCCAGGCGGTCGAGATCAATCTGCGCAATGTCGCCAGCGTTGAAGCGATTTCTGCTGATATCGAGCACGTGGTCGTAGTAGGCAAGGTTGTCTCTTGCCAACTGGAGCACCGTTTTCGCCTGCAGCGTTGACACAAATGCGCTGCGTAAGTTGAAGAGCATAGTTCTTTCCAAGTCGGCATGGCTCGACTCGGCAATCAGGGTCCCCTTTTTCGCACTCTCCAGGCGTAACTCCCGCTTG
>Ga0187877_1001755_pt1 | contig 21229 bp, 17 predicted proteins | sample June2016WEW_17_1_3_FD_132430 | JGI IMG/M metagenome (GOLD analysis project Ga0187877, IMG submission 132430) | Peatland microbial communities from SPRUCE experiment site at the Marcell Experimental Forest, Minnesota, USA - June2016WEW_17_100 | ecosystem: Environmental > Terrestrial > Soil >... | reverse complement strand
GGGGCCTCATAGACGCCCTGCCAATAGGAAATGAAGCCTTTGCGCTCGCGGGCGCCGTGGCTGAACTGCCCTTCCCAGCAGGCCTGGCACACGTCCGAACGCCGGAGCTCGGCCCGTTCATCGAACAAAAGCGTGTGATAGGTCTCCCGGTCGGCAAACCTGTTGCCGCACCCGGCGCAGGTGTGCGCGCGCGATTGAATGTTCCACTCGGTCATGTCCCGTCATGCGGCGGCTCGCCCCTGCTTGCGGCGGATGACCGGTTTGGACAGGCCCGCCGCCACCGGCTGGGTAATGTGCACGTGGAGGATGTCGTCGCTGCTGGGGACATCGTACATGACATCGAGCATGAGCTTCTCGAGCAAGCTGCGCAGGGCGCGAGCGCCGGTCCCCTTTTTGAGCGCCTGGCCCGCCAGTTCCTTGAGGGCGTCCTCTGTAAACTCCAGTTCCACGCCTTCCATGGCCATGAGCTTGGCGTATTGCTTGACCAGCGCATTCTTGGTGTCGGCCAGGATGGAAACCAACTCGCTCTCCGTCAGCTCGCTCAGCACCGTCACCATCGGCAGCCGGCCGATGAACTCCGGGATGAATCCGAAACTCAGCAGGTCCTCCGGCTCGACGCATTGGAGGATTTCCTGCCGGTTGACGATGGCGGCCGGCATCGAGCCGGGTTCCACCGCGCGAAAGCCCATCAGGTGCTTGCCCAGGCGGCGTTGGATGATCCGCTCCAGGCCAACGAAGGCGCCGCCGCAGACAAAGAGGATCTCGCTCGTATCCACGCGGATGTACTCCTGCTGGGGATGCTTGCGGCCGCCCTGCGGGGGCACGTTGCAGAGGGTGCCCTCGAGAATCTTGAGCAGGGCCTGCTGGACCCCCTCTCCGGACACGTCCCGCGTGATCGAGACATTCTCGGTCTTGCGCGCGATCTTGTCAATCTCATCAATATACACAATGCCCCGCTGCGCGCGGTTGACATCGTAATCGGCGTTCTGCAGCAGCCGCAGGATGATGTTCTCCACGTCTTCGCCGACGTAGCCGGCCTCGGTCAGGGCCGTGGCGTCGGCGATGGCGAAGGGCACATCCAGGATTTCAGCCAGGGTGCGGGCCAGGAGGGTCTTGCCGGAGCCGGTGGGGCCGATCATCAGGATGTTGCTTTTCTCGATCTCGACATCCGCGTGGGGGTCGCGCGCGGGGGCGCCGCTTTGGGCCTCGGGGGCCGTTTCGGCCGGTTCCTGGAGGATGCGCTTGTAATGGTTGTGGACGGCCACGGCCAGGGTCTTCTTGGTGTGGTCCTGGCCGACGCAACGCAGGTCAAGCTGGCGTTTAATCTCGGCCGGCTTGGCCGTATGGAAGCGCGGTTTCTGCTTCCGGGCTTGCGAGGCGAGTTCCTTGTCGAGGACCTGTTTGCAGAGAATGACGCAATTGTCGCAGATGTAAACGCCGGGTCCGGCAATGAGCTTCTTGACCTCGGCGTGAGACTTGCCGCAAAAACTGCACAGCGTGATATTGGTGGGGCGCGCCATTGAAACTGACTCGGCTTAGGTTTTGTCAGCCAAAGAAGTTGCGTGCTGGTCCAATCCCGGAATTTCCTTGCGCGATTGCACCACTTCATCGACCAGCCCGTAGCTCTTGGCCTCATCGGCCGTCATGAAATTATCGCGGTCGCAGTCCTTCTCGACCTGTTCTATGGAGCGGCCCGTGTGCTTGGCGACGATGCTGTTGAGGCGCTGTTTGAGGCGCAGCATGTAGCGCACGCGAATCTCGACGTCGCTGGCGGGCCCTTCGGCGCCGCCCAGGACCTGGTGAATCATGATGTTGGAGTTGGGCAGCGCGTAGCGTTTGCCCTTGGCGCCCCCGCACAGGAGCAGCGCCGCCATGCTGGCGGCCTGTCCGATGCAGTAGGTGTTCGTGTCGCACGTCAAAAACTGCATCGTGTCATAAATGGCCAACCCGGCGGTGACGCTGCCGCCGGGGGAGTTGATGTATAAATGGATGTCCTTCTTGGGATCCGTCATCTGCAGGAAGAGCAACTGGGCGATTATCAGGTTGGCCACCATGTCGTCCACCGGCGTTCCCAAAAACACGATCCGATCCACCAGCAAACGCGAATAGATGTCGTAGCCGCGCTCGCCTCGGCCGGTTTGTTCAACCACCATTGGCACTAAGAAGTCTTGCATAAAACTCATGCTCTGATGCCGGAGCCTAGCGGAGCCGCGCCCCCAGGTCAAGCATCGCCGCTCGTTCAATCAATTGTTTCAATTGGCCTATTCCGCATCCGGCCCTTTTGTGTTATTGTAAGTCCGGTGGGCCCGCTTGGCGAGCCCCGTTCTGTTGTGCCGTGAAACGAGACTATGAAAAATACTTTGGTCGTGGTCGCTGATCTTGGATGTCTCAAAGCCTTTCGCGTCGAAAATAGTCACCTCAACCGCAGCCCGCGCCTCGAGTTGCTCGAGGAATTCCAAAACCCGGAGGCCCATGGAAAACTGGTCGAGAAGGTCACGGACCTCTCCGGCCGCTTTCCTCGCGGCTCCGGCACCGCCAACGGCGCCGGCGGCGCCATGTCCGACGGCGAACGGCACAATATCGAGCTGGAAAGCCGCCGGCGCCTGGTGCGGCAGCTCGCCCAGCGGTTCAACCAACTGGCCCGCAATAAAGACGTCGAGTGTTGCCTGCTGGCCGCCAGCAAGGAAATCAACCGCCAGCTCCTCGAGGAACTGGAACCCCAAGTCCGCGCCAAGATCCAAAAAAACGTCCCTGCCGACCTCACCAAACTCGAACCAACGGAAATCCTCCGCCACTTCTGACCCCCCGGCTTGAGCGTGCCGAGCGCAGAGCGCGCAGAGCGTGCGGAGCGTGAGAGCGTGGAGCGTGCGGAGCGTGGAGCGTGGGGGCATCGTAGCGTTTGCCCCGCTCTCACGCTCTCACGCTCTCAGGCTCCACGCTCCACGCTCTCCCCGCCCCCCATTGCGGCCGCCGCCAAGGCGTTCAGAGCGGCTGTCAGCAGGCAAACCCCGGGAATCCCGAGCAAGGGGATCAACAGCGTGCAGGCCAGCAGGGCGCCCAGGGAGGCGCCGACGAAATCAGCGGTGTAGAGGCGCGACAGGCCCGCAGGGGCGGCGGCCTCGACCTGGTTGGCCAACGGGAACTGGATGCCGACCAGGGCCGCCAGCAGAAAGGTCAGGCCGGCAATCGCGGTTTTGATCGCCAAGATCGCCGCCGCCGCGCCGCCCAGGCGGCCGAGCCCGGGCAGGATCAGGGGAAGACAGAGGGCGTAGGCGGCGACGGCAAGGGAGAGGAGCCGCAGGCGGTGCGCGGGTTGAGTGTTGCCCGGAGGTGTCGAAGTCCGAAATCCGAAATCCGAAATCCGAAGTTGCATGGCATCCGGGGATTTGGGGCGAAGCGCGCGGTTGATCCACCAGGCGCCCGTCCCCAGACCGAGCATAAAGACGGTCACGATGAGGCCGACCTGGTGATAGACCGAGCCGCACAGGACCTGGAAGGCCAGGAGCAGGACCAGCTCCAAGGCCGAGGCCGCAAAGCCCGAGGCGAACAAGACAAATGCGCTGCGGCGCAAGCGGACCAGGTAAAAGCCAAGCGCAAGCACCAAGACAGCCTGGAGCGGGCCGAACCGGAGATTGAATTGACTCATCCAGTGGCGGAGGTGGTAGAAATAAAGGACGGGACTGAAATCCTTGTTCGGCGCCGCCGATGCCACCATGGCTCGGGCCAGGTCGGCCATTCGGTCCGGAGCCAGCATGGCGTCCAGGTAGTGGCGATTGACGAGCCGGGTCCGGATTTGGCGCCCCTCGAGCCGCGAGGCGATATCGGCGAAGAGCGGACCGTCGGAGGCCAGGAAGAAGACCCGGCCGCCGGGGATGGCCAGCGTGTTCTTGAAAGAGGTCCTCACGGTCCGCTGCGCTGAGGCCAACAGCCGGGCCAGGTCCCGGCTCACGTAGTTCTCATACTGGCCGAGTGAGAACGAAACCACCCCGTCGTGGGCCAGCGCCTGTTTTGCCTCAGCCAGAAACTCGACCGTGTAGAAGCGGTTCAACTGCGCTGTGGCCGGGGCCGGCAGATCCAGGATGATGATGTCGTAACCCGCGCCGGCCTTTTGCTTGATGAAGATCCGTCCGTCGGTATTGAACAGATGGATGCGCGCGTCGGCCAAATTCTCGGGCAAGTGCTTTTGGCCCAGCTCGAGGATGAGCGGGTCAAGCTCGACATAATCCACGCGGCTGACCGGGTATTTGAGGATTTCCCGGGCGGTTCCGGAGATGCCGCCCGAGAGGAGCAGCACGCGGCGGGCATCGGGCCGCTGTGCCAAGGCGTAATGGACCGTCTCCTCGAGGTGCTGATCGTCCCGAGTCGAGATCAGCGGGACCCCGTTCTCGATGAAATCAAGCTGGCCTTCGGATTGGACCAGCAGGAGTTTGCCGTAAGGAGAATTGGCCCGCTCGACAAGGTGCTGCTGCGGGTATTGGAGCCGCGTGGACAGACTGTCCGGGTCCAGGAAAACAACCGCCGCCAGCAGCGCGAGACCAAGCCCGCCGGCCAGCAGGCGGAGCTTGCGATTGAGCACCGCGGCCCCCACCAGATTCAACAGGGCCGGGCAGAGGAGAATGGCGATGTGGTCCCAGGAGCGGACCAGCACAAGGCTAAAGAGCAATCCCCCGGCGAGGCTGCCGGCACTATCGGCAACGTAGCCGCGGCCAGTCCCCAGGGCCCCTTGTTTGCGGGCGAGGATGGCGCAGCCCAGACTCAAGGCGCAACCCGCCGCCAGGCAGTACGGGAGCAAGAGCACAAAGGCGCCCCCGAGAGTTTCAGTGACGCCGATGGCGGCGCCGCGGACGAAAACGACGTTTCGCAGCGCCCGCGCCAGGAATACTTGGGCCGGAGGAAGCATGGCCGTCCCCATCAGGAGAACGGCCAGGGCGGCAGCCGGATGAGGCAATCTTGCCGAGAAGCCTCCAACCCAGGCCCCCATCCCCATTAGCAACAACCACAGCCCGAGGACGACGCCCAGCACCATTTCATTGCCCGAAAAAGCCGCCAGCAATTCGCGCATGAGCGCCAATTGGGTCATCACGCAGGAAAAACCCAGGGCGAAAAGCGCGAACAACGTGGCGCTATCTTGGGGAGGCGGCGCCAGCCGCAACGACGCCCCCAGAGACCCCTTCCTCAATTCTCTTGGAAGCACTCCACGTGATAGATGGAAACGGAGGTGTCTTGGCCCCGCCAGGCGGCAGGCCCGCAGCCGGCCTTTTCCGAGAGGTGTTCAAGGAATTGGACTTTGTTGGGGAGTTGCTCCCAGACCTGGGGCAGGAAGGTGGCGGTTCGGGCGCCTATGCGCAGCAGCACGCCGTCCTGGGGCGGTTGCAGTTTGCTGAGCAGGTCGTCGGGCGAATTGAAGGCCAGTGGTCGCGGCTCGGTCAGCACGCTGATCTCGATTTTGATCTCCCCCACTTCCTCGGGCCGGACCGGGCTGAAGCGGGGATCCAGCAGGGCCGCATTGCGGGCGTTGTCGATGACGGCCTGGTAAAGCGATTCCTGGGGCAGGATATGGCCGATGCATCCGCGCAAGACCCCGCGTTTGGTCAGCGTGACGAAGCAGGCCCTTTTTTCCGCGAGCTTCGGGGAAACGCTCTTGGCGTCCAAATTGGGTCCGGGGCTTGCGGGATCGGCGGCGACGGTTGCCAGGGTGCGACGGGCCAATTCGAGCAACATTTTTCGCTCGGGCGCCGCGAAGTTTTCCGCTGCCGGCTCGAAGAAGGCGACGGCGGCGTAGCCCACGACCCGGTCTTTGTCGCCGGTGGCATCGCCGCTGTTGCGGCCATCCAGCAGTTGCGCCTTCCACCCCTTCATTTTGGCCAGGTGCATCAGCGCCAGAATCGGCGTCTTGCCGCAGGCCTCCTGACCCTTCATGTCGTCGGTATTCATCGCGCAAATAGCCTGGACACACCGGCTGTCCAGATCTTTGGCTGCATTGTAGGGGTGATAATGACTCAAATCCGAGCTGGCAACAACAATTGTTTTGTCATCCAGTATGGCTGCCAGGGCCTTGGCGACCCGCTCGGGGTCCACGTCCCCGAGCAGCACGGGCAGGATTTTGAAATTCCCGGCAACCCGCTGCAAAAAGGGGACTTGAACTTCCACCGAGTGCTCCCACGTTTCGGGCGTGTCCTGCCCGCGCTCGGGCGCCGCCTTGGGCCCCTGCGCCCACCAGTCGGGCCGCTGAACCGGGCACGGTTTCTCCAGTCCAAACGGGGCCGTTTTGGCCAGGCCCTGCGCCTTTTCGGAGATTGGCACCAGTCCGAGCGGGGTCCGATAGGCCTGTGCATCGGGGATGCAGGCTCCCTCGAGGAGGGCATAGTGACTGGGACCCAGGACGATCGCAGTCTGAATCTCGCGCCCAACCAGGGTCTTGTAACCGATGGCCGCCGTTTGCCCCGAATAACGATAGCCTGCGTGCGGACAAACCAGCCCTTTGAGCCGCGCGAAACGGTGCGGCGGCGCGCTTTCCAACAAGCCATCCACCGTCTTGGCCAGGACCCGTTCTTCGCCGGGATAAAACAGGCCCGCTACTGCCGGTTCCCGCACGCGGCGCGGAGGCTCGGGGCGTGGTGCCTCCGTTCGAGCGTTGCACCCGCTGGCGGACAACACGAGCGCCAGAAACGCTGCCCGCGCCAAGCCCCGAATAATTGCAGGACACGTTGCCACGGCTCAAGGGCATACTCTTTTGGGCCGAATTGTCAAGCGCGGCGGGGTGCGATTAAAACCGTCGGGCATGGGCCGCGGGAGTTTTGTCCCGGAGGGACATCTGGCAATAAGCCCGGTGTTTCAACGCCGGGGAGGCCAGAACAGAGACCCTCGTCCCGAAGGGACGACTGAGAATACTCGTTGCCCTCAGCCGTCCCTTCGGGACGGACCTCGCTTTCGGTTAGCTGACCCGGCGTTGAAACGCCGGGCTATTCTCGGAAGCCCCTCCGGGGCAGAGAGGCGCCGTGAGCTGACCGACGGTTTTAATCACACCCAGCGCGGCGCAACAGGACAAAGGGCGCCGCAGGGCTGCTCCAGTGCTGCGGCTCACGGGTTGGAGCACGGTCTGCGGAATTTCAGGCGCTCCGTCACCTGGTGTCGGGCTGTGGTGGCAATGGCGAGGCGCAACCTGAGGGTGCCGGCCCAGGGCCGCTGACGTCCCAACAAGCCGGGATTTGGGCCGCCCGGGACGTCCAGGAATGCCAGACACTGCCCGAGCCAAAGCGGTGTCGCGCTCCGTTTGCCCTGCACTTACGCGCATCTCCAAGAGCCCGGGAGCCACCTGGCCAAGCTCCGATAGGAGCGACATGTTTGTAGCAAGGCAGTCGTACAGACGCATCTTCAAGCTCCGTCGGAGCGGCATGGAGGGCTTTGGCGAGCCTCCGGCGACCCCATTGCAGCCGAGCCATGCCGCTCCTACGGAGCTTGGCAGAGCCGGATGGCCGCTGTGCTATAAACATGTCGCTCCTGCCGGAGCTTGCACCGATCCGTGCGAAGATGCGGGCTGGTTGTTTAGACTCTTGCGACTCGAGCGGTCAAGCCGGCAATCTTACGATGATTCATAATGCAGCCGGGAAGCATCAACAAGCGGCGGCGTGTCATTCGCCTCCATGGCTCCTAGCTAAAGTTGAGACCTAACAGCCCTGCTCTTCACCCTCAGCCTCTCCACCGACCCCTGCAACCCTCGATCAAGAGAGCCACAGGAGCCGATGCAGAGGCCAGGGGTGATGTTCACAGGCCAGCCGCCGGTCTCATTAACACCGCCGCTTCAGCGCGGAGTACGTCTGCCGCGAGCCGTCGCAGCCGTTTTAACGGCTCTCCGCGTTCCCTGCCAAACCGTTGAAACGGTTGCAGCGCCCCAAGTGCCTTCTTACCCCGGGCTGAAGCCACGGTGTGAATGAAACGTCCGGCCAACGTATGAAGTATTCTTCTTGACCCCGCTTTCCCCTTGTCCCAAGGTGGCCCAATAAGAACATTAATAGTTGGAATGAGCAATCGAGCGGCAGGCCTGGCTGGTTTCGGGGCTGGGTTGTTGGGTGTCCCGCTGCTGCTTCTGGCGCTGCCCGCCGCGGGGCAGGACCCAAACGTCAGCTACGCGACGAATAACGACGGCACGTTCACCGTTTACGCATACACCGGCGGTGCGGTGACCGTCCCCGGCACGTTCGGTGCCCGGCCGATCACGGTTATCGGATACTATACGTTCGAATACGTCATCAGCCTCACCAACGTTACGCTCCCCAGACCATAACCTTTCACTTTGTGGCAGCCTTGTGGACGGGTTTGTTGTCTAGATCCGTAGGATTCAAAACTCAGGGCCTGAAGGTTCGAGGTTCAGGGCTTCCCTCACGCCTCACGCTCCCCTCTGTCGTCTCCCCGTTTAGGCCGTGGTTCAAAAGTGTTCGGGCGCAGGTGTCGAGTGTCGAGTGTCGAGTGTCGAGTGTCGAGGGGACGAGGCGCCGGCCCTCGACCCTCGACCCTCGGCCCCTGCGTCTGAATGTTTATGGATGGAGGTCTAAACTCAATTTTAACCAATTATGACCAATTATAACTCCTCGCCGCCCGGCCCCCGTTCCGTCTGCCCACACCCGCCGCCTCGAGTGTGTCGTCGAACGTTGCGATAAACCGCTGAGGTGCGCCGGCTCGGCCCTCGGGTGCTGATTTGAACTTGCAGCTCATACTTCATTCTTCATACTTCATACTTCATACTTTATACGGATGCATTGGCTCCAAACACTCGACATCGACCTGTTTCGCGTCGCTAACCTCCGGTTGGCGAATCCTGTCTTCGATGCCGCCATGCCGTTCTTGAGCGGCAATCGTTACTTTCTTCGGTTGCTGGTCGTCGTGGGGGTGCTGCTCCTCTGGAAAGGGCGGGTCCGGGGAACCGTTTGCCTGGTAATGGCAATCGCGGTCCTTGCCATCGGAGATGGATTCATCTGCCGCACGATCAAACATGCGGTGGGACGCCCGCGGCCTTTTCTGGTTCTGGCCGGGGTCCATCGTCCCGACCGGCCGAACCGCAATGGGGAAACCCCGGGCACGGAAGCGCCCGGGACAGCGGCAAATGGCGCAACCCAGGACCAGAAGCCGGGTGTGCCGCCTGCCCGCGCGGACGGACCTGAACCCTCGACCCTCGACCCTCGACACTCTCCAGTGTCACCCGCCCGCGCGGACTGGCCGCCGCCGCCTCTCCCCGGGGTGAGCACAGCCGCAATGCCCGACATGGCCCTCGGCAATTCAGGGAGCATGCCCTCCTCCCACGCGGCCAATTGGTTTGCCGCGGCGATGGTGGCCTTCATTTACTATCGCCGCAGCCTTTGGTTCATGCTGCCGATGGCGGTCCTGGTCAGTTTTTCCCGGCTCTATAACGGGGTCCACTATCCGAGCGACGTGACGGCCGGGGCGATCCTGGGGGCCGGCTATGGCGGCGCCATCGTCTGGTCGCTCGACGGGCTGTGGCGCTGGGCGGGCCGGAAATGGTTTCCGCTTTGGTGGCCCAAGTTGCCGTCTCTGCTGGTCCCGGTGGCGCGCGGGCAACCCGCCGAGGGTGAGGAAGAGGAGGCCCTCGCGCTTCCGCCCAGGAAAGGGGTTCCGGCGCCCGGCTTTAGTCCGCCGCAGGTCACGCTGGACCAGCATTGGCTGCGGGTCGGCTACATCTGGCTTGGGGTGCTGTTGCTGGCGCGGTTGGCGTATATTGCCAGCGGAACCATCGGGCTGTGCGAGGACGAATCGTATCAATGGCTCTGGTCCAAGCACCTGGCCCTGTCCTATTACAGCAAACCGCCGCTGATTGCTTATACCCAGTTTCTGGGCACATCGATTTGGGGCGATACCGAGCTGGGCGTGCGCTTTTTCTCCCCCATCATCGCCACCATTCTCGGCCTGGTCTTGCTGCGGTTCTTCGCGCGCGAGGTCAACGCCCGCGCCGGGTTCTTCCTGCTGCTGATGATTACAGCCGCCCCTCTCCTGGCGGTCGGCGCGGTGCTCATGACCGTCGATCCCCTTTCGGTGTTGTTCTGGACGCTGGCCATGCTGGCGGGCTGGCGCGCGGTCCAGGAAAACGCCAAGACCGCTGATTGGCTGCGGGTGGGGCTCTGGATGGGCTTGGGGTTCCTCAGCAAATACACCGAGCTGTTCCAATGGCTCTGCTGGGCGGTTTTCTTTGTCTTGTGGGCCCCGGCCCGCAAGCAACTGCGCCGCCCCGGGCCCTACTTGGCGCTGGCGCTGAACCTGCTCTTGGCCCTGCCGGTGGTGATTTGGAATATGCAGCACCAATGGATTACCGTCGCGAACGTGGCCGGTGATGCGCAAGTCGGGCAGCCCTGGAAACCGACGCTCCGCTACCTGGGAGAATTCCTGGCGGACGAGGCGGGCCTGCTGAACCCGGTCTTTTTTGCCGGGATGCTCTGGACGGCCATCGTCTTCTGGCGCCGGGGCCGGCGTCATCCGCTGCTGGTCTATCTTTTCAGCATGGGCGCGCCGCTCTTCCTGGCCTACCTGCTTTACACCTTTCACTCGCGCGTGCTGCCCAATTGGATTGCCCCGGCGGTGCTCCCGTTGTTCTGCCTCATGGTCATTTACTGGGACACCCAATGGCGGATGGGAAACGCCCAGGTCAAAGGCTGGCTGGCCGCGGGCTTGGGCTTGGGATTGCCGCTGGTCATCCTGGGCCACAACACCAACGGCCTCGCCAGGCTCATTGGGCGTCCGCTGCCCGTGAAGCTGGACGTCCTGCACCGGGTGCGCCAATGGCCCCAGGTCGCCGCCGTGGTCGGGCAAGCCAGGCAGGATTTGCTGGCCGAAGGCAAACCGGTTTTTATCATCGCCGGCCACTACGGACTGGCCGGGATACTTTCGTTTTATCTGCCGGAGGCCAAAGCGGGCGTCCCGGACGATCCGTTGGTCTATTGCCCGACCAGCGGGCGGCCGGAGAATCAATTCTACTTTTGGCCCGGCTACGGCCAGCGCCAGGGCCAGAATGCCATTTACGTCAGCGAGCTGAATCGCGACCAGCCGGTGCCCAAACCGCCCCCGGCGCAGTTGCAAAAGCAGTTCCAGTCCGTGACCAACCTGGGCGTGCGCATGGTGCTCTACCATGACCGCTACCCGTTGTGGCCGCTCCAAATCTTTGAATGCCGGGGGCTCCGTTGATTACCTCGACACAGCCCCAGTCCCCCTAATCCTAATCCTAATCCTAATCCGTTGATTATCTCGACACAGCTAGATTCCCGGTCAACAGTCCTCAGAATTCCTTTGGAATCGCATTATGACCTGGAGGCGACGCTGAACTGCGGACAGGCCTTTCGCTGGCGGTTGACCGAGCGGGGTTGGACCGGCGTGATCGGCACACACCCCGTTTGCCTGTGCTCCCATGGGCGCGGCCTCGAGGCCGAGACCGCTCAGCCGGTTTCCGACTGGGGCTGGCTCACGGAGTACCTGCAAACAGACTTGAATCTCGAGGAAGTGCTGCGGACGTTCCCGGAGGACCAACCGATGCGCGCCGCCTTGGCGTCGTGCCGCGGTTTGCGGCTCTTGCGCCAGGACCCCTGGGAGTGCCTGGCCTCCTTCATCCTGTCTTCCACCAAGCAGATCGTTCAAATCCGCCAAATTGTCGAGTCTCTCTGCCAGCGCTATGGCGAGCCGCCGCCGGCGCCGACCGGAGCGGACTTTGCGCGCGCACGGACCTTTCCCTCTCCGGCCCGCCTGGCCCTGGCCGGCGAGACTGAGTTGCGAGCCTGCAAAATGGGCTTTCGCGCCCCTTATCTGTTGGCCGCGGCCCAAAAGGTCGCTGCCGGCGAGTTGGATTTGGCCCGGTTGGGCGCGCGGGGCCCGGAAAGCGCCCGGGCCCAACTGATGCAGTTGCCGGGAGTCGGGCCGAAAATTGCCGACTGCGTCTTGCTCTTTGCTTACGGCTTCCAGGATGCATTCCCGCTGGACGTATGGGTGCTCAGGGCCCTGAGGCAGCTTTACTTCCCCGGCCGGCGGATTAAGCTGGCGCGGCTGCGACGCTTTGCCGCAACCCATTTCGGCCCTTATGCCGGCTATGCGCAGCAATATCTCTTTCACTACATAAGAAATGTTAAAGATGAAGGCGGCGCTTGAAGTGACGTTCGCGCCCGCGGAATTCGAGGCCCTCAAGGGCCGCGACTTGAGCCGGACGACCTGTGTGGTCTTCGACGTGTTGCGGGCCACCAGCACCATGGCGCTGGCGCTGAGCAACGGCGCAGAGGCCATCATCCCGGTGGCGGGCATCGCCGAGGCCCTGCGCCTGCGCGAAGAGCAGCCGGCAATGCTGCTCGCCGGCGAACGGGACGGGGTGCGCATCCCGGCCAGCCTGGCCGGGGGCGTTGACTTTGATTTGGGCAACTCCCCGCGTGAATTCACCCGGGACAAGGTGCAGGGAAAAACCATTGTCATGACCACCACCAACGGCACGCGGGCGTTGCGAGCCTGCGCGGGGGCCAGGCGAGTCCTGATATGCAGCTTCCTGAATCTGCGCGCCACCGGGCAGTTTCTGGCCAAGGAAGGCCCGTCCCCGCTGTTGCTGGTGTGCGGCGGGACTGTGGATAAGGCGGCTTATGAAGATGTCCTGGGCGCCGGGGCCTTGAGCGATCTGCTCTGGCCTCAATCGAGTGGCGCCGGGGTTGCGGATTCGGCCCTGATGGCGCGCCGGTTGTTCGCCGCCGAAGCCGCGGACCTCGCCGCCGCCTTCGGCCGGTCGCGCAACGGCCGGCGGTTGCTCGGGCTCGAGGAACTACGGGAGGATGTCGCCTTCTGCGCCCAGCGTGACCGGGTCAACCTGGCTGCCGGGATGGACCGGGAGGGGAGGGTTAGGGTGCTAATTTAGGTTTTTCGGAGGCCCGGATTCGTTCTCTGGCCCAGCGGCGCGCCTGGGCGGGGGTCTTGAGGTCATCCTGCAACTGTTTTTCCCGGATTTCGGCCAGGAGCGCGCCCATGGGTGGACCGGGTTTCATGCCCAGGGCGATCAAGTCGCCGCCCTTCAGGAGGGGAGGTCGAATGTGCGGCTGCCGCTCCAGGGCCTTGGCCTGAGCGACCAGGAAGTCATGGACCTCCAATCGGCCATGGGACCCGAGGCAGTCCAGGCGATGTAACTCCAACTCCAGGGCAAAGCCCGGACGGAGCAGGAGGCGGCGCAGGGTGGACTTGCGCATTTGCGGGGCGTCCTTGAACTGCATGTGGCAACGCACCGCTCTGAGGATCTCCTCGATTTGTCTGCGGGGAAAGCGGAGCCGCTCCAGGATTCGGGCGGCCATGTCGGCGCCGATGCGTTCGTGGCCGTAAAAATGGAGGGTGCCTGTCTCCGGGTCTCGAGAGGCCGTGAGGGGCTTGGCGACGTCGTGAAGCAAAACCGTCCAGGGCAAGGAGGGCGCCGCCTCGGGGGGCATCTGGGCCAGCATCAAACGCAGGTGTTCGAAGACAGTGCCTTCCGGGTGAAAGTCGGCAGATTGCTCGCAGGAGACGGTGGCGGCGATTTCAGGCAGCACTTGATCGAGCAGGCCGCTTTGACGCAGCAACTCGAGGCCGCGCCCGGCGTGCGGAGGGCGAAACAGCTTCACCAACTCCTCCCGGATGCGCTCGGGGCTGATGTCCTGGATGGCAGGGGCGGCGGCTTGGATCGCCGCAAGCGTGAGCGGCTCGACCTGGAAATCCAGTTGGGCGGCAAAGCGCACCGCGCGGAGCAGCCGCAAATGGTCTTCGGCAAACCGCTCCGCGGGCGGCCCGATGGTGCGGATGATTCGGGCGCGCAGATCGGCCTGGCCGCCCACCCAATCGTGCAGGGCCTCCCGAACCGGATCGTAGAACAGGCCGTTGATGGTGAAATCGCGCCGGCAGGCATCGGCCCGGGCATCCCCGAAACTGACCTGCTCCGGATGCCGGCCATCCCGGTAATCGGCCTCGGCGCGAAAGGTGGCGACTTGGAACTGATGGCCGCCTTGGACCACCACGACCACGCCGAACTTCCGGCCCACCGGGATGACATGGGCAAAGAGCTTCTCGACTTGCTTTGGCAGCGCGGAAGTGACGATGTCGTAATCAGAGGGCTGGCGGCCGAGCAGGAAATCCCGCGCGCAACCGCCTACCCAGAAGGCCTGAAAACCGGCCTGGTGCAAAGCGCGGACGATCCCCGTGGCTGTGCGCCGCAACAACTGGTTCCTGGAGAGGTCTCCACTCAAGCGTCTCCCCAAATCTTCTTGACCACCGCCACTCCGCTCCTGACCTCCTCGGGGCTCAGGGATGGGCCCAGCTCGAACACCCTGATGTGCTCAGGTTTCACAAACGGTTTGAGCGCGGCGAAGTCGACGGTGCCGGTGCCGGGGCTCTGGTGGTCGCGTCCGGGGAACCCGACATCGTGGATGTGAAAGCCGACCAGGCGCTGGCTGAGCGACTCGAGGTGCATGGGATGGTGAATGAAACCGAGGTGATGCTTGATTTGGGCATGGCCGGTGTCATGCCAGTAACCGAGGCAGGGACTGGACAGGTCGCGGAACAGGAATTGGAAATCGGCCTCCAGCGGCAACTCCTCGAGCGCCTGGCGATTTTCGGCCCCGAGCTTGATGCCGCGCGACTCGGCTTCCGGCAGGAGCTTGCGCAGCACCTCTTTGGTCCGCTCGAAGAAGGGCTCTTTGCGGGCCTCGAGTTTTTCGGCCACATCGGCGCAAAGTTTGGCGTATTTTGGGGTGTCCCTTCCGCCGCGCTCGAGCATGCCCAGGAGCTTTTCGGTGTAGTCCTTCATCTCGATGCTGCCCAGGTGCAGGACCACCGCCGGGGCTTTGACCCGCTGGGCGAAGTCGAGGGTCTTGAGCGTATAGCGCAAGGCCATCTCCCGTTCGCGGGGATGTTCGGCGGAGAACTGGTAAATATTGGGCGCGGCATGGACAACTCCCATGGGCAGGGGGCAGAAGTTATGCAGGCTGGAAATCTTGATCTCCCCCGCCTCGACGGCCTCCATGATGCCCGGCAGCAGGCTGATGCGAGTGCCGTGGCTCAACTCGGCGTATGCAAAACCCAGCTCGCGGATTTCCCGCAACATGGCGCGGCCATCCGTGTGCCGGTGGGAATTCCAACAGGTGGAAAGCGAATACATAACAGCCAGAAAAGAGTATTTTTCCTTGGGCCGTTGTCAACCGGTAAAGCGCAAGAAGTCGAGGAACCGGGGGAGATCTGTTTTTGGGAACTGGTCTTGTTGGGCAGCCAGTTTCCCCTCACCCCGGCCCTCTCCCCATCCGATGGGGAGAGGGGGAGGAAAGGGACGGCTCTTGAAAACCCCCCGCGCAAGGATTCGCCGACAGGCGGACGGCGATTCTCCCTCGCCCCGTCGGACGGGGAGAGGGCCGGGGTGAGGGGAAAACGGGACGCTCGACCTACAGCAGGTGCTCAAAAACAGATCTGGCCACAGAGCAACTCCTTGGTCCGAAATTGACGGCGCCTGGGCGGCAAGGTTACATTCCCACATGGTCAATTTGACTGAAGCCCAGGCGCCGGGAGTGGATCGCTTCCCGGTGCGCCGACCCGTGCCCCGCGAACAACTCGACGCCCTGTCGCGCGAGATTCTCGTTCTAAAGAAGCAACTCAACGCCGTCATCCTGGCCCATAACTACCAGGTGCCGGAAATCCAGGACGTGGCCGATTTTGTCGGGGATTCCCTCGGGCTCTCGCGGCAGGCCGCCCGAACCGATGCGGATGTCATCGTCTTCAGCGGCGTGCATTTCATGGCAGAAACGGCGAAGATCTTGAATCCGAACCGGATTGTCGTGCTGCCGGACAAGGACGCCGGCTGTTCGCTGGAAGAGAGTTGCCCGGCGGACAAACTGGCGGAGTTTCAGCAGGCCCATCCCGGTTTCTATACCATTACCTACATCAATTGCAGCGCCGAGGTCAAAGCCTTGAGCGATGTGATCTGCACCAGCGGCAACGCCGTCAAGATCGTCGAGGCCGCGCCCAAGGACCGGGATTTGCTCTTTGTGCCCGATGAGAACCTCGGCGCCTGGGTGATGGAGCAGACCGGCCGGCCGATGACGCTGTGGCAGGGCAACTGCTACGCCCATGTCGAATTCCGCCAGGAGGGTCTCCGGCGCCTCCGCCGGTCGTTTCCAGACGCCAAAGTGGTCGCGCATCCGGAGTGCCTGCGCGAAGTGCGCAACCTCGCCGATGAGGTCTGCTCGACCGAGAGAATGATCCTCTATTGCAAGGAAAGCCCGGCCCGGCAGTTCATCGTCGTGACCGAGTCGGGCATCCTCCACCGGATGAAAAAAGAGTGCCCGGGCAAGGAGTTCATCTGCGCCCCGGTCTTTGACGCCCTGCGCGCCCCGGCCGACGCCTGCCGTTGCAGCGAATGCAAGTTCATGAAACTCAACACCCTCGAGAAACTCCGGGATTGCATGAAACATCTGGCCCCCCGCATCGAGTTGAGCCAGGACATCATCCGCCGCGCCCGCCTGCCCATCGAGCGCATGCTCGAGATTTCCGCCGCGAAGGGTTGAGCCAAATCTGTATCTTACCGCGTATGACAACTACTGTGCGCGCAGAGCATTTGGAGCACTTGCCCGCCAAGGTCGACATCCCAGCGGTTCGGAGGGAGAATGCGGTTATGCAAGTGGCGCTGACACGAGACCGCGAGAACTTCATCGCCCACAAGGTCCGGACCGGCGGTTACGCCAACGCCAGTGAGGTAGTGCGCGAAGCCTTGCGTCGTTTTCGGGCGAAGGACGATCCGGCCGAAGTCGATTCAGAGGAGTTGGCTGAAATGCTCCTGCCTGCTGTGCGTGGCAGGCATCGGCCGCTGACCGCGGAGCACTTCAACCGGCTGCGCCTCCGTGCTCGACACAAACCGGCTCGCGCATGAGTCTGGTCCTGCCTCGCCGTCTCCTCGAATCGCCCTCCGAACCGGAGGATTGACCCCAGGGGCTACGGCAACGGTTCTCTCAGCCGGTTCACGGCCTGCAACAACTCGATCTGGCGGGACACCCGAAGTGGAGCAGGCGCTCAAAAGCGGAGCTGCGCACCCGATTACAAACAGGGCCGCATTTTTTTGTTGCATTGCGATTGCATTATGATATCATCGAGATAGCAATTGAAAATGCAGACTCTAAACGCAAATACCAATATGAACTCTGAAAACAGCACTGTGACCCGGGAAATGAACCGGGAGAGAATCGTCAAAGTCTTCAACGGCTGGGTGATGCTGCCGATTGTCGTGGTCCTCTTATTGGGGGCGATCGCGCTCTTCATCTACTCGATCGCCGCCGGGGTCCATCATAATGGCGATCCGATCTGGAGTCTTCTCGTGACAGCGATTCTGGTGGAGATCGCAGCGATCGTGATGTGTGTGGGCTTTTTCGCGTTGCAGCCGAACGAGGCGAGGGTGCTTATCCTGTTTGGCGCGTACAAAGGCACCGTGCGGGACCCCGGTTTTCATTGGGGGAATCCCTTTTATTCGAACGGCCCATGCCAGGCTGGGAACACAGGGCAGAGCACGGGCGCCGACGGGAGTGCGGCAGGGGGCAAGCTGGGCCGCGCCGTCCGGGGATTCAAGAAGCTGTCGCGCCTCAAGTTTTCGCTGAGGGCGCGCAATTTCAATAGCGAGATGCTCAAGGTCAATGACAAACGGGGCAATCCGATCGAGATTGCGGCGGTGGTGGTCTGGCGCGTGCAGGACACGGCGCAGGCGGCCTTTGACGTGGACGATTATGAGAACTACGTGCGGGTGCAGAGCGAATCGGCTATCCGGCACGTGGCCAGCGCCTACGCCTACGACTACGGCGAAGAGCACGAGGTCACTCTGCGGAGCGGGATGGAGGAAGTTTCCCAGGCGCTGAAGCAGGAATTGCAGGCGCGCCTGAGCAAGGCCGGCGTGCTGGTGGAAGAGGCCAGGTTGACCCACCTGGCCTACGCGCCGGAGATTGCCCAGGCGATGCTGCGCCGGCAGCAGGCCGAGGCGGTGATCGCGGCGCGGCAGAAGATCGTCCATGGGGCCGTAAGCATGGTCGAGATGGCCTTGAGAGAACTGGCCGAGAAACAGGTGGTGCAACTGGATGACGACCGCCGGGCAGCCATGGTGAGCAATCTGATGGTGGTGCTGTGCGGCGAGGCCGAGGTGCATCCGGTGGTCAACACAGGAACGCTCTACACTTGAGCCGGGCATGGCCTCACGCAAACCGTTTCTTTTGCGCATCGACCCCGAACTCTGGGCGGACCTCGGGGCCTGGGCCAAGGATGAACTGCGCAGTGTCAATGGACAGATCGAGTACCTCCTTAAGCAGGCGGTGCAGAAGCGCAAGGGCCTGCGCCGCCAGACGAACCCCCAGGCCGAACGCCCAGGCTCGACCGCCGATTGAAGAAAAAAACCATGAAAAGATCAGTCATAATATTGGTAATGCTGCTCGCAACCGCGGTGGTGAGCGCGCCCTGGGCCGCACATTCGGAACCCGGCGGCGTTGCCGCGTCCGCCAGGGACTTTGTCGGTCTGCTGGCCAAGGCAGACTTCGCCGGCGCCGTGGCGCGCTTCGACGCGACCATGAAGCAGGCGTTGCCTGAAGCCAGGCTGCGCGAAGTCTGGGTGGGGGTGCAGGCCCAAGCCGGCCCCTTCAAGAAGCAGCTCAATACCCGGGCCGAAAAGGTGGCGGGCTATGACGTGGTGCTGGTGACCTGCCAATTCGCGCAAGCCAGCCTGGACACGAAAGTCGTATTCAACGCCGACCGGCAGGTCGCCGGGCTGTTCTTTGTCCCAACGCGCTCGGCCACGATTCCGCCTCCGCCTTACGCCAGGAGCGATGCTTTCCGCGAGCAGGAGTTTACAGTTGGCAAGGGCCAATGGGTCTTGCCGGGCACGCTGGCTGTGCCCGCCAGCGCCGAGCCCTGGCCCGCCGTGGTCCTGGTCCACGGCTCGGGCCCCCAGGACCGCGACGAGACGGTGGGGGCCAACAAACCGTTCCGGGATCTGGCCTGGGGGCTGGCCGCCAGGGGCATTGCCGTCCTCCGCTACGAGAAACGCACCAAACAGTACGGCGCGAAGCTGGCGGCTGCCGTCCAGGAGATTACCCTCAAAGAAGAGACTATCGATGACGCGCTGGATGCGGCAGCGCAGTTGCGGGCCACCCAGGGAATCGATCCCCAGCGCGTGTTCGTCCTGGGCCACAGCCTCGGCGGGATGGCCATCCCCAGAATTAGCAAGGCGGACCCGAAGATTGCGGGGTTGATCGTCCTGGCGGGCTCAACCCGGCCGCTCGAGGACATCGTCGTGGACCAACTGGATTATCTGGCCTCGCTGGACACGTCCAAGACCGCCGAGGGCATGCCCAAGCTGGCGCAAATCCGGGCCGACGTGGCGAAAATCAAAAAACTCACCGCCGCCGATGTCTCCTCCACCAACCTGCTGGTCGGCGGCCCGGTTCGGTATTGGCTGGACTTGCGGGACTACGATGCCGCGGCGATGGCCAAAACGCTCAAGCAACCCCTGCTCATCCTCCAGGGCCAGCGTGATTACCAAGTCACCCAGGCCGATTTCGACGGTTGGAAAAAGGCCCTGGGCGCTTCTCCCAACGCGACCTTCAAGCTCTATCCAAAGCTCAACCACCTGTTCATGACCGGCGAAGGCAAAAGCACCCCCTCCGAATACGAACAAAGCGGCAATGTCGCCGAGACGGTAGTTGCGGACATTGCGGCCTGGATTCAGGCCAGATAAGCGCCCGTGGCGTCGGAGCGTGGAGCGTCGGAGCGTTTGCTAGCCGGATATTTCACGCGCTCAGGCGGCTTGCCCGCGCGCCGGCTCAGGAAAGCTCCGTTGTGAGCGCCATGTTTATGGTCAAAGCGTCCGGAGGAACTCAAGCTCCGTCAGGAGCGGCATGTTACGCCGAAACAGCAACGCCCAGGCACATGCCGCTCCTGACGGAGCGTGAGCCGTAGAGTGCTAGAACCAAGTCAGTTAAACGGTGCAGTTGATGGAAACAACAACTAAATCCTGCCGGGGCGGGTCCGCGCCCGTCTCGAAAACGTGGTCAAAACCCTCAGTCTTCGACCGAGGGGAACGAAGCCAGTGCCGCACAGCAATCGGCGGTAGTGAAGAGGCCGGGCCACGTCATTCCGAGGGGTTGCGCATAGGCTTGGCCGTCGGGCGAGCATCCGCTCCGTTTGCGAAGCCTGAGCCGTTGGCCCCACAATGGCTCCCGTGTCGGTGCGTGCGGTTATCCGGGGCGGCTAACCGGGTCATAGGCGTGGTCACTCGGAAACAATGGTCCTGGCACTTCACCGGCGAAGTCCCACCGCGTCCTGGTTCTCCCAACCAGGCAACGGCCGGCTATAAGGTTCGTCCGAAAAGCCGACCCTATGCGCGGGTGCAGCAAAGACGGTCTCCGTCGCTGCTGCTTTGGGGATGTCAGCAGAGCCAAAGTAGGCTGGCCGATTGGCCAGCCAAAAGGCAAAACCTCAGTCCGCATCCCGAAGGGCTTCGGGTCATGGGGCAAGTTAGTCCGCCGATTCCAGCCACCTTTAGGCTTGCTGTGGCCTCTTGCGCAGCAACTCGGCGCTCGCTAAGGAACAGCCTCCAACTACCCGACGCCACGGCGGGATGCAGTTCGTCAGTGTGGGAGACAACAGCATGGTGACAACACCAACAGACACAATGCGCCCGGCGCGCAAGCGCAAGGCCCATTCGCTAACTGGCAGGATCACCCTGCCCCTGGTCCAGGCCGCCTTCAAAGCGGTCAGGGCCAACCGGGGCAAGGCAGGCGTGGACAAGGTCAGCATCGAAATGTTCGAGGCCAACCTCGCCCAGAACCTCCAGGCGCTCATGCGGCAACTCAAGGACGGCTCTTTCGAGCCCTGCCCGCTGCGCCGCGCTTTCATCCCCAAAAATGAAACGGAGTTCCGCCCGCTCGGTATTCCCGCGGTCCGCGATCGCGTCGCCCAGGAAGTGGCTCGCCGCCTCCTGGAACCGATCTTTGAACCGCTGTTTCACGAGGCGTCCTACGGCTTTCGCCCAGGGCGCAACTGTCACGACGCCCTGGCAGCAGTGCTCGCGCTCCATGACCAAGGCCACGAGTTTGTGCTCGATGCCGACATCAAGGGGTTTTTCGATAATCTGCCGTTCAGGGTCATCATGCAGGCTGTGGCCGCAGAAGTGGCTGACGGCAACATCCTGCGCCTGGTCCAGAAGTTTCTTCGCTCCGGGGTCATC
>Ga0187877_1001748_pt1 | contig 21312 bp, 20 predicted proteins | sample June2016WEW_17_1_3_FD_132430 | JGI IMG/M metagenome (GOLD analysis project Ga0187877, IMG submission 132430) | Peatland microbial communities from SPRUCE experiment site at the Marcell Experimental Forest, Minnesota, USA - June2016WEW_17_100 | ecosystem: Environmental > Terrestrial > Soil >... | reverse complement strand
GGCCCTTTACGCTTTTGTGATCATGTTCATCGAGCCGAATCTGTTCAACTGGCTCGAATCGGCCAAACTGATCATCATCACCTTTGTGGGCGGCATTGGCAGCATCACCGGCGCGATCGTCACCTCCGTCGTCTATTACTCTTTCGGCGAGTTCTTCCGGTTCGTAGACGTCTGGAGAGACGTGCTGCTGGCCATCGGGGTTCTCCTGGTGACCATCTTCCGGCCGCAAGGAATCTTCGGGAACTGGGAACTGACCCCTGGCAAGCTCCGATTTTGGAGGAGGAAGGCGGTCTGACCGTGGAGGTCCTGAAAGTTACCGATCTTTCGAAGAACTTCGGCGGGGTGGCGGCCGTGGAGGGCTTCTCCATGATCCAGCGGGAGAACGAGATCACGGGGATCATAGGCCCCAACGGCGCCGGGAAGACGACGGTCTTCAACCTCATCACCGGCGTCTACCCGGTCGATACGGGCCGGATCTGGCTCTACGGCACGGAGACCACCCGGACGCCGGCCCACGCGATTACGGCTCTGGGGATCACCCGGACCTTCCAGAACATCCGGCTCTTCCGCAACCTCAACGTCCTCGACAACCTCAAGGTGGCTTTCGGGGTGAAGACCCATTACACCTTCTGGGAGGAGATGGCCCGGCTCTCCCGGGTCCGCCGGGAAGAGAAAGAGGTCGTGAACCTGGCCCGAAGCTATCTCGCTTACTTCGGGATGGAGAAGTACGCCGATTATTTTCCCTACAACCTCCCCTACGGCCTCCAGAGAAGGCTTGAGCTGGCCCGGGCCCTGATGGCCACGCCGAAGCTGCTTCTCCTCGATGAACCGGGAGCCGGGCTCAACCCCAGGGAGATCCGGGAACTGATGGGCACCCTTCTTAAGATTAAGGAGGAGAAGCTGCTGTCGATGATCGTGGTCGAGCACCACATGGAGCTGGTGATGAACATCTGTACCACTCTCCATGTCCTCGACTTTGGGAAGAAGATCGCCGAGGGCCGGCCCGAGGAGATCAAGAAGAACGAACAGGTTCTGCAGGCCTACCTTGGCGACGAGGTATAAACAAATAAGTGCTAAAGTGAAAAATGATTGAAGTTAAAGAGATCACCGTGCGATATGGCGGGATTACCGCCTTGGACCGGGTCTCCCTGGCCATCCCCGACGGCAAGATGATCAGCATCGTGGGGGCCAACGGGGCCGGCAAGTCGACGACCATCAACGCCATCAGCGGGATGGTCCCCCTGGCAGGAGGAGAGATCTTCTTTGAAGGTCAGAGCCTCGCCACCCAGCCCCACGTGATCGCCCGCCGGGGTGTCGTCCAGGTACCCGAGGGTCGAAAGATCTTTTCCTCCATCACCGTGAAGGAAAACCTTCTCCTCGGGGCCTACACGATTCGCGACCGGAAACGGGTCGAGGAGAACTTGAAGAAGGTCTACCGGACCTTTCCCATCCTCGAAGAGCGGCACGGCCAGCCGGGGGGGACTCTTTCCGGAGGGGAGCAGCAGATGCTGGCCATCGCGAGGGGACTCATGTCCGAGCCCCGGATCCTTCTCCTCGACGAACCCTCACTGGGACTTGCCCCGCTCATGGTCCTGGGAATTTTTAAGATGATCCAGGCCTTAAACCGCGACGGGCTCACGATTTTTCTGGTGGAGCAAAACGCCCAGAAGGCGCTGACCATCGCTGATTACGCTTACGTCCTTGAGACCGGCCGAATGGTCGCCGAAGGGGAGGGGAAGAGGATCGCCGAAGATCCAGTGGTCAAGAAAGCATACCTTGGCATTGAAGAGTAGCCGGGAGTGAGGAGCGCCCTCGTTTCTCTCTTCCGCGCCTCCATTGAGGAAAGTAGGGGCGCACGGCGTGCGCCCAGCGTTCCCCGTAGGATGTCCTGATCGGAAATGGGTAGTCGTAAGGCCTAAGTCGAAATAAGAGAATAGTGGAGTCCTACTTGTATGTCGCGACGGGGGAGCCCGGCTCCATAAACTAATGAAGGGGCCTCGATTTTGGGAGGCCCATTCCAGACAGTCTTGGAGAACACTTTATGCTAACTACTTCTGACATCGAACGAATCGACCGGGCGGCCAAAGCGCTGCTGGAGGACCCGGGAGTCCGGGTCGAAGACGATGAGATCGTGGCCAAACTTCTGGCCTGCGGCGCCAAGCCAGGCACGGGGGCGCAGGTCGTCCGCTTCCCCGGTGCCATGGTGAAGGAATACCTCTCGATGGCTCCTGAGCGGTTCTCCCTCGGAGACCGGAAAGACGGCAGAAGGGAGGTCTCCCCCGACGGGGAGGCGACCTTTTGGACCGCGGCGGCCCTCTTTTATCTCGACCGCAAAGGGTTCCGTCCCATCGAACGGAGGGACCTGGCCGACTTCGCGTGGGTAATCGAAAACCTCGCGGAGGTGGACGGCATCGTGGGCACAGCGACTGAGGACACCCCACCACCCCATCGCGATTTCGTGGGCTTCCGGATCATGGCGGAGAATACTCGCAAACATCTCCGCCCCCTTTCTTTTACGCCTCGGGGGGGCGAGGCCATGATCGAGATGGCCCGGGTTCTCTCGGGGGGGAAACCGCTTCGGGAAAACCCGCTTTTCAGCGTCGGTTTCACCGCCCACGGCCCGTTGAGATGGACGAACCTCGCCCTGGGGGTCTTCAAGGCAACCGCGGGCCACGGGATTCCCTGCACGGTCAACGGCGAGCCCATGGCCGGCGCCACGAGCCCGGTGACGCTGGCCGGGACCGCGGTCGTGGGCACGGCGGAAATCCTGAGCGGCATCGTCATCAACCAGGTGCTGGAACCGGGGAGGCCGTGCTTTTTCAACCTGGGCTTCGCCCACGTGATGGACATGCGTTTCGGTTTTGCCGTCACCGGGGCACCCGAAAACTGCCTCTTCGCCGTGACGGGGGCGGAACTCGCCCGGTTCTACCGAATTCCCTCCGCCTCGTGGATCTGCTCTGATTCCCTGGGGTACGACGCGCAGAACGCCATGGAAAAGACGCTCGCCGCGTTGACCCATGCCCAGGCCCGGGTGAGCGCCGTGTGGGGCGTCGGCTCCTTCGAGTCGGAGAAGACGATCTCGCCGGTCCAGGCGGTCATCGACGACGAGATCGTGCGGATGGTGAGGAAGTACCTGGCGGGGATCCTGGTGAATGACGAGACGATCGCCTTGGACGAGATCCGCCGGGTGGGGATCACGGGTGAGTTCATGAGCTCTCTCCACACCTATCAATACTTCCGGGGAACCATCTTCGAGCCCCGGCTGAGCATACGTCTCCCCCGCTCCCGTGCGAGCGAGCGGGACAACCTGATCGCCCGCGCCGAAGACCGTGTGGAAACCATCCTGACTACGCCCAGACCTCCTACCCTGGACGAGGAAATGCGGAAGGAGCTCCTAAAAATCGAGGACCGGTATTCCCGGAGCTGAGCCTTTCTCCCTGCTTCCTTAATTTCTCGTAAGTTGTCTGTACTTGATCCGGTGGGGTTGGTCGGCAGCAGCGCCGAGCCTTCTTTTTCGGTCGGCTTCATAATCAGAATAATTTCCCACAAACCAGACGACCTTACTATCCCCTTCAAAGGCCAGTATATGAGTGGCGATCCGGTCGAGAAACCATCGGTCGTGGCTGATCACCACAGCGCACCCGGCGAAGTTTTCCAGAGCCTCCTCCAGCGCCCGCAGGGTGTTTACATCCAGGTCATTGGTCGGCTCATCCAGAAGAAGTACATTGGCTTCTTCCTTGAGCATCTTGGCCAGATGGACCCGGTTCCGCTCGCCGCCGGAGAGTAAGCCCACCTTCTTTTGCTGATCCGCGCCCGTAAAATTGAAACGAGCCACATAAGCGCGGGAGTTGACCTGGCGAGTTCCGAGCTGGATTGTATCCTGGCCGTCCGAGATTTCTTCCCAGATCGTTTTTTGGGGGTCCAGTCGATCCCGGCTCTGGTCCACGTAGGCGAGCTTTACGGTTTCTCCGATCCGGATGGTTCCTCCATCCGGTTTTTCCTGGTCTGTGATCAGACGAAACAGGGTCGTTTTGCCAGCCCCGTTGGGGCCGATCACTCCGACGATTCCCCCGGGGGGAAGAGAGAAGTTCATCCCTTCAAACAGAAGGCGATCGCTGTACCCCTTGCTAATCTCCCGGGCTTCAATGACCAGATTCCCCAGCCGCGGGCCCGGGGGGATATAAATCTCCAATTCCTCCTGACGTTTTTCGGCTTCCTGACCCAGCAAGGCTTCGTAGGCGTTGAGGCGGGCTTTCCCCTTGGCCTGCCTAGCCTTGGGAGCCATTCGGATCCACTCCAGTTCGCGTTGCAGAGTCTTCTGCCGGGCGGTCTCGGACTTTTCCTCTTGCTGGAGACGGAGGCGCTTCTGCTCCAGCCAGGAAGAGTAATTTCCCTTCCAGGGGATTCCCCGGCCCCGGTCTAATTCCAGGATCCATCCGGCTACGTTATCGAGAAAGTAGCGGTCATGGGTCACGGCAATGACCGTTCCCGCATACTGCTTCAAATGCTGCTCCAGCCAGGCCACGGACTCGGCGTCGAGGTGGTTGGTCGGTTCGTCAAGAAGAAGGATATCCGGTTTTTGGAGAAGGAGACGGCAGAGAGCCACCCGGCGGCGCTCTCCCCCGGAAAGAACCCTCACCAAAGTGTCGCCGGGCGGGCAGCGGAGCGCATCCATGGCCATCTCCAGCCGGCTATCCAGGTCCCAGGCGCCCAAGGCCTCCAGTTTTTCCTGAACCTTCCCCTGCCGTTCGAGGAGCGAGTTCATCTCGTCGTCCGACATGGGCTCAGAAAATTTTTCGTTGATCCGCTCATATTCTTTAAGAAGGTTGACGGTCTCCTGGACCCCTTCCTCTACGATTTCTCTCACCGTCTTCGAGTCATCCAGCGCGGGCTCCTGTTCGAGAAGGCCCACCGTATAACCCGGGGAGGGGATGATCTGGCCGACGAATTCCTTATCTACCCCGGCCATGATGTGCAAGAGGGAGCTCTTGCCGGAGCCGTTTAATCCGATGACCCCGATTTTGGCGCCGTAAAAATAAGAGAGAGAAATTTCCTGCAAGACCGGCTTCTTGTCGTAATATTTTCCGACTCCGATCATGGAGTATATGACTTTGTCCGGCTTTTGGCTCATCCTGGATTTAATCCTCCCATGTGAATCCCGACTTGGTTTTAGCGAATTTCCTGGAGCAAATCTTTTAAAGTCCAACCGATGGTTGTATCCCAGATTTTGACCTTCACCCATTTTCCTGACTCGCCGATCTTTTCTACCTTCCTTCCCTTTTTCAGGGTCACGATAATCTTCGATTGGCTTGAGGGTTTTTCCCGCAGAGGGGCATTTTTCTTGGTTATTAAAAAAATCGGCTCATAACCGAGAACTCTGGCTTTCGGTTCGACTTTGGGAATGATCGGCGCACCCTCCTCGGCCGAGACCGGAGAGATCAACTGGGCTTCTTTAGGAGGAGTCGAAGAGAATGGGGGAATTTCTTTTGATTTGGGAGCTGCAGGCTCTGCGGGAGCCTGAGATACGGAAACAGAGGGGGCGGGAGGCGGTTCCTTGGGTTTGAGCGTCTCCGGTGAAACCTGAGCGATAGGTGGAGGACTCATTGGGGCCTGCCGGGCCGAGGTCATGGGCGGCGTCTCTTCGTTTCCGGGAGAAGTTGGCCAGGAAGCCCCTTGGGGAAGAAGGAAGGATTCGATGGTCTGGTATAGCTCTTTTTCTAAAGCAACCACCTCATCCGGGAAAATGCTGTTGGCATTGATATAGGACAGGCCACTCCTGTCTTTGATCTCATAAAGGCAGCGAAGATTCAGGATGGTTTTTTTCTCCCCTTCTTTGAAGAAGAATAAACTGTACTTATACCGAAAGGAGGCAGGCCTCCCCATAGTATCCGTGCCTGAACCGGCTTGATAATCCGTCCGGATGATACCCTTTTCTTTGTCCTGGAGGATGACGGGCAGGCCTTTTTCTTTTAATCCCCGGAGAGTGCTCTCCCAGGCGGAAGGAAAATCTAGATCAAAAACTCTCTTGGGGATAAAAGCGGAATCGATGGAGACCGGGGTTGTTTTCACGGAAGGGCCTGTACAACCGCCCTGAAGGAAAAGAAGAAGGAGGAGGGTCACAAAAAGGGCCTTGATCACCATGGTCTTAGGCGTTCCTGTTCTTCGGGGCAGAGATTCGAAAACCCGTATAGAAAGGAGGCGCGGGGATAAAAGGATGAGGAAATAAATCTCCATGAGAAAAGGTTTTGGCCCTACTGGATCTCCTGCAAGAGGTTATCCATGGCTGCTACCGGGTCGGGGGCCAATCTCACCGGCCGTCCCACAACGATATAACTGGCGCCGGCAGTAATGGCCTCTCTGGCCGTCATCACCCTTTTCTGGTCATCTTTGCCCGCCTGCTCAAAAGCAGGACGGATGCCGGGAGTGACGATAACAAATCTCTCCCCGCAGCGCTTACGGATAGAAACGATCTCCCGGGGAGAAGCCACCACTCCGTCGATCCCCGCCCTTTGAGCCAGCTCGGCCAGGCTCATGACTCTTTCCTCTACCGGGCCAAGCAGGCCCACTTCTCTTAGGTTTCCTTCATCCAAACTGGTCAGGACCGTGACTGCCAGGATGACCGGAGCCGGCCGACTTAATTTTTCTGCCGTCTTCCGGCAACGATCCACCGTTTCCCGCATCATCTCCATTCCACCCGTGGCATGGAGATTAAACATGTCTACGCCCAGCTTGACCGCTTCTTCTGCTGCCCGGGAAACGGTATTGGGAATATCGTGGAACTTCAAGTCCAAAAATACCCGGCCCCCCTCGTCCTGTACGGCTTTTACCGCCTCATTCCCATAAGCCGTATATAGCTCCAACCCCACTTTGAAGAGGCCCACCCGGCCTTTCAGCAAAGTGACGAACCTTCGGGCGTCTTCCAGAGTAGGGACGTCGAGGGCGAAGATTATTTTTTGGGCCGGGGCCGATGGGGGATTCAGGATTTCTTCTCCGTCCGTTCTTTTTCTTTGAGTTCCTTCGGGACCTTTCCTTGAAGGGGACGCCCCTCCTCTAAGGGGCTGGCCGGGGTCACTTTGCCGGCGGCAATTTCCCGCAAGGCCAAAACAATTTCTTTATTGTCGGCCTGCACCCGGGGTTTGGATCCCTTGTAAAGCTGCTTGGTTCGTGCTGAAGCCAAAAGCACCAGTCCAAAACGGTTGGATACCTGCTTTAAACAATCTTCTACTGAGATTCGTGCCATTTTTTTCCTCCCCGTGCGGCCTAGCCGCAATCATAATCTACTCTTAATCAAAGCTAAAAGTCATTGTGAGCCCGATGGGCAATACACCCTCACCCCCTCCCAATCCTCCCCCTTCAAGGGGAAGGGAGAGGGTCGGGCGTTTGCCTTAGTTTAGCAAATTTTTTACGAATTTGCTTTTCACTTTTCGAGCATCAATTGTTCCAGGACCTCAATCATCCTCTCCCGCCGGCAATGCTCGGCCAGGATGATGGCCTGAAGCTTTGCCTGAGCTTTTTTAAGTTCATCGTTGATGATCAGAAAATCATACCAGCGGGCTTCGACTATTTCGTCGCGGGCTTTTCTCAGGCGTTCCTCCAGGGCCTCTTTCCCCTCGGTTTTCCGCTTCATTAATCGCTGCCTCAACTCTGCGAGGGAAGGGGGGAGGATGAATATGAAGGTCCCCGGCAGGCCCTGCTGTCGCAACTGTCGGGCCCCCTGGCCATCGATGTCCAGGATCAAATCCTGACCCTGGGCCCGGGCCTTTTCTAGCATTCTTTTTAGAGTGCCGTACCGGTGGCCATAGATCTCGGCCCATTCCGCAAAATCACCCTGATCGATCATCTTTTGAAATTCTTCAGGGGAGATGAAGTAATAATCCCGACCGTTTTCATCTCCCGGTCGCTGCGGACGTGTAGTATGGGAGACGGAAAAGCGAAGGTTGGGATAAATCTTTAGCATGGCCCGGCAGAGGGAGGTCTTGCCGGTTCCCGATGCGCCGGAAACAATGAACAAAATCCCTTCCTTCTTCATTTGTTTTCCATAAAGATTTAGCCACAGAGGCCACAGAGAATAATTTAAAATAAAGGATCGAAAAATAAACACAATTTACAGAGAATTAGGATTTTTAATTATAGGAAATCTCTGTGTCCTCTGTGATCTCTGCGGCGAAAATTTATTCCACGTTCTGGACCTGTTCTCGCATCTTTTCCAGTTCACTCTTGATTCCTACCGAAATCTGAGCTACCCCGGCATCGTTCGCTTTGGAGCCGATGGTATTGGCCTCGCGGCCAATCTCCTGGAGGAGAAATTCCAGTTTTCGGCCGGCAGGCTCGGGTCGTTTCAGCATCTCCTGGAACTGATTTAGGTGGCTGCGGATACGAACTAACTCTTCGGTAATATCACTGCGCTCGGCCAAAAAAGCCACTTCCTGGGCCAGCCGGGCTTCGTCGACCCCGAGTCCTTCGCTCAACTCTTTTACCCGCTGGGCCAGCCGGTCGCGGCAGGCGTGCAACGCCAGAGGAGCTCTTTCCTCGATTTCCTGGAGCATCTTCCCAATAGCTTCGAGTCGTCCCAGGAAATCTTCACTCAATTTTAATCCTTCGTCTCGCCGCATGGCCTCCAGGGAACTCAGCGCTCCCTCCAGGGCTACCTGCAAAATCCCCCACTCCTTGTCCAAATCAGTCTCTACTTCTTTGTGGGTGAAAATATCCCGGAAGGTAGCCAGCGTTTCCAGTCGGACCTCGCCGGGTATCCCCAGGGCCTCCTGTAAAGTTTTCAGGGCCAGGTGGTAGTCTTTAGCCATTTTGAGGTCCAGTTCGAGTTTCTGTTCCGCCAAAGAGGATTCGTCAACCTGGACAAAAACCTCGATCCGGCCCCGGGAGATCCGCTGCCGGATCAGGTTCCGCATTTGGGTCTCCAGGGGGCTTATCCTCCGGGGAAGGCGGAGCGAGATGTCACAGTAACGATGGTTGAAGGATTTGATCTCTACCTCTACCTTCTTCCCATCCCCTTGCCATTCCCCCCGGCCATAGCCGGTCATGCTATTAATCATAAGATCTCCCGAAGGGTTCTAGGATTCCAGAGGTCCGCCGGTTCTCGCGATGCCTGCCCATTTAAAGGGCGCACGCTGTGCGCCCCTACATCGAATCCTGGGACTCTCGTTTCATAAGCTGCCAAAGATAGCGTTTGCGCAAAAGGTCGATGATGCCGAGCAGAGGCTCAGAGGCATAATCCGGATACGTCCAGGGCAAGGGAGAGAAGGTCCCTTTTTGGAAAATCAGGGTCAAATCTCCGTAAATTCCCTCTCCGAGGTACATCCGGTGGGTGTAATCTTTCCCCGTGGCCAGAATGAATCTGGAGGCGGCCAGATAACCCGGGTCGATGTTTACCCTTCGTCCTCCCTGCTCATTCAAGGTTTGAACCTCCTGAGTGTTCGTCCAGAGCTTTGCAGATACCAGCTGGTCGGGCATGATCAAGCGCTCAAAACTTATCATCCGTCGCCATAAGCCTTTGCCCATCTCCGGGGCATAGTAATTGGTAAAATCGAAGGGCAAGGTCTCGCTCACAAAATCCAAAGGGCCATATCGCTCATCTGCCCTGCAAAGCACCGAAGAAAAATCCATCTCCTGGGAGCAGATGAAACTCATCACTAACTTCACTGCCTTGGGCAGACGAGGAAGGCTCACAATACCCCTCAGGATTTGGAAGCACTTCCTTGGCCCTTAGGGCGTATGCCGTTTCTCATCGCATCCTCCAGCTCGGAAGCTTTCAGGGTCGCGGTTCCCACCTCGCCCACCACGATTCCGGCCGCACAATTGGAGAGGACCGCTGCCTGTTTGGGATCCGCTCCCACGGCCAAGGCCAGGGTGAGCACCGAAATGACGGTATCCCCCGCCCCGGTCACGTCAAAAACTTCCTGGGCCATGGTGGGGATGTTGGTGATCTCTCCGCTATCCTGGAAAAGGGTCATTCCTTTTTCGCCCTGGGTAATCAAAATCGCATTGCATTGCAGCTGCTGGAGCAACTGACGGCCTACTTCCATCAGGTCTTCCTCACTCTGAATCCATCGGCCGGCTGCCTGGCCCGCCTCGTGGTGGTTGGGGGTGATGATGGTAACCTTCTGGAAAAGGGGAAAATTCTTCACTTTGGGGTCCACCGAGATGATTTTTCCCGCCCCCAGCGCGAGGGAACGTACTCGATCCACAAGTTCCTGGCAAACCACTCCTTTCCCATAATCGGAGATCAGCACCGCGTCCAACTCGTGGATCCGGTCTTCCAGAAGAGAGAGAATTTTTTTAAGGGCCTCCGGGCGAATGGGCCGAACAATTTCCCGGTCATAACGAACGACCTGCTGCTGCTGGGCGATGATCCGGGTCTTTACGGTTGTAATCCAATCCGGTTCGATCACGATCCCCTTGGTATCGATCCCCATCTTGTGCAGGTCCTGGACGATTTTACGGCCCATTTCATCATTCCCGACGACTCCTCCGATCAGAAGCTTTCCTCCAAGGGAGTGAATATTATTCACCACATTTCCCGCGCCCCCCAAGCGCAGGCTCTCGGAGGTAACACTGACCACGGGAACCGGCGCCTCCGGGGAGATCCGGGATACGCTCCCCCAGATGTACTCATCAACCATCAAATCCCCGATTACCATGATGCGGGCGCTTTTAAACCTGGGGATGAAGGAAATCATTTCCTGCGTATTCACTCGACCCGGTCCTCCCTTATTTATTTTTCTGTAAAGCCGAATCTGCTCGTTTCAAAACCTTTTCTTTTCCCAGCAGGACGAAAACCTTCTCCAGCTCCGGACCATGGGTTCTCCCGGTTAAGACCGCGCGGAGGGGCATAAAAAGGCCCCGTCCGGATGCTCCCGTCCGTTTGGCCAGGTTAGAGAGAATCCCTCTGTAATTCTCCAGGTTGATTTCCTCCACGGAGTGCAGTTCCTCCTTCAGCCCCTGGATCAGCTTTCGGGTTTCCTCTTGGCCCAGGAGGCGCTCGGCTTCGGGTTCCATGACCCAGCCCTCATCCAGTAAGAACTTTAATCGGTTTCCCAGCTGGGAAAGCGTGTCCACCTCGCCCCAGACGGCTTCCAGCGCCGCGGTCAACCAGGACGGGCTGATCCCCTCCAGGTTTATCCCGGATTTTTGCAGGAATGGCCTAGCCGTTTCCAGTGCCTTCTCTCCATGAATGCCCTTCAGGTGCGCCCGATTCACCCAATTCAACTTTTCCTGATCGAAGACGGCCGGGCTGCGGGAGAGTCGATTCATAGAAAAATTCTTAATCAGCTCCTCCATAGAAAATATTTCCTGTCCCTTCTCAGAGGACCAACCCAGTAAAGCCAGGTAATTGGCCAAAGCTTCGGGTAAGTATCCTTCTTCCCGGAAAAAAGATACCGCCGTTACCCCATGGCGTTTACTCAGGGGAGCGCGGTTCGGCCCCAGAATCATGGAGAGGTGAGCAAATTGGGGCGGGGTGAACCCCAGGGTCTGGTAGAGCAGGAGCTGGCGGGCGGTATTGGCCAGATGGTCTTCGCCCCGGATGACATGGCTTACCTGCATCAGGCTGTCATCGATAACCGCAGCGAAATTGTAAGAGGCGACCCCATTCGATCGCAGAATGACAAAATCCCCGATCTTTCGGCCATCGAAAGACATCCGGCCCTTGACTCGATCTTCAAATTCCGCACACCGGGCATCTACCCGGAAGCGGAGGGAAGGGGAACGGCCCGATTCAATCAGATATCGCTCCTCCTCCGGTTTTAGATTGCGGCAGCGGCCGTCGTACTGGGGAGGAATCCCCCGGGCCAACAGGCGTTTTCTCTTCTCCTCCAGTTCCTCCTCGGTGCAATAACAGCGGTAGGCGTATCCTTTCTCAACCAGGTCGGTCGCGTGGCGCCGATAGAGGTCTAAACGCTCGGACTGGCGATAAGGCCCAAGATTTCCAGGTCGGTCCGGCCCTTCGTCCCATTCCAGACCCAGCCAGCGAAGGTCTTCCAGAATAGCCTCTTCAAATTTCTTCGTGGACCGCTCCCGGTCCGTGTCCTCTAAGCGCAGGATGAAAACCCCTTCTGACTGGCGGGCAAAAAGAAAATTAAAGAGAGCCGTTCGGGCATTCCCTACGTGCAGAAGGCCAGTGGGGCTGGGGGCGAAACGGACTCGGACGCGGTTTTCCATAAGGTTTAGTTTTCTAGTTTTCACCGCAGAGCACGCGGGGAGCGCAGAGATGACACAGAAATTCCAAAACCCACGCACCAAAAAACGAATAAATGCCAAAAACCAAATTCAAATGTTGAGTAAGAAAATTAACCTGAAACCTGAGACCCGAAACCCGTAACTTCTTTTAGAAGTACAACTGCGTAAGCTGCGATTCCCTTCCCTTCACCGATAAAACCAAGGCCTTCAGAAGTCGTGGCTTTCACATTTACTTGCCGTGGAGAGATCTGGAGAACGCGCGCCACCTTTTCCACCATCTGGGGAATATATGAACCGATTCTGGGTTTTTCAGCCACCACGGTACTATCCACATTCTCTACCACAAAATTGAGTTTTGCCATTTTCGAGGCTACAGCCTGCAGCAGCTTCAGACTCGAGATGCCTTTAAAGCGGGGGTCCGTGTTGGGAAAATGCTGTCCGATATCCCCTTCTCCCATGGCTCCTAACAGTCCATCACAAATGGCATGGAGAAGCACATCGGCGTCAGAGTGCCCTTCCAGCCCCTTTTCGAAGGGTATCTCCACCCCTCCCAGGATCAGCTTTCGCCCTTTGGCCAAGCGATGAACATCATACCCGAAGCCAATCTTCATCAGAACCTCACCCGAGTTTCAATCTGCCAGTTTCAGGTTGAAAATAAAAACCCCTAACTTGAAACTTCATTTCAAGTACTTTAGAAGGGCCTCCGCCAGGACCAAATCCTCAGGGGTGGTGATTTTGAAATTGAACCTCGAACCTTCTATGATCCTGACGGGGAATCCCAGGCGTTCTACCACGGAAGAGTCGTCGGTTCCCCAAAATCCATCTTTCCCAGCCTCTTCGTGGGCCTTGAAAATTAAGTTGAACTCAAAAGATTGAGGCGTCTGGATCATCCACAAACGGCGGCGGTCCACCGTCTTCAGAACCTCTTTTGCCGGGGAGACTTCTTTGAGGGTTTCGTGGGCCGGTAGCGCAACCACAACCGCATTCCAACGCTGAACCTCGGTTAGCGATCGTTTGATCAATTCCGGCGGGACAAAGGGTCGGACCCCATCATGGATGATGACCCAATCCGCTTTTCCCTGGATGGCCTTTAGCCCTATAGAAACCGATTCCTGCCGTTCCTTTCCTCCCGGCAAGACTTGGGAAACCTTTTTCAGGCCAGACTGACGGACGATCTCTTCGGTCCAAATCACCCCCTCGCCGGGCGGGACCAATGGTAAGATTTCGTCCACCTGAGGGCTGGCTTCGAATTTTTGGAGGGTGTGGGCCAGAATCGGAATGGGGCCCAGAGGGAGGAAAGCCTTGGGTTTTTCCGCCCCCATTCTCTTTCCCTCGCCTGCCGCGGGGATCAAAGCCACCACACGCACCGCCCACTCCCCTGGCCCCGTCATCCCGGGGGATCCAGCCCCCTCAGGCCCCGGGACGGAGCTTACTCTGGGAATAAAGAGAACCCAGGATGGAAACCCATCCTGGGTTCTCGCTTTCCCGTGCTCAAACGGTTTTCTTCAATGATTGAAGCTCTGGTAAAAATTCTCCGGAGCGTCTTCTTTTAAAATGGTAAAGATCATCCGGCCGGCCGTGGTCTGGAGGACACTGGTCACTGTGACATCCACGCTTTTGCCCATATAACGTCGGGCATTGTCCACGACCACCATGGTTCCATCGTCCAGATAGGCTACCCCCTGTCCTGACTCTTTCCCTTCCTTCAGGATTTTCACGTTCATGACCTCGCCGGGCAGAACGACGGGCTTGAGGGCATTGAAGAGCTGGTTAATATTCAGAACCGGAATGCCCTGGAGCTCGGCCACCTTGTTCAGGTTGAAATCGTTGGTGACGATCTTGGCGCTGGTATCTTTTGCCAGCGCTATCAACTTGGCGTCCACTTCCTGAATCTTCGGATAATCCTGATCGACGATCTTGACCTCTAAATTGGCTTGTTTCTGAATTCTATTTAAAACATCCAGACCCCTGCGTCCCCTTCCTCGCTTCAAAGGGTCGGAGGAATCTGCAATGTGCTGCAGCTCTTGGAGAATGAATTGAGGGATGATGAAAGTCCCCTCCATAAATCCCGTATCGCAGATATCCGCGATACGCCCGTCGATGATCACACTGGTATCCAGGAGTTTGTGACCGTCAGATCCCTGATTGACCTTTTTGGAAAACCAGGGAAGGCGGGAAGGTTCGAATTCTCTTCCTTTTTTCAGGCCCAAGAGCAATCCCAGGTAGCCGAGGGCGCTGTTGATCAGGACATAGGCTGAAAAATTGATTCCTAACCCTTCGAATAGGCCAGTGAAGAAGGAATTCATAAGAAGGTTCGCCAGCATCAAGCCCAGGACCAACCCGATCGCCCCACCAATGACCACTTTCAGCGGCACTCGACGAATACTTCGCTCGATAATGATGACGAATAAGCCGATGATCAGGCCAATGCCGATTCCCCAAAGCCCAGACTCAGGAAATGGGATGACCTGGTAGAGGAGAAAATAACCACTCGTCCCCATGGCGGCTAAGAGCAGCATTCTGAGGATAAACAACCCCATCGTTTTTCACCTCCTTTCTGGTTGGAATTTTTTAAAAAGAAGCGAACTTTCAGGTATTGAAGATGCTCAGCAGGCGATGGCGCATCTTTTCTTCGGATATGTTTTTGGCGATGGCGAGTTCCCGGACTAGAAGATTCTGGGCCAGGTCCAACATTTGCCTCTCTCCAAAAGAGAGGTCTTTGTCGCCTTTTAAGTGGAAAAGGTCCCGGAGGACCTCAGCGACTTCGAAGACCGACCCAGATTTGATCTTTTCCATGTATTCCCGATACCGACGATTCCAGGTCTGGCAATCGACCTTCCCGTTTCTCTCGGCCAAAATGCGGAGGACCTTGGGGACATCTTTCTTGTCAATGATTTCCCTAAGGCCTACATTCTGGGCGTTATCCTTGGGGATCATGATGGTCATCTCTTTTTCCATGATCCGCAAAACGTAAAAGATTCTTTTACAGCCAGAAATAACCTTGCATTGAATATCTTCAATGACCCCCACACCGTGCGCAGGATAAACTGCCTTGTCGCCCACCTTAAACATTTTCCCCGCCTCCGTACTGCTAAACTTACTCAAATATTTTAGCATCTTTAGAGGCCTTGGGTCAACACAATTTTGGATAGGTTCCCACTTGCAATGATTGAAACTGGAGGGGATTGAGAGCTGACGGCCTGCCCTCTCAGTGCTTACCCCCCGCCCACCGCAAAGGGGGAGGTAGGAGGATCTTCTGGAAAGGCCATGGGACTTCACGGGTCCAATTACAGTCCCAATCTCCTTCCCGGAGGATTCGGGGAAATCATTTTAACCAGTTGAATTAATTAAATTTTAATGAAATCAGGCCTTTTGGGGGATGAATCCAACCCCCCAACTCAAAATCCGCCCATCTTAAGGAAAGCAGGCTTTTCACCGATAGATAAAGATAGAAACGCATCCTGAAAGATAGGTATAGCGAGATAAAGATAGTTTCGACCCTTCATCAGAGAGAGGAAACGAGATGGAGCGCCTTCTAACCCCCAAAGAGGCGGCGAAAATCATGGCCGTTTCGCCGAGGACCATCAAGGAATGGTTGAGGCGGGGAGAGATGACGGGCATTAAAATCCGCAAGCTGTGGCGCATCCGAAGCAGTGATCTGGAGAAGTTCATCCAGCAGGGGAATCCAGAATCGAAGAATGATGAAGAGTACCTTGAGACTCCGCGGTCCAGCTCCGGGGGGCAGGAAGGGAGCATGGCTCCTTTGACCGACCCGAACGAACTCATTGGTGAGAAGTTGAGGGATCCCCATTAAAGTTTTTATGAATACCCATAGAAGAAAAAATAGAATGAGCTCGTCGAAGGTAATTTCTGGGGAGAAAAACTATTTCGTTCGGGCCAAAATTCCTCATCCGGACGAACCGGAGTCCCTGGCCGGGGCTCTTAACGAGGTGCCGGAACTGATCCCCAAACGCGGGATGGAAGTGGAGCAGCACCCTCGAAACCCGGAAGAACAAGTAGCCCAGCGCACGGCTGAACTGGCACTGGCGCTAGCCAACGAAAAATTAAAGCAGGAACTCGAGGAACGCAGAAGGGCCGAGGAAGAGTTACGGAAGGCGAAAGAATCGGCGGAAGCGACCAACGCCGAGTTGGAAGGTACGAACCGGCAGCTCGAGGAAGCCATCAAGCGGGCGAATCAAATGGCTATGATGGCAGAGATGGCCAATCTGGCCAAGTCTGATTTTCTGGCCAACATGAGCCATGAGATCCGGACGCCCATGAACGGGATCCTGGGGATGATAAGCCTCCTCCTGGATTCCGAACTGAGTGAGGAGCAGAGGGAGTATGCGAAAACCGTACAGGCCTCCGCAGATTCCCTCCTGAAAATCATCAACGCCATTCTCGATTTTTCCAAGATTGAAGCCGGTAAGATGGAACTGGATAACCTGGACTTCGACCTTCGGATTACGCTGGAAGACATGCTGGACCTGTTAGCCCTGAAGGCCCACGAGAAGAAGCTGGAGTTAACCTGTTTCATACAACCTGAGGTCCCCTCGCTCTTGAAGGGGGACCCCGGCAGGCTCCGTCAGGTACTGATCAACCTGGTGGGCAATGCCCTCAAATTTACCGACCAGGGAGAAGTCGCCATCCGGGTAACCCTGGATCAGGAGACCGAAGCCCACGCCAGGTTGAGCTTTGAAGTACAAGATACCGGCATCGGCATTCCTCCCGATCGGGTCCATCTTCTCTTCCAGTCGTTTTCCCAGGTGGATAGCTCCAGGACCCGAAGGTACGGAGGGACAGGGCTGGGATTAGCCATTTCCAAAAAATTGGTGGAGATGATGGGGGGCCAGATCGGGGTAGAGAGCGAGCCTCGCAAAGGCTCTATCTTCCGGTTTACCCTGGAGTTGGAGAAGCAGCCCGCGAAGGGTCAGGGAAACGGGGAATGCTTTGAAGACCTGAAGGGCTACCGTATACTCGTGGTGGATGATCATGCCACGAATCGCCTTGTCCTTCGGGAACAATTGCGAGCCGGGGGTTGTCCTTGCGAGGAGGCTTCAAATGGAGAGGATGCCCTCGGCAGACTGCTGGAGGCCTACCGGGCAAAGACTCCTTTTCACCTGGCCATTCTGGATAGGTCTATGCCGGATATGGATGGGGTCTCTCTGGCACAGAAGATCAAGGAGAATCCAGACATTCGGGATACGGTGCTGGTGATGTTAACCTCGGTTGGCCAACGGGGAGACGCCAAGGTGATGGAAAAGGCGGGCTTTGCCGCCTATCTCACGAAACCGGCCAAACGGAAAGAGCTTTGCGCCTGCCTGGCCCTGGCTCTCGGTCGAAAATCATCGGTCTCCGATCCGGCGACCCGTCCCATCTTGACCCGGCATTCGGTCTTGGAGATCCAGAAACAGAAGATGCGTATCTTAATTGCCGAGGACAACGTGACCAATCAGAAGGTTTTGTTACGAATGTTGGAGCGACTTGGTTATCGGGCCGACATCGTAACCAATGGAAAAGAGGCGGTGGAAAGTTGGGAGAAGGTTCCTTATGAGGTGATCTTCATGGATGTGCAGATGCCGGATATGGACGGCCTGGAAGCAACCCGGGTGATCCGAGGCCGGGAACGGAAAGCCGGGCGGAGGGTTTCCATCATTGCCATGACCGCCCATGCCATGAAGGAAGATCGGGAGAAGTGTCTGGGGGCGGGTATGGAGGATTACGTTTCCAAGCCGATCCAGCTCAGGGATATCAGTGAGGCCATTCAGCGGCATATGGAACGGGGAGTTTCGGTGGAGAAAAATAGCCTATTGACGGATCCCGGAACGGGAGAGGGGGTTTTCAACCGCAAGGAATTGCTGGATCGCCTGGATGGGAATGAGAAGTTACTCAGAGAAATCGTTGAGGTCTTCTCGAAGGACATTCCGCTGCAGATGGAAAGGCTAAAAGGGGCCCTGCAAAATGGAGAGGCAGCCGTGGTTCAGCGCCAAGCCCACACGATGAAAGGGGCCGCCGCCAATATCAATGCGGAATTGATGCGCAAGGCTGCCTGGGAAGTGGAAATGGCCGCGAAGGAAGAAAATTGGCAGAAAGCCCAGTCTTTGGTCCAGGCTCTCGAAGAGCGGTTTGAGGACCTTCAGTCTTTTTTCCAGGGTGAACTCCGGCCCCATAAAGAATCTTAAGGGATGAGAAAAGATAAGAAGATCAGAAATAGGAGTTCGGGTTTGAGGGGAAGATCATGTTAGCCATGGTCGGCATGGGAGTGGTGGTCATAGCAGTTCTGGGGGGATACCTCATCGAAGGGGGTTCCTTTTGGGTGCTCATGCAAGTCGCAGAATTCATGATCATCGGAGGGGCGGCCGCCGGTGCCCTTCTGATTTCCGCTCCCCCCAAACTGCTGAAAAAAATCTTGCATAAAGTCCTGGCCTCTTTTAAAGGGAGCAAGCTGGGAAAAGAGACCTACCTCCAGCTTTTAAAGATGATGTTTGAACTTTTTCAGACCGGCCAGAAAGAGGGAGTCCTGGCCCTGGAATCGCACATCGAACACCCGGACAAAAGTTCGATATTTTCCAAATATCCGGAATTTCTAAAAAACAATTATCTCCTTTCCTTTCTGACGGACACCGTCCGCCTCGTACTGATCGGAGGGATCAGCCCCCACGAGATTGAGGCCATCATGGATACGGACATTGAAACCAGTCACCAGCAGGGGACCCAACCGGGGATGATCCTGCAGAAGATCGGAGACTCGATGCCCGGTCTGGGAATCGTGGCGGCGGTCCTGGGAATCGTAATCACCATGCAGGCCATCGGGGGGCCCGCCGAGGAAGTAGGCCGCAAAGTTGCAGCTGCTCTGGTAGGAACTTTTTTAGGGGTTCTTATTTCTTACGGATTTATCCAGCCTCTGGCCACGAACCTGGATCTCACCCATGAGGAAGAGGCAAGAATGCTGGAAGTGGTCAAGGCCGGATTGACGGCCTTTGCCAAAGGTTTTAACCCCATCGTCGCAGTGGAGTTTGGGCGAAGATCCATCTTCGATGACCACCGCCCCACCTTCCAGGAGATGGAAGAGGCTGTCAAAGGGAAGAAAAAAGCGTGATGGGAGAAAAAGACAAGATTCCCGTTCGGGTGGTGGTGAAGAAAAAGAAAGACCATGGGGGCTCCCATGGGGGGGCCTGGAAAGTGGCCTACGCCGATTTTGTGACCGCCATGATGGCCCTCTTTATCGTTTTGTGGATCGTGGGCCAGAGTAATCAGCTAAAACAGATGATCGCGGAATACTTCAAAGACCCCGTGGTTTTCGAGCAGAAGGTAAGGTCCGGGGGGCTTCTTCCCGATAGTCCTCCGATGGGCACCCCTGGCCCGGTTCCCCCTTCCATCACTAAAGAAGATAAGAAGGAAGAGATCAAAAAGCTGGAGGAGGAGGCCCAAAAGCTTAAGGAACTCATCAAAGCCACTCCCGTCTTCGACAAGTTCAAGGGACAGGTTGAAATTACGGTCTCCGAAGAAGGGCTGCGGATCGAACTGGTTGACAATTCTTCGGGTTTATTCTTTGACGTGGGGAGTGCCCATCTAAAGGCGGAGACCGTTCAACTGTTGGGGACGATCGGGTCCGAAGTCGGCAAACTGCAGAATCGGGTGGTCGTGGAGGGATATACCGATTCGCGCCCTTATGTTACCCCCGGGTACTCGAATTGGGAATTGAGCGTTGACCGGGCCAACGCCGCCCGGAAAATTTTGGCCGAAAACGGGCTGGGGAAAGGCCAGATCCATGAAGTAAGAGGATTTGCAGACCGAAAGTTAAGGCACCCGGAAAATCCTCTGGACTACTCCAATCGCCGGGTAAGCATTTTGGTGCCGACGAATTCTCATCCTGCCCCTGATGCTCGCGGAGATTCCAGGGAGGGGAAAAAGAAGTGAATCCTACCCCGAAGACTTCAAAAATTCTGGCGGTCGATGATGATCCCACCTCTCTTACCCTGATTACCAAAGCCCTTTCAACGGACCAGGCCTGGGAAGTGAAAGGGGCGAAGGATGCCCGGGAAGGGGTCCAATTGACCCACCAGTTTAAGCCCGATCTCATCATCAGCGATTATTACATGCCCGAGATGGATGGGTTTGAATTCTGCCGCTACGTGAGAGGGAACCCGGAGCTGGATTCCACCCTTTTTATGCTGCTCACCGGGGAAACCGAAGTTTCCAAGAAGATAACGGGCCTGGAGCAGGGGGCGGACGACTACATGGAAAAGCCCTTTTCCAACCGCCTCCTGGTCAGCAAGGTGAAGGCCCTGCTCCGCATCAAACATCTTCAAGATGAATTGAGGCAAGAGAAAGAAGAAGTCACCCGGGCCATGGAACGCCTGGAAAAAAACCTGGAGGAGGGAACCTCCCTTCTTCTCCAGATCCTGGAGACAAGAATTCCTGGAACCAGCGACCGGGCGCGCATGGCCGGGTCGGTGGCAGAGTACACGGTGAGCCGGTTGAATCTCGGTGAGGTGGAGAAGAAAAAAATCATCTTCGGGGCTCTTCTCCATGAGGTGGGCAAGGTGGGCTTGCCCGACGGGATCATCGAAAAGGATGCTCGATCCCTGCTCCCGGAGGATCGGAAGATATTCTATCAATACCCGGTGATGGGAGCCATGCTGGTCTCCACCATTTCGGGGTTTAAAAGGTCGGCCCAGGATATCGAACACCAGCTGGAAAACTATGATGGTACTGGGATTCCAGAACATTTGAAAGGGGAAGAGATTCCTCTGGGGGCAAAAATCCTTCGGGCCATCGTCTTTCTGGAGAGTTTTCTGAAAACCAGCCTTCCCATGGAAGAGATCCTCCAGCAGATCAGGCTTTCTATCAACAGGACTCTCGACCCTCAGATGGCGGCCTACCTCGAAGATTTTCTGGTGGAGAATGATAAGAGTTTCTCGTCCAGCCGGCACAAGGTTCGCCTGGAAGAGTTAAAAGTCGGAATGGTGGTGGCTGAAGATGTTTACACGCTCAGCGGGTTCAAGCTTCTTCCCCGGGGGTTCCGGTTGCAGGAGAGAATCCTCCAGCTGCTGATCGACCACAGTTATTCCGACCCCATCCTGGGCGGGGTTTATATTTATTGCGAGGGGACCCAGG
>Ga0187877_1001742_pt1 | contig 21368 bp, 19 predicted proteins | sample June2016WEW_17_1_3_FD_132430 | JGI IMG/M metagenome (GOLD analysis project Ga0187877, IMG submission 132430) | Peatland microbial communities from SPRUCE experiment site at the Marcell Experimental Forest, Minnesota, USA - June2016WEW_17_100 | ecosystem: Environmental > Terrestrial > Soil >... | reverse complement strand
CGCGTCAAAAACAAATACCCGCGCCTGAGCAGGCCGCGTCACTTGTTCAGGGACCGCCCTAAACGTAACCGCCGCCGGACAATTTCCAATATGCGCAAGCGGGGTCTAAAGTAAGGGCCATTCACCCTACGGGGTTTATGGCCCTTGGCGCACGCCGGCGGTGGCACGAAAGCACGAAGTTCAGGCGGTGTGCATCAATCAGTTTCTCCCAACCATCTCCCCCGAACATGTGGGTAATGACAAGCGCTTCGGCGCCGGGTCTGGGCTGCTCATTTGCTTTCGTTGATCGGGAGTTCCCGGGGAGCCAGCTTGAGTATGAGGCGACCGGCGTACTCACGGACGAAACGGTCTCTATGCCACAACGCCGCCTCGAAAGCTGGCAGTGCCGGCAACGCGGCGTCGCCCATTTTTTCAGCGATGTGAGCGGCCGTTTGGCCTATGTGTGATTCCGGAGCCCCAAATCTCTCCGCGATCAACGAGCACAAACCGTTGGTTTCTCCCAGCGATTCAAAGAGCAGCCGCCCAGCCAAGAGGCGGTCGTTTAGCTCTCCGGTGGATATCGGGCAGGAAAGGGCGGCCTTCCTTGGGATCAATCCGGCAGATGGCCATTTTAGCAGCAACCACCAGGTCTTCGACCGAACTGCCCACGGCCTGGCGATCCCTCTCCTGAACGAAGCCTCGTACCCGGTTTGTTTGCGCCAACTCACGCAGGGTTCCGAGGCCAGCCTGCGCGGCGGGTCCCAGCTTCCGGATCGTCCGCCGCTTGCTATGGAGGGCCGAGTTGTCTTGATCCATCAACCCGGCCAACAATCCGGGCAAATCGTTGGTCATGGGCGCTCCCAAGAGAGCGACGGCTAGAGCGGCATTATGACGGACCCAGGCATCCGGGGCGTTCCATGCCCGCACGAGCGCAGCGCGCACTTCGGGAGTCGCGACGCCGATCCGTCCCAGAGCCAGGGCGGCCATCGCCCGGTTGTGGTTCATGCCCTTGTCGTCTTGCCGGAGTTTCGCCATGCGCCACGCGATAGAATTGGAATACAACACTGGCAGATGCATGCGGGCGGCTTCGGCATCGGGGAAGGAACCGGCTGCGCCGAGGTCGACCGTTTGGTGAGGGCAGGGATGGCGGGGGCGGCATCGGGTCCAACCAGCCCGACGTCAATCGCCGCATTGTAAGCCACCCCGGCATTTCCCAGGAGGTTGGTGAGCAACGGCAGCACTTCGGATATGTTGGGCCCAAAGGACGCCCAAGGGGACTCGTTAGCGCCAAGCAGGCTGCCAACGTCCAGGAAGGTTAGCGGCGGGGACCAATTTGCGTTCGTGCCCGCGAGTCCAGCCTCAAGGATCGCCAGCGCCTTTGCAGATTCCGGCAGCAGCCATCTCGCGCCTTTCACCGCGTAGTTGTAAAAGTCGCCCGTTTCCGTTACCCCGTCAATTACCTGACGCGCGGCACGGCGCACCGCCAGGGGACCAAACTCCTCGATGGCATGCATGGCCGCCTGCCGCAGTTCTGCCGGGTTAAGCGGCTCTGCCAAGTAACGCCGCAGTCCCGCCGACGTGTCTTTCCACAGCCGCGCGTAGGCCTTCGATAGAACCGGATCTTTGAGGCGCGCTTTGGAGGCGAGATGGGGAATAATGCCGGGTCCAAGCGACCACAACTCGTCCATGCCCGCCTGCCACTGGCCTTTGCCGGGCAACATCTTCTGCCTGAGAATCCGCTCGACACGCGCGGATAGCGAGTCCGATGTCCGATGTGAGGAAATGGCGACGGTGGCGGTTCCGGCAGCCAGCAGCACACCGGCGCCAACCACGGCCGCGGTCTTGAGGTTTGTCCATGCCATAAGTTCGAGCGTTGCTTTGACGAGGGTTGCGGTTGAGCCGGCGGCCGCGGTTCCTTTGAACGCGGCGGCAGCGGCTAAAGCAGTGGCAAGCCCGGCCGGCGCTGCCTGGACCGCCTGCGTGGAGAGCAGGCCAACCACCACGCCAGCGGGCATCACACTGCCGTGCCGGACGAAAAACACTCTTAACTTTTCCACCGCGCGGGAAACTCGCTTTCGGGCGGCCTCTTCGGTGGTGCCAAGGGCGACTCCGACTTCCGCCAGGTTCTTCTGCTCAAAATAGCGGAGCAGCACCGCGTTGCGATCCGGCTGGCTGAGTTAGGCCAGGGCTTCGTCCAGGAGCGGCGCGACTTGCTCCCACTCAGAATGGTTGTCTGGTTCTGGTTGGGTCGTGGATTCCATTCGTGCCTCCTGTTCACGTCGTCGCCGTCGGGCGGCGGTCCTCAATTCAGCCGCGGCGGTAAGGCGCACGGTGTTGAAGAGCCAGCCGGCCACGATCGTTCCCGTCTTGAGGGTGGAGGCCTTCCGGGCCAAAATGGTGAAAACCGCCTGTGCCACCTCCTCGGCCACCTGCGGATCACGGACTTGCCGCAGCGCCGCCGAATAGACCCAATGGATGTGGCGAGCCACCAGCGTCTCGAATGCCGCCTCGCAATTCCGGGTCGCGTAGGCCCGCAGCAGCTCCAGGTCATCCAGCGCCTGCATTTACCTATATATGACCGCCCGCGTGAAAACCGGACATCCTTTTTTTGGACGGCCTCCGGCCGGGTGCGATTAAGACCGTCGCTCAGCTCACGGCGCCTCCTTGCCCCGGAGGGGCTTCCGAGAATGGCCCGGCGTTTCAACGCCAGGGTCAGCGAACCGAAAGAGAGTTCCGTCCCGAAGGGACGGCGGAGGGCAACGAGTATTCTCAGTCGTCCCTTCGGGACGAAGGTCTCTGTTCTGGCCTCCCCGGCGAGGAAACGCCGGGCTACTGCCAGATGTCCCTCCGGGACAAAACTCCCGCGGCGCATGCCCAACGCTTTTAATCGTACGCCCCCGGCCACGGGAACGAACGACAGCAATACAGCGAAGACTACAGCAGAAGTTTTACCCGACAGCCCTCGGCCGCTTTGCAGAGGGCTTGATCGCGGGAAGCTAGCAGGAGGCTGCGGCGCACCGCCAGTTCCAGATACGCGGCATCATAGACCGACAAGCCATGTTCAGCGGATGGAGTTCTTGATCTCCCGGTCGGTCAGGGGCTTGAAACCTCGGCGCTTGGCCATCGACGAGCGGCCGGCCCGGGGTTTCGCCACGGCCTCCTGGATGTTCTTCAAATTCGAGCCCCCCTCCGGAACCAGCCGGGCTACGGCCTTCTCGTGCCGGGTGATGACGATTTCCTCGCCGCGAGCCACCCGGTCGAGCAGTTCACCGAACCGGGTTTTTGCGTGAAATGCAGTCACAGTTGCCATAATATCTCATCAAATTGACCAGTCGTTGACTAGCTTGGCACTGCCCTTCGCGGCTGACAACTCCAGTGTCAGGGCTGGGCAACCAGTTCTCATTTCTCGACCCACTCGACAATGGAGATGACGGCATTGGAGCCTTTGCGAAGGTTGGTGGCCAGGACCGGCACTTTGCCGTCGGCCGTTTTGTCGGCGCCGATGGGGCACTCGATCCACTTGCCTTCCTGGAAGCCGGTGATGGGGCCGAAGTCCTGCCCTGCAATGCTCAGTTTCTCCTGGCGCCCGCCTTCAAAGTTGTCCGGATCGATAACGAAAACGCGGACCAGGCCGGCAGCGCCTTTGGGGACCGTCAGCAGGATGGCCGCTTCGTCAGCGCCGGCGCGGGCGTGATAGACCGGCAGGCTCCAACCGCTCCAGGCATAGCCTTTTTGAGTGGCGGCCCCGTAGCCGCTCTCGGCATAGATGAGTTCCTTGCCGGGGCGGCCGCAGAGCAGGTGGAGTTTCACGCCGCGAGCGCGCAGTTCGCCGGCGGCGGGCAGCTTTTCCTTGTCGGGCCAGAACGGGTCCTCGGGCGCAGGGGCGCGCTGGGCGGCTGGGGGCATCGGCGGCAGCGGCGCGTGCGGCTCGACCTGGTACCAATAGACGGTGGTCGAGAACTGGAGCGTGCTGCCGGGCTTGGAGAAATCGCGCCGGAACATCGGGTCTTCATTGACGCCGAACCCGATGGCCACGCGCAGGGAACGCTCGAAGTTGACGGCGTCCTGGGTGAAGAACCGGTAGGCGGCAGCGCCTTTGAGAAATGGAAAATAGCCGGTCAGCGGAAACAGGTTGTCGCTTTCGGGAAATCCCCAACTGAACCCGAAGGAGTCCTCGAGGCCCTGAAACTCGACCGAGGCGGTTTCCTCGCCATCGATAAAGAACTTCTCGTTCTCATCCACCGGGTAGCCGTCGCGGCCGGGGCTGCGGACCGTGACGTTCCAGCCGACGAATTTGCCTTTGCCTGTGGCTTCGAGGGCCAGGTAATCCCTCTTGCCCAGCAGCAATCCCTCCTGCCGCCAATTCGCATGGAAGTAGCCGGTGTCGGCGGAGATCTCCTTGGCGGCGCGGTAAGTGACGTAGCTGTAGCAGGGCATGATCTGCCAAAGCTCATCGCCTGGCGCAACCGGGCCGTCATAGACCAGCTCGATTTTCGCCGCGCGGCGGAACGGCATGGGAAAATACGCGTTGAAGCCGCGCCGTTTGTTCACCAGGGCGGTGTTGACTTGCTCGCGCAGCCCCGCCGGGTCGCAGAAGAAATCCACCAGCGGCACGTCCACGCTGGGCGAAGTTTCGCCGTCCCAGTACATCCGCAGCAACACGTCCCGGTTGAGCTTGAGAGTTTGGGGCATGGCAAAATGGATCATCGTAATTACCGCCGGGCCTTTCAAGTCGGCCACCACGACGCGCTTGGAAGAGTTGAACCGCGCGCTCAAGGGGTTTTCGATCCAAAGCGCGTTCTCCGCTTTGGTGCGGCCGGGCGCCAGCGTGGCCAGGTCCTCGAGGCCCAGGGTCTGCCCCGGGGCCGGCCGGGCGCTGGCGGCGATGAGCAATCCGGCCAGGGTGAGGGGGAAACAGGTGGCGAGGAATCGGCGTGGTTTCATGCGCGCATTCAACCGCAGCGTCGCGCCGCTGGCAATGGCAAAAGAAGAGATCCACAGTTCGCGCGCACAGATCTGTTTTTTAGCACCTGCTTCATTTCGAGCGTCCGGTTTCCCCTCACCCCGGCCCTCTCCCTCGGGGAGAGGAAGGACCGTCGTCAGTCGGTCGACGAATCCAGCCGTGCGAAAATGCGCGCGAGCCGGCCCCGGCTGCGCCCCCTCCTCGGGGAGAGGGCCGGGGTGAGGGGGAATTGGCTGTCCGACAAAACCGGTTCAGAGAAACGGGTCTGCGCCCGCAGTTGGGCGCCGGCCCGCACTTCGCCTTTGACGTTGCGGCTGGCTCCGGGCAAGCTGTCGGGGGCTGGCCCTTGCGAGCCGGCGGGAGTTTCGTCTTATGACATCACGTGAACGAGTAGTTGCGGCGCTAAACCACCAGGAACCAGACCGTGTTCCTATCGATCTGTCAGGCCATCGCTCCTCGGGCATTGCCGCCATGGCATACGGGCGGCTGCGGGATTTTCTGGGCCTGCCCAGGCGCCCGATTCGCGTCTATGACCCGGTCCAGCAACTGGCCATCGTCGATGAAGACCTGCTCCAGCGGTTCCGCGTGGACACCATCGAGTTGGGCCGCGCTTTTGCCCAGGAGGACAAGTACTGGGCGGACTGGGTGCTGCCGGACGGCACGCCGTGTCTGATGCCCGCCTGGGCCTTGCCTGACCGCCTGAATGGAGAGTGGGTCTTGCGCGCGAAACCCAGCGGACGGGTGATCGCCCGCATGCCGGAGGGCGTCTGGTATTTCGAACAGGCCAACTTTCCCTTCCTTGACCGCGAGGACCTGGATCGAGTCGAGGCGGAGATGGCCGAATGCATGTGGTCGGCAATCGCCTCCCCGCCGGGGCCCATCACTGCCGGACCGGGCGGCGCCACGCTCTTGACCGAAGGGGCGCGCCAATTGCGGCAGCGGACCAACCGCGCGATCCTCGGCCTGTTCGGCGGCAACCTGCTCGAATTAGGCCAGTGGTTTTACCGCAACGACAATTTCTTCATGTTGCTGGCAGGCGAACCGGAGCGGGCGCACCGGTTTCTTGACCGGGTGCTCGAAATCCACCTGCGCAACCTCGACCGTTTTCTGCAGGCGGTGGCGGATTTCATTGACGTAATCGTCTTCGGCGATGACCTGGGCATGCAGTCCGGTCCCCAGGTATCCCCGGCGATGTATCGCGAGTTTTTCAAGCCGCGCGAGCGGCTTATGTGGCAAAGAGTCAAGCAGCTCAAGCCGCACCTGAAGATCATGCTGCATTGCTGCGGGGGCGTGCGCGAGTTGCTCCCCGACTTGATCGAGGCCGGCTTGGAGGCGATCAATCCGGTGCAGATCACCTGCCGCGGCATGGAGGCTGAGGGCCTAAAAGCTGATTTCGGGGGACGGTTGACCTTCTGGGGCGGAGGCTGCGACACGCGCGAGGTGCTCATCCACGGCACCCCGGCTCAAGTGCGCGACCACGTGCGCCGGCAAGTCGAAACCTGGCGCCCCGGCGGCGGCTTTGTCTTCCAGCAGGTCCATAACATCCTGGCGGATGTGCCCCCCGCCAATATCGTGGCGATGTACGACGCCCCAGCCTGAGCGCCCGTCACCGGCGGTAAGCGCGTCCGTAATGATAATGGCCGCCGTGGTAGTAGCCTCGATGATATGCTCCGCGCCCGAAACCATAGACAAAGGAAACTCCCGGGGCATAGTATCCCCCATAATACGGGTAATAAGGAGCAATCCCCGGCGTAAAGGGAACCACATAGACCGTAGAAGGAGCGGGCTCCGGGGCGGGCGGCGGCTCCACATAAGCCGGCGCGTAAAGCGGTTGGCCAGGCGCGGCATTGGGGTCGGAATAAACAGGGAAGGGCCCCTGGGGTTGGGATGCGGCTTGCGCTGCGGCCTGCTGTGCCGATTCTTCAGCCACCCGGTTGCGCTGATTCATCATTGTGGTGATCACGCGGTCGCTGACTCCCTGGTTGCGCAGATAGATAATATCCTTAGGGCCAAGGTTATACACCGTGCCGGCGTTCAGGACGTAGTTCAGAACGACATCTTCGCTGACCTGGGCTTGGGTCAGTTTGAGGACATCGGCCACCCCGTAGGGCAGTTTGCCGGGAGCCGTTTCGGCGGCCGCTGTGGCAGTTCCCACGACCGGGGCGGCAGATTGGGGCGCAACCGGGATCGCCTGGTCGCTGGCGGCTTCGGCAGGAGATGAATTTGTATCCGCGCCGAAGGCGGCGGCAACAGGCAGCCAGGACACCGCGCCAACCGCCATGAGGAGGCGCGCTCGACCGATCTGGTTTTTCATAAATACAGCCGTTTTAGCACTCTTGGTTCACTCACTCTGACTCTGCCCGGAAAAAGCTGCCCGGTCAACCCAGGATCACTTCTGTCCGGCCCCAGCCCGCATATTCCTACCGTCTAACACCGGCCTGTTAGACGAGTTTCGGCCAGAGGATATTCGCATTGTCAATCCTCAATCCATTCATTATTGATCAGCCGCGCTCCCAAGGGCGCGCTCGGCTCGTATGACAAAGATCAAGATCGCCCAATTCGGTCTGGGCCCTATCGGCCTGGAAACACTGAAGCTGGCCGCCACGAAGCCTTGGGCCGAAATTGTGGGCGGCGTTGACATCGACCCATCCAAGGCCCGGCATGACCTGGCCGAACTTACCCGTACGAAGGCCCTGAAAGGCCGGCGGGTCTTTGGCTCGCTGGAGGAGTTGGTCGCGCGGGCAAAGCCGGACCTCATTTTTCACACTGCCGTTTCCGGGTTCAAAGAGGCCCTCGGGCAGATCGAGCCGATGGCGCGCCTGGGCATCAACGTCGTCTCTTCGTGTGAGGAACTGCTGTACCCGGGGCTCCGCCATCCCAGGCTGGCTGCCAGGCTGGACCGGGTCTGTCAGGCGGCCGGGGTGCGCGTCATCGGCACCGGAGTCAATCCCGGGTTCGTGATGGATCTCCTGCCCGTGTTCATGACCGGAGTCAGCCGCCAGGTCCGCGCCGTTCATGTCCAGCGCGTGGTCAACGCCTCGACCCGGCGGGGACCGCTCCAAGCGAAGATCGGCAGCGGACAACCTCCCGCGGCCTTCCGCCGCTTGCTGGCCCAGGGCCAAGCCGGCCACGCCGGATTGAGAGAATCGCTGGCTCTCATTGCCCACTGCCTCGGGTGGAAACTCGCTCAGATCGTCGAGCTCGCCGACACCCTGGTCGCCGATCACGACATCCGCACCTCGCATTTCGAGGTTAAGAAAGGTCAAACCTGCGGCATTCACCAGCGCGTCGAAGCCAAAGTCAAGGGCGCCACCTGCCTGACCCTGGATCTCAAAATGTACCTCGACGCCGAAGGACCGCATGACGCGGTCCAGATCGAAGGGGACCCGCCGCTGGACGTCCTCATTCAAGGCGGTGTGGCGGGGGATCAAGCCACCGTTGCCGCCCTGGTCAATACCGCCCCGCGCCTGCTGGAGGCCCCGCCCGGCCTGCGCCTGATGACCGACCTGGCCGTGCCCAGAATCGGCTAGCGCCTTCCAGAATTGGATTGTCCTCCGCCCCAAAGCCCTGCAAACTTCGGCCCTTGTATATATGCAGCAGGTGAACTTGGGCATGATTGGGGGCGGCACCGTCGGCAGCGGGGTGTTCCACGCCTTGGCGGTCAATGGCGATCTCATGGCCTCACGCATCGGCGTGAAGGTCGAGCTGCGCAAAGTGGCCGTAAAGGCCCTGGATGAGCCGCGGCCCTACGCGATCCCAGCTTCCTATCTGACAACCGATTGGCAGAGTGTCGTCAACGACCCGCAGGTGGACATCGTCACCGAGTTGGTGGGAGGCACCACGCTGGCGCGTACGATGACGCTGGCGGCGCTCAAACTGGGCAAGCCCGTAATCACTGCTAACAAGGCCCTGCTCTCGGCCCACGGCCAAGAGTTGTTCGCCGCCGCGCGGCAGCACGGAACCAACTTGTATTACGAGGCCAGCGTGTGCGGCGGCATCCCGATTATCAAGTCACTGCGCGAGGGGTTTGTCGGGAATCGTATTACCCACCTCTACGGCATCGTCAACGGCACCTGCAACTACATCCTGACGCGCATGAAACTGGAGGGAGCGGATTTCGGCGCCGTCCTCAAGGACGCCCAGGCGCACGGTTACGCCGAGGCCGAGCCGTCGCTCGACATCGATGGCCATGACGCGCTCCACAAGATCGGCATCCTGGCCTCGCTGGCCCACGGCTTTTGGGTCAACCCCAAGGACATCTACGTCGAAGGCATCCGGTCCATCACGCAGACCGACATCCAATTCGCCGCGCGACTCAGTTACACGATCAAGCTCCTGGGCATCATCAAGACGGGCGCCGCCGGCCGCCAGCCCGGGGGCAAGACACGACGGAAGGATGCCGCGCGCATCCAGGTTTCGGTCTATCCCACCTTGATTCCGAATGCCCACGTGCTGGCGAGCGTAGAGGACGTTTTCAACGCGGTGTTCGTGCGCGGGGACATCGTCGGGGATACTCTGTTCTATGGCCGCGGGGCGGGCAAAGACGCCACCGCCAGCGCGGTGCTGAGCGACCTGGCCGACGCGGCCCTGGATTTGAAGTTCGGCACCAAACACCGCGTGCCGCCCTTCGTGCCCCATGAGCGCGACGGCGCCGTGGTCCCGATTGACCAGGTGATGTCGCCCTACTTTGTCCGCCTCAACGTCCAGGACGTGCCGGGCACCCTTGCCAGGATTGCGAAAATCTTCGGCGACGCCAGCATCGGCATCGCGTCGGTAATCCAGCCCGAGGGCCACCCGGGGGCAACCGTGCCGCTGATCCTGATGCTGCACAACGCCCCCAACGGCGCGGTAGCCCAGGCCCTCAGCCAGATAGGCAAACTCCCTGTGGTAAAGGCCCCGCCGGTAATGATTCGCGTCGAGACCTTCGACTGACCAAAATATGGCATTGATCGTTCAGAAATATGGCGGCACTTCGGTAGCCAACACCCAGCGCATCCAGAGTGTCGCGGGGCGTGTCGCCGGCTACTATTCCAAAGGCCACAAAGTGGTGGTCGTGGTTTCGGCCATGAGCGGGGTGACCGACGGTTTAATCAAGTTGGCCAAGGAAATCATGGCCTTGCCCAACGAGCGCGAGATGGACGTGCTGCTGGCCACCGGCGAACAAACCACCATCGCCTTGACGGCCATCGCCCTCCTCTCGATGGACATTCCGGCGGTCTCGCTCACCGGCGCCCAGGCGGGGATTGTCACCGACGGCGTCCACACCAAGGCCAAGATTCAGAACATCACCCCGAAACGAATTCACGAACTGCTCGCGCAGGGAAAGGTGGTCATCGTGGCCGGTTTCCAGGGCCAGACCATCGAAGGCCAGGTCACGACCCTCGGACGCGGCGGCTCCGACCTGACCGCCATCGCCCTGGCCGCCGCCTTGAAGGCCGAGCTCTGCCAGATTTACACCGACGTGGACGGCGTCTACACGGCCGACCCGCGCATCGTCCCGGCCGCCGTCAAGCTGGAGGAAATCTCCTACGACGAAATGCTTGAGCTGGCCAGCCTCGGCGCCAAGGTCATGCAGTCCCGCTCCGTCGAGTTTGCCAAAAAATTCGGAGTCGTCTTCGAAGTGCGCTCCAGCCTAAACGACAACCCAGGTACTATTGTGAAAGCGGAAACCAAAAACATGGAAGACGTGGTCGTGCGAGGAATCTCGCTCGACAAAAATCAGGCCAAGGTGACGCTGGTCAGAGTGCCGGACAAACCCGGCATCGCCGCGCGCGTCTTCAAGGCCATTGGCGACGCGAGCATCAACGTGGACATGATCGTTCAGAACATCAGCCACGATGCCGGCGCCCCGGCCACCGACCTTTCGTTCACGGTCGATAAACCTGACCTGCTCAAGGCCCAAAAGGTTATCGATGCCCTCAAACCCGAGATCGGGTTCGGCAAGGTCATCGCCACGGAAAACATGGCCAAGCTCTCCATCGTCGGCGTCGGCATGAAAAGCCACACCGGCGTGGCGGGCAAGCTCTTCGATACCCTCGCCCGCCAAGGCGTCAACATCGAGATGATTTCCACCAGCGAGATCAAGGTCTCGGTCGTGATTGACCTCGCCAAGGCCGAGATGGCTATGAAGGCGGTGCACGCCGCGTTCATCGGCTAGGCCTTGGACCTCGGTTTAAGGGTATCCAAACGCAAGTGTCGAGTGTCGAGGGCAGGAGGCGTTGCCCCTCCCCACTCGCCACTCGCCCCTTGGATGTCGGATTGTTTACGAACCCGGGTCTAATGGAAATACGTTTGGGCGGGCTTGAGGATGCCCATTTCGACCAGGGCAATAATCAACCCGGTGTAGAGCAAGGATATGCCCACATCCCGCAGGAGGTTTCGGCGGGAGTACTTTCTCCGCTCGTTGGTCAGGGCCTGCTGGGCGCCTTTGTGCATGAGGACAAAGCCCAGGACATTCGTGAGCCAGTACCCGATGACCAGGCACGGCTTGAAGGCCGGCTGGTAAAAGAAACTGACCGTCCAGGCAAAGACCAGCGCCAACGGCACGTTCACGAACAAGTCATTCCACCACGACAGCGGTGAGAGCATATAGCCCACCACAGCCAGAACACCGCCGGTGATTTTGCGCTTTAAGGCCATCAGGCTGGCGCAGAGTGTCGGGGGGCGAGTGTCGAGTGTCGAGTGTCGAGGGGCGAGGGGCGAGGGGCGAGTGTCGAGGGGCGAGTGTCGAGTGTCGAGGGGGGAGGCGGCGGCACTTCGTTGCCTCCCCACCCGCCACTCGCCTCTCGCCCCTCGCCCCTCGACACTCGGCCCCCTCGAGCCCTCGCCCGCCAGAAAGCAGTTGACAGGCGCCGCTCTGCCTGCTACTTTGGGCGCGTGATTAGGATTGAGAACCTGCTGCCATCGAGCGCGCTGCTGCTGAAATGCGCGGCAGTCGGGTTCTAGTGTCGTAACCGGAATTTGTTGAACCCCACTGCCGAACGGCGGTGGGGCTTTTGTTTGCCCAGCCGCCCTCGGCCCTAAGAAACCCAGACTGCCATGCTCAAAAACCCATCAGCCAAATACCACCCCTTCCCGCCGGTCCAATTGCCTGACCGCCAGTGGCCCAGCCGAGTACTCACCCAAGCCCCCGCCTGGTGCAGCGTCGACCTTCGGGACGGCAACCAGGCCCTGGCCGTGCCGATGAACGTCGGCCAAAAACTCGAGCTTTTCCAGGCCCTGCTCAAGTGCGGCTTCAAGGAAATCGAGGTCGGCTTCCCGTCGGCCTCGAACACGGAGTTCACTTTCAACCGCCGCCTCATCGAGGAAGGGCGCATCCCGGAGGACGTTCGGGTCCAGGTGCTGGTGCAGGCGCGCGAGGACCTTATCGAGCGGACCTTCCAATCCCTGGTTGGCGCCAAGCGGGCCGTCATCCACCTCTACAACTCCACCTCGCCAGCCCAGCGGCGCACCGTCTTTGGCATGTCCAAGACGGAAATCATCGGCGTGGCGGTGCGTGGCGCCCGGATGATCCAGGACCGCTTGCCCCGCCTTGCCGGCACCCAAGTCATGCTCCAATACTCGCCCGAGAGCTTCAGCGCCACCGAGGTCGAGTTCGCCCGGGAGGTCGCAGAAGCGGTCATGGAAGTTTGGCGCCCGACGCCGGAGCGGAAGATGATCCTGAACCTGCCCGATACGGTCGAGGTGGCCATGCCCAACGTTTATGCCGACCAGGTCGAGTGGATCTGCCGGAACATCAAGAACCGCGATTCGCTCATCGTCAGCCTCCACACCCATAACGACCGCAACACCGGCGTGGCGGCCACGGAACTGGGCCTGCTGGCCGGAGCGGATCGGGTCGAGGGGACGCTCTTCGGCAACGGCGAGCGCACGGGCAACCTCGACCTGGTGACCGTGGCCTTGAACCTCTACATGCAGGGCATCGATCCCAAACTGGATTTCAGCAATCTCAACGACCTGTGCGAGATCTACGAGCGGTGCACTGGAATGACCGTGCCGCCCCGCCAGCCGTACGCAGGCGAACTGGTCTTCACCGCCTTCAGCGGCTCGCACCAGGACGCCATCAAGAAGGGCCTGGCAGAATGGTCCAAGTCGGGCGGGCGGCAGCATTGGGACGTGCCCTATTTGACCATCGACCCGACCGACATCGGGCGCCGGTACCGCGAAGTGATTCGGGTCAACAGCCAGTCCGGCAAGGGGGGCGTGGCCTACCTGCTGGAAACCGAGTTTGGCATCCAGTTGCCCAAGGAGATGCAGCGTGAGTTCGGGCCCATTGCCAACAACGAGGTGGACCGGTTGGGGCGCGAAGTCAGCGCGGCCGAGCTCAAGGGGATGTTCTGGCGCGAGTACATCGAGCCTGCGGCTCCATGGCAACTCGAACGCTTCCAGACCGAGAGCCAAGACGGCACGGTTCGCTGCCGCGCCCGCCTGCTACGCGACGGCCAGCCGCTCGAATTACAGGGTCAGGGCAACGGCCCCCTGGCGGCCTTGGTTCACGGATTCGCCATTCTGGGCGTGCCTCGATTTGAAATTGTCCACTACAGCGAACACGCCATGGGCGTCGGCGAAGAAGCCGCCGCCATCGCCTACATCCAGATCAAACAGCAGGATGGCCGCTCCCGCTGGGGGGCAGGCGTGGATACCAACATCGAACTGGCTTCGGTCCGCGCCGTGCTCAGCGCGCTTAACCGCTTGTCCGCCACTGCCGGGTGAACACCCTTTGCCCGGCGTCCGGAGCGTGGAGCGTCGGAGCGTCGCAGCGTAGAGCGTGGAGCGTAGAGCGTGAGGGCATCGTGGCGCTTGTTACGCTCCACGCTCCACGCTTCACCCCGAGCATTCAGACCTCGGAATTTGTTTTTGCACGACCAAGCCGGGCCGCCGCAACCTCGGCTGAGATGCCGTATATCTTGACCAGCTTGTGTCTCGAGGTGTGGCCGCGCGCCAGTTCCACACGGTTGCGCGGGCAATCCAACACCTGGGCCAAGAGCCGCACCAGCGCCTCATTGGCCGCAGCATCTACGGGCGGCGCGGTGACCTTGATGCGCAGTTCGCTCCCCAAGGGCTGGCCGATCTCGTTGGCCGAAGCGCGCGGCTGCACCTTCACCGATATCAAAACTCCATCGGCTTGCTCCCGGAGAAAGCTGGGGGTCGTCATTGGCGCAAATCATGTCGCTATTGCGAGAATACCTTGCTAGGCTATGGCGTCTGAACCTTATGAGCAACCTCAACCTTTCGCCGATGCCGCTTATGAAGATGAGCTTTTCCTTCTGGCCCAGTCTTGTGCCCGCCGCCCTGGTTCTGCTGGCGGGATGCAGTTCGGAACCTGCCAAACAGGGCGCCTCCTCCGCGCAGGCGGCGGTCACGCCCGCCCAACCGCAGCAATCTCAGGCCGCTGCCCCGGCTCCCCCCTCCGCGACCGAGCCCAAGGACAACCTCCCGCCCGGCCTGGCCAAACCGCCCGCCCCCTTCGAAGGCGAGGGCTGGCAAGCCCTCTTCAACGGCCAAAACCTCGAAGGCTGGCGCGAGACCCAGTTCGCCGGCCACGGCGAAGTGCAGTGCCGCCCCGGCCTCGTCCTGCTCAAGATGGGTGACCCGTTCACCGGCATCAATTATACGAACGAGTTCCCCAAGATGAATTACGAAGTGGCCCTCGATGCCGCGCGGGTCATGGGCTCGGATTTCTTTTGCGGCCTCACCGTGCCCGTCGGCGACTCGTTCTGCAGTCTCATCGTCGGCGGTTGGGGCGGCTCGCTCGTCGGCATCTCCAGCCTCGACGGCATGGATGCCTCCGAAAACCAGACCACCAAGTTTATCAACCTCGAATCCGGCCGCTGGTACCGCATCCGCCTCCGCGTCACCGAGGGCAGAATCGAAGCCTGGCTCGACCAGGAGCAACTCATCAACGTCAACACCGCCGACCGACGCATCTCCCTGCGCCCGGGCGAGATCGAATTGTCCAAACCCTTCGGCGTGGCCTGCTGGCAAACCTCAGCCGCCTTGCGCGAGATCAAGATACGCCCCGTCACCCATCCCGCCGCGCCGGCAAAGACGGCCATTTGACGGAGTGTTTTGTCTTCCCTGATTCGGGCTGCCAATGGTAGGTTGCGGGCCATGATTTCAGGGCGGCCTGCAAGCTCCTGGACGCCGGGAGAGGGCGAGAGTGAGTGGCTCAGTCCCGGGCGGTTTGCCGCCTTGCTGGGCCTCCTTATTGTCGCAAGCTTCCCCTTGGTCATCACCGGCTCGGAGGCCTTCGCTTACGGGGATGCCGGCCTGTTTGCCTATCCCGTGGCCTTTTACCATCGGGAATGCTTCTGGCGCGGCGAGATCCCCCTCTGGAACCCGTTCAACAGTTGCGGCATCCCTTTCCTGGCGCAGTGGAATACGCTGACGCTCTATCCGTTGTCACTCTTCTATTTGCTTTTGCCGCTGCCTTGGTCATTCGGCGTGTTTTGCCTCGGCCACCTCTTTCTGGCCGGCCTGGGCATGTACTTTCTGGCGCACCGCTGGGCCAGGAATCGCCTGGCGGCTGCCGTCGCCGGGGCCGTCTTCGCGTTCAATGGCTTTACCTGGTACGGGCTGATGTGGCCGCACATTCTGGCGGCGCTGGCCTGGATGCCCTGGGTGGTGCTAAGCATGGAATCTGCCTGGCGCCAGGGGCGGTCCCTCATTGTTGTGGCGGCCGTGGCAGGCGGCCTCCAGTTGCTCTCAGGCGGGGCGGAGGCCATCCTCCAAACCTGGCTCCTGCTCGGGGTCTTATGGCTGCGGCAACTCCTGGCGGGCGACATTCCGGCCTGGAAAATGGGCGTCCGGGCGCTGGCTGCCGGCTCTCTGGCCGCCGGTTTGGCGGCGGCACAACTGCTGCCCTTTCTCGATTTGCTGGCCCATTCCCAACGGGGCGCGGGCTATGCCAGCGGAGGCATGGCCGGGATTGCCGCCATGCCGATTACCGGTTGGATGAATTACCTGGTCCCGCTCTTTCATTGCTTGCGTAATGACCATGGCGTGTTTGTCCAAGCCGGCCAGAGTTGGATCGGTTCCTACTATCTGGGTGCGGGCACGGTGGCTTTGGCGGCCCTGGCAGCCTGGCGCGCACGCCATCAGCGAGTCTGGCTCCTGGCGGCCCTGGTGTTGTTCAGCCTGCTCATGGCTTTAGGCCACCGAGGGTTCCTCTACGACGCCCTCAAACGCCCGATCCCGCTCTTCGGGTTCATCCGCTTCCCGGTCAAGTTCCTCATCCTGGCGACCTTCGCCCTCCCGCTCCTGGCTGCCTTGGGCCTGAGTTGGCTGCTGGCCTTGCCGGCGCCAAGCCGGCCTCGAGGATGGCGCAACCTGGGCGCTCTGGCACTGGGTTTGATTGGGTTGATGGGCGCAATCCTCTGGTTCGCCTGGAAGAATCCGCTCCCGGGCTCCAGTCTGGCTGTCACTATCGGGAACGCCTGCGTCCGCGCCTTGTTCCTGGCCATGCTGCTGGCTTGCCTTGCCTTGCTCCGACCGGAAACGGATCGAAAACTGCAACGGGTGCTCCAGATCGGCCTCCTGGTCGCGCTCTGGTTCGATGTCTTTACGCACTCCTCCAACCTGAGTCCAACGGTTGCCGCTTCGGCCTTGAAGCCAGGGACCATCCGGCACTTTTTCAAATGGGACGGCCAGCTTGGAGCAGGTCTTTCCCGCGCCATGCAAAGCAAGGCCTCCCTGTGGCGCCTGCTCTCCACCGGCACCCCCAATTTGCAGGATGACATAACCGGACGCAGGCTATCGCTGTTCATGAATCTTAATCTCCTGGATGGCGTCCCCAAATTCGACGGCTTCTATTCGCTGGACCTCAGGGATTTCCTCGAAGTATTCAAGTACGTTTATTTTACCACGAATGAGGCACCGAAATTGAAGGATTTCCTCGGCATCTCCCATGCCAGCAATCCCACCAATGCCGTGGATTGGGTCGCCCGCGACTCTTTTCTTCCCCTGGTCACGGCGGGCCAAAGACCGGTCTTTGCCGATGGCCCTGACACGCTGCGGGCCATGCTGGCAAGCAACTTTGATCCCCTTGGCCGGGTGTACCTCCCCTTGGAGGCCCAGGGCCAAATCCACTCGCTCGGCCCGGCTGAGGTGCGGCTCGGCCCAACGCAGTTCTCCGCCCGACGTTTGCGAGTTGAGGTCGAAGCGGGCGCCCCGGCCATGGTTGTGGTGGCGCAGGCGTTCTACCATTGGTGGCATCCGTACGTGGACGGCAAAGCAGTTCCGCTTTGGCGGGCCAATTATGCATTCCAGGCCCTGGAGGTCCCCGCGGGCAAGCATGAGGTGAACCTGGTCTATGAAGACAGGGCCTTCGCCTGGGGCATCCTCATCTCGCTGCTCTCGCTGGTTGCCTGCGGCGCGGCTTGGTTCGGCTGGCGGCGCCGGCCAACGCCGGCAAACACCGAGCCTTCGAGGTCTGGACCCGGCGCAGGAGGTTGGCCCAATTCAACAGCGAATCAAATTCCGTCGAGGCATGAAGAGGATCGTAACTATTTCGACAATGTTAAATTTCCTCGGTGGCGGAGATTAGCGGGGTTGGGGGCGCCAGAGGAACGACAATGACGCGGCTCATCAAGTTGGCCTCGAAGCCTGTCACCAAGGAACGCGTCCAGGAAGTGCGGGCGCAATTTAGAAACCGCTGGAGCTTTTAGAAGGGGTTGCGCTCGCGGTCATGAGCCTGGCCTGGCAGCGCGGAACGACCGGCTTGGCCGGTTTCGCGCTGAGATCGAATCTGCCGGGATTCACGGAGACAGTTCAAAGCCCTGCAAAAGCTTGTGGGAGCACGCGCGGTATGGCATAATTTCTCCATGACGACGACCGTTGATCGACGCCACCGTGCGGTGATTCCGTTTAAGCCGGGTGACGTGCTGAAAATAGAAAAGCAAAGCCCGGATATTGTTGTGTTGAAGCGGATGAAGTCGGTTGAGCGTCCCAGGCCCAGGTTGGTGAAAAGAAGAGGTCGCCTGGTATTCGTCGGCGATCGGATTACGACGCAGGGGGTCAAATCGCTGCTCGAGGATTTCCCGTGATTCTGCCCGACGCAAATGTTCTGGTAGCCTTTACCTGGGCAAACCATCAGGACAAGGTTGCCGCCGAGAACTTTTTCCGAAAATATATCAAAGTGGCCACCTGCCCGCTGACCGAATTGGCCTTGGTTCGCGTCTGGATGCAAAAAGGAGCAAGCGGCGCCGATGCTGACAAGGCTTTGCAGGATTTGTTTCCAAATACCGTTCCCGGCTTATTCCGGACGATATTTCAGCGACTGCCATTGCCGGTCTAAGCGAGGGCCATCGGCAGACAACCGATTCTTATCTAGCCGCCCTTGCTAAACATCACGGCATCAAATTCGCCACGCTTGAGAAAGCCCTCGCAAACCGGTTTCCAGCAGTTTCCGAATGGGTCAGATGACCATGAAGGCATTGACGCGTATTACGTTTGACCCGGCAGATCTGAACACCCGCACGCTCCCTCAGGCCGCCACGATGTTCACCAGTTTCCGCGGCAGCACGATCACCTTGCGGACAGTCTTGCCTTCCAGGAAGGGTTTCACTTTCTCCGAGCTCTTGGCGGCGGTTTCCAGGTCGGCTGGCGAAGCATTGGCCGGGACGGTGATGACATCGCGCAGCTTCCCGTTTACCTGGACCGGGATGTCGAGCGTGTCCTCGACCAGCAGGGCCGGGTTGAACTGGGGCCAGGGCGCATAGCCCAGCGAGGTGGGCGGGGCAGGCAGCGCCGCCTCGAGCCTGGACCACAGTTCTTCCGAGAGATGCGGAGCAAAGGGCTGCAGGAGGATTAGAAAGTCCCGCAGCACAGAGGCGGGCAGGGTTTCCCACGCCATCGCTTCGTTGATGAAGACCATTAGGGCCGAAATGGCGGTGTTGAAACGGAAGCCGTCCAGGTCCTCGGTGACTTTCTTGATGCAGGTGTGAAGGGCCTTGAGTTGAGCGCCGGACGGTTCGACGCCGCGGATGACCGGGCTGAGCCGAATCTCTTCGAGAAACTCCGCCGCGCGCTGCGGTTCGACCGTCACGCGCTGCTCGAATTCCGTCTGGCTCTTCTGCTCGATGAACAACCGCCAGACCTTCCCCAGGAAGCGATAGACGCCTTCGACGCTGCGAGTGCTCCAGGGTTTGACCATCTCGAGCGGGCCCATGAACATCTCGTACAAGCGGAAGGCATCGGCGCCGTACTCGGCCAGGATGTCGTCCGGATTGATGACGTTGCCGCGCGATTTGGACATCTTGAAGCTGCGGGCATCCACTCGAATCCGGGGATCGGACTTGAGTGAGAAGCCGTCGCCGGCCTTGGTTACTTGCTCTTCAGGAATGCGCCGGCCGACCAGCTTTTCGCCGCTCTGTTTTTGAGTACCGATCATCCGCCGTCCCTCAGGCGCAGCCTCCTCTTCGATGTTCCGCAGGTCCGACGCGCTGCACGGACGGCCATCGGCAAAGGCAAAGACGGTGAACTCCATCTCGCCCAGAATGAGGCCCTGGTTGACGAGTTTGTAAAACGGCTCCGGGGTGGAGACATAGCCAAGGTCGTAGAGCACCTTGTGCCAGAACCGCGCGTAGAGCAGGTGAAGCACGGCGTGCTCGGTGCCGCCTACGTAAAGGTCAACGCCTGGTGTGGGCAACTTGACCGTTGGCAGAGGTTGACCTAAGTTGTTTTTAAGGCGGTCGTCATCAGACGTTCCGGACGGGGCCCCTATGGCGGCATCGCCCGCCGCCTGCATATTGCGAGCCGATGGGATGGGCAGGTTCGAGTGGCCCATCCAATATCTCTCAGCAGATTTGTCAACGAGCCGCTGGTCGTTGCGCGCATCCAGGTAGCGGAGATAGTACCAGCAGCTCCCGGCCCATTGGGGCATCGAGTTGGTCTCGCGTTGCGAGCCGTCGGGCAGATTCACCCAATCCCGCGCGCGGGCCAGCGGCGGCTGGCCGTCGGCTGTGGGCTTGTAGTCCTCGAGCGGCGGGGGCACTACCGGCAGGGCGGATTCGGCCAGGGCCTCGTGATACGGCTGCCCATCCGGCCCGGTCTTCCAGACGATGGGAAAAGGCTCGCCCCAGTAACGTTGCCGGCTGAAGAGCCAGTCGCGGAGCTTGTAGTTGATCGTCTTTCGGCCAAGATTTTTCGCCTCGAGCCAGGTCGTAATCTTCCACTTGGCCTCGGGCGTCGGCAGGCCGTCGAGCGAGATCTCCGAATTGGCCGAGTTCACCGCGATGCCGTCCTCGACGCAGCCCTGCCAATCTGTGCCCTGGGGCGGCTGGACCACTTGGACAATCGGCAGGTGAAACTTCCGGGCAAACTCAAGGTCGCGCGTGTCATGACCCGGCACCGCCATGATCGCCCCGGTCCCGTAGCTGGCCAGGACGTAATCGGCTATCCAGATCGGAATCTTTTGGCCGTTGGCCGGGTTGTGGGCATAGACCCCGGTGAACACGCCGGTCTTCTCTTTGGCCAGCTCGGTCCGTTCCAGGTCGCTCTTGCGGGCGGCGAACTGGCGGTACTGCTCGATCGCGGCCCGGGGCGTCTCCGCGCCGCCCCTCCATTGGGCGGGCACCGCTTCCGGCCATTGCCCGCGCATCCACGGAGGAGTTGCTACCAATCTGGACAGCCTCCATTGGGTGGGCATCGCTTCCGGCCATTGCCCGGGCACGACCCCTTGGGCAAGCCAAGCATCGATGAAAGGATGTTCGGGCGCCAGCACCATGTAAGTGGCGCCGAAGAGCGTATCGGGCCGCGTCGTGAACACGACCAGGACGGAAGCGTCGCGCGCGGCCTGCGGTCCGCCCTGCTGCTGGCCCTGGCGCAGGACCGTGAAGCCGACCTCCGCTCCTTCCGAGCGCCCGCTCCAATTTCGCTGCATTTCCTTGAGCGAGCCGCTCCAGTCGATGGTGTCCAGGTCCTGCAAGAGCCGCTGCGCGTAGGCGGTGATGCGGAGCATCCATTGGCGCATCGGCCGGCGCGAGACCGGAAAGCCGCCCACCTCACTCTTGCCATCCACGACTTCCTCGTTGGCCAGGACCGTGCCGAGTTGCTCGCACCACCACACCGGCGCATCGGTCACGTAAGCCAGACGCATCGAATCGCGGTAGGCGCGCCGTTTGGCCTCCGGCTCCGCCGTTCCCGGCCCCAGCTCCGGCGGATAGCGCAAGGTCTCAATCGGCTCGGCCTTGCCGGTCGCCGGGTTGAACCACGAGTTGTAGAGCTTGAGGAAAATCCACTGGGTCCATTTGAAATAATGCGGGTCGGTCGTATCGATCTCGCGGCTCCAATCGTAGCTGAAGCCGAGGGCTTTAATCTGGCGCTTGAAATTGGCGATATTGGCCTCGGTGGTCTGGCGCGGATGCTGGCCGGTTTTGATGGCGTATTGCTCGGCGGGCAGGCCGAAGGCGTCCCAGCCCATGGGGTG
>Ga0187877_1001740_pt1 | contig 21394 bp, 17 predicted proteins | sample June2016WEW_17_1_3_FD_132430 | JGI IMG/M metagenome (GOLD analysis project Ga0187877, IMG submission 132430) | Peatland microbial communities from SPRUCE experiment site at the Marcell Experimental Forest, Minnesota, USA - June2016WEW_17_100 | ecosystem: Environmental > Terrestrial > Soil >... | reverse complement strand
GTTCTGAATCTGCATGCTCAAGGCACCACGGGTGCTCACCAGTTCCACGGGGTTCATGTCGAGCTCGGCCAGGAGCGCGTCGTTCGCATGGGTGAGCTGCGTGGGCGTGCCGCCGGAGGTGGAGGCGCGATAAACTTCCGCCGGCTGAGTCAGGCTGCTGCGGGTCAGGATCAGCCACTTGCCGTCCGGACTCACACTGAGTTCGTCATTCGAGCCTTCCAAAACTTTCTCGGCCTTGGGCGAGCTGATGGAAGTTTTGAAAACCGGCTGGCGAGCGTGGTCGGGCGCGGTGAAATAGAGGGTGTTGCTGTCCGGCGCCCAGGCAAAACTCGCTACCCACTGGTCGAAGCCCGGGGTGAGATCGGTGATTTTCCCGGTCTCGCGGTCGTAGACGCGCAGCCGGAAGAGATCGGATTCATAACCATTGCGCGCCTGGGAGGTGTAAGCGATGTAACGCCCGTTGGGAGAGTATTGTGGCGAGGCATCGGAGCCAGGATTGCCGCTCGTGATGTTGCGCGCTTCGCCGCCTTGCGGGCTCACAAGGTAAAGGTCAGTGTTGGTCGTCCAGGCGGCCGCTGATTGGCCGGCGGAACCCTTGGAGTGGTTCGATGTGTAGCAGACTTCCTTGCCGTCCGGCGAAATTGCATAGCCGTCGGGCGCGCCGAGAAAGAAGGTCGGGGAGTCGTAGGCGCCCGGGGTCAAGTCTCGCGGCGTACCACCCGCGGCGGAAACGGCGGAAAGATGCGTGTATCGGCCCTCGCGCCACGAGTCCCAGTGGCGGTAGAGCAGTTCCGTGATGAGCTGAGCCTTGACTTTGCTCTCGGAGGCTTCTTTGAGGCGGCGCTGGTTGCAGGCCTCGTCCGGGCAGTCCGGAAAGACTTGCGAGGTGAAGAGCAAGACGTCGGCATGCCCGGCCCAGGTCACGCCGTCGGCCTCGGCCGGGAGAGAAGTCAGGGGTCGCGCCTCCCCGCCCGCGAGGGGGAGAATCCACACTTGCGAGTTGCCGCCGCGCGTCGAGATGAATGCCAACGATTTGCCGTCCGGCGACCAGCGCGGACGCGTGTCCGAGCCCTCGCCGCGCGTCAGTTGCCGCGGTTCGCCGCCGTCGACAGGGCAGATCCAGATGTGGTGGTTGGTTTTGTTGGCCTCGAGATCGACCACGCCGACGACATAAGCGATCCACTTGCCGTCCGGTGAAACCTGCGGATCGGAAATTCGCTGCACTCGTGCCAGGTCCTCAAAGGCAATGGGGTGTTTGGCTCGGGCGGCGGAGCAGGCCGCCAGCAGGATGAACGCTACTCCGAATCGAAGTATGGTCTTCATGGGCGCCCCCGGCAATGCGATATGTTACTTCCACGGCGGAATGAGCCACTCTAGTGAACGTCATTTGTTTGCTCAGCGTTTAATGCGGGCTGAGCCGCCTTTCATCACGTGCTTGACTTCTTCGAGCGTAATCATGCTGGTGTCACCGCGCGTCGATTGCAGCAGCGCGCCATGCGCCGCGCCCATATCCACGGCCTCCTGCGGGCTCATGCCGCGCAGCAAGGCATACACCACGCCGCTGCAGAAGCCGTCGCCGCCACCCACGCGGTCTTCGATTTCGAGACCTTCGTAGCGTGTGGATTGGTAAAACTTCCCCTCGAAATAGAGGATCGCGGACCAGTTGTTGACCAGCCCGCTCACCACCTCGCGCAAGGTGGTTCCCACGGCCTGAATGTGCGGGAACTTGCCCACCACCTGCTCAACCATCTTCTTGTAGCCTTCCACGGGCAACTTCTTCAGCGATTCATCCACACCTTCCACCTTGAAGCCCAGGACCTTTTGGAAATCCTCTTCGTTGCCGATCAGCACGTCGATGAAAGGCACCAGGTCTTTGGTCACCGCGACGGCCTTCTCGCTCGACCATAGCTTGCTGCGGAAGTTGAGGTCGTAGCTGACCACGGTTCCCGCCGCGTGAGCTGCTTGCATGGCTTCTTTCACGACAGCCGCGCAGGAATCGCTCAACGCCGTGCAAATTCCACCGGTGTGAAACCAGCGTACGCCGCGCGCGAAAATACTCTTCCAATCGACCTCGCCGGGCTTGATGTGCGAGGCGGCGGAATGGCCCCGGTCGTACATCGTCACGCTGCCGCGCACGCCGATGCCGACTTCGGTGAAATTCAGGCCGATGCGGTCCGCTTTGCCCACGCCGTCGTAAAGGATCCAGACGACGTTGCTGATGTCCATTCCCGAGGCGCGGGCGTGGTTGCGGATGAAAGCGCCCAGCGGGTTTTCCACCAGGCGCGAGACCCACGAGGTGCGTAGCCCCAGACGGCTGAGTGCGTAACTGACATTGTACTCGCCGCCCCCCACCCAGGCTTCGAAATAGGGCGTAAGCTCGATTCGTTGGTGGCCCGGCGGACTCAGGCGAATCATGCATTCGCCAAAGGTCAGGACATCCAGTTGGCATTCATGGGCAGTTTTCAATTTCCAAGGCATGAAGAATCCTCCCGAAAAAAATCCATGCGTGAACTGGCGCGAGCGGGCTTCAGCAAGGAAGTGACTTCAAGGCGATGCCCGCGAGGGAAGTGCCATACTTCCCGCGTGGAATAGATAACACAATCTGCCGAGGTTGAGAAGTCACTCCGTGGCATTGGCACGAACCATGCGAAAAACTTTGCGACACAAAAAAGCAACTTTAGATAGAATGGAAAACCCAAGTTGGCAGTTCAGCCGGGCACGAGTTGCTCGTGGGATTTGAACTTCGGGGAGAGCGGTTGCTGGTGCGGCTCTCGAAGAAGATCATCGGCGGGACGGCAGTTTGGGGCGCCAGCAAATATGTCGGGAGGAAATATGCAAAACGGAAGTTGCGATATCGGACTGATCGGTCTGGCCGTTATGGGCCAGAATCTTGTCCTAAATATGAACGACCACGGTTACAAGGTGGCGGTGTTCAATCGAACCGTCTCTAAGGTGGATGACTTTATCAGGAACGAAGCCGCTGGCACGCAAGTGGTGGGCACGCATTCAATGGCAGAGCTTGCGGCGGCGCTCAAACGACCGCGGCGGGTCATGTTGATGGTCAAGGCCGGCGACGCCGTCGACCATATGATTGAAGATTTGCTGCCGCACCTGGAACAGGGTGACATCATCATCGACGGCGGCAACTCGCATTGGCCGGACACTAGCCGCCGCACGAAAGACCTTGCGGGCAAGGGCCTCCTTTACATTGGCACCGGCGTTTCCGGTGGCGAGGAAGGCGCGCGGAGGGGGCCGTCCATCATGCCCGGTGGGAATCCCGCCGCCTGGCCGCATGTGAAGGCCATCTTCCAGGCTATCGCCGCCAAAGTTGAGGACGGCTCGCCCTGTTGCGATTGGGTGGGAGAAAACGGCGCCGGGCATTACGTAAAGATGGTGCATAACGGGATCGAGTATGGCGACATGCAGCTCATCTGCGAGGCGTACCACTTGATGAAGGACGCACTCGGCCTTACCGCCGACGAACTGCATCAGGTGTTTGCCGATTGGAACCAAGGTGAACTTGACAGTTATCTTATTGATATTACCAGCCAGATTTTTGCGAAGAAGGACGAAGACGGTTTGCCCGTTGTGGATAAGATCCTTGACACGGCAGGCCAGAAGGGCACCGGCAAGTGGACATGCCTGAGCGCGCTCGATTTGGGCATGCCCGTCACTTTGATCGGAGAAGCCGTGTTCTCGCGCTGCCTGTCCGCCATTAAGGCTGAGCGCGTGACCGCCGCGGGCATCCTGCCTGGCCCGAAGCCCTCAGGCGCACAGGACCGCAACGCCTTTGTTGAAGACGTTCGACGAGCTCTTTACTGCTCGAAGATTATCTCGTATGCCCAGGGCTACATGCTGCTACGCGAAGCTGCGAAAGAGCAGGGCTGGAACCTCAACTTCGGCGGGATTGCGCTCATGTGGCGCGGCGGATGCATCATCCGCAGCCGCTTCCTCGGCAAGATCAAGGAAGCCTTCGACAAGAACCCGAAGCTCACCAACCTGCTTCTGGATGAATTCTTCACCCAGGTGCTGATCAACTATCAGCCAGCCTGGCGGCAGGCCATCCTACAGGCGATCCAGTACGGTGTGCCGATGCCGGCGTTCACCACCGCGCTGGCATTCTATGATGGTTACCGCACCGAGCGCTTGCCTGCGAACCTGCTGCAGGCTCAGCGTGATTTCTTCGGTGCACATACCTATGAGCGCGTGGACAAGCCGCGCGGCGAGTTCTTCCACACCAACTGGACCGGACATGGGGGCAGGGTGGCCTCCGGCATCTATAACGCATAAGCGAGGGAACAGTCATGAAGAACGGTCTCATTATTCCCCCCAACGGGGCGCTGGATTTTTTGTCTCTGGGAGCGCTAGTCCACCGTCTCGATCCGGGGATCATTCCTTTCCGTAAAGCCAGCGAATGTCAGATCCACGTCAGTGGCGGGGAGTTTAACTGCGCCGCCAACCTGGCGGATTGTTTCAGGCTGCAAACGGGCATTGCCACCGCCATGGTGGATTACCCGGTCGGAGACCTGATCGCCGAGCGGGTGCGAGCGATGGGCGTGAAGCCGTTCTACAAGCGTTTCAAGCACAACGGCGTCAACGGCCCGAACATGGCCGCCGTGTACAGCGATCGTGGCCAGGGAGTACGCGCGCCCGTCGTGTTCTACAACCGCGCCAACGAAGCCGGAGCGTTGCTCAAGCCCGGCGACTTCGATTGGAGGGCCATTTTCGGGGCCGGCGTGCGTTGGTTTCACAGTGGCGGGATTTTCGCGGCTCTTTCCGCAACGACTGGGGAGTTGATCGTGGAGGCGATGAAGGCAGCCAAGGCCGCGGGCGCGGTGACTTCGTTCGACCTGAACTACCGCGCCAAGCTCTGGGACGTGTGGGGTGGTCACGAACGCGCGCTACTGGTCATCGCGCGCATCGTCGAACATGTTGACATCCTCGTCGGTAACGAAGAAGACCTGCAAATGGGCCTCGGCATATCCGGACCTGAAGTCGCCGCGAAGTCGAAGCTCGACCCCAGCGCTTTCTTTGGGATGATCGACAAGGTGGTGGCCAAGTACCCCCATGTCAAGGTCGTCGCCACGACGTTGCGCGAAGTCCACTCCAGCAACCGGCACAGTTGGAGTGCTGTGGCCTGGATCGACGGCAAAACCTATCAGGCTCCCACCGCCGAGCTCGATGTCTACGATCGGGTCGGCGGCGGCGACGGTTTCGCCTCAGGGTTCTTCTACGGTCTAATGACGGGTGAAGAACCGGAAGAAGCCGTGAAGCTGGGCTGGGCTCATGGAGCGTTGTTGACCACCTACCCTGGCGACACCACGATGGCCACCGTGGAACAGGTGCGTGCTTTTGCCAAAGGTGGGTCAGCGCGCATCCAGCGCTGAAGTGGTCTGCGGGAAGACCGTCCTGCACAAGTGGCAGAGCCGCTGGGTCTAACCGCGTCTTCACATCGACTCGTAAGGTGTCCCCCCGGGAGCAGGGACGCCAGGCGGCCTCTGCGCCATCGGCGGCGGGGGGGGCCCGCTCGGCGGAAAGGGTTCCGTGCCCGCAGCGCCTCACCTCACGCCCCTTCGACGGCCATCATGCCGTGCACACATCATGTGGCGGTCGCACGAACTTCAACTTCCTGCAAAGTTGTATTGCGACGTTATATAATTGCACATTCTGGCCCGCTCCCTTCAGGCCCCGGCAGCATCTGAATTGTATTGGGCTGTCCAAGATGCGCATCGGGGAGTGCTACAGTGGGCTGTGTGGGGCATCGCAAATCCATTCATACGGAGGACTAATCCCTTGGACCTGCAGCACGCAACTCCGACTTCGAAGTCCAGCCTGAGTCCGGACGAACTCGACCAACTTTGCATCAACACCATCCGCTTTCTTTCCGTTGACGGTGTCCAGAAGGCCAACTCCGGCCACCCGGGAATGCCCATGGGGGCTGCACCCATGGCGTATATACTCTGGACTCGCTACCTGAGGCACCATCCTTCCAAGCCTGCTTGGCCCAACCGTGACCGCTTCGTCCTCTCTGCGGGGCACGGCTCGATGCTCCTTTACAGTCTGTTGCACCTGACGGGCTATGACCTGCCGCTCGGGGAGCTGCAGCAGTTCCGCCAGTGGGAAAGCAAAACACCGGGCCATCCTGAGTATTGGCTTGTCCCGGGCATTGAAACCACGACGGGTCCTCTGGGGCAGGGCTTTGGCACCGGCGTGGGGATGGCGATCGCCCAGAAATACCTTGCGGCGCACTTCAACCGGCCGGGACACGAAATCGTCAATTACAAGATCTATGCACTGGTGAGCGACGGCGATCTCATGGAGGGCGTGGCGTCGGAAGCCGCTTCGCTGGCGGGCCATCTGAAGCTCGACAACCTGATCTATTTTTACGACGATAACCATATTTCCATCGAAGGTTCCACAGATCTGACCTTCACAGAAGACCGCGCCAAGCGTTTCGAGGCCTATGGGTGGTTTGTCCAGAAGCAAGATGATGGGAACGATCTCGCGGCGATCGACGAGGCCGTACGGGCCGCCCAAGCTGAGCGCGAGCGGCCGTCGATCATCATGGTCCGCACTCACATCGGTTACGGCAGCCCGAACAAGCAGGACACCGCCGAAGCCCACGGCGCCGCGCTCGGTGAGGAGGAGGTTAAGCTCACCAAGCAGAATCTCGGTTGGCCGTTGGAACCGGCGTTCTACGTTCCGGACGAGGCGCGCGCCCATTTCCGCTTGGCGATCGAGAAGGGGGAAAAAGCTGAAGCCGAATGGCAGGCTCGGCTGGCCGCTTATCGCCAGACCTTTCCCGACCTTGCAGCAGAGTGGGATCGGTTCACAAAGGGTGAGTTGCCACCGGGATGGCAAGCGAGGATCCCCACCTTCAGCCCTTCCGAGAAGCCGACGGCCACACGCCAGGCCTCCGGTAAGGTCTTGAATGCCCTATCGCCGGTTCTTCCCACACTGCTCGGCGGTTCGGCGGATTTGGCTCCTTCCACCAACACGCTGATCAAGGGCGAAAAGGATTTCGGTCCAGGAAGCTATGGCTCGCGAAACTTCCACTTCGGCGTACGCGAGCACGGCATGGGCACGGTCCTGAATGGCATGGCCCTGAGCGGGTTGATCCCATACGGCGCCACGTTCTATGTCTTCTCCGACTACCTGCGTCCGGCGCTGCGGCTGTCGGCCCTGATGGGGCTCCACACGATTTTCGTTTTTACCCATGACAGCGTTTTCCTGGGAGAGGATGGCCCCACGCACGAGCCGATCGAACACCTGGCAGCCTGCCGGGTGATCCCCAACCTCAGCGTCATCCGCCCCGCAGACGCCAACGAAACGGGCGTCGCGTGGCGCGTCGCCATTGAACACCAAGACGGGCCAGTGGCATTGATCTTGACGCGCCAGGTGTTGCCCATTATCGATCGCAGCAAATACGCTTCCGCGGAAGGACTCGAAAAGGGAGCTTACATTTTGGCGGACGCGGACGGGAAGACCCCGGAGATCATCCTGATCGCTACGGGCTCGGAGGTGGCGCCAACGCTGGACGCTTACGAGAAACTTGCAGCAGAAGGCATTGCCGCGCGCCTGGTGAGCATGCCGTCGTGGGACCTTTTCGAAAAACAGCCGCAGTCTTATCGCGACAAAGTCCTGCCCCCGAGCGTGAGCACGCGCCTCGCTGTCGAGGCTGCAGTGCCTTTTGGCTGGGAAAGGTACGTAGGGTCCAAGGGCGCGGTGCACGGGATTAATCGTTTTGGGGCTTCCGCGCCATACAAGGTGATCGCGGAGAAATGGGGGTTTACCGGCGCGCATATCCTGAAGCTGGCGCACGAGCTTTTGGGCCGCTGATTACTCTAGCAGACTGCGGAAAAACGCTCCAATGCTGTCATCCTGAGCGCAGCGAAGGATCTCGCTCTGAGTATTTTCAAGGCAAAGCGAGATTCTTCGTCGCCTGCGGCTCCTCAGAATGACAGTGTCAACGAGTTTTTCCGCAGCCTGCCACGGTGGGGATGAGAAACAAGGAGGCTTCTTGATGAGCACTAATCCGCTTCGCGAACTCAATCGTTTGGGGCAGAGCGTCTGGTTTGATTACATCCGCCGCTGGGAGCTGACTTCCGGGCACCTGCAGCGATTGATTGAGGAAGATGGCGTCTCGGGAGTCACCTCGAACCCCAGTATTTTTGAGAAAGCCATCGCCGGCAGCCAGGACTACGACGGAGCGATTCGGAAGTTGGCCGCCGAAGGCAAGGAGGCGCCGGCTGTTTTTGAGTGCCTGGCGGTTGAGGATATCCGTGGGGCCGCCGACCTTTTCCGGTCAATCTATGAGGCCACGGAGGGCCGGGATGGGTTCGTGAGTATCGAAGTCGCGCCAACGCTCGCACGCGACACGGAAGGAACGATCGCCGAGGCGCGCCGACTTTGGCGCGAAGTCAACCGGCCCAACATCCTGGTAAAGATTCCCGGGACGGCGGAAGGCCTGCCCGCCATCGAGCAACTCCTCGGTGAAGGCATCAATATCAACATCACGCTGCTGTTCGCGATCGAGCGATACGCGCAGGTGGCCAATGCCTACCTTGCGGCACTTGAAAAACTGGCGGGCGAGGGCAAGCCGGTCGACCGCATTGCCTCGGTCGCGAGTTTTTTCGTGAGCCGTATCGATACGATGGCCGACCAGCAAATCGAAGCCAAGTTGAAAGAGGCGAAAAGCGCTGCGGAAAAAGAGAAGCTCACCAACCTGCTGGGAAAAACGGCGAACGCCAACGCCAAACTGGCGTACGTAAAGTTCAAGGAAATTTTCGCAAGCCCGCGATTCCGGGCTTTGGCCGGGAAGGGCGCGCGGGTGCAGCGAATGCTGTGGGCCTCGACCGGCACGAAGAATCCCAGGTACAGCGACACGCTTTACGTGGACCCCCTGATTGGCCCGGACACGATTAACACCATGCCCGCTGCCACAATGGCAGCCTACCGTGATCATGGCAAGCCCCGCGCAACAATTGAAGAAGGCTTGGATGAGGCGCGCGGCGCGCTGAAGCAACTGGCGGGAGTGGGAATCGACCTTGCCGCAATCACCGGCAAGCTGGAAGAGCAGGGCGTGGAGGCGTTTGCGCAGGATTACCAGAAGCTGCTGGCCTCGATTGCCGAAAAGCGCCGGCATTTTGTTGCCGCGGCACGCCTGGAACCCGCCACGATCAGCGGTGGGGGGCTGCACCTTGCCGCGCTCGCGGCGCTGGAGCGCCTGGGCGTACAACATTTTTCGCGGCGTTTGTGGGATCGTGACCCGACCCTGTGGAAGCAGGAGCCAGCGCATCAAAAGCTAATTCGCAATTCGCTTGGGTGGCTGGGGGTACCGCAGACGATGCTCGGGCAGGCGGACGCACTCACAAGCTTTGCGCAAGAGGCCCGGCAGGCCGGCTTCACACACCAAGTATTGCTGGGGATGGGTGGCAGCAGCCTGTGTCCCGACGTCTGCCGCGCTACCTTCGGCACGGCGCCGGGGTTCCTGCAACTGCACGTGCTGGATTCGACCGTCCCGGCGAGTGTCGAGGCGGTGGAGAAATCCCTCGACCTTGCGCACACGCTGTTTCTCGTGTCGAGCAAGTCCGGCGGCACAACGGAGACGATGAGCTTCTGCCACTATTTCTACGACCGCGTGCGCACCGCTAAAGGCGAGCGCGCGGGCGAGAATTTCCTCGCCATTACAGATCCGGGATCGTCCCTCGAGAAGTTGGCGAGGGAGAGAAACTTTCGGCATATTTTTCCCGGGCAGCCCGACATTGGTGGCCGATTTTCGGCCCTCTCGAACTTCGGTATGGTGCCGGCGGCGCTGGCGGGAGTAGACGTCCGCGCGCTGCTCGAGCGCGCCGCGCACATGGCGCAGGCGTGCGGGGCTTCGGTGGCTGCAGAGGAGAACCCCGGGCTTGTGCTCGGTGCGGTGCTGGGCGAGGCGGCACGACGGGGGCGTGACAAGATCACGCTTATCATCTCGCCCGCCATCGAGACTTTCGGCGACTGGGCTGAACAGTTGATTGCGGAGAGCACGGGCAAGGAAGGGAAGGGATTATTGCCGGTGGCGGGCGAGCCGCTGGGGGGCCCGGCTGTTTACGGGCAGGACAGGGTCTTCGTCGAGATCCGGCTCGCGGCCGATGCGGACGAGAAACGGGAGCGGGCGCTCCAGGCTCTTGAATCTGCCGGGCATCCGGTGATTCGGATCACCTTGCGAGATACTCTTGACCTGGGCGGGGAATTCTTCCGCTGGGAAGTGGCCACGGCCGCAGCGGGGGCAGTCTTGGGAATCAATCCCTTCGATCAGCCCAATGTTCAGGAAAGCAAGGATAAGACCAATAGCCTGCTGGCGGAATTCAGCGCCCAGGGAAGATTCTCAGAGCAAGAACCGCTCTGCGAATCTGACGGCCTGAAACTCTACGTTGACGCAGCGACGCAGGCGAGCCTGGCGAAATCAGGTGCAGGCTCCCTGTCGGCAGACGCGGTCCTCGCGGCATTCCTGAAGCAGGCGCGGCCAGGCGATTATGTGGCCTTGATGGCGTACCTCCAGCCTACGGAGGAACACACCGCGGCGCTCGAGTCCTTGCGCGTGCAGTTGCGCGGCTCGCTGCGGTTGGCGACAACGCTCGGCTATGGACCGCGCTTTCTGCACTCGACGGGCCAGTTTCACAAGGGTGGGCCTAATAACGGATTGTTTATCCAGTTGACTGCGGATGATTTGCGGGATCTTGCCGTCCCGGAGAAACCCTACACGTTCACGGTATTGAAGCAGGCCCAAGCGATGGGCGACCTGCACTCGCTCGTGAGTAAACAGCGGCGCGTGATCCGGCTACACCTGGGTAAGAATACTGGCGCACAACTCGTCCGGCTCGCGGCGCTGGTCGAGAATGCCGTGAAGCCTCGGATGCCGGCCGAGACAAGTTAGGAGCGCAAAGCGCAATCGCTTGGAAACAAAGCGCAGAATGTTCAACCCAAGAGAGGTTTCATGCCAGAAGCGGCCGCGCTGACCAATCCCTTGCGTGAAGGGATTCGACTGCGGCGAACCCCGGACCCCTGCTCCATGGTTATTTTTGGAGCTTCCGGCGACCTCACCAAACGAAAGCTTATCCCCGCCCTTTTTTACCTCTCGCGCGAACGCATGCTGGCGCCAGGATTTTCGGTGGTCGGCTGCGCGCGCACCCCTAACACAGAGGAAGCGTTCCGCCGGGAGATGGCCGGCGCCGTGAAGAAATTCCTGCAGCTTACGGCGGAAAGCGATGCCTTCGTGGAGGGATTCGCGAAAACGCTGCATTACGTCGCCGACGATTTTGGAGATCCGAAAGCCTACGAGATGCTCAAAGGCGTACTGGACCGCCTGGATCAGGAGCGAGGAACCAGCGGAAATCGCCTCTTCTATCTCGCCACACCGCCCAGTTTCTTTCCCGTCATCGTGCAGCACCTCGGGGGGGCCGGACTGGCGAAGCCCCAAGCGTCGGGGAAGACCTGGACACGCATCATCATTGAAAAGCCCTTTGGACAGAGCCTGGAAAGCGCGCGCGATTTGAACCGGGCAGTGACCGGTGTTTTCTCTGAGGACCAGATCTATCGCATTGATCACTACTTGGGGAAGGAGACCGTCCAGAACCTGTTGGTGTTCCGCTTCGCCAACGGGGTCTTTGAGCCGTTCTGGAATCGCCGCTACATCGACCACGTGCAAATCACTGTGGCCGAGGAGTTGGGGGTGGAGAACCGGGGAAGCTACTACGAAGAATCGGGGCTGCTGCGTGACATGATTCAGAATCACGTGCTGCAGTTGCTGAGCCTGGTCGCCATGGAGCCTCCCGCAACCTTTGAAGCGACTGCCGTGCGCGATGAGAAAGCCAAGGTGCTGCGCTCGATACGCCCCCTACCCGCGTCGCGGGTGGCGGATTTTGTGGTGCGGGGCCAGTACTCGGAAGGGCTCGTAGGCGGCAAGAAGGTGGTTGGGTATCGCTCGGAGCCGAAGGTTGCGCCGGCTTCCAACACGGAAACCTACGCGGCGCTAAAGCTCTTCATCGACAACTGGCGCTGGGCGGACGTGCCGTTCTACCTGCGCTCCGGCAAGCGCCTGCCGAAGCGGGTATCGGAAATCTCCATTCAGTTCCGGCGCGTGCCGCACCTGCTTTTCCGGGGGTCGGGCGCGGAGGGAATTGAACCCAATGTCATTTCTATTCGCCTCCAGCCCAACGAAGGAATCTCGCTGCGGTTTTGCGCCAAGCTGCCCGGCACGAGCATGCAGATTCGCCCGGTGGAAATGGAATTCCGCTACGGAGAATCCTTCGGCGCCACGCCGCCCACGGCTTACGAAACGCTGCTATTGGACTGCATGCTGGGTGATCCCACGCTCTTCAATCGCGACGACGCCGCGGAGTTATCCTGGGAACTTGTGAATCCTATCCTGGAGCGGTGGAAACAGGACGAAGGCAAGGGGCTGACCTTTTACCCGGCAGGCAGTTGGGGACCGCCCGAGGCGGACGATTTCATCGAACGCGATGGCCGACAGTGGCAGAGACTGTAGGAGAAATGTAGGCAGGAAGCAGCACGCCTCGGCAAGGGTGGAATGGGGCCAGGGTTCCGTCAAAGTCGCGGGTGTCGCGGACCTCAGGTTCGAATTGGGAGTAGTGGTGTCATTTGCGAGACACGGACGCTCGCAGGTGCAGTCATTCCCGCGAAAGCGGGAATCTACTCTGCAAACTATTGGAAATGCGCTGCCGACGGACTGGATTCCCGCTTTCGCGGGAATGACAAGTCTTTCGAAGGGAATCCCATTCCAAATGACACCACTACCGAATTGGGGGTTGACAAACGTGACACTTTATATTACGCTTAACATGAAGTAGGCGGCCCGGCTCGGCGAACTGATGATTACGTGGAGCCTTTACCATGCCAGTTTCTGGAATGCCATCCGATCCGGGGATGTTGATGAAAATGCATATACTTATCGAGTTTAAGCGGGTAGATTCGGTGGCTGTATCGAAAACCAATCTGTTGAAATCAAACACCTTAGCTGATTTTAGTTTCTGCCATGGGCTGTGATGAAAAAGATGTTAACAATGACGAGCGAAGCCTGAATGTCTTTTAGAATCAATAGGCCTATTGGAGAGTCCGGCGATGTTCATGAAAATACATGACATATACTGTTTTTGCGGCGATCCTTATGAAAACACATGTACTTATCGGAGTTTTCCAGTCTGTTCTTGGTCAAGCTCGCCCTAGTGATACTCATATCCGGAGATATCTATGAAAAGAATAGTCTTCTGAGTCAGGAGCTCGTTAATGAAGCCAGCCCGCGGAGCGGGCTGGCTTCATTAACGAACTTTTGACTCAGGGCGCTGTGCCGCAGACAACCACGGAGAAGGGAAGGAACCGGTACTTGAAGGACACTTGGCAGATGATCGCGCCGGGCGAGGCGCGCACCGCGAACGTGGCACAGATTGAAGCCGGGCTTTCCGCCATGTGGCGGAGCGCGGCGGAAGGACCGGGGGCGGAGTCGGCGCTGCTGCGGGCCTCGGCGCTGACCCTGCTCATTTACGTGGATGGCGAGGAGGGGACACGCGAAGTCAGCGACCTGATCGCGGATGTCACGCGTCAGAATCCGTGCCGCACCATCGTCATGTTGATTGAGCCACAGGCCACGCCCGCCGGATTGATGGCCACGGTTTCCGCGCATTGTCATATCCCGGTGGCCGGTGAGAAGCAGATTTGCAGCGAGCAGATCACCCTGTATGCGCGGGGTGAAACGGGCCCGGAGCTTGCCAGTGTCGTGCTTCCTCTGACGGTCGCGGGATTGCCGATTTACCTTTGGTGGCGGGCTGGGCGTTTCGCCGTGCCACTCTATTTCGACCAGATTCTGCGTTTGACCGAACACCTCATTGTGGACTCGGCGCGGTTTTCGGCAACTGGAACTGACCTGCCCGACCTGGCGGCCTGGTTGGGAAAATACTCCGGGCGGATTCGCCTTTCCGATTTGAACTGGGCCCGTGCTACGCCGTGGCGCGAACTACTGGCTCAGTGCTTCGATTCACCGGACCGGCGGCCTTTTCTAGATCGCATCCGCTCGGTGCGGATTGAGTATGAAAGGGAATCGGCGCGGCTTGCCACGCAGCGGGCTCAGGGGTTGCTCCTGGCGGCGTGGCTTGCCACACGCCTGGGCTGGGAATTTCGTCGTACGGAAAGGCGCGGAGAAAACCTGCCGCACGCGCATTACTTCCAGTCCGGTGACCGCGAGATTGAGGTCACGCGGGCGCTACGGGATTTAGAGGGCGGAGGGAGCGGCGTCTGTTTTTCGCTTAAGCTGGAGGGCGAGGGCGCGTGCTTCACGTTCGCGCGGGGCCCGGATGGCAAGGTGGTGCAGACCCTCGCCGAGGTTCCGGGCTTCGCGCCCCTGGCCGGGACCGTACGTATTGAGGTCCTGGATGAGATCGAGATCGTCAACGAAGAACTCAAGCTGGCGCGCCGCGATCGTGTCTATGAGGAAGCACTGGCAATGGTGGCGCGGATGACGACCGCTTGATAGTGCGGCCGGACAGGCTGCGGAGAAACCCTCCCGCCATGTCATTCCGAGCCCGTTCGCTGCGCTCAGGGTAAACTTCGCGAGGAATCTCGCCCTGCGCATTTTCATGAACCTACGAGATTCTTCGCGGAGTTTACCCTGAGCGGGCAGAGCGAGATCCTTCGCTTCGCTCAGGATGACAGCGAAGGACTCAGGATGACAGCTTGGGCGGTTTTTCCGCAGCCTGCGAAACCCGGGGGAAGATTCCGCCGTGATGCCTGAACCTGAAATCCGCATCTTTGAGGATCCAGGCCATCTGTACTGGGCGGCGGCCACACGCTTTGAAGAGTTGGCGCGCGTCAAGGCCATCGAAAAGAAGGTTTTCACGGTGGCGCTTTCCGGCGGATCGACAGCGAAGCCGCTGTACGAAACCTTGGGCAGTGCGGCGTTTGCCGGGCGGGTGCGGTGGACGAACGTTCACCTGTTCCAAGTGGATGAACGCTCGGTGGCTCCGGATGCTTCCGAGAGCAATTACCGCCTGATCCGTGGGGCGATGCTCGAATCTTCGGTGTTACCGGATGGGAACTTCCACCGCTTGCAAGCCGAGCGACCGGACCGTGAGCAGGCGGCGCGTGACTACGCTGAAGACTTGGCGCGTGTTCTCGCCCCCGCGCCGGGAGAGTTCCCGCGCCTGGATTTGGTTTACCTGGGCATGGGGCCGGACGGGCACACGGCATCGCCCTTTCCGGAAAGCCCAGCTCTGGATGAACAAAGGTTGTGGGTCGTGTCGAACTTTGTCGCAAAGCTCCAGGCTTATCGCCTCACGCTGACTTTGCCGGTGCTTAATGCCGCCGCCCATGTTATTTTTATGGTTACAGGTGCTGACAAGGCTGGAGCGCTACGTGAGGTGTTGGAAGGTCCTGCGGGGCGTTTGCCGGCGCAGCGCATTCAGCCTGCGCACGGCCACGTGAGCTGGTTCGTCGATAGGGACGCGGCAGGCTTGCTGAGCCAAGCCGGGAGGTGACGCCTGAAGATCAAAATTGCTCCTTCCATTCTTTCTGCGGACTTTGCGCGCCTGGGTGAACAGGTGCAAGCTGCGGAGGCGGGGGGTGCGGACCGCATCCATATCGACGTGATGGATGGCCGCTTCGTGCCCAATATCACTTTTGGCCCCCTGGCCGTGCGCAGCCTGCGGCCGCTCACGTCCCTGACCCTGGAAGCGCACTTGATGGTTACTCCGCCGGAGGATTTTATCGAGGCGTTTGCGGCAGCGGGCGCGGATACGATCCTCGTGCAGCAGGAAGCCACGCCGCACTTGCACCGTGCCCTCCAGCAGATTCGGGGCCTCGGGAAGAAGGCGGGCGTGGTGTTGAATCCCTCCACCCCGGCCGCCACGCTATCGGAAGTGCTTGACCTCGTGCATGTTATCCTGCTGATGACGGTGAACCCCGGTTTCGGTGGGCAGGAGTTCATCCCCGGAACACTGCAAAAGATTCGCCAGGTGCGGGATTCGCTCACGGAACGCGGTTTGGATTGCGAAGTGGAAGTGGACGGGGGCATCAACGAGCAGACCGCACGCCGTGTAGTGGAAGCCGGCGCCGACGTGCTAGTGGCCGGGTCGTCGGTCTTCGGGGCGCCCGACGGGGTGGGGGCGGCCATCTCCCGGCTGATCGCCCATGCGACAGGGAAGAGCGCACATTAGAGGTCGGGGCTGCCGGTTGGGCGTGTGGAACCGTTCGCGCCCTGGCCTTGTATCTTGGCGCAAGATGCTGCATCCAATTACTGGCCGGCAAGAGTGGGGCAGCCAGGTGTTGGCGCACGATCGAGATAGACCCCTGGGGGTCGCAGCGGTCGGCCCGCATGGGGCCGGAGAGCCGGTGCGGTCCGTGCTGGGTTAATGACTGCAATGACCGAATCACCTCAAGCCGTGCTGGCGCGCGATGAATCTCTGCTGGTAAGCGAAGCGAAGGCGGGGAACTACGCGGCTTTTGAAGAACTCGTGAACCGCTACGAGAAAAAGATCTACCGGCTGGGAATGAACATCACAGGCAACCGTGAAGATGCCGAGGACGTGCTGCAGGAGGCTTTCCTCAAGGCGTTCGAGCACCTGCCGGAGTTCCGCGAAGACTCGCGCTTCTACACGTGGATAGTGCGTATTGCCGTGAACGAAGCGCTGATGAAGCTGCGCAAGCGGCGCACGAGCCGGGAAGTGCCGATCGAGGACTCCTCGGACGAGGGCGGAGAAGTCCTGGTGCGGGAGTTCGCTGATTGGAAGCCCAACCCCGAGCAGGAGTATGCGCGGGCCGAACTGGAGGGGATCCTCGAGGGAGGGGTAAAGGCGCTACCGGCGGGTTTTCGCACGGTCTTTTACCTGCGCGATGTGGAAGGCTTGTCGACGGAAGAAACCGCAGACTTGCTCAATTTGAGTGTGGGCGCCGTCAAGGCACGCCTTTTCCGGGCGCGCCTCCGCTTGCGCGAAGAGTTGAGCAAGATCTTCAAGCGAGGGTGAAAGTGCTAAATTGCAAGAATGCGATCAACCAGATCTCGGACTACTTGGACGGTGAACTGGACACGACCCTGAAACATACCCTCGAAGCTCACTTGACCAAGTGCCATCACTGTCACGCCGTGTTTGACACCACGAAGAAAACCATTGAGTTGTACTGTGACGGAAGACTCTTCGCGCTTCCCGAGGAAGTTCACGCCCGTTTGCACGCGGCGCTGCGACGCAAGTTGCAGGGGCACTCGTAAACTCCCTTAAGAAAGTGAGGATCTCTCCGGTCAAGATGGTCGGCTTGTGAACCTGCGGCATGTGAATTCCCAGGGCGACCCGTAGCGTAGTGCTTGACAGTTTTGACTCACCACCCGTACAATTTTTGTTTCACGACTTGCTCAGGGAGCAAATAGGTAGCGCATGGACAAAAAGAAAGCCGATTACTACAAGAGACGCCTCCTGGCCAAACAGGAGGAACTGCTGCGCCTGGTGACGAAGTCCGAACAAGATGGGCGCGAGGCTGATGAAGAGGGCACGCAGGACATCGCGGACAAGGCTGCGAACTCCTACACCAAAGAATTCTTGTTTCACCAAAGCGACGAGAATCGCCGTGTGTTGCAACTTGTGGATGAGGCGTTCGAACGCATGAAAGACGGCTCTTACGGGCAATGCGTGGCGTGCCAGGGAGAAGTTCAGCAGAAGCGCCTGGAGGCCGTGCCGTGGGCTCGCCATTGCATCGAGTGCCAAGAAAAGCAAGACCAGGGCTTGTTGTAGTTAGGCGCGAATTCTTTCCCTGCGAGGCGCACCTTCTGTCGGGCTGTTGAGACTCGTTCCCGGCCAACTTCACTCCTTCGGGAGCTCCTGGATGGAGTTCTGGCTGTTGCTTTCCCAACGGAGTGTTCGCTATGCGGCCAGGAACTCTCGATCGAGGGGACGCTGCGCATTTGTCAGGCCTGCTGGGGGACGCTGCAGCCGTGGACCGGGCCTGTTTGCACTCGCTGTGGTCTTCCATTTCCGTCGTTACGCACCCTCGATTCAGCCACCCCACAATGTGGACACTGCCGGGCGCATGAGCCCGAGTTCGACAAGGCGTGTAGCTTCGGTATTTACAGCGGCAGTTTACGTCAGGTCATCCTGCACTTGAAATTTGGGCGCCGGGAACGGCTCGGCAAGCGTTTGGGTGAGCTGCTGACGGCCGTTTGGGATTCGGTCGAAGATTTGCGTGGTTTGGTCTTGCCTCTTATTGTTCCTGTGCCCCTTCACCCGTCGCGCCAGCGCGAGCGGGGTTTCAACCAGGCGGAACTGCTGGCGGCAGGCCTGGTGCGCGGACTGAGGGGAAGGTACCGCAAACCACCATTACTAGTTGCCGCGGGCTACTTGCGCCGGTGGCGCGCCACGCCTCCGCAGACAGGTTTGCGCCGGGCGGCACGGGGTGAGAACCTCCGCGGGGCGTTTGAGGTAGTGGAACCTGAACGAGTTCGCGAGCGCCCAGTAGTGCTCATTGACGATGTCATGACCACGGGCGCGACGCTTTCCGCCTGCGCGCGCACTTTGAAGCGCGCGGGGGCTGAGCCGGTGATCGGGTTAACGCTGGCGCGGGCCACGCCCCAATTCCCGGACTTCGAGCCTATCCAGGATGACATCCCTGTTGACGGACCAGACCGGGACTGGACATAATGAGATGGGGAGTGAGCAAGGGACGCTCCCCCGGGTGAAACGCTATGCCGGAGGATGGCCACCGACAACTCCTGCAAGAACCCGTACTGGTGCTGAATGCCACGTACGAGCCCATCAATGTTACGGCGGTGCGGCGCGCCATCGTGCTGGTTCTGAAGGGTGTGGCAACAGCGGAAGAAGAAGACGGCCAATTCATTCACTCCGCGCAATTTGCCGCCCGCGTGCCCTCGGTGATTCGCTTGGTGGAATTCCGGCGCATACCCTATCAGACTCGTGCCCTCTCGCGGAGGAACGTCCTGCTGCGCGACCGTCACACCTGCCAGTTCTGCGGACACGTGATGCCCGCGCACGAACTCACGCTGGATCACGTCATTCCTCGCTCTCGCGGCGGCCACACCGACTGGGATAACCTGGTTGCGTGCTGCCATCGCTGCAACAACCTGAAAGGGGATCGGCTGCCCGAAGAAGCCGGCCTTCGGCTCTTACGACCGCCCCGCCCCTTCACCCTCCACACCAGCCGGCAAATCATGCGGATGCTAGGCCGCTCCGATGAGCGCTGGCGGAAATACCTCTTCTGCTGATTTGTCTTGCTGTGCCCGGAAAGGGAGATCCGCTGCGGGGATCCCCATGGAGCGTGGGCAGGTGACGGACTGGCGCAATTTCTATTTCGGCCTTGTCCCACAGTATCGGCGACGGCAAGCGCGTACCGACAGGCCCTTGTCAGCAAACGGCTCTGTTGGCGGGGGCCAGTGTGTTATGAGAGGGATCCTGGCGGTAGGGGCGAAAGATCAACACACGAAGCGAGCCGCTTCGCCTTTCAAGTCAGCCAGCAGCGGCTTGAGCTGTGCGACCTCGTTCTGTAGTGCCCGGTAGGCATCACCCGCGGCGCGGGACTGTTTCTGGCGCGCCAGCCTTTCTATAAGCAGGGCAGCTCCAGCGACATTGCTTGCCATCACGTTCTCTGCTGCCACTCGGAGGAGACGCGCGGACCACGCCGCAGCGGAGAGATCGCCGATAGCGAGTGAAACTTGAATACCGTCCAGCAAGGCTGGGCAGGCTGCCTCGAGAATACCGGCAAGTTCAGCCAGGAATCCCGTGTCGCCGCCCACTGCGGCCAATGCCTGGGCGCGGTCCAATGAGCGAGTTGCTAATTCCATTTCTTTCCTCCTTGGCTCGAACCGAGAGCACCCCCAAGCCGTCTACGGGAACAGAACCCCTTTATAGAGTAAGTAGCTGTGTACGGCCAGGACATCCGTTTTTTTTCGGATAAGCGCACTCGCTGAATACGGAAGTTGCTTTGCGTCCCCAGTCGGGGCTCCGGGGGCCGAGGCATGCAAATCGGCAAGTTGTGATGGAGGTACCGCTCGCCAGAGGGGGGCACGGTCTCCGCAAAACTACGGATTCTCACGTGGTTTCGAATGACCCCAGGCGCACTGCAGCAACTGGCAAGGTAGATATTAGCGTTGCACAAGGGCCTCTTCCGGCCGCCCGTGGATATCCTTTTGATATGGTGCATTAACTTTGACCCGTTATGGTAACATAAGTATGTACTGGTGCGTGAATGCCGGGCAATCGGCCCTCCTCGTGAAGGTCCCCTCATGGCAGTCACAACGGTGTTGCTGGCAGACGACCACGCGATCGTGGCGGAAGGCCTCGAAGGGCTGCTCAAGCCTCACTTTAAGTTGCTGGGAACTGTCCATGACGGTCGCGCCTTGGTGTCGGCCGCGAACCAGTTGCGGCCGGACGTGGTTGTGACTGACATCTCGATGCCGCTGCTAAATGGACTCGAGGCGGTCCGGCAGATCAAAAAGCAGCTACCCCGGACCAGGATCATCGTCCTCACCATGCACGCCGAGCCCGAAATGGCCGTGCAGGCTTTCCGCGCCGGCGCGGCTGCCTACCTTCTCAAGATCTCCTCCGGGGAAGAACTGGTCAGGGCGATTGAGGAAGTGTCGCAGGGCAGAGCTTACCTCTCTCCCCTGATCACCCGGGATCTCATCAGTATCATGATTGAAGCGAGGAGTGGTTCGACGGCCAAGGGGTCCAGGCTTACGCCGCGCCAACGCGAAGTGCTGCAGTTGATCGCAGAGGGGCGAACCATGAAGGAGGTCGCCTCGATCCTGAACATTTCGCCGCGGACGGCGGAAACCCACAAGTACGACATGATGGAGATTCTCGGGGTGGAGACCACTGCGGCGTTGATCCAATACGCCATGCGCCTCAAGCTGGTCACCTGAGGCCCGCGCTTATCATAGCCCCGGGGAGAGCCGGGGCAAGAAGGTAACACACCACGAGGGCTGGAGCGGTCGCCGCGGCGGGACGCCCGCCCATCTTAATGGTGGACCGAAGGGCCGCGGGCTCAGGACCGCAAATCCTTTTGCGATCTCTTGGGCAGGTGCATGCTGACCTTCTTTCAGTTGAGTTGTCTACCCTATCGGCTGCGAGGTCGGGACGCCGTGCCCACCACCTGCTTCCCCGCTGAAAGGCCCTGCCTGATTCCCCACATCGAGCGCAGGATGTGTCCTGGCAATAGACCCGTAGCTACTCCTAATGATGCGCGACTTCCACGATCGGGCTGCCTAACCCGGATTTTTCAACACGGAATTGGAAGGGCGGGGCTTCACAGGCTGCGGAAAAACCCAGTTTGGTAACGGTATTGCATCGAATGAGGCATGCGAGGAGATGATGAGAAGCAACCAGCGATGTTCAGTTACATCACC
>Ga0187877_1001726_pt1 | contig 21501 bp, 18 predicted proteins | sample June2016WEW_17_1_3_FD_132430 | JGI IMG/M metagenome (GOLD analysis project Ga0187877, IMG submission 132430) | Peatland microbial communities from SPRUCE experiment site at the Marcell Experimental Forest, Minnesota, USA - June2016WEW_17_100 | ecosystem: Environmental > Terrestrial > Soil >... | reverse complement strand
TGCAGCCACACACCCCGCCGCCGCTGCTGCCGGTGTCCGCCGAGTTGCCGCTCAGCGTGCAGTTATAGAGCGTGCCCCTATACGCCCCGCCGCCGCCACTCATGAAAACCGAGGAGTTGCTGACAATCAAACAGTTGGTAAGGAAGGCGTTCGTGGATGCGCACGCCACTCCGCCACCATAGCCATACAGGTTACCGTTGGTCAGGGTGAACCCAGTCAGGCTTGCGCCGTTGGTCAGGGAAACGCACCGGTTTGTGCCGCCGCCATTGATGATCGTGGACTGCGGGCCGTTGACGCTCCGCAGCGCCAACGCGTTGGTCACTGAGACGCCGCCCGGATATACCCCGTTGGTCACCAGCACTGCCGCACCCGCTGATTCAGCCGCATTCACGGCATCTTGAATGTTCGTGGCGGCCGTGGCCCACGAGGCGTAGGGCGGCCGAGGATTGGGGCTGGTCGCGGCGACGTAAAGCACAGGCTGCGGTACCACGTGGATGGCCAGCGTCGCGCTAACGCCCGCCACATTGGCTTCGTTATAGGCTAGCAAGGCGACGGCGTAATCTCCCGGCGCGGCCCAGGCATGGCTGGCATAGGGCCGGTTACTCACCACGACGCCGTCTCCGAAGTCCCACACGCTCTGAGTCGTTCGCCCCTCAATTAGGGCCGTCAGGCTCATCGCATACCCCACCAGGACGTTGGTGTCACTCGCCACAAGTCCCACGGTTAACGGCCCGGTTACGGCCCCGACGTGGTATTCGTCGCAGCCGATGGAGGGGGGATTCCCCCAGGGCTCACCGTCAATGTCGGTGCCGGTGGCGTAGGCGGCGCTGCCCGCCCCGCGACAGGGTGAACCGGCGCTCAGATGGCTGGCGCTGGCCAGTAGCGGGTCCAGCGCGAGGTTGCCAACGCCGATGGCGGGGAGGGGCGTGGTGCAACAGTAGTTGAGGGTGCTGGAGGAGTCGTAATTCGCTCCTGCTGCGGCCGTATTGAAATAGACGATGCAGTTGTAAAGCGCGCAACTGTACACCCCGCCGTCGTAGTCGGCAGCCGAGTTACCGCTCAGCGTGCAGTTGCAGAGTGTGGATCTGTACGCTCCGCCGCCGCTGCCCTGGGGAGCCGAATTGCCGCTCAGCGCGCAGTTGTAGAGCGTGCACCCATACGCCCCGCCGCCGCCGTTGTTAGCCAAGTTGCCGACAATCAAACAGTTGGTAAGGAAGGCGTTCGTGGATGCGTACTCCACTCCGCCGCCCCAGTACCCAGTGTAACCGTTAGTCAGGGTGAACCCAGTCAGGCTTGCGCCGTAGGCCAGGTCAACGCACCGGTTCGTGCCGCGGCCATTGATGATCGTGAACTGCGGGCCATTGACACTCAGCAGCATTAGCGCCTTAGTCACTGAGACGTAACCCGGATAAACCCCGTTGGTCACCAGGACCGCATCGTTTGCCGCGGCCACGTTCACGGCAGCTTGAATGCTCGTGGCCGCCGTGACCCAGTTGGCGTAGGGCGGCGTCGGGTTCGTGCTCCCCAGGGATACATAGTGCGTGGCAGCGGAGAGACTGGAAACTGCCAGCAGCAGGGTGAGGACTGTTAGACTAATTAGTTTCTTCATAATGACCTTTCTGTTTCTGGTGCTGAAGCCTGCGTCGGCTCATGGGCTCCGAATGCCCACCCGGTAGAAGAACGGTCCCTTGCCCGCAGCGTTGGTATCTCCGTAGCTCGTCATGCCCGTCTGGCCCAGGATGTTCGTGGCCAAGCGCGTGAACGGCGGGGCTGGATTCGCGCTCCGCTCCAGCAAATAGTTCACCCCGGCCACGCTCCGCCAATCATGAGCCAAAGCCGTTGGTGGGAGTGTCTGTCCGGGGCGTTCGGGGAAGAACTTGTCGGAGGCGAGTCGGCGCAACTCCTCATAGACCAGGGGCAACAACTCCTTCGCCGTTTGGCTTGCGCCCCAGTTTGCCTGGTGTGCCATCGCGCCCATGCCCAAAACTCCAAAGCAACCCTAATCCAAGGTTATGATAACATAAATATCGCCTGAAGTCAGGTTCCGTGCAACTGGCTTGTCGAACCTGGGCCGATTCAAGAAAGGGGCGGGGACGCCCCTGATTTCCGCCTTTTTGAATCCGCCCTGTCGAACCTGGACGTATATCTGGGCCCTCGAGGAAACTCACCGCACTTTCAGGCGCGACAATTGGGCGGCCATCGCTGTAAATGGACTTGTTCATGAGGAAGCGCTCTCCGGCGCTTTCGCGGCGCCCGCAGTGCGGGAATAACGAGATTATGAGAACGGAATTGGCGAGCTTCGGAATGGCAACCGCGGTCTTGGTGGTCCTTGCCACTGGACAAACAGTAGCAGCCCTTGAGATCAAGCCCACCAGCGAGGAACTGCGCGCGGAAAAAGCATGGCTCAAAGAGCATTTGCTGGACTGCAAGCTCAAGCCCTTCCCAGCCGCCCCGGTCCAAGCTGCCTCGCCCCCACCCGAGCCTGGCCTGGATGTGTTAGCGAACCATGATCGGGTCACCCAGAATGGCCGCGGGGACAAAGCCATGCGGATCGGCGACCGAGAATACACGCGCGGCCTCTATTGCCATGCGGTCAGCAAAATCGAGGTGCGCCTCCCCGGCCCCGGCAAGAGCTTCACCGCCGTAGCCGGCTTGGACCACAACGACGACACGGCGCACGGCAAAGGGAGCGTGATCTTCACCGTCAAAGTGAAAGACAAAGTGGGCTTTCAATCCGACGTGATGCGTTACGGCACTTCCGGCCGGGAGGTGAATGTTGACCTTGCCGGCGCGGACACCTTCACGCTCGAAATCGGCGACGCCGGTGACGGCATCGGCTGGGATCAATCCGATTGGGCCGACGCCAAGGCCACGCTGGCGGACGGGCGAGAGCTCTGGCTTGGCGATATGCCGCTAAGGGATCTCCGTGGTGAACAGGGCCCGCCTCCCATCCAGCGGACCGGCGCGTTACCCATCTCCTTCGTTTATGACGGGCGCTCCTCGGATGGTCTGTTAGCGACGTGGCCAAATCAGATTGCCCGCAAGGAGCTGGATTCCTCCCGCACTCAGCACACCCTCACCTGGACCGACCCTCGCACGGGTCTGGAAGTCCGCTGCGTCGCGGTCCAATACAGTGATTTCCCGGTGGTAGAATGGACCGTCTTCCTCAAGAACAACGGCCAGGCAGACACCCCGATTCTGGAGAACCTCCAGCCGCTCGACGCTAACTTCGAGCGCGGCCCGAACGGCGAGTTCATTCTCCACGGCAACAAGGGCGACTGGTGCGCCCCGCAAAGCTATGAGCCGTATCAGCGCACCCTCGGCCCCCGGTCCAGCAACTCCTTCGCGCCGGACGGTGGCCGTCCGACCAACGGCCCCCGGGGCTGGCCCTACTTCAATCTCCAGATACCCGGCGGCGGCCTCATCTTCGCCATCGGCTGGCCCGGGCAATGGGCCTGCTCGTTCATCCGCGATGACCAGCGCGGCCTGCGAACCGTAGCGGGCCAGCAGGTGACCTTTCTGTCCCTCAAGCCAGGCGAGGAAATCCGCACGCCGCTTATTGCCGCGCTCTTCTGGAAGGGCAACGACACCATGCGGGCGCAGAACCTCTGGCGCCGATGGTTCATAGCCCACAACCTCCCCCGCATCAACGGCCGGCCGCCTCCGACAATGATGCAGATGCAGTGCTACCGCACCTTCGAGAAAGGCGGAGAAAAGGACCTCTACGACACGGTGGAGGAGTTCAACCAAAACGGCATCCCATTTGACCTGGCGTGGCGCGACGCCGGCTGGTACCCCTGCAAAGGCAGTTGGCCCAACACCGGCACCTGGGAGATTGACGCGACCCGCTACCCACACGGCTTCCGTCCCTTCAGTAATTGGCTCCATGCGCAAGGCAAGAAACTCATTGTCTGGTTCGAGCCCGAGCGCGTCGGCGACAAGGAAAGCTGGCTGGCCACGAACCACCCCGACTGGATCCTCGGCGGCAACCTGCTGAATCTCGGCAACCCCAACGCCTGGCGGTGGCTTGTGGACCACATTGACCAAATGCTCCGCGAGCAGGGCATTGACTACTACCGCCAGGATTTCAACATGGATCCCCTGCCGAACTGGCGCGCCAACGACCCACCTAACCGCCGGGGCATGACCGAAATGAAGCACGTCATGGGCTATCTCGCCTTCTGGGACGAACTCCACCGCCGCCATCCCGGCCTGCTCATAGACTCGTGTTCCTCCGGGGGCCGCCGCAACGACCTGGAGACTCTGCGCCGCGCCGTCCCGCTTCTCCGCAGCGACTTCCAGTTCGGCCACGAAGCCACCATGCCGAACCAGGGCCACACCTATGGCATTTCGAGTTGGATTCCCTACTACGGTTCCGGCTGTTACTTCACCGATCCCTACAGTGCCCGCAGCTACATCATGCCCTGCTCCGGCTATGGCGGCACCAACGCCGCCACCAGGCTTGCCTATGATGAGTGCCGCAGCGTCGCCCCCTTCATGCTCGGCGACTATTACCCTCTCACGCCCTACAGCATTCAGCCCACCGACTGGATTGCCTGGCAATTCGACCGCCCCGACCTCAAAGGCGGCGTGATCCAAGCCTTTCGCCGCGACAAGAATACCGAGCCCATCCAGCTATTGCGCCTCTCGGGCTTGGCCCCATCTGCGAAATACGAAATCACCGACCACGATGGCGGCGAGCCGAGAACCTTGAGCGGTAAGGAGCTGATGGAGCGAGGGCTTCCGGTGGAAATCAAGACCAAGCCCGGCTCAGCCGTGATCTTCTACAAGAAGCGCTGACAACAGGAAATCCCCTCCGAGGTCCTGACAAACACGGCTGCCTGCTGACTACTGCGCCCGCATTGCTCTGGTGAATCGAAAACTTGGGCATGCCGGGCGAGATTCCCTGTTTGCGCACAAACATCCGCTCGGAGGCGAGTCTTTGCATCCCCTAAAGCCCCGTGAGCACTGAGGCACGCGTCGGGCAGCAGCGGCCAGTGTTATAGAATTGGGTAAAGCGGAGTCCGCCAGCGGCCAGTTTATCGAGATTGGGCGTCGGGATCTCGCTGCCGTAGCAGCCGATGACCCTTGCGGGCGTCTCCCGTGCACAGGAGTATCAAGGTTCGACGGCCACACCGACTCTTGGCGCCCGCTTGATAACAACACTGTCTTTGGAAAAGAGGGGCAAGCCACGGCTCTTGGCAATGGCGATGTAGCCGGCATCATAGGCCGAGATATTCAATCGGTCGGCAATAAGCCAGGTCGAAGAGCCAGCGCAAGGGTGCAGCGGCACCGGGACGATATTATAGCTGTCCAGTACCGTTAGCCAGGCGGAGGCATCCTCGGCCGTAGTGCGTCCCTCGCGGATCGTTCGCCGGAGAGCTTCCATGACTTCCTGGTGGAAGTTCGGCGCTGTGAATGCGGGCTCGCCGGCAGCAAGTTGATCCTCCATCGGTTCAAACGGGGCGCGTTCGTCGTCAAAGTGCAGGGCAACCGCCGCACTCGCATCGAGGACAAAACTCACTTGCGCTTCTCCCGGATTAGCTCAGGCAGCGAGAGTCGTTTCTGCCCCGGTCGGTTGAGCCGGATGCGTTTGACCCGCTGTCTCCATTCCGCGGTCAGGGCGCGGGCGGGGGAACGCACCGGACCAAGTTGTGCGCACGGCTGATCATGCACTGTGATAATATGGGTTTGGCCCTGGCGCGCCTGTTCGACGAGGTCGCACAGCTTGGGCTTGGCTTTCCCGATGGACACGGTTGTGCTCATGTTGGAATGGTCACGCACTTTGACCAAAATGGCAAGTCAAATGATAAAGCATGGCCTTCGTGGACATGTGGAGACCGTTCTCCACATGGCCCTGCCCGGCTCCCGGCAATATCAGACGCTCAAGCGTCCACAAGGAAGAGGGTGCCGGGGCCGAGTTTGAAGGGACGGCATGCGAAACCCAGCGCTTTCGCCGAAGCAAACGCCGGGCAGGGATCTTGATACATCATGCTGATCAGGCTATCGCTGCGGAAATCGGTCTGCACCCCTGCTAACTCCAGCGACTTGAGGGCCAGCCAAACGCACCACCACGGCACGGGCACAAACGACACCCGCTTACCCATCGCCCCGGCGATGTGGCCGAGAATCTCCTTCAGTTCCCACCTTTGCTCGTGGGCAATGGTGATGGGTTCCGCCCGCTTGGGGAACTGGCCGTCCAGACAGGCCCGGATCAAGTTCCCGAGGTCTTCCTCGTGGAGGAGATACTGCGCCTGGTTTCCGCCCCGCATGATCGGGATAAAACGCGAACTCCGCACCTGCCGCACCAACCGGCCAAACATTCCGCCCGGACGATCGCCATATACCAGGCCTGGCCTGATGACATACGCCCCCACGGATTGGGCGGCGCTTTCGATCTCCAGCTTCGCCTTCCCATAGAGCGACCGGCATCCGGCAAATGCGCTCAGGCTGGAGATGAATACCACTGACTCCACCCTAGCCTTGCCGGCGGCTTCCAGGAGCTTCTGTGAGCCGGTCACATTGGTCGCGGCAATATCCGCCCAGCGCCGGGGCCCGAAATCATACGCGCAATGCACCAGTGCCCGCGCGCCCTTGAGCAGCCCGGCATCAACCTCCTGGCCCAGCCGAAAAGTCACCGCCCCGCTCCCCGGCGCAGGCTGCCGCGTCCACGCAATGACCCGCCAGCCCTCCCGTTCCAGATGGCGCCGCAATTGGCTCCCCACAAAGCCATTGGCGCCCGTCAGTACGCAGATCTTAGTATCTAAGGCCATGGCATTCTACCCCATAAGGGGCACTTCAAACCACGAATTACACCAAACACCCGAAAGATGAACAGCTCGAACTGCCCCAAAAAGTGATTGCCCGTCTGCGGCCGGCAACCCATGATCACCAACGAGAATACCTGAAGCCGCATGAACGTTTTCAATGCCCTGCGCATCTTCCGGCAGCTACACCGCCACTTCCAGAATCCGTATGTGATTACGCTGCTCCGGCTGGGCTTCATCAAGCTGAAGTATTTTCCCTATACCATACACAAAGGGCGAAGCTCCTATTTGATGCTCGCCCGTCCATCTACCACTGCGCTGGCGGACCTGTTTGTGCTGCGCGAGGTGCTGGTTGAGGAAGCCTACCGCGATGTGCTCCCCCTCCTGCCGCAAAAAGGACTCCGTGTGGTGGATATCGGCGCCAATCTCGGCTCCTTCACCATCTGGCTGAGCCAGGCGGCCAAGGTGGACGAAGCGTTCTGTTTCGAACCAGAGCCCGATTCCTTCCGTCTCCTGCAATTCAATCTGACGTGGAATGCCTGCGCCTTCGCCCATGCGCTGGAATGCGCCGTCGGCGGCCGGTCGCGGACAGCCCAAATCACCCTCAAGGAAGACAGCCCGGGAGGAACAAGCCTTTACGCTCCGGCACCGGGCGGCGAGCACTCTCAGGGGCGCGCTATTCAGGTCGTGGCCTTGAGTGAGTGGCTCGGCCAAACCCCGGGGGCTTTTGACCTGCTTAAGATGGACTGCGAAGGCTCCGAGTGGGAGATCGTGCGCCAGACCAGCCCGCCCGAGCTGGCCAGGTTTCGTGCCGTGGTGGCCGAAGTGCATGAGGACCCGGAAGGACTGCAGCCGGTCGAGAAGTTTGGCGCCCTGCTCGAGTCCGCCGGCTTTCGGACCGTTCGATGGGATCGGAAGGCATTCGGTCTGTACGTAGGTGTCCGTGATCTGCAAGCGCCGGGTTTATGAGCCAGCGACCTGTCCTGGTCAGCATCCTTGTGCCGGCCTATAATGCCGCGCGCTACCTCTCCGAGTTGTGCCAATCCATACAGGCACAGACTTATCCTCATTACGAGGTGCTCATCGCCAACGACGGCTCCACGGACACCACGGTGTCCGTTCTGGCTCCGTTCCTCCAGGACCAGCGCTTCCAGCTCCTGGGCTGGGAGCAGAACCGAGGGCTGAATCAAGCGTGGGCGGTCCTGTGCTCCCGGGCGAAGGGCGACTATTGGTGCTGCCCCGGTGCGGATGACGTCCTCTATCCCACCTTTGTGGAAAACAGAGTGAACATCCTCCAGGCGAATCCCGAGGCCGGCCTCGTACACGGACCAGCGGAGCTGATTGACGAATCGGGCGGGCCCTGCCACCCGCTGCCGCAACTGCCCACCCTGCCGACGCAACTCCAGCCGCCCCGCTCAATCTCAGTGCTCCTGCAGCACAACGTCATCCGGCAACCATCAGCTCTGATCAGGATGGAACTGACCCGGCAGGTGCTCCCATCCTTCTCCGGCAACTGGGTTTATGCGCCCGACTGGTTCTTCTGGATCCTGCACGCAGCCACCGGCCGTGATTTCTTGTGGGATGCTCAGGTTCAGCTCAAGTACAGGGTCCATTCCGAGTCGCTCACCCTGCTGCCGGCCAAGGCAGCGGCCAGGCACGCTGAAGTCGCCCTCGTGCCCTTGTGCGCCTTGGCCGCCGGGGCCCGCTTTTCCGCTTTCGCGAGTGAGCTGTGGGTCCAGTGGCGTAGAACGCTTTATCATCGCTGGCTCTTGCGCGCCCTCACGCTTCGTGCCCGGGGCGAATTCAAACGCGAGTGGCTCGAAGAGGGGGCCTCGGCGTTTTATGACCGAAAGAAGCCGCGAGTCTCGCTATGGGTGGAGGCAGTCAAACACGGACCGGGTGCCTGGGCCAGCCGGCTCCGAGAACGAAAAGCCTCCCGATCGCAGCGGTTCTCCGTAGCCGGCATAGCCCAGGTCAACGACCCGGCGTTCCTATAAGGTCCGGTTCCTATCAGGCACTAAGGCACGCCCCTGCCACCTGGTCAATCTGGCTGTCAGTAAGCTCGGGGAACATCGGCAATGAGATAATTTTCGGCACCAGAGCCTCGGTGACCGGGAAGCTGCCCGGCTTGTACCCCAGATCCGCAAACGCCGGCTGCAGGTGCACGGGAACCGGATAGTGTATGACATGCGAGACATTGGCCGCGTCGAACGCTGCCTGCTGCTTCTTGCGGTCCGGCACTTGCACCACGTAGAGGTGGTAGATGGGTTTGGCATACGGCGCCACCTTGGGCGTCACCACGCCTTTCCCGGCCAGCAGCTTGTCATACTTCGCCGCCGCCTTCCGGCGCGCATCGTTCCATTGCTCGAGCCGGCGCAGCTTTACCCGCAACACCACCGCCTGCAGTGTATCGAGCCTGCTGTTGAATCCCTTGAGAATGTGCTCGTACTTCACCTTCTGACCGTAATTGCGCAGCAGCCCGACCCTCTCCGCCAGGTCCGCCCGCATCGTGGTCACCGCCCCGCCGTCGCCATAAGCACCGAGGTTCTTGCCCGGGTAAAAGCTGAAGGCCGCAATGTCCCCCATCGTGCCACAGCGCCGCCCTTTGTATTCGGCTCCGTGCGCCTGGCAGGCGTCTTCAATGACATAGAGCTTGTGCTTGCGCGCCAGCGCGAGGATTGGGTCCATGTCAGCCGCTTGACCGTACAGGTGGACCGGCATGATCGCCTTGGTGCGCGGCGTGATGGCGCGCTCCACCTGCGCCGTGTCAATCGTGTAATACTGGGGATCGCAGTCCACCAGCACCGGCTTGGCCCCCGCCTGGTGAATCGCCAGCACCGTGGCGATGAAAGTGTGGGTGCAGGTGATGACCTCGTCCCCCGGCCCTACGCCGCAGGCCAGCAGCGCTATTTGCAGCGCCTCTGTCCCGTTGGCCACTGTAAGGCAGTGCGGCGCCTTGCAGAACGCGGCGAACTCCTGCTCGAACAGCTTCACGTCTTCGCCGAGGATAAAATCCCCGCGCCCGCACACCTTCGCCATCGCCGCGTCAATCTCTGGCTTAATCTGCTGGTATTGCGCCACCAGGTCCACGAACTGAATCTTCCCATTGTTCATATATGCCTCAATCCTCTTAAACCCGTTAATCCTGTCAACCCCGCGTATCGGCCTAGTCCCTCCCTGGCGACGCACTACTTCGCCTGCCTGACTACCCGCGCGCGTTTTAATGCTTCCTCCGCCTTGGTGAAGTACTCCGCCGGGCGCTTCATGGAGAGAATCCACTCCGCATACCGCCGGACCCCCGCCTCGACGCTCACGGTCGGCTCCCACCCGATTGACCGCAACGCGCTGATGTCGGCAGTCAGGTGACGAAAGTCCATTGGCCGGTACTGCCCCGGCACTGATGGCGTGACCTTGGCACCGTAGGCGGCGCGAAGCAGTTCAGCAAATCGCAGAACCGTCGTCGGTCGCCCCGTCCCAACGTTGAATACGCGCCCATTGGCTGCGTCGCTTTCCATCACCGCTACGTTGGCCCGCGCCACGTCCTCCACGAACACAAAATCCCGCGTTTGCTGCCCGTCCTCGTAAAGGACCGGCGGCAGCTCGTTCAGCAGGCGTGTCGAGAAGATCGAGCATATCCCCGTGTAGGGATTGAATACCGACTGCCGGGGGCCGTAGGTCAGCATGTAGCGCAAGGCGACCGCCGGGATGCCCCACTCCCGTCCTAATGCCAGCGTCAGGCGTTCCTCGAAGTACTTCGTCAGATGGTAAGTGCCAATGAGCTTCAAGGGGGCGCCTTCGTCAATGGGGATGGACTTGACGACCGACTGGCAACGCGGGCAGTACACCTCCCAATCGCGACGTTCCATTTGGTCGAAAGGCCGAGGCTCCGGGTAACAGGGTCCGCACTGGGCGCATTCGTATTTGCCCTCGCCGTACACCGCTTGCGACGAGGCCACCACGAACTTCTTGATGTCAAGACCGTCCGTGCGAATGACTTCAAACAGCCGCGCCGTGCCCGCCGCATTCACTTCGGCCATCTTGGTCAGTTCCAGCGCGAACCCACCGTAGGCCGCTTGGTGAAAGACCACATCCACCCCTCGCAACGCGCGGCGGACATCATCGGTGTTCCGCACATCGCCCTGGATGAACTCCGCCTCGGCCGGAATCCAGCCGGGTCGGCCTTCGAAGTGTGTGGCCGGTTCCAGGTTGTCGAGAATTCGCACGGCGTAGCCACGCCGCAGCAGTAGATCCACAATATGCGAGCCGATCAGGCCCGCCCCACCAGTAACAAGTGCTTTTAGCATAAATGAATAAGGGCAGTCAGTTAAACAGTCTCTCCCTGGGTCACGGCCATACTCACACGATTGCCACGCATCCCTCGGTCAGGCTTTTTCGCATTCGACATAGATCTCCGTGCACCACGTCGGCAAATTGTGCCCCACCTTCCAGAACGCATCCAGCAGCGGCTCGGGCCAGTCTTGCACCTGGGCGTCGGACAAAGGCTTGAGAAAAATGCCGTCCCAATAAACAGGGTTCAGGCCGGCGGAGCGCAGGTCGGCCTCCAGGGTGGCCTTTGAGTAAACGCGGAAATGTCCAACCCGGCGGTCACGCTCGGTCAGTTCCTCCAGTTGCTGTATCATGCCCATGGCCTGGCCGACACGCCGGTTCAGCGAGTGGGCGTTCGGCACAACGATATAGAGGCGGGCGCCCGGCGCCAGCCAGCTCACCACGCGCCGGAGCAGCGGCACGGGGTGCTCAATGTGCTCCAGGATGCGGGACATGATGACCGAGTTGTATTGTTGCTCCGGCTCGAAGGCTTCGAAGGTGCAACAATGGAACTCCACGTTGCCAGTGGTCACGGCCTGCTTTGCTTTCTCGATCAGCTCCGCGGACCCGTCAACCGTCGTTACCTGGGCGAACCTCTCTCCGAGCCAGCGCGTCATACCCCCCTCGGCACAGCTCAATTCCAGTATCCTCGGTCCGGCCAGCCGGGGCAGGAGCATTTTGATACCGTAACGAAGGAGGTAATACTGCGCCGAGAGGCTGCGGTCGTCTGCCACTTTCATCGAGGCGGCAATCGCGTCGAGCTTGTCTGATGTATGTTCGGCCATGGCGCGCTCAGTCGTGGATTCAGGCAGTTGCTTCAGTATGGGTCAATTCGAGCGGATTCTGCCCGCGTGGCTGTGCCAGGACTCGCCCCTGCTCCCATCCCACCCGTTGGAGAGTTAGTTCCGCGACCTGGTTTCTTCCCGTTGGCTCAAAATCAATCGTCAGGGGCTCGTAGCGCCGGGACCAATCTGCCAGCAGGGTGTCCTCCACGCCGCGCCCAATGACCCGGCAACTCATGACCAGGTTGCGGAGTCGCCAGCCCCGACCGTTCCGCTCCAACAAAGCCCCGCCAACCAACCCCGAGTCGCCAAAAATGTCCTTGTAATACACGCTCAGCACTTGCCATTGGTCGTTGCCGAGGAGCAGCTTGATCTCTTCCTCGCCCGGCCGTGATGGGGTAAACCGAAACTGGTTCGTCTTCATGAAAAGCTGCGCCATGCGAGGCACTTCGTTGGCCGAGGTCGGCTTTATCGTAGCCGTTATGGCGAGCTTGCGCGCAAAATCCAGCGGGTCTTCGGCTTGAACTCTGCGGCGCTCCGCCTGCGCCCGATATTCTTGCTTGCGCATGCGGTCCTCCGTCGTCGTATGCAAGCGATCAAGACCCGGTATTGACAGCAGGAGTTCCAGATAATCCTCCGGCCGCTTCGGCACCTGTGCCACCGCGACCTCCGGCAGCGCGGTCAGGACTTCGGATATCTCGAAGTCGCTATCATCAATAAAGACAAAAGAGTCGAGCCCGAGGCTCAGTTCGTCGGCGAGCTCTCGCAGGTTCTGGCTCTTGGGACGCCAGTTGATGCGGACTGCCGAAAAGTCTTCTCTCTTGAGGGGATAGTCCGGCCGGGCCAGAACCTCGAGCACGTCGCTTTCGTTGTTCTTGCTGGCAATAGCCAGAAGCATCCCGGCCTCAGAGAGGGATTTCAAATGGCGTAATACACGATGGTAACAACGACCGTAAGGTGAGTCTGGCTGATAGAGTACGCCTTCTGCCCCGTCTTCACCAACAATGCCATGCCAAAGCGTGTTGTCCGCATCCAGGCAGACGACCTTCTTGCGTGGTGTGAACAGCGCCGCCAGGTGACGCGCAATGATAGTGGCGGCGATACCAAGGCCGCCGCGCGTTAGGAGCTGGTCGTAATGGACGTAGTGCGATGGGCGGTGCACGAATGAGGCCCCCGCTGCCTGCAACGGCTCCCGCCACCTGACGACGGTCACGCCCAATCCTTCAGCAATCGCGGCTAGTTCCTGTTCCAGCTGGCGGCGACGTTCGCTCTCGTGTTCCGGCATCACTAACCAGTGGGGCGGTGGGAAGAAAGGCTCGTTCAGGAGGATCTTCGAACCCGGGGCACGGCGTCGTACCTGCGTCAACCAATCGCGAAGTATTGCATTCCCGGCAGTTGGGTCAGTCGAGCGAAACTTCTCAAAATCCACCAGCACGAGCACCGCCTCTGCCTCCTCTACGCTGGCCTCGAAATTGTAGGGGGCGTGGTACTCGATCCTGGGATCCAATCCCAGCAGCACCATGAATAGCTCCAGTGCGTCCTGGATGCCTTGAATCACAAAATTGGTGAGTATGTGAATGCGCAACGGGTGCAGCGCCGGCCTAACATTGATGGAATTGATCCAGGTAAGGGCATCGCAGACCTCGGTAGCTGATGAACGAGACATTGCTTCTCGATATGCGCCGCCCAAGAACCGACCCGCGTGGCTCCGGCTCTCATCCCAAAGCGACCTTAGCCGCTCCGTCAGGTTTTTGGATTGGCTGTCGGCCATTGGATAAGCTCTATCAACCCCGTATCGCGTCTGTGGAAGAATTGAATTTCATGCATCTGCAATCCTGGAGCAGAGAGGCGTGACGTAGCCGGGCGAAACCGAAGAGCTCGCAGGGCTTGAGCGGCCGCGGTAAGGTCGTCAACACAGTACCCGAGGTGATACGGACCGGCCCCCCCGCGAGTCAACAATGCGCTCACACTGCTATTCGATCGGGTCGGCTGCACCAACTCGACCAACACGTGGTCGGCAGGCCGGCCCAGAAAACGCAGTCTCACTCCGAACTGATCATCCACCGTCTCCGAGAGTGTGCGGTCCAATACATAGCCGAGTTCTTGCAGCGCCTCGGCCGCTGCGCCGATGTCAGCCACGGCCCAGCCGACGTGGTGTAGCCGGAGGCCTTGAATCATGGTTGAGCACCCAACTCCTCTTCTGGACGCACACGTCGAACCGGCCGGGCCGGCACCCCCAGATAGACCGTGCGTGGCTTGAGGACGCCGCTAATCTGGCTGCCCGCGCCCACCGTCGTCTCTTCGCCAACCTCACAGCCCGGCAGAGCAAGAACCGCGCCGCCAATGCGAGCCGCGCGTCCTATCGTAACCCCCTTGTAGCCCTTATGGAGATGGGGGCGTCGGTAGTCCAGGTAATGGTCGCTCAATGACACGAACCCTGGGCCAATGAAAACATAATCACCGATCATCGAATAGTCAGTGATATGCACCTTGCAGTGGAACGAACAGAAACGGCCAATTCCTGTATGGGGCTCAATAGTGCAACCGCTGCCTATCGAGGTCCCCTCGCCAATCTCGACCTCCTCCCGCACCACAGCGTTGTGGCGAATCTTCACACCGTCGCCGAGCGTGACAGAATGGTAAATGGTGGCGTTGGTCGCGACCAGGCAGCTCTTGCCGATGCGCAGTGGTTTGGTGGAAACCCCAGCGCGATAACCCAGCACCGCATTGGGTTCGATGACCGTTTCCGCGCCGATCGTCACGTTCGGGCCAACCCACACATTGTCCATGATTACCGCCGTGGCGTCAATAATCGCCGTGGGGTGAACGCAGGCACTGGCCGCAATCTCAGACATGTTGTTCGACGTATGTGCTCAACGCCTCAAGGGTGATGAGATCCACCGCTTGCTCAGGTTCGATGATCAGGTTGAACTCCTCTTCGCAAGCCGCGAGAATGTCCAATTGTGCGAGCGAATCCCAGCGCGGCGTACGCCCAAGGCACGCCTCTCGGCCCAGTTCTGCGAGTGGAAGCCGAAGAAGCGACGCGACGATGCGGGACACTCGGTCTCTTGTGGTTTCGGTCATGGGTGGCGCTGGGACTTAGTCTCCGTGTTCCCTAGTGGACGTCATTCTGGTCAAAAGCCGACAACATGAAGACACTCTTACCAAAAGAGATTTCATTGTCCAAACCAAATTCAAACAGCGCGCCTCGTCATCGGCTGACCGCACGGCGGAGCACAGGGCATCGCTCTGTCAACATCGCAGGTGCCCTTTGGCTGAGGAGAGCCATGCCGTGCGCTTCGCCGTCTATTACCGGGCACCACGACGCCATCGCGAACGACACTGGTTGAATGTGGCTTTATCGAAATACCGGGTCATCAATCTGCGCCAGACCGGAGACTCTGAAGCTCTGCCGTCTCATGCCGCGCCGGTGGGCGGAATCTGCCAACAGCACGCCCGCCGAATGCTTCGCCAACTCGATCCAAAGTGAAACCCGTCGTCCCCGTGCGCCGTAATAAGCGTGCGCCGCCACTTGCATCCATTCGTCCCGCAACCCGCCCTTTGACCTGAGCGCTACCGCCTGCCGCAGCCACCGCCAATAAAGGATTCTTCCCCACCGGCTCCAGCTCACCGCCGCCCAGTGTGAGAACTGCGCCGCGGTTCGCAAGGCAACCAGAGGCATGAGGCGAACTTCTGCCCGGCGCAGATGTTCCTTTTCCGGCGCTAAACTCAGGGACTTCGAGTGGACGCAGTACTTGCTCAGCGCCCGGGCGTCCCATAGCAGATCGAAACCCGTCGCCGCATGCAGAATCCAGAAGAACCAGTCGGGCGAGAATTCCCATTCCCAGTGAAAGAACGGCAGCACCTGTCGCGTCACGCTGCTCCTGCCCATCCCTGAGGATGCGTTGATTACATCATGCTGCAGCAAGATTTCCAGGCTGCGCGGCGCCCGGAGTTCCGTCGGTAAATCCAAAGGGCGGTAACCGCTTTGCACCGGTTTGCCCGACTCATCAACCAGCTCCGGCCGCCCGTGCACCATGAAGGCCCGCGGATTCGCTTCCATGGTCTCCACCCGGTTCTCCAGAAATGTTGGGTGGTAAGAATCATCTGCCCCGGTCGCGCACCAGTATTCCCCCTTCACCGCGGCGTACAGCACCGCCATGCCCGCGGCCAAACCCCGGTTCGGTCGCCACGCCAGCACCTGGAATCGGTTGTCCTTCAGGAATGGCGTCAGGACGGAGGCCGTATCGTCGCTCGACCCATCGTTGCCAATGAGCACCTCGAAGTGCGGATACGTCTGCGCCTGGATGGATTGGCACAGCCCGGGCAGAAAGCGGGCGGCATTGTACGCCGGCACGAGAATGCTTACGAGCGGAGGGCGCGCGCTCATGCTTAGTGCGACACCGGCGCCGGAGCACCACCGTTCTTCAGCGACTTCTCGATTGCCTCCAGCACCTTCACGACATCCACGGCAAAGGGACCGTCGTTCATTGGCAGGTGGCCTTCACCAACACACTTGAGGAAGAACCGATTCTGCACCTTCAGCGGTTCCTCCATGCGAACTTTGGGGATTGTAATATCGCCCTCGCGCGCCAGGAGTTGAAACTGCCCAAAATCCTGGTAGTTCTCATGGCGCACGACCGTCTTGTCGTAGATGGTAATCGGACCCGCCGGCGCCAACTCGTCCCAAATCACCATCTTCTTATCGCCGACTACCACGATCTCCCGCAGCTTCTTCGGATCCAGCCAGCTCACCTGGATGTGCCCCAGGACATTGTTCGGATAGCACAGGGAAATAAAAGCCACGTCCTCGATGGTTTCTTGCAGGAAATGGCCACCGACAGCCGACACTGATTCCGGGCGGGAGCCCAGGACCCAGTTGAAGATCGCGATATCGTGCGTGGCCAGGTCGAACACGCTGTTCACATCCCGGCGCACCGGGCCTAGGTTGGTGCGAAGCGCTCGCAGATAATAGATCTTCCCCGGGTCACCGCTGCTGACCAGGTCCCTGAGCTTGATGATGCCCGAGTTGTACAGAAATACATGTCCCGTCATCAGGAGGCGCTGCCGGGCTTTGGCCAGCGCCACTAGCTCCGCCGCTTCCTGCGACACCGTGCACAGCGGCTTCTCGCAGAGCACATGCTTGTTCGCTTCCAACGCGGCTTTGACCAACGGGTAGTGGACCTGCGTCGGTGCCGCCACCACTACCGCCTCCACCTCCGCCGTCTTCAGCATCTCGCGGTAATCCCGGAACCCCTTCACTTGCGGATGCTGCTCATGGATAGCCTCCAGCCGCTTGGGATCGAGGTCGGCACATGCCACCACCCGCGAGTCCTTGATCTGCGAGAACACGCGCACATGATTCGGTCCCCAGTGGCCGCACCCGATCACACCGATATTGATGATGCTCATAGGTTCATCGGTCTCACATTCCGTTAAGTGTCTTGCGTGTTGGGAAATTGCGTTTTCGCGCCAGCCAGCCGGAAAAGCATGGAAATCGGCACAATTTCGTGTGCGCCACAGTAAGTGGCCCGCGCAGCTCAAATCAAGGCCATTCTCACTGAGAAGCCTAATGCGCCGCCAAGGCCCCGCCCTTAGCGCCCCGGCAAAACCACACCAACAGCACCATTGCGAGCAGCAAGACGCCAAGGAGGTAAAAGCAACCGCCATAGGCCATCACAAAGGCCTCTCGCCGCACCATAGCGGCCACTGCGCCAAGCGCCTTTTGCCCAGCCGCGACCGTTTCGGCGCCACGTGCCATGAACTGCTGCGTCAGGGCGTCCAGCCGGTCGCTCGTCACCTGACTATAGGCGGTAATACCCTCGCCCAGCCGCACCGAGTGCAATTTCTCCCGCAAGTCCAACTGCGTCGCCAGCAGCGCGATGCCTATGCTGCCGCCCAGATTACGGAACATGTTGTAGAGGGCAGAGGCGGAGCCCGATTGCTGCGCCCCGATATGGCCGGTAGCCAGCGAGGTCAGCGGCACGATCACCAGCGGCATGCCCATCGCCCGGACGAGCTGGGACAGCGTGAGCTGATCGTAGCCGGTGAGGTTGGTCATTGCCGCGTTCATGAAGCTGCTGCCGCTGAACAGCGCCAACCCAAGCGTGAGCAGCGCGCGGGCATCAAACCACCTCAGCAGCGCCGCCGCCACCGGCATCATAAACAGTTGCGGCACGCCGCTCCACATGATCGTTCGTCCGATTTGCTGCGCGTTGTAGCCTTGCACTTGGGCCAGGTAAAGCGGGAGCAGGTACATCGCTCCGTACATCCCCACGCCGAAGGCGGTGCTGACGACAGTACCGAGGCCGAAGTTGCGGTCCGCCAGCAGACGGAGGTTGATGAACGGCTCGCGGCGGTTCAGCTCGATCACCACGCATGCACCGAGGAACAGCGCCGCGGCAAGGCCGAGCACAGCAATAAACTGCGAGTTCAGCCAGTCGTTGCGATTGCCCTCTTCGAGGAACACGATGAGCGAACCGAGGCCAATGGCCATGGTGCCGATGCCCCACCAGTCGCCGCGTCGCAACAGGGCGAGTTGCGCTTTCTCTGGTTCAAGTCCCCAAACTATCGCCGCGATGAGAAGCGCACCGGGCAGGAGGTTCAGGTAAAAAATGGCGGGCCAGCCGTAGTTATCGGTCAGCCAGCCGCCGACGGTTGGTCCGATCGCTGGCGCAAAGGTCGCCGTCATACCGAACAGCGCAAACCCCAGCCCGCGCTTCGCCGTGGGCAGGAGCTTCAAGACGAGGTTGAAGGCCATTGGGATGAGCACGCCGCCAGTGAACCCTTGGAGTAAGCGAAAGACGATCATGCTCTCCAGGTTCCACGCCCGCGCGCAGGCGATAGAGAAGGCCAGAAACAGCGCGGCGTTGGTCACCAAATAGCGCCGCGCGGAAAACACGTCCGCCAGCCAGCCGGTCAACGGGATGACAATGATTTCGGCGACCAGGTAGCTGGTTGAAATCCAGGAACCCTCCTCGAGGGTCGCGCCGAGCGAGCCGAGGATGTCATTAAGCGACGCGTTGGTGATCTGAATGTCGAGCACGGCCATGAACGCGCCGAGCATTGCGCCGAGCAATGCTACCCAATGCCGCGCTGAAACCGCGTCAGAGGCCGCTGATCCCGTGAGCGGCTGGTCACCTATTCCCATCGGGGTCGCGGCCGCATTCATTCCCGGACCTTGATCTGCACAACGGTTGACATGCCTGGCGCGATGCGGCCTTCGCAGTCGCCTGTGCCTTGACTGTCGAAGGCAATGTTCACCGGCACGCGCTGAACGATCTTGGTGAAGTTGCCGGTAGCGTTGTCCGGCGGCAACAGTGCGAACTGCGCGCCGCTAGCTGGCGCCAGGCTCTCGACGCGACCCGTAAACACGTGGCCGGGAAAAGCATCCACGCGCAGCCGCACCGGCTGTCCGGGTTTCAAGTGGGCAAGCTGCGTCTCCTTCAAATTCGCCACGACCCACACATCGGACTGGACGAGCGCCAGCAACCCCTGCCCCGGTTGGACGCGGTTGCCGGTCTCCAGGTTCTTCTTCCCGATGCGTCCGGCTGCCGGCGCGCGAATCTCAGTGTAGGAAAGCTGGAGTTCAGCCTCCTTGAGATTCGCCTGGGCAACCTTCTCTTGCGCCTGCGCGGCCGCCGCCAGCGCGCTGGTTGATTCGAGAGCGGCCTCAGTCGCCAGGAGCGCAGCTTGCGCGGCATCCGCCCCCGCCTGTGCCGCATCGAACTCCTGCCGCGAGATAGCTCCCGCCGTGCCTCGGAACAGCGCTTTGGCCCGTTCGAAATCCTGTTTTGCTCTGGTGGCTTGGGCCTGCTCACGGGCGACCTGCGCCCGCGCTTGAGCAATCTGAGCATTGGCCTGCTGCAGTTGCGCCTGCGCCTGCGCCACTTGCGCCAGCCCCTGCTGACGCTTGACCTCAAAATCCCGCGCATCCAGCCGGGCAATGAGCTTGCCGGCCTCGACCGTCTGGTTCTCCTCAACCAGCACCTCCGTTACCGTGCCAGCCACACGCGAACTGACCTGGTGAACATGCGCAGCAACGTAAGCATTGTCCGTCCTGACCCAGGTGCGGGTATAGTCCCACCAATGGTAGGCAGACCAGGCTGCGACGGTGGTGGCGGCGGCACCGACCAGCGCGAGCACGAAGAGGCGGGAGGGCAACGTGCGGTGCGTGGGGCGTGTAGCGTGGTGCGTGTCCGCCGAGCCCCCATCTCTGACTCCGGTTGGTCGAGCTCGCATTTGGGACTCCGGGCCTTCGGCATTCGCTCGGACTTCGACCATTGGGCTTCGGACTTCCTCTACACCCGCGGTTCCTGTCATCGTTGCATTCGTATCATTCACTGCTCCTCCTTTAACCCCCCGCGGCGGCATTCGCCCAATACTTTGTTTCTTGGTCCAGCCATGCGTCCCGGGTATGGTGGGCGCATGGAATTGAGACACCTCCGTTACTTCGTGGTGGTGGCTGAGGAACTGAACTTTACCCATGCGGCGGCGCGCTTGCGCGTGGCCCAGCCGGCGCTCAGCCGCCAGATGAAGGACCTTGAGGACGAGTTGCAGACACCGCTATTCGAGCGCGGCCACACCGGGGTGCAGCTCACCCGGGCAGGCAAAGTATTTCACCAGCGGGCGCGAGCTATTCTGGCCCAGGCAACCGAGGCGGCCAACGAGGCGCGCGCGGCGGCGGGCGCCATCACCGGTAGCCTCGTGTTGGGCTTCCCCAGCGGACTCCACCTCAACTACCTCGCGCCAGTCATCCAGGCCTTCCAGCGAGTCCACCCCAAAGTGCAGTTTGACTACTTCCACGGCCTGGCCGGGCAACAGTTGCGAGCTTTGCGCGAGGGCCGGATTGATGTGGCCTTTGTGAACCTGCCGGCCTCGCTCGATGGGCTCAACCACCAGCTCATCTGGCGGGTGCCATTCAAGGTCGTAATGCCCCAGCGGCATCCGCTCGTCGGGCGGCCAGCCCTGGAGCTGGTTGATTTGCGCAGCGAGGATTTTGTATCCTCCACGCGAGAAGCCCGGCCCGAGTTCTACGACGAGTTCTTCCGCCTTTGCGCGAACGCCGGATTTCGTCCCCGCGTTGTGAAAGAGGTCGGTGGTTATCCCACCAACATGCTGGGCCTCATTTCGGTGGGGCTAGGCGTAAGCGTGTTGCCCCATTTTGAGCGGATCGAGCGCATCAGGGGCATCGTCTGGCGCACGCTAAGCAAGCCCCGGCTTTGGTGGGATTGGGCCCTGGTCTGGCGGCGCCAAGGGGTGTCGCGGGTGGTGCAACAATTCGTAGCCGTGGCCGAAGAAAAGCTCCCGCTGCCGCCGGAGTCCAATCGGGCGGAGCTTTAATGCAGCGCGTAGTCTCGCTGCCACCGTCAAAACAAGCGGTGTCCGCCAGTTCAATTCTCGCCTGTGGGCGAGATCTGGCTTAGGGTGTCCGCGTGAATGTCATCGCCCTCCAACATGATATAGTCTGGGAGGACAAGCCTGCGAATTTCGCCACGGTCCGCAGGCTGCTGACCGAGGTCGCGCCCGCCAAAGACTCGCTGCTGGTGCTGCCGGAGATGTTTGCCACCGGTTTCAGCATGGATGCGGACACCATCGCGGAAGAGTATGGCGGCCCCACGGAGCAG
>Ga0187877_1001722_pt1 | contig 21555 bp, 18 predicted proteins | sample June2016WEW_17_1_3_FD_132430 | JGI IMG/M metagenome (GOLD analysis project Ga0187877, IMG submission 132430) | Peatland microbial communities from SPRUCE experiment site at the Marcell Experimental Forest, Minnesota, USA - June2016WEW_17_100 | ecosystem: Environmental > Terrestrial > Soil >... | reverse complement strand
GACCTCGTTGTCCGGCGCGTCTTCGAGATCCTCGACATCCTCCGCGTCCAAGGTCGGGAGAGCGGCGGCGAGGGATAGCGGGGTCTGGCCGCCGCGCTGGAGCACTTCCATCTCGCGCAGACGGCTTTCCAACCGTTCGCGACGCCGACGCAGCGATTGGTAGATCGCCTCGGGCGAGGAAGCCAGCCGCCGCTGCAGGACGGTAAGCGCGAACCCGACGGTTCCGGCGCGCTTGTCGTTCTCAAGGGCCTCGGCACGGTTGAACTCCTCGCGCACGTATTCGGTTACCGCCTTGTAAAGCCGGGCTTCGGCCTCCGAGAGCTTGTAGGGAACAGTATAGGCGATGCGCTCGGGAAAGAGCGGTGTGCCGTCGAACTTGAGCAGGGTCTCCTTCACCATCCGGCGCATCAGGTCCGAGACGTCGGTCACATGGACGCCATCGCGGAAGCGGCCCTCGAAACGGTCCCCGTCTAGCAGCGCCATGAAGAGTTGGAAGTCTGCCTCTTTACCGTTGTGCGGCGTCGCCGTCATCAGCAGGAAGTGCCGCGTGAGGGTCGAGAGAAGCTGGCCGAGCCGGTAGCGCTTCGTGTACTTCGTTTCGCCACCGAAGACCGTGGCCGACATCTTGTGCGCCTCGTCACAGACCACGAGATCCCAGCGACAATCCGGCGCCTGGAGCTTCTGCTGCACGTCCTCGTTGCGCGACAGCTTGTCGAGACGGGCGATGATGAGGTTGGTCTCGAGAAACCAGTTGCCGGTGCGCGCGGCCTCGAGTTTGTCGTTGGTGAGAATCTCGAAGGGCAGATGGAAGCGGCGGTAGAGCTCGTCCTGCCACTGCTCGGCGAGGCTACCCGGGCAGACGACGAGACAGCGCTGCAGATCGCCACGGGCGATCAGCTCCTTGATGAGCAGGCCCGCCATGATTGTCTTCCCGGCGCCCGGGTCGTCGGCGAGCAGGAAACGCAGCGGCTGCCGCGGCAGCATGGCCTCGTAGACCCCCGTGATCTGGTGCGGCAGCGGCTCAACGACCGAGGTATGGACGGCCAGTACGGGGTCGAAGAGGTGTGCAAGGCGGATGCGGTGTGCTTCGGAGACTAGGCGGAAAAGGGCCCCGTCGCCGTCGAAACTCCAGGGACGGCCTTGTTCCACGAGATCGAGGCGTGGCTCATCGTGTCGATAGAGTAGTTCGTTTGCCACCTTGCCGGAGGGCGTCTTGTAGGTGAGTTCGAGGGCCTCAGAGCCAAACCACTGCACGCTGACGACCGTAACGAGGCAGTCTGGAAGGAGGCCTCGCACCGCGGCGTTAGGTTGAAGGTCTTCGAGTCGAATCATTCTGGTCCTTTACTGGCAACGTTGGTCCGCCATGCAGCCCATCCACCGAGCTGTGGCCCTTTCGGGGTCAGGTTTTGCAATATCGCCTTTTAGCCATAGGAGACCCACATCGAATAGGTCGGAATTCCTGATCAAATCAACGGCCCTATGGCTTACTTGAAACTGAGACAGGCATCGATCTAATACTTTACAAACGAGATCCCTGTAAAAATAAAGGGACATCTGCTCGGTCAAGGTAAAAGGAGAAGGGATTTTAAACTTGAAGGTGTCGATAAAAGCCCACCTGGTGGCTCGCTCGACTTTTTCAGTGTACAGGGGGAACCCGGCCGCCTGGAGGGCCTCCAGGTCGCGGTAGATCGTGCGTATCCCAGTTTCTTCCCGCTGCGCGATCTCTGTTACGATCAACCCGTTAAGGCTGGCCTCGATTGCGCGGAAGATGCCCCGATCCCGGGCTAACTGATCATCCCGCATTCTCATTCCCCAATTTTGGACTGCCAACCTGGATTTAGATCCAGGGAAAAGGTTGTAGGGGAAAACCCAAAATTTACCGCATCATAGCAAAAACGATCCAAAAGGTCAAAGCCCAAGCGGTTTTCTTCTTCGGGAAGATTCTACTAAACTAATGCTATCTCCCAGCCAGCTCCACCCCAACTTGCTAGGCTCACACCTTAGAAGATCATCCCTGCGGACTACCGAGGTATTTAGTCCTTCCTGAACTCTCGTTTTTAACGCCATTCCCGAGAATTCACCATTTGAAACGCAAATCTTCAATTCAAACGGGAAAACGGAGGCTATTTCCAAAGACAATTTTCCCCTTGACCGTCGGTGAATAAAAGAGTATTTTTTAATCAATTATTCCTATCTCTTCCTGGTTAACCAACAATCTGCCCCTTAACCTTCTGGAGGATTTTATGAAAAGGAATTTCCGGAAGGTGCCTATACAAAGTCTCCGGGGGAATTTTTATTCCTATGGAAACCCATTTCTTATCAGTGGCTTCGGTTTGCATTGGTTTTGTCAGGTCTTGATAACAACAAAACCATCCGAGCACCGAAATCGGGTTAAGTGAATGAAAATATTTAATATTCACGCCAAAAATTGGTATTGAGCCAGTTGGGATATATAGACTGAAAACAGCTTTGCTAAAGGTCAAATGTAGACCGGCGAAATTATCGCTAGGGAAAAATGCACACATCGCCTGCAAATCTGCTGTCGGATCTGCCCTTCTTGAAGGCAGCGATTGAGGATTGCCGCCTTGCTCTACGCCTAGCCAGTTCGCCAAATGAGAATCCGCGGCAGTCTATCTGCTTCATGCACGATGCGCTGGAGTTCTTGTTTTACGAGGTGCTCCTCGCCAAGGGGTTCGATATCTACAGTACCGGCCAGAATACCATCGGATTTGACGCTGCGCTCGACAGTCTGCGGAAGTTCGGTGTAAACCTCCCCCTGATCGGGACTATCAGAGCCATTCAAAAGCAGCGCGGGGATGCTAAGCATCACGCTCAAGTTCCCAATGCCGAGGCATTTCAGCGGATTACGCCAGCATTTAGCGTGGTCTTTTCGGTTATCGGGTTTGAAGCGTTTGGCCAAGGCCTCGCCCCTGAGTTGCTCAAGCATGGAATCTATCCTCTCCACCTGTCGCTATACGATTTGTTCCGCCGCGCCAGAAACCATGATTGGGACTCTGCCCTATCGCTCTCAGTCCGGGCATTGATCCACAAACGCCGTTCGATTTACTCAGCCTCTGATGATTACTCGACGCACAAAGCCAAGAGAACGGAAGACTTGATGGCGATCCTGGACGCAACCGGTAAGCTCTCCGCTACGCCCGAGGAAGCGGCTCAGATTGTGCAACTCGTGTCTCTGGTCCGTGCATCCATCGCAGGCGGGGACACGAAGGCTGCTGCCGAAGCAGTTGGAGAGGCCTTCTCCGGTCTTGATTTTGTTTCGCCTACTCTGTTCGACATAAAGACGGCTCGGAGGATTACGCGCAAGCTCTATCAGCCCAAAGGTATTCGTCTTAGTCGTGGGATGGCATGGATCCAGTGGGAATCCACAGACCCGCAAGAGAAAGAACAGGTTGACGCCAAAATAGGAGAGCTTCTGAAGTCCAACGCCGAATTGGTGAAGGCTTTTGGGCAGCCTCATTACGATGATGATGGAGACCGTTATTGGAAGTGGTGGGAGTTCGTCGTTTTCGTCGGGAGTCGCTGGCACTCGTTTCATCTCGACGATTCCTTTTCGATTTCCCTTGAGTCGCTACCAACTGCGAAGGATGGAGGATCGAAGCGGGTGGAAGTTGCGAGTGCCATACTGGAGGAGTTCGCAAATGCAGTTGAAAAAAGGTCCTAACACGGCACTGCACCTGACCGTCTCCAGCCTATGCTCGTGCCTCGCTGCGGCTTTCGGCGGCAGGTGAGTTTGGGCGTTGTCCTCACTTTCAACTCGTAATTCTTGGCTCTCGAATATGGTTCCTACCAATGAGTTGTAGGTGAAGGTGCGCCACGAGGCTGCACGAGAGATGAGGAGGGCCCCTCGAAGCCGGCCTGCAGGGGCAGGCTTCAAACCACCTCAAGCTGCTCTGGTAAAGAGCCAGGGTGGTGAGCGTTGAGGAAAAGGCCCAGCAAAGATTGTGTCAGGTAGGGTTCAGGGAGACGAGCGAAAGCAAACCATCGATGAGGTGTCGAAAACTATTAGATGACGTCAAAACTGGGGGCCTTCACTACTCCAGGAAAAGTTCAGGGGTAACCTGCTTACCGCCTGGGCGGCGTCCGGCATGAAGATGGCGTGAACCTGAGCTAGGCTCTTGTGTGGAACGTGGGAACCTGTCGTCCTGATGTGAAGGGAGAAACTCAAGTGGGATGACCCCATGAGAGTGAGAGTACCGATGCAGGGCACGGGGGCGGACCAACTCGCAGCAGTGAGGAAGTCCCTGTAATGGGGATGGAGCGAAGGGGTTGGATCATCTGGCCTTACTGTCTGGTCAACCAGTGATGGGAGGAGCCAGGGGGTAAGGCAAAGCCGCCGAGGTTAGACCGGGGCGAGATGATAAGAGCCGGATGACGGGAGACTGTCACGTCCGTTTCTGTGAGGGCCTGGGGGTGAAATTCCCCCGGGCTACTCGACTCGTCAAGACAGAGTTCTTGTCTTAATTGATTCGGAACATCATTGTTAGATAATCGCTGACTGAGGCGGAGGGACGATACGTTCGGGTTTCGGTGAGCCAATCCTCTCCAGACTGAATGGCATAGTCGGCACGAGCAAACGGCTGGAACTGGGAAAGAAGGCAATTCCATTGGGTAAGGCAGCACGACAGCGACTCGTGCCAAGTAGTCTCGACAAGCCCAAGCTCGCTGCTGATCGCCTCTTTCGTTTTCTCTCGTGCATCCTCATCCATGCATTCGACCGCGTAGGCAACGAGAGCATAGTCAAGCTGGGACCAGTTGATCCCAAATAGATAGCTGTCTCGACTGGCTTGATCAAATCGCCATGTTAGCCATCGCTCATGAGCGTACGTCCACACGAACTTGCGGTGCTCAGCTATTGCTGTCTCTTTGAATTCTCGCAAACACTCTGCTACACATCGACGGCTTCCCTCTGGTTTCGCTGTAGTCGCATGTAGGTTTATTGAGTCCACATAGGTTTTGAGCGCCGCTATTGGGGCAGTCGCTAAAGCTCGCCCCAAGGGAACCTGAAGAGCAGGATAACGCAACGGGTAGGAGTTGAAGACCCGCATCCATGCATCCCACCTTGAGCTTTCGTTCGCGATCTTCAGAAGCAACTTGGTCAAAAGCTGCTGTTCTCTAGGAAGCAGTTGAGCTGGCTTGGGATGAGTAGATAGCGTTTGATGCACACAGCTAAACTGGACACGCGGATTGTTGCTGGAGTTTGCCAAGTGTAGTCTCTGTTCCGTAGATAGGACGGCAGCAATGTACATCGCAACTGGCGTTTGATGCACATTGTCCACGGCTCGAACGATGCGGTCAAATCCAAAACGATAGAGATAGCGCACCATCTGTACTTGCAGAACATTGGGGAAGAGGGCGTTCTCAAAGAGATGCCATTTTTCGGCGATCTCGACCCAATTACCTTGCTCATCGGCCTGCTTTAATGCATCGACCGATTCCTCCTCCCAAATGGGTACAGGACCCCTCCCGCGGGATCTGAATTCAATCTTGGAAGTCGAAATCATTTTTTCAAGTGTAGCCCCGAGTTCGGCGTTCTCACCAGGACCGTCTGGGAGCCCGCTCCAAAAAACGTCCCCCAAATCGCACGACTGTGTGACAACGAAGAGGGCCACGAGCTTGCAGCGTTGAAGGTCGTCGTGGTCACGCCATTGAGAAAGTTCACGAATAAGCCAGCGGATCAAAGCGATCAACCTTTTCCGGTCTTCGATGTCTAGTGGTTTTCCCGGGATTCTTGCGCTCCTCACAAAACCGAATTCCTTTGCAAATGCCTTGAAAAGAGCATTGGCTTGGTCGATATCGGAAAGAGCCCGAATCGGATCGGAGTGGCCCGCGACTGCAAGTAGAAGGCCAAACGGTGCCAGTGCATCGCCAGGTTCGGCGGCCTCCCGCAACACCCCAAGAAGCAATTCGTCAACGTTGGTCATGGTGTTTTCCAGATCAGGTGCTCTGGTTGGTCGAGTTGCTCCCAAAGGTCGACGAACGCATCCGCCACAGGCTGACCATCATCGACCCGCTGTAAGATGTGGTGCTGAGTGCCTAAACTATTGACCGATGTTCCGAGAGACCACGCGAGAGCGTGAAAGTCTGCCTTCGGGAAGATCAGAAACCTATCGTGGAACCCCCAGCCGGCCTGTCCGGACTTTATTCGATATTCGAGCCGCAGGCCCCGCAGATTGCACTGTGCGTTCTTGATATCCGCACGTTGCCGCTCGATGAAGCTCGCTCCCTGCCCAGGAGTTCTTTCCGGAGCTTCGCTTCCCATGGTGAGGGCACGAAGGTCTGCATTGAAGTGCTTGCAGTGAAATAGAGTTTCCAAAATATCATTGGCACTCAGGAACGGATCCCACAACCATGCGCCCCCTTCGCCATACTGATCGATAAGAAGACGCATATCCGCCAAAGCTTTCTCGCGTTCATCCTTTTGGCCCGGCTTGGGGCGATATTGAACAAAGCGGCGCTCTGCGACCAACCGAGATACTTCATTGTCGTACATCCTTTTCCAAGTCCAACCGCCATTACTATCGTCCTTCGGGTTGCCAATGGTACTTTTAATGGGCGAGGGAACCAAATATACCCGATGATGAATTGAGGTTCCATCTCTATTTTGAGTTACAAAGACACGAGGCTCAGGATCCGAAATCTGGATATTCAACGAGATTGCATTGATGAAGCCACTTGGTCCCGTTGCCGAAAGGATAACCTTATGGTGGTCGTCCCAGATGACCCCACGGTGCAATCCCTGTCCAGACCTCATCGGCAGTCGGGTCTCAGGTCCAAGGATATCCGCCGACACATATCCGGAAATGGCCCCGTCGTTCTCCATTTCGCAAGTTGCGCGCAACAGGCGCGGCGTCGCATGTGGGTGCCATGCAACTTTAACCGCAAAGTCACTGGAACCCCGGATTCCTTCGAACTTGGCCATTAGTACGGTTACAGGCAACTGCACAACGATGTTGCCAAGCCGGTCCGACAAGCTGGCTAAGCCGATGGGAACACATTTCCGAACGGCCTCTGAGAGGTCCTGCAACAGCCTCGGGGAATCAAACAGTGGCTGAAGGATGGCCTTTTGCGGGTCGGCCCACTCAATCAAGTGCGAACCGTTCCAAAAGTTGTTCTTGAGGACCCGATTCCAAGGGACCTGCTTGGTCGAGTCTGGTGGTACAAACTGTGTAGGAACAGGTACGAGATTGGCGATCTGCAATTCTTCACCACAGGCTTGCCATTTGCCGTTCCGGCTGAGAACTTCGAATAGTTTCGTCAGATCTGCGATAGGCCGGGAATATTGTTTGACCCCAAAGGTCCAACCATCGAGCTTTTTCAAATGGATGGGAGACTGGGTGAGATACTTCCATTCCTGCGTCGGAGCGTCACACCGGTTCTCGGCTACCAGGATCGAGAACACGTTATACGGTGTGTTCTTCCCCTTCAGAGACGCAAACACCTCGGTCACTTCGAACTGGGTATAGAAGCCCAGAACACCTGGAGAGATCAACCGCTGTGTCTCGGCTTGTGCAAGGGTTGGACTCCAATCCGAGTTAGCCATGGTACCTCTGGGGTGATCTTGTAAAATCGATAAGGGTGCTCCGGTCCTCTGTCGCATCTCAGAAACCATGCGTTCAGAGAATGTCTCGCGAGGCTCACAGCGAACGTGTTGCGCGTAACCCGCGGGCCAACTACCTCGCAGTATGAGACAACCGTGAACGCGTCGGGCTGAAGGACTTGTTAGGCGGACCCGCGAAGCCACTCCACGAACTCTGGCACCATCCGGTAGATAGGCGCGTTGCCAGGTGTAACGTCAACGACACATCCCATCTCTTCGAGCCAGTCGACCTGCAAGCGAAGGTTCGGGATCTCGGTCTCGGAGAATCCCCATCGCGGTTTGCGACTACTGAACATGACGTTGCGGCTGGGCAGGACAACGAACTCCCTTATGAGCTCCGTATCGTCAGAACGCACGGCTTCGCGCATCCGAGCAATCAGTTCAGGCATGAGCCGCTCCGCTTCAAGGAACACCCCACCGGACTCCGAAGCGGGTGCCCGCCGCTGAGCCAGTGCGCGGGCGGCCGCAGACTCAGCGGCGCTCTTCCATTCACGCAGCTTGTCAGTGGTGAACCCAGGCTGGTCGCTGTCAATCAGTTTCGCGCACGTCTGGCAGAGCCAGATTCCGTTCGATGCAGAAGCCCTCTCAGCTGGCGTCAGCGAAGCGTCGTATCGCGGCCCACCGGGAGAGGCCGCAGTGATGTGTGCGGCGACGCCCACGTTGACGGTTCCTTCGGGCGCAGACTGCGGACCGCTGGTTGGCTGGCGGCACGCGGGGTTCGAGCAGAGAAAACTCACTCGCTTCGCGAGTTCGTCTTTCACACTCACGGAGAAGTCGTCGCGCACCTGCCCCCCCAAACCGCGGTCTCGCCTAACGATTAAGATTGTATCCGGAGTGGAACAAAGCGGAATTCCGGACTCCACCTTATTAGGAAATACTCTCATCGACATGGGCAGTCAAGGGGAAAATCTTTCTTATAAAAGGACATTTTTGCGTCTCTAGGGGTGAAAAGTATCCCTCCTGATTGCCCATATCCTTTTCGTTTACCGAATCAATTTACTTTAGATTTCTGGAATGAGATTTGATGCGACGGAGAAGGACTGCGTGAAATGAACGTCCAAGTGTTTGAGTTCCCACCACCATTGCCGCCGAGCTATGGTTTCACAATGTCTCCATGGGTTGCCAAGGCCGTTGTGACTGCCCGATCAAATAGAGTATCGAAATGGGTGAGCAACATCTCGATAAATCTTCCATGGTAAACTGCATAAACGGTTCGTGATAATGCGATCCCTTGTGGCGGCAAGATGTGGAAGATAATTCTTTCATCTTCCAGCTTTGGCCTCAGCCATGCCTTCAATTTCCATTGTTCAGCGGAGTGAGTAAAATCCCCATCCTTGTCATATTCCCAGGTCTTGACCTCTCCTGTATCGATTGCCGATCTAATTGCGGAGAGCAGGCCGTTTGGTTTGTCGGTTGTCACGACGATTGACATCTCAGGTGTCCTTGGTTCCCTATTCTGACTCACGTTTTTGCGTAGACTTGATGGTTTCGTTTCTCGATGCCTTTGAGTCGCTCAAGTCTTCGGCAGCCTGTTTCAAAACAGGCACAGTTTCAGCCACACGGATCTTGTCCGCGAGTGGTTTCAAGGTTTTGTCGCGAACCAATTGCGCTGCACTCCTATCCCGAACTTCCGCAAGTGCCTCTTTTCCAATCTTCTTGCCGAGGTGCTCTTGTGCGCGGATTATGAACTGTTCAACTGAATACATGTAGAAGTCTTTTCCGGAGATGGTGGCATATTCTGTTAGCAGTTCCGGCCTCGGTCCTAACCGTATCTCTTTTACGATGTACCACCAGTCTTCCTTCTGCTCATCGGTTACGAGAATCAGCGACTTCTTCGACCTCTGCCCATGGTCCAGAATCTGACGCCAGCCAAGGAAGTCACCGAAGGAATCGGGTTCAGGCTTCTGATCATCCATGTACCCAGGGGGTACCCGTTTTGCGTACCGACGGCGGGCTTCTTCATGTAGTGGAGCAAGCTCGTCTTCCAAAAAAACCGGGCCAATTTTTCCTTTAAGGATTTCGGTAATACGCTCAAAGTGGGAATCTACTGATAGAAGAGCCTGGTGTTCTTTCTCCTTTTTTTCAAGTTCACGGCACAGACTCTCGAAAGCGGCAAGCGACTTCCTGCTAATGAATGGATGCTTGTGACGTGCCCTAAAATCCTGTTCAAGAATTTTCTTGAGCTGATTACGGACTGTTTGGTAGTTTGAAACCTGTTCCACAATGACCTTCGCTCGATTGCGTTGAAACTCGGCCGCAAACTGATGTGGTATCCACAAGCGGTCAGAGACGGCGCCGAGCAAGGTGAGCAATGCTTTACGGGTTGACGGGGAATATCCATAGACGTTCAGAAGGACATTCGCATCCAGGGCGAAAATGGCATCCTTCCAAAGGGCGGTGAACTCCAATATTGTTGGGCGGTAGTATCCTCGGAACGTCTGTTTCAAGGGTCAGCAAACCTTATCAAGAATCCACAAAATCTAATCAGAAAATATGCTTTCTTGTGTGGACAGTCAAGGGAAAAGTTGCCCCTATCAAAAAAAGGTTTCCAGCAGAGAGAAAAAATAAAATTAGAACGAAAACTGTCATATTCGAGAAGTGATTATGGGTATGCCCCCTACCTACTTGATCGGTAACCAAGTTCTCCAGATGCTGATGCCTATGCGTGCCACCAGTTTCAAAAAGGTTTAAAAATCAGAAAAAAAATTTAGACAGACTCAAAACTTGGAAAACGAACAAAATACCTACAGAAAAGAATAAGTGAAGTGGGTTTGTATCCCTGAAGGACGCGTGCTTACAGGAGGCAGACAAGCGCCGGGGCCGATCTTTTATTCCCGGGCCTGCCTCGACTCGTACCGGTAGCCTGCCTTCCCTGCCCATAGCCATGATCCCCATCGGTCTGAAGGTCCAGGTGTCGAAGCTCAAAAAAAGAATATTTGAAAAGGACTCATTTTGAGTTCTTTCCAAATCCCATCCAAATCCTCTAACCGAAACGGAGTAAGGCCGGACGGTTTGCCTCATAGGCAGGGGCGCTGGCTCAAAAGTTTCCTTTCCCCTCAAAGAATTCTAAGAATCTACATTTTTCCAGTGGCGGCCCTGGTGGCGGCTTATCAGACCTTTTCCGCCAACGAGGGTTCAAGTAAGCAATAAAATATATCGATAAATAAGGATAAAGGATAAAAGCTGAAGGGAGGCTGGAAGAAGTGAAACACATGCATGATTTTTTTTCTGAGCTACATCCAGGAATATTTCTCACCTATGCAAACACTCCTCTAAAAAACAATCCAAAGGGACTTTATAGAACCCTTGAAGAAATGAAAAAGCAGCATTCGGAGAGCTTCATATCAGAAATCAAAACAGAGATAGATAAAATGGTTGAAGTCGATAAGATGGAATTACCTGAAGGAGTTAATCTTCAAGACATGGAGGACCTCCTTAGAGATTTACCTAACGACTTTGCTACTTGTGCAGATCTTGATACTAGGCTAGACGACGATGAGCGTCGCCTCTGGGTGGGAGTAGGTAATAATGGACTCGCAGTAAAGAAAAAAGGACGAAAAATAATAGCCAGACCTCCTAGGTGCCAATGGAGAAAACTTCGGAAGTCCATTTTTGATACTGAAGGGTTAAAGTGTTATGAGTGCGACCATCAGCACTTTACTTACATTTTGACCGAAATCGCAAATGGGCAAGAATTTTTAGAAATTAAAGGTCTGGACGATCTTCTTATCGGTTTTTCTATGTCAAAACATTTTTCTTTCGAAATTAAAAAAACGCGTAGGCCGCCATATAAAGAAGTAATAAAACTGAGGGGTGAATGGCTTGAGCACGATATTTTTGATTGGAATTTATGTTCATACTTCCCAGAGATTTTTGCTGGCACCGTAACTCGAAGTCTTGTAATTTTCTTTACCCGTAACGACCCACGAAAAATCAAAAAATGTCATTCTTGCGAGGATTTTTTTATAGCCAGAAATGAAAAACGAGAAGTCTGTTATCCACCCAAGGAATGTGAAGAGAATCGGCAAAGAAATCTCCAGAGAGAACTTATGCGGAGAAAAAGAGATAAAGATAGCCCCGATTATGACCCAAAGTATGCCCGTTAGAATGAATCTGGTTGTTAGAATGAATTTTGTTCTAACCGTAAGTTATGGATATAATTATGTATTTCTCTTGATCTCGTAGTTTTTTTCTGCTATAAATAATCATAATCGAAAAAGGGAACTCCAATCGGTTCCCTTTTTTATTTGTTTGCATTCCAGATTAAGAGGAGGACCAAAGTGGGAACAGATACTTTTTTTAATATCCTTTATCAACGATGCACCCGGGGAGAAGTCGAGTTCCGATTCGTCCCGCCTAATAAGGACTCCAAGAATCCGGTAATTCAGAAATTTATTTCTTTATCTAATTTTAGCCCTCCCCTTTATCCCGCTGGCAAGAATATTTATTTCGGGGTGGCCACGAGAGACGGGAAGGGTGGCGGTAAAGAAAACCTCGTTGAAATTCCCGCGCTCTGGGTAGACCTGGACTTAAAAAACACCTCGATAGAAACTATCCCAGAGAGATATAGGGATTTTCCACTTAAACCTTCTATCGCGGTGGAAACAGGCGGGGGTTATCATTTATATTGGGTTCTCAGGAAGCCATCAACGAAGGAAGAAGTTCCCCGCATAGAGAATTATCTTGACCGCCTTGCCTCTTTTTGGGGAGGAGACCAGGGGGCTACCGATGCCAGCCGGATCCTGCGCGTACCTGGAACCCTGAACGTTAAGCCTGAGTATGATCCTCCCCGCAGAGTTGTCATAATGAAGCTGGATTCATCTCTTGAATATGCCCTGAGTGATTTTGATTTCCTACCCGAGATGCAAACACGAGCTGAAGTGGCATCAACTGCTCAATTACTTCCAGGGTGGCAGGATGGTTTATTGGAAGGAGTTCCAGCCGGAGAACGGAATGTTCGCGCGACGCAGTTGGCGGGAAGGTTATTTGGGATGGGGCATAGTGAACAGGAAGTGCTGTTCTTCCTCTCATCCTGGAATCAAAGAAACGTTCCTCCTTTAGAGGATAAGGAGATCGCAGCCGTTGTAAAGAGCATTGGGGATACCCATAAAAGAAAACATCCTGGAAATGGGAAACATTTGCTTAGAACGCCTCCCTCCTGGCCCCCTCCTCTGGCACAGGAAGCATTCCATGGACTGGCAGGAGATTTCGTAAAAATCATCGAGCCGCAAACTGAAGCGGACCCGGTTGCACTCTTAATTCAATTCTTGACGGTAACCGGGAACATTGTTGGAAGTAAACCCCACTTCCGAGTAGAGGCGGATACCCATTATTTGAAAATTTTCAGCGTCCTTGTGGGGGAAAGCGCCAAAGGAAGAAAGGGTACATCTTGGAACCACATTAAGAATATTTTCGGCCAGATTGACCAACCCTGGAGGGAAAAGAGAATTATGAGTGGGCTATCATCGGGGGAGGGTTTGATCTGGCAGGTTCGGGATGAAATCATTAAAAGGGAACCGCTTCGCGAAAAGGGAAGGTTTACGGGAGAATACCAGGAATATGTGGACGACCAGGGGGAGGAGGATAAGCGCCTACTGGTTATAGAGCCAGAATTTGCGGGTACGCTCAGGGTAATAGGCCGGGATGGAAATATTCTGTCTCCAATCATCCGCCAGGCCTGGGACGACGGAAACTTGAGAGTCTTGACAAAGACCTCCCCAGCGAAAAGTACCGGCGCTCATGTGTCAATTATAGGGCATATTACGCGGGACGAACTGAAACGATACCTCGATAGGACCGAAATAGGAAACGGCTTTGCAAACAGGTTTATTTGGGTTTGTGTAAAGCGGTCTAAATCATTGCCGGAAGGGGGGCAAACTGTAGATCTCGCCCCAATAGAAAAAGGAATCAAGGAAGTAATCGAATTTGGAAGGGGTGCGGGTGAGATCACAAAGGATAGCCAGGCTACAGAGTTATGGGCAGAAGTGTATCCAGAACTTTCGGAGGGGAAGCCGGGGCTATTTGGGGCGGTTACCTCCCGAGCGGAGGCACAGGTAATGAGGCTCGCTTGTCTCTATGCGGTTCTGGATATATCCCCAAAAGTACGGCAGGAACACCTATTGGCAGCCCTCGCCATTTGGGATTATTCGGAGGCTTCGGCAAAGTACATTTTCGGGGATTCCACCGGGGACCCGATTGCCGACCGGATATACCAGGCTATCAAAAATTCTCCCTCCGGGCTGAGCCTTAGTGAAATGCATGACCTATTCCAACGGAACGAGAACAAGGGAAAAATCCAATCCGCCCTTAACTTGCTGGAGAGGTTCGGCGGGGTTCAAAGAATCTCACGGAATACTGGAGGCCGGCCCGTTGAAGTTTGGCGGGTGAGCGAAAAAACGAAATAAACGAAAAGAGGGGGCTTATTTCGTATCTTTCGTTCTTTCGTATCGATATTTAAAAAGGTGGAGTCATGAGCTATCTGTCGCAGGCATTGAGCGCACAGGCGCTTTCCCCCAAAAATGCAACCAGTGGAAGCATGTCGAGGGTCTTTAGATGTGCTCTGGAGGAAATTAACCGCGAGTATCTCCCAGGTACCATCGATTACGTCAAGACCACAGATCCCGAGCTTTGGGAACGGATTCTTTCGGCAGAGGATAAGTTGACTGAAGCATGGTTGTCTGGCGCCGCCGAAGAATTTCATCGGGTCTTGGACGAATGGGAGAATCTCCACCGGCAGGCCATTGAGGTTTACCGGAAGCATGGGAACGGAAACCACCTCTTGAGTTTGACCTAAGTACGCTTCAGTTGTGGGCACATTTCGGGCACAGAGCGTAAAAGAACCTTGAAAGAACCGGTACTTACAAAGGCACAGAGGACCAACAATCCGATGAGCGGGCTTCCCAAAAGGCTCTATTCCATCAAGGAGGGCGCCTTCTACCTCGGAAGAAGTGTTTGGGCTGTCAGAGAAATGCTATGGGCCGGAAAATTGCCATATGTCAAAGATGGCCGTAGGATTCTACTCGATATTAACGACATGAATGCCTGGGTAGAGAAAAATAAAATTCGCTTCACGTATTAAAATAGGGCTTGACAAATATTAATCCAATGGATCATAATGCAAAACATGAGTCCTGACGATCTCAAAAGATGGCGTAAGAGAAACGAATACAGCCAGGCCCAGCTTGCCAAGGCTTTGGGTGTGATTCCACTCACTGTCAGCAGATGGGAAAGAGGGGTCAGGGAAATTCCGTCATTCCTGCACTTGGCCCTTGAGTGTTTGGAAATGAAGGGAGGTGAAAAGAAAGGAAGAGGGACGCAGAAAAGAAAGGAGGTGAAAAAGAATGGGCGCAATTTATAAGCGAGGCCAAATCTATTGGATTAAGTATTATCGCGCTGGCAAGCCTTACCGGGAAAGCGTGCATTCCGGGAAAGAAACCGAGGCCAAAAGGCTATTGAAACTCCGAGAAGGTCAAGTAGCAGAAAATAGATTCCCGGGGTTGCGTGTTGAAAAGATTCGTTTTGAGGAGCTGGCGCAGGATCTTCTCAATGACTACCGGGTAAACGGCAAACGGTCCATCGACCGGGTAGAATTAAGTCTGAAGCATCTTAAAACCTTCTTTGAGGGGGTAAGGGCTATTGATGTTACTACAGACAGGATCAAGACCTACATCCTCCAACGGCAAGAGGAAGGAGCCGAAAACGGGACTATCAACCGAGAGTTGACAGCCCTAAAACGAATGTTTAATCTTGGCCGGCAAATGACCCCTCCCAAGGTAGTCAATATGCCTTTTATTCCTCACCTTGAGGAGGGAAATGTAAGACAGGGCTATTTTGAGCACAATGAATACCTTGCCTTGAGAAGAGCCCTTCCCTTTTACCTGAAGCCTGTTGTCTCTATGGGATACTACACAGGCATGAGGAAAGAGGAAATCCTGAGCCTCCAATGGGACCAAGTTGACCTGATGGAAGGAAAGATTACTCTGAAGCCGCAGGACACCAAGAACAAGGAGAGCAGGGTTATTTACATGGAAGGGGAGTTGCTTGAAGTCATTCACTTCCAGAGAGCGTTGCGGGAAAGCAAATTCCCAGAATGCCCCTGGGTGTTTTTCAATGAGGAAGGAGAAAGAATCGGGGATTTCAGGAAATCATGGAAAAGTGCCTGTAAGAAGGCAGGGCTGAAGAGACTTCTATTCCATGACTTTAGAAGAACGGCAGTAAGGAACATGGTCAGGGCCGGGGTGCCGGAGAGGGTAGCTATGATGATCTCCGGCCATAAGACCAGGAGTGTCTTTGAAAGATACAACATAGTCAACGAAAATGACCTGAAGTTAGCCTCCCAAAGAGTAAAGGAGTACCATTTGGAGCGAGTTAAATTCGAAAATGGGCACAATTTGGGCACAGTGCAGGCACCGGGCACCCAAATTCAATCAGAGGGACAGCCCGTAATTCATTGATGGACAAGGGTTTAGAGGATGGGAAGGCTTGAAAGGCTTGATAATACTATAATAAAAAAGGGACTGCAACATAACCCATTGCAATCCCTTGATTTTTTTGGTAGGCGGTAATGGATTTGAACCATCGACCTCCGGTATGTGAGACCGGCGCTCTAACCAACTGAGCTAACCGCCCATGAAATACAGTGCCTAAAATGCCTCAAGTGAGCTAAAGTGACTTAAGTTTAAAAGGCAGTCCCTTAATTATAAATAAGGATACAGAAACCCGGGGAAAATGTCCAGCCAAATATTCAATCTGTCCTTTTATCGGCCCCCTCCCGTCTCTTTAGGAAACCGGTGGTCAGCTTCTTCCTTTCGAAGGCATTCAACTTTTCAACCCCCCTTGACCCACAATTGCCATGACAGTATAATCACCCTACCCAAGATTGTTCTTGGATCATTGACTTGATTGACTCCTCCACCTTCCATATTGGGGGTCAGGGAGGGGTACATTTAGGTCGAGGGGATTCGCAGCTTAGGAAATGTTCTTTGGAAAGATATTCGTTTTAACGGATGATCCATACTGTTAAGCGGGGCCAAAGGCATGAAAAACTATTTTGCCTTCGCGGAGCACGGCACCAGTTACAAGCAAGAAACGCTTGCCGGTATAACCACCTTCCTGACCATGGCCTACATCATCGTCGTGAACCCGGCGATCCTCGAGGCAGCGGGCATTCCCAAAGGACCGTCGATGACTGCTACGGCCTTATCAGCGGTTTTCGGCACCCTGATCATGGGCTTCTATGCCAAACGTCCTTTTGCCATCGCGCCGTACATGGGCGAGAATGCCTTCATCGCCTTCACCGTGGTCAAAGGGCTCGGCTATCCCTGGCAGACTGCACTTGGCGCAATCTTCATCGCGGGGGTCCTCTTTACGGTGCTCACGGTGGCCAAGGTGCGGGGATGGCTTGCCGAAACCATCCCCCCCTCGCTCAAATACAGCTTTGCCGTCGGGATCGGGTTGTTTCTGGCCTTCATCGGGATGAACGAGACGGGTATTGTCGTACTCGGCGTGCCCGGTGCACCCGTGAGTCTGGGCAAGCTTTCTCAGCCTTCCGTCCTCCTTGCCTTGCTCGGCTTTATTATCATTGCCTGGCTCATGATCAAGCGGGTGATGGGTGCGGTCCTCATCGGTATCCTCGTCACCACGCTCCTCTCTTTCTGGTGGGGTATATCGGCCATGCCGAAATCAGTGATGAGTTTGCCGCCCAGCCTTAGCCCGATCTTTATGGAGCTGAGCATATCCGAGGCGCTGAGCCTCAAGAGCCTCCCGATCGTCCTCATCATTTTCGTCATGGCTTTCGTGGACACGGTGGGAACCCTGATCGGACTCTCCGCGCGGGCCAACTTGCTTGACCCGAAGGGCAACCTGCCAGAGATCGAAAAACCTATGCTGGCGGATGCGCTCGCGAATCTGATCGCCCCCGTGCTCGGAACCACCACAACCGGGGCCTTTATCGAGTCTGCGGCCGGCATCACCGAAGGGGGACGGACTGGCTTTACGGCGCTCATTGTGGCCGGACTCTTCCTGCTGGCCCTGTTCTTTGCGCCTCTTTTTACCGCGGTGCCGCCCCATGCTTACGGGACAGCGCTTATCGTGATCGGCATTTTCATGATCAGCCCGATCACCAAAATTGACTTCACTGATTATACCGAACTCATCCCGGCCTTTCTCACGATCGTACTGATGATCTTCACGTACAACATCGGTGTGGGGATGACCGCCGGACTGCTTTCCTATCCCGTCTTTAAAACATTGGCCGGCCGGCACAAGGAAGTACCTCTCGGGATGTGGGTATTTGCCGCACTCTCGTTGCTTTTCTATATTTTCTATCCCTACAAGTAAGGACCCTGAAACCCGTTTAGCAGCTCATTTACGATTCTAACCGACCTGGCCTGAGCCAAAAAGGCATATTGCCCAAGAAATCCCCCCCAACCCCCCTGAAGCTGTGATGAAACCCAGGGACTGGGGAATTGGAGAATCTAACCATGTCCAGAGGTAGGGAAAATTCGCTTGCCAAAATGGGGCGCTGTTTTCCTCGTTGCCCGGGGAGCACTGAACTGATGGATTGCCCCAATGAAAATCTTATCGTATTTACCCTGGTTTGCTCCAGTATGCCTACGCTCCTTTGCGGAAAGTGAGGTGAACCCTTTGGATAAACGAATGTCCCGCCGGATTTTGGCGGAGCAAATTTTTCCTCCCCCTGGACAACGAGAGAGGCTTTCCACTCCCTGATTTGAATTTTTTCACAGCTTCCCTTTGCAAAGGGGGGCAAGGGAGGATTTCGGAAATTTGTTACCAGTTCGCGCACAACTTCATTTCCAAGAGACAACAGCAGGGGGCTCCCATATCTCGTATTCATTTTTTCTTGACACCCCCTCCACCTTTCCATACAATTTCGGAATAGAAAATCGATCCTTTCAAAAAATTATAATGATCTTGGTACATTATAATGAAACGATCTAGATCCAGAAGGGGTAATCAATGGGTAAGATAGGAATCATTGGCGGGTCTGGGCTTGATAATCCCAAAATTCTAAAGAAGGCAACCGAAATTGAAGTTGAAACTCCCTATGGTGCGCCTACGTCGATTCTTACCTGCGGGGTGATTGAAGGGGTTGAGGTAGTTATAATCGCCAGACATGGGAAGAACCACGCCATATTTCCTTCCAAGGTGAATTTCAGAGCGAATATCTGGGCCCTGAAGGAACAGGGCTGTACCCATGTCCTGGCTTCAACTGCGGTTGGTTCCCTGAGGGAAGAGATAAAACCGGGCCACCTGGTATTCCCGAATCAGTTCATCGACCATACCAAGAAAAGGGAATTAACCTTCTTTGACGAGGATGTTGTTGTTCATACACCGATGTCCGATCCTTTTTGTGCCAACCTGATCGGATTGTGCTCATCATCTGCCGAAAGGATGAAAATACCCTTTCACCAGAATAAGACCCTAATTACCATTGAAGGCCCTAGATTTTCTACCAAAGCGGAAAGCCACATGTTCAGGAGTTGGAATGCCGATGTCATAAATATGAGCACGGTACCCGAGGTGAATCTGGCCAGGGAAAAAAAGATGCATTATGCGGCCATTGCGATGTCTACGGATTACGACTGTTGGCGAGAGGGGGAGGAGTCGGTAACCTGGGAGATCATCATGAAGATCATGCAAAAAAATGCTGACAATGTGATAAAGTTATTTCTGGAGGTCATACCCAAAATCGGGAATTATAACGATGTCTGCGTAAAATAATGGGAGGGGGGAACGAGTATGCCTATAAAATCCCGAATCCGAACTGTACCCGATTATCCCAAAAAAGGAATCCTGTTCAGGGATATAACCACTCTGATTAAAGACCCTGTGGGATTCAGGTTGGTGATTGATAATTTAACGCAAAGATATATAAAGGGGGATATTCCCATTGACTTGATCGTGGGCATCGAGGCACGCGGTTTTATCATTGGCGGTGCGCTGTCTTATACTCTGGGAAAGGGTTTCGTACCCATCAGAAAATTGGGTAAGCTTCCGGCAGAGGTCGTGAGACATGAATACGAGCTTGAATACGGCAAAGATACGGTTGAAGTGCATAAAGATGCATTCGGAAAAGGCGCGAAAATCCTTGTGGTTGATGACCTGCTGGCAACCGGCGGGACAGCCCTTGCTGCTGCTTCACTGGTGGAGAAACTGGGCGGTTCGGTGAGTGAGTTGGCATTTCTCGTTAACCTTCCGGATGCCGGTGGATACGCCAAATTAAAAAACAAGGGATATAATGTTTTTTGCCTGACGGATTTTGAAGGAGAATAAAAACTGCTAAAATGGGGTACAAATCTATGGCCCCGAAAAGACCCCCATTTTACGAGCCCCTGCGGGCTTTCCTCTTTGTCCTGAAGAAGGAGAAATTCTTTCTCATCCTGGGGATTACCTTAACCATCCTTTTTGGCGGGGCCATCGCTCTCTATCTGTTCGAGCATCAAGTCAATAAAACCGTCGACAGCCTGGGGGACGCCCTCTACTGGGCGGTCATCTCTATGACCACCACCGGTTACGGGGATATTACTCCCTCCACCACCGGAGGCCGGGTGGTCGCCGTAATCGTCGTCCTGTCGGGGTTATTCTTGCTCTCTACGGTCACGGCCACGGTCGCCTCCGTATTCGTGGAGAAAAAAATCCGGGAGGGGAAAGGCTTGGAAACGATCAAACTCAGAAACCATATCGTACTCTGCGGCTGGAATCGCAACGCCGCGGAGACCATCGAATCCCTCCTCCGCCTGTTGCCCGCAAAAAATCTGCGGCTGGTCCTCGTCAATGAGCTTGCGGAGGAAGAGGGGGAATCCCTGCGTTATAAATACCGCGACTATGATTTCAAGTTTCTCCGGGGCGATTTTACGCGGGAAGATGTGCTCGCCCGGGCCAATATCCGGGAGGCAGAATCGGCCATTCTCCTCGCCGATACTTCCGGCCAGCATTCTCTGCAAACGGCCGATGAACGGACCATCCTCGGTACGCTGGCCATTAAATCTTTGGCTCCGGAGGTGAAGACCTGCGCCGAACTCCTCAACTCGGAGAACCGCCAGCATTTGAAGCGGGCCAACGTGGATGAGATCGTTGTCCGGGGGGAGCATATCGGCAGCCTCCTGGCCGGGGCCACGGCCTCTCCGGGCTTGCCCCGGGTGTTTACGAGCCTTCTTTCGCCGGAGGAGGAGAACAGCCTTTGGAAGGTTGCAATTCCGTCGAGTTTTATCGGCCAACGGGTGGGGGATCTGATAAACCATTTCCGGGAGAAACATCAAGCGATTTTCATCGGACTTTTGAAAGCGCAGAAGGGCTTGGCCCTGGAAAACATCCTGACGGATGATTATTCGGCCATTGACCAATTCATCAAGCAAAAATTTGAAGAAGCCGGGCAAGATTTCCCCGGCAAAAGAGAACCGATGGCAGTCTTGTTGAATCCGCCGGAGGATACGGTGCTCACCGAGGAAGATGCCGCCGTGGTGATCGCCCGCAAGCGTCCCTGAAAGGGAGAAAACATGGACGAAGAGAAATTCTTAAAGGCAACCTCCATTCTGAAGGACCTCAGCGCCGAGGAACTGCGCCAGTTTTTGCGAATTGCCCGCCCCGTCCAGATTCCCCGGGGGACCGCCATTCTCCGGGAAGGGGAGGCTGGAGACACGATGTATATCCTCGAAGAAGGGATGGTCGAAGTTTCCAAGACGATGGTCATGAGGCCGGCAGGGGCGGAGCATTCAAGCCGGGATAAGATTTTAAGCAAGATATCCGCGGAAGATCATGCGATCTTCGGCGAGGTGGCACTCTTCGAGCAAAACAAGCGGACAGCCACGGTTGTAGCCTTGACCGATTGCTCTCTCCTGGAAATCGGCAAGGCCGATTTCCTGCGCCTGGCCGAGGAAAACCCCCACCTCGGATATAAGATCACCCGCAGGGTTGCG
>Ga0187877_1001720_pt1 | contig 21561 bp, 11 predicted proteins | sample June2016WEW_17_1_3_FD_132430 | JGI IMG/M metagenome (GOLD analysis project Ga0187877, IMG submission 132430) | Peatland microbial communities from SPRUCE experiment site at the Marcell Experimental Forest, Minnesota, USA - June2016WEW_17_100 | ecosystem: Environmental > Terrestrial > Soil >... | reverse complement strand
TATTGCCATTCGATGTTCGGCTCGCGCGGCGACCGCGCGGGCGCCGATGCCAGCGGCATCCCGCGCCGAATCAACCGTGAGAAGCTTGACCGTGTTCGCCTCGATGAAGAACTCAGCCAGGCCCGCTCGCTGCGCGGCCGCGTCTGGCGCGGGTTGAAGGAACTCCTCCGTATCCGCAGCACCCAACGCGCCTTCCATCCCCAGGCCGCCCAGCGTGTCCTGGACACCGACGGAAGTTTGTTTGCCTTGTGGAGAATCCCGCCGGAAGAAGAGGAGCAGGTCTTATGCCTGCACAATGTCTCCGCCCAGCCGGTGTCGGCCCCCGGCCTCCTGGCTGAGGGGACCTCAGCCCGGGTCTGGACGGACCTGCTAAGCGGGCGGCGCTATGAGGCAGGCGGGCCGGGCAGGCCAGCCATTGAACTCGCCGGGTACCAGACGCTGTGGCTGCACGCCGAGAGTCGTTAGCCCCAATGCGAAAACGCCTTCGGTGCTTTGGGCGTAATTGTAACAAACTGCCTTTGCCTGGCCTCCGGAGCGTGGAGCGTCGGAGCGTCAGAGCGTAGAGCGTGAGGGCATCGTAGCCACGCTCTCACGCTCCACGCTCTCACGCTCCACGCTCTCACGCTTCACGCTCTCACGCTCTCACGCTCTCACGCTTCACGCTCCCCCCAAAGCATTCCGATCTCATTCCGGCCCTTGCACCTCGCCCTCGCATCCCGCTAATCTCTCCGGGTCCGGAAACTCGTGCCCATGAATCCGTTGGAAGCCTATCTGACCGAGCTGCGTGAAATCCACGACAGCGGCGCCGCCACCCAAGAAACCTCCGGCTATCCCGCCCTGGCCAAGCTCCTCGACACTGTCGGCCACTTCCTCAAACCCAAGGTCCGATGCCTAATCCAGCTCAAAAACAGCGGCGTCGGCCTCCCCGATGGCGGCCTTTTCACCCCCGACCAACTCAAACAGTCCGACGATCAGGTCCCGCTCCTCGGCCTTCCGCCTGCCCGCGGTGCGGTCGAGGTCAAATCCACTTCCGAGGAACTTTCCGCTGTCGTGCCAACCAAACAGATTGGCGGCTACCTCTCCCTATACGGCCAGCTTCTGCTGACCAATTACCGCGATTTCCTCCTGCTCAAGCGCGGTCCCGGCAGCACAACGCAACAGCTCGAGTCCTTTCGCCTCGCCGACACCGAGCCCGCATTTTGGCACGCTGCCGCCCACCCGCGTCAGGCCGCTGACACCTTCGGCGAACGCTTCTCCGAATACCTCAAGCGGGTTCTGCTCCACGCCGCCCCGCTCAACAATCCGCGCGATGTCGCTTTCTTTCTCGCCTCTTACGCCCGCGATGCCCGCGCCCGGGTCGAGCACGCGGGCGATCTCCCCGCCCTCACCGCCGTCCGCACCGCCCTCGAAGAAGCCCTCGGCATGAAGTTCGAGGCCGAGAAAGGAGAGCACTTCTTCCGCTCCACCCTCGTGCAAACCCTCTTCTACGGCGTCTTCTCCGCCTGGGTCCTCTGGCACAAGGAAAGGCCCCGCCGGAGCGATGCCTTCGACTGGAGGGCCGCCGCCTGGACCCTGCATGTCCCCATGATCAAGGCACTCTTCGAGCAGGTCGCCACCCCCACCAAACTCGGCCCGCTTGGCCTCGTCGAAGTCCTTGACTGGACCGCCGCCGCACTCAACCGCGTGGATCGCCCCGCCTTCTTCGAGAAATTCCTCGAATCCCACGCCGTCCAATATTTCTACGAACCCTTCCTCGAGGCCTTCGACCCCGAACTCCGCAAACAGCTCGGCGTCTGGTACACCCCGCCCGAAATCGTCCAATACCAGGTCGCCCGCGTGGACGCCGTCCTGCGCACCGAGCTCGACATCGCCGACGGCCTCGCCGACCCCCGCGTCTTCGTCCTCGACCCCTGCTGCGGCACCGGCGCGTACCTGGTCGAAGTGCTGCGCAAGATTGTCCACACGCTCAAGGAAGAGAAGGGCGAAGGCGCACTTGCCGAACTGGCCGCCAAGGAAGCTGCGCAAAAGCGGGTTTTCGGTTTTGAACTCCTCCCCGCGCCGTTCGTTGTTGCGCACCTTCAGATGGGCCTTCTTTTGCAGACCCTCGCCGTTCCACTAGACGACGAGAAAAACGAGCGCGCCGGCATTTTTCTCACGAACTCACTAACAGGCTGGAACTACATCGCGGCAAACCCCCAACTCAAAAACTGGCCCGAACTGGAAGCGGAGCGGCTTGGGGCTGGCAGAGTCAAACAGGATAAGCCAATTCTCGTCGTGATCGGCAACCCTCCCTACAACTCAAAGCCCAAGAGGGGCAAAGTCGATATTCTTTACTCAGCGGCCGAAGGGGCGGGTCGAGACATCGACACCACACCATACAAGGAAAACCTTAACCTTCCACGTTCTAAAGGCGGCTGGGGAATCAGGAAGTTCAACTTGGACGACCTTTACGTCCGCTTCTTCAGATTGGCGGAACGGCGTATCGCCGAGCAGACCGGCAAAGGCATCGTCTGCTACATTTCGAACCACTCCTGGATCAGCGATCCCTCCTTTGTCGGGTTGCGCCAGCATCTACTCGGCTCCTTTGACCGATTTTGGATTGAGAACATGCACGGCAACAGGAAGATCTCAGAGTACGCACCCGATGGTCGGACGAGCGAAACCGTGTTTGCCATGGCTGGCTTTTCTCCCGGTATCAAGCAGGGGGTTGCGATCTCGCTTTGGGCAAAGACTGGCAAGAACCGAAAGAAAATCGTGCTGTTCCGCGATGATCTGAACGACGCCAGGGCAGCCGACCGCCGCGCTCGCCTGTTAGAGAGTCTCAAGTCGAAAAAACACGACGCGCAATACCAGGTGGCTGATCCAAACCGAGAAGGCCGCTTCAACTTCCGTCCCTCACAAATAGCAAAGGAGTACCGCGCCTGGCCGTCTCTCATGGCTTTCTGTGCCCAAGCCCCGAGCAACGGCCTGATGGAGAAGCGCTCCGGCGCTCTCATCGGCCATGACCGCGCCGCGCTAGAAAAACGGATGCGCCTGTATTACGATCCGCTCGCAGAGTGGGATTCTCTCAGAGCCCTCAAAACCGGACTGACCAGAGATGCCGCCCGGTTTGACGCGAAAAAGGCCCGCGAGAAAATCAGCAAGGCGGAGGACTTTCAACCAGTCCAGCTCCGCCGCTACGCGCTTCGCCCGTTCGACACGCGCTGGTGTTACTACAGTTCCGAGCGACCGCTCTGGAATGAACCGAGACCGAGCTTGTGGGCGCAATGCTGGAAAGGAAACGCATTCCTAATGAGCCGGCCGTCGGGCGTCGCTAGCCCGGAAGGGTGCCCGCTGTTCTACACTGAGATGCTGGGCGACAACGACTTTCTGCGCGGCCACGCGTATTATTTTCCGCTGCGTCTCCGTGCAGTATCGAGAACCAGGGTGAAGAAGAAAGACGATGGCAACGGCGAGTTCGGCAGCATTCTGCAGGAATCAACTTCCGGCTACGATGCGGGGGGAGCCAAGGCCACCGCGAACCTTTCAACCGCCGCCCGCGCTTACCTCGCTGCGCTCGGCATCCGCAATCCTGATGCCGACGCCGAGACAGCATCGTTGGTATGGATGCACGCGCTCGCCATTGGTTTTTCTCCCGCCTATCTCACCGAAAACGCCGACGGCATCCGCGAGGACTGGCCGCGCATTCCCCTGCCGAACTCCAAAACTACTCTGCTCGCCTCCGCCGCCTTGGGCCGCCAGGTTGCCGCTTTACTCAACACGGAGGAATCCGTTGGCGGCGTGACCACCGGCAAACTCCGCCCCGAACTAAGAACGATTGCCGCCCTCTCTTCCACAGAGAGTCTCTCCCTCACCGCCGGCTGGGGCCACGCCGGCCAGGGCGGCGTCACCATGCCCGGCAAGGGCAAACTTCTCACCCGCCCCTATCGCCCGGAGGAACAACCCCAAAAACCGCTCCTCGATCTCGTTGGCAACTCCACTCACGACATTTATCTCAACGACACCGCCTGCTGGCGGAACGTCCCCGAAAAGGTCTGGGACTTCACCATCGGCGGCTACCAGGTCATGAAAAAATGGCTCAGCTACCGCGAGCACGCGTTGCTGGGTCGCGCCCTCACCCTTGACGAAGCCCGCGAAGTCACCCACACGGCCCGCCGCCTGGCCGCTCTCCTCCTCCTCACGCCCGCCCTCGATGCGAACTACGCTGCCGCCCAAGCCTGCGCCACACCGCTCATTTTTTGAATTGCCTCGTTCGGGTGCGTGGACGATGCTGCCGCCCGTCATGGCCTGACCTTTTGTGCAGTGTTTCACTATGAAATCAACTTTGCTCCTCGCGGTGTTTTGCGCCGCCCTGGCGGCGGGATGCAAAACCCAAGCCCCGCCGCCGGTGGCCCTCCACTCCCCTGCCACGAACCAGCCGCCGGATTCGTCGGCGCCTTCGGGCCCTTTTGTGATCCGAGCGCCGGACGGCTCCTGTGAGATCACCATTGACACTGCCAAGGCGCCGGACCTCAAGGATTGGGCCGAGCACAAGCTGGCGCCGGTGCTGGCGCAATGGTATCCCAAAATCAGCGCCATGCTGCCCACTGCGGGATACACCCCGCCGAAGACGTGGAGCGTGACCATCGCGCCCGGCAACGGCGTGGCAGCCACTGGCGGCAACAGGGTCACAGCCAACGCGACCTGGTTTCGGGCGGAACTCGACAAAGAGGCCGTGGGTGCCCTGGTGCACGAGGAGGTGCATGTGGTGCAGCAATATGGCGGCGGACGGGGCAACAATGCTCCTGGAAACTTCTACCTCGGCGACATCACCAACCTCGTTTCCCTGGCAAAAAAGCTCCGGGACAACGCAGACCCCGTCGCGGAGTTCCTGGGCCGGCAACTGACTTCGGCCGAGCGCAAGGCGCTAGCGCATTACCGTGGGCCCGGTCCCAGGGCCTACATCTGCCGCACCAACCTGGTGGGCGCGCTCAACCGAATCATCGGCGGTCCTGACATTTATGACGCGGCGCTCCTCAAAAGCGTGACCTTGCGAGACACTACCGCCAGCCTGCGCCGCGAAAAGCCCGAAGGCAGCGATTTGAAACGTCTCAACCGCGCCTTGCTGGAGGACGCCTTCCCTGGCGAATTGGCCCGCCGCTCGGCCGGCGGCCGCAACCGGAGCAACACCGGCTGGTTGACCGAGGGAATTCCCGATTACATCCGCTGGTTCCTTTACGAGCCCCAGACCCAGGGCGCCGGTCCGCCTTATATTCAGGGGCGAATCGACAGCAGCGCGAAAAGGGGGCAGGTGTATGAGCCCAAATACAACGACTCCTACCGCATCAGCGCCAATTTCCTCAACTTCGTCACTACCAAATACGACCGCCACATCGTCACGAAATTGAACGACGCCTTGCGCCAAGGGAAATACTACGAGGATATCTGGGCCGACAACACCGGCAAGACCGTCCAGGAATTGAACCAGGAATGGGCCGCCAGGGTGCGTCGAGAGCTCAACAAGCTCAAGAGCAAGCATTGAAACCGGCTCAGTTGGGGCGCATTTCACTTTCTTGGGTAGCAGCTCCTAATCGTAATCCTGATCTTGCTCCTAATCTCCCTCGTGCAGTCGATTCATTCGGATTAAAGATTAAGATTAAGATTAAGATTAGGATTAGGATTAGGATTAGGATTAGGATTACGAGCCAGAGACTGCCGCCCAAAAAGGCGAAATGCGCCCTGCTCAGTTGCCGGCAACATTGCCGGGGCGGTCGGCCGGGGCGGCGCCCCAGCGCCGGTTGGGCGTCGGGCCCATCTGCAACACCAGCGCACCGCCGGAAACGATCTGGTCATGGGTGAGCCAGGACCGGGTGAAAGGTTGGCCGTTCAGCGTGGCGGACTGGATGTACATGTTCCGGGGCGAGTTGTTCCGGGCGATGACCCTAAACTCACGGCCCGGGTAGTGCTTGGGGTCCAGAGCGAGTTTGGCCTCGTCACCGAGGGGGCTGCCGATGACATAGACGCCGCCGCACGGATCGGCGGGATAGAAGCCCAGCGCGCTGAAGACATACCAGGCGGACATCTGGCCGCAGTCATCGTTGCCGCACATGCCGGCGGGCGTGTTCTGGTAGAGGGCGCCACAGACCTGGCGGATGCGCGCCTGGGTCCTCCAGGGTTGGCCGGCGTAGTTGTAGAGGTAGGCGTAATGATGGCAGGGCTCGTTGCCGTGCGCGTACATGCCGATGAGGCCAACGACGTCCTCCGAAAAATTGACGATCGGTTCTTTGCTGTCGAAGACTGCGTCCAGCCGAGCGACGAAACTCTCGTCCCCCCCCAGTTTCCGGATCAGCCCGGGAACGTCGTGCGGCACGAAGTAGGATTGCCAGGCGTTGGCTTCGGTATAGGAATTGGCGACGATGGCGTTGGGGTTGAAGGGCGCGACCCAGGCGCCGTCCTTGGTCTTGCCGCGGAAGAAGCCCGTCGCGGGGTCGAAAACATTTTGCCAGTTTTCGGCGCGTTTGGCGTAACGTTGGGCCACGGCGTTTTGCCCGAGCGCCTTGGCGAAACGAGCGATGCAGGCGTCGTCGTAGGCATATTCGAGGGTCTTGGAGACCGCCTCGGTCCCCTGCCGGCTGGCGATATAACCGTTGGCGCGGTATTCGGGCATCTGGGCGCGCGCGCCTTCGGTCGTGGCCACCATGTCCGCCAGCGCCTCCGCCGCGTCCCACCCGCGCAGGCCCTTGAGATAGGCGTCCACGATGATGGGAATGGAGTGGTTGCCGATCATGCACCAGTTTTCCTTGCCCGACTCGACCCAGACCGGGAGGGCCTTCTGGCCAAAGAAGGTGTAATGCGCGAGCATCGTGGCGATCAGGTCGCGGACGCGGCCAGGTTCAACCAGAGTCAGGAGCGGATGCTCCGCCCGGAAGGTGTCCCAGCAGGAGAACTCGGAATAGTAGTCGAACCCCTTGACTTGGTGAACTTTGGTGTCGGGGCCGCGGACCTGGCCATCGATGTCGCTCAAGAGGGTCGGGGCCAGAAACACATGGTAGTACGCGGTGTAGAAGGTCTCCAGGAAGTTCCGGTCGGTGGATTGCACCTGGATGCCGCCAAGAGTCCGCTCCCACTGGGCGCGGGCGGCGGCGGCGATGCCATCGAAATCCCAGGTGGTGACTTCCCCCTGCAGGTTCTTCCGGGCGCCCTCGACGCTCACGGTGGAGAGGGCGACCCGCGCGATGATTTTCTCGCCGGCCTGGGTTTTGAAATCAAAGTGCGCCTGGAGGTTCTTGCCGTGGGCCTCCTGGCCCTGGACCGACTGGTGGTTGGAGGTCAGCCCGGCGGCGTCGCAGGGACGTGAAAACTCCAGCACAAAGTAGTAAACCTTGTCCCCGCCCCAGCCGGCGCTGCGGCGGAAGCCGCTGGCGGTGTGGTCATTCTCGAGCGTAATGGCCGAATCGGTCGGGCGGAGACGGTTGGCCCGGCCGATGCCATGCCACAGATCCAGAATAATGTGGCTGTCAGCGGCTTCGGGGAACGTGTAGCGGTGGAGGCCGACACGGGCGGTGGCCGTCAGTTCGACGTTGATCTTGTAATCGGGCAGGAACACACGGTAATAACCGGGCCGGGCTTCCTCCTGGTCGTGCGAGAAGCGCGCCCGGTAGCCTTGGCCGGGCTCTTTGCCGGCGACGAGTTTCAGTTCGCCAACCGTCGGCATGAGCAGGACATTGCCCAGGTCGCCGATGCCGGTGCCGGTGAGGTGATTGTGGGAGAACCCCAGGATGGAGACGTCCGAATAGTGATAGCCGGTGGCGCCATCCTGGTAGGCGTCGTCGGTGCTGCCGTCGCGGGTGTCCGGGGAGAGTTGCACCATGCCGAAGGGCACGGTGGCGCCCGGGAAGACATGGCCGTGCTCGGCGGCGCCGATGAGGGGTTTGGCGTAATCGGTGACCGCGGCGCCGGCCAAGGCGGCTGCAGCCGGGAGCGCGCCCGCGCCGATGGCCTTTCGTAGCGTTCTGTGCCAGCGGTTGTTCATAACCGGACCATAGTCTATTCTTTGACGGTGACAAACGAGATTCAAGATGACGTCTGCAATCCTAACCCGGATAATTCATAGCCTAAGAGCGGTACCGGGCTCTGGAGGCTGCGTAGCGCAGGTTTCCAACCTGCTGTATCGCCGACTTCCAGTCGGCAGGCTGTACCTGCTTGGTCGCATCTGCGGACTGGACATCCGCGATCCAGCAGACTGGAAGTCTGCGCTATGCCTTCGATGGCCCGGGGCGGCTTTGCGCCGCCGCTTCGCGCTGCTGGCGCTCTTGGCCGCGCTGTCCCCGTGCGCCGGCAAGGAGTGGACACGGTTCCGCGGCCCCAACGGCTCCGGCCTGAGCGCCGCCAAGACCATCCCGGCGGTCTGGACGGAGAAGGACATAAATTGGAAGGCCCCGCTGCCCGGCCCGGGCCATTCCTCGCCGGTCCTCTGGGGCGAGCGGCTCTTTCTCACGACGGGCGATACGACCAGCAACCAGGTGTGGGTCCTTTGCCTGAGCGCCAGCCAGGGGCAGGTTCTTTGGCAGCGCGGTTTCCCGATTCCCGCCTACCACAAGAACGGGTTCAACACCGTCGCTTCCGGTTCGCCGGCCGTGGACGAGCACCGGGTTTATGTGTGCTGGACGACTCCGGAGCGGTTCACGTTGGCCGCCTTCGACCATGAGGGCAAACGGGCGTGGGAAAAGGACCTCGGCCCCTTCATCAGCCAGCACGGCGGCGGCGCCTCCCCCATCGTCCTGGGCGAGCAAGTGATTCTGGCCAACCAGCAGGATGGCCAGAGCTTCGTCATCGCCGTGGATGCCGCCACTGGTGACACCCGCTGGCGCACGGCGCGCAAGACCGCCGAAGCCGGCTACGCCACGCCCTGCGTCTATGACCCCGGCGACGGCCAGCCAACGCTGGTCCTCGCCAGCCATTCGCATGGCCTTTCCGGGATCGACCCGGCCAGCGGGAAGGTCCTGTGGGAGTTGGCTGGTGTTTTCGACAAGCGCGTGGTCAGTTCGCCGGTCATGGCGGCCGGGCTGATTGTCGGCGCCTGTGGCAGCGGCGAGGGCGGCACTTACCTGGTCGCGGCGCGGCCGGGCAAATCCCAGGGCGGGCCAGCGAGCCGAATTGGCTTATACGATTCGCCGCGCCGCCCCGTACGTGCCCACGAGCCTCTGCCTGGGGGAGTTGCTTTTCTTGTGGGGCGATGACGGGACAGTAAGTTGTGTTCAGGCGGCCACGGGCGAGGTGAAATGGCAGGAACGCCTCGGCAAGCATTACTTCGGTTCGCCCGTCTGCGTGGACGGCCGCTTGTTCGCGGTCTCCACCAGCGGCGAAGTGGCGGTCCTCCGGGCGGCGGACCATTTCGAGCTGCTGGCGCGCAATGGCTTGGGAGAGACGACGCACAGCACGCCCGCCGTGGCCGGAGGGCGAATGTACATTCATGCCAGCAAACACCTCTTCAGCATCGGCGGCGCCCCAGCCGGCGCGAAGGAGTGAGGCAACGGTCTATCCGCACACAAAGAGTTGCCCGGCAGGCGGGACTGGGCTAAAACCTCTGGGGTGAAACCTGTTGCCCTGAAGAGCAAACCGCCGCCGGCCCCGGAGCCGGCGCCGTCGCGCGCTATGCGCGGGTATCTCTATCTGACGGCGGCGGTCACGGGGGCGGCGGTGATGGTGGTGGAGATTCTGGGGGCCAAGATGCTCTCCCCGTTCCTGGGGCTGTCACATTTTGTATGGACGGCGCAGATTGCGGTCACGCTCGTGGCGCTGGCCTGCGGGTATTACGCGGGCGGACGGCTGGCGGACCGTTCGCAGCGCCTGGCATGGCTGTATTGGGCCATCCTGGGCGGGGCGATCTACCTGGCCTTGACCGTGCTGCTGTGCAAGCCGGTGGCTTATTGGTGCCTGGACACGTTCAACAGCCTGGCGGTCGGCTCGCTGTTGACGTCCGCGTTCCTGTTCTTCCTGCCATTGGCGTTGCTGGCCATGACCGGGCCTTTCCTGGTCCGGGTCATTACCAGCTCGGTTGCAGGGGTCGGCTCGAATGTGGGGCGGCTGACCTCGATCGGCACCCTGGGCAGCTTCGCCGGCACCCTGTTGATCGGCTACATCATGATTCCCTTCCTGCCCAATTCCGTGACCATGTACCTGACGGCCCTGGCGCTGATGCTGGTGTGCCTGGGTTACTTCATTGTCTTCGGGCGCAGGGTCGCAGCGCCGGTGGCGCTGGCGCTGGTCTGCGGGACCGTGATTGGCCTGCAACTGAACCGCGGGCAGGCGGTTCAAATCCCCGCCCTCGTCGAGGTGTTTCGGGGCAACTCCAATTTCGGCCAGCTCCTGGTGCTCGACCGGCGCGACGGTTCCTGCCGTTATTATCTCAACGATTTCCTGTTCCAAAACACCTACGACCCGGCGCGCCGACAGAGCCGGTCTTACTTTACCTATATGCTCTCGGGCCTGGCCCGCGCCAGCGTCAGCAACGTCAACGATGTGCTCTGCATCGGCCTGGGCATCGGCATCGTGCCGATGGACTTCGCCCGCCAGGGGGCCCGGGTGGACGTGGTCGAAATCAACCCCGCCGTCGTGCCGGTGGCCGCCAGGTTCTTTGATTTGCAGCGCGACAAAATCAACCTGACGATCGACGATGGCCGGCATTTCCTGAACCGCTGCCGCAAGCACTACGACGCCGTCATCCTGGATGCGTTCCTCGGCGATTCCTCTCCATCGCACCTCCTGACGCGCGAGGCCTTCGAGTCGATGCGCCGGGTCTTGCGGCCCGGGGGGGCCCTGGTCATCAATAGCTTCGGCAACCTGGACCCCGAGCGCGATTTCTTTTGCGCCTCCCTCAACCGGACCCTCAAGAGCGTCTTCCGGAGCGTCCGGATGTGCACCAGCGGCGACGGCGGGATCTTCTTTGCCGCCACCGATCACCCCACCATCGACTTCGTGCATCCCCCGGACCTGGAAGGCGTGCATCCGGCGGTCCTGCACGACGCCCAAGCCGGCTATGCCAATGTCGTCAGCACGCCCCCCGGCCACGGACTGGTGTTGACCGACAACTACAACCCGGCTGAGTTTTTCGACGCCCACAACCGCGAGACCAACCGCCGCCGACTGGCCCTGATGCTCAATGGGGAGTGAGGGCCTGTCAAATTGCATTTGCCAAAATGGCGCGGCTTGCCTAAGTTCCAAGGGTGATGTCCAACTCGGAGACAACGACGATGTAGCGTTCATCCCTGGAAAAGGGATGAGCGCCCACGCCTCGATCTGCAACCTCGAGGCGTTTTTGTTTGGTATTACGCGAAACACCATGGAAACTCAAAGCAAGAACCAACCGGAACGCAAAAGTCTGGATGACCGCAACCGAATGAACGAATTGGAACGATTGCGGCACTCCTGCGCCCATGTGATGGCCACGGCCATCCTGCGCCTCTGGCCCGACGCCCAGTTTGCCTCCGGGCCGGCGGTCGAGAACGGGTTTTACTACGACCTGGACCTGGCGCACCGGATCTCGCCCGAGGATTTTCCGGCGATCGAGGCCGAGATGAAGAAGGAGATCAAGGCCAATCATCCCTTCGAGCGCATCGCCGTCACCCGCCAGCAGGCCGTGCAAGACGCCCAAAAGGGGCGGTTGGGCGCGCTGGCCGAACGGCCGGCCCCCAGCAAGTTCAAGCTGGGCAACCTCGCCGACATCCCCGAAGGCGAACCGATTTCCTACTACAAGAGCGGCGACTTCATTGACCTGTGCGCCGGCCCGCACGTGATGCGCACCGGCAACATCGGCGCCTTCAAGCTGACCACCGTCGCCAGCGCCTACTACAAAGGCGACGAAAAGAACCCGCAGCTCCAGCGCGTCTATGGCGCCGCCTTCAAGACCAGGGCCGAACTGGAGGCCTACTTCAAGATGCTCGAGGAGGCCAAACGCCGCGACCACCGCAAGCTCGGCCAGGAAATGGGCCTCTTCACCCTGGACCCCGATTACACCGGCCCGGGCCTGCCCCTCTGGCTGCCCAAAGGCGCCGCCATTGCCGAAGAGCTCGAGAAGCTGGCCAAAGAAACCGAGTTCGCCGCCGGCTATGTGCGCGTGAAAACCCCGCACATTGCCAAAGAAAAGATGTTCCTCACCAGCGGCCATATTCCTCTTTACCAGGACTCGATGTTCCCGCCGATGCAGTTGGACGAGTTTGCGGCAGAAAGGAAAAGGCTAAACGACCAAATCGTCGGGCGGACCGCGCTCCTTTCAGGGCTGGCTGATACCCTAATTGAAAAGGAGGTGCACGAGGCAGGTGCTAATCCCGACGACATCTCCGCAAGCGATGTCGATGACATGATCTCCCGCGCGGTTGAGGTCGGTTGGGCTTCGCAAGATCAGAAGATGTGGGCCCAAGAAAAGGAGGAGGCACAATTCGAGCTGTCGAAGTTGGCCATTCCCGACCGCTACTATCTCCGGGCCATGAACTGCCCGCATCACCATCGCATTTTTGCGGCGGAGCCGCGCAGCTATCGTGACCTGCCGCTCCGCCTGGCGGAATACGGGACTTGCTATCGCTACGAGCAGTCGGGCGAACTGTTGGGTCTCATGCGCGTGCGCTCGCTGAACATGAACGACGCGCACATCTACTGCACCCAGGAGCAATTCGCCCAGGAGTTCAAGGGCGTCAACGAAATGTATCTCAAGTATTTCAAGCTCTTCGGCATCGAGAAATACGTCATGCGTTTCAGCACCCACGACCCGTCCAAGCTCGGCCAGAAGTTCGTCGATGAGCCGGCGTTGTGGAAGCAGACCGAGGACATGGTCCGGCGCGCCTTGCAGGAGTCCGGCATCAATTTTGTCGAGGTCCCCAACGAGGCGGCCTTTTACGGTCCGAAGATCGATGTGCAGGTCTGGAGCGTCATCGGCCGCGAGTTCACCCTGGCCACCAACCAGGTGGACTTTGCGGTGCCCAAGCGCTTCGGCCTGATCTATCGGGACAAAGACAACACCGACAAGACCCCGCTGTGCATCCACCGGGCGCCCCTGGGCACGCACGAGCGGTTCATCGGCTTCCTCATCGAGCATTACGCCGGCAACTTCCCGCTCTGGCTGGCGCCGGAGCAGGTGCGAGTGCTGACCATCGGCGAGGAGGAGCCGCTGGTCAACTATGGCAAAGGCATCGTGCAGGAACTCCGCGCGGCCATGGTCCGCGCGGAAGGCGATTACAGCAGCGACAAGATCAACGGCAAGATCCAGCGCGCCGAGCAGGCCAAGGTGCATACCATGCTCGTGGTCGGCCCCCGCGATATGCTAGCCACTGCGGTGAGCGTCCGAGTCCATGGAAAAGGCAGTCTCGGGGCCAAGCCGAGGGCGGAAACCGTGGCCGAAATTCTGAGGGCAGCCAGGGAGAGAACCGGCTAAGCGCCCGACGTCCGGAGCGTGGAGCGTGAGGGCGTCGTAGCCCTCGCCACGCTTCACGCTTCACGCTCCACGCTCCACGCTCTCACGCTCCACCCCAGGCATTCAGGATCCCGGAACCTGTCTTTGAATGAGCCCTAACGGGACGTTCTGTTGGTCACCGCGCTGTCCGGCGGGGCAGTCTGCTGAAGGAAATCATCCAGGATGCCCAGGTAGCCATCCAACAACCCGCCAATCTCGCCATTGGCATCGCTTCGCTGCCGCCGGGCCTGATCGGCAGCGGCCTTGGCTTGCGCCCGCAGGTCGCTGATCGTCATCTTTCCGCTGGTGAGCTCCCTCAACATCTGGTTGAACTTCTGGTTGGCCTCCGGTCCAGCCTGGCTGAGGAATTGCCCTTGCACGTCGCGCAGGGAATTGGTGTCGCCGCCCAGTTGCCGCAGCAGGGCTGCCAATTCGGAATTGGTCCTCGCCACGGACCCCGCCTGCGGGCGCGAAAGTTCATTGGTGGACAGGGCTCGCAACCGCGCGGCATTGGTGCGCGCCACGGGACCGAGCGTGATGAGCGCCACCTGGCTGCGCGGCAGGCTCACCTTGCCGAGGACCTCGCTTCGCAAGACCACGCTGTTCGCGTCAAGCGACAGCACCGTCCCCGCATAACGGTCGCCGTTTTGCATCTCCACCTGGTCGGCGCGCAGCCGGCCCGCCGCCGCGCACAGCGCCAGCGCAAGGCCGGCCGTCGCCGCCAGTGCGCGCAGGGTGTGCCCAGTCGGGCGGATTGGCAGGGCCGTCGGCGGGGGCGGAATCGAGAGTGCCTTGTGCTTCATATAGTGTGATGACGCTATGCCATCCAACTGTGGTCCTTCGACCAGCGGCTAGTATATCGAACCGCGAGGTCGCTGTCCAGTGGAAGTCCTGCCTTTAATTGTAATGGGGCGACAATTGGAATCCTTGAACTTTGAAACGCGTTGTAGCCAAGTCAAGTTTTGCTGCGACTGCGAAACCTGGAGCCTCACGCAAAGGACGCGAAGGACGCAAGGATGGAGAGACTTATCTTCATCCTTTGCGGCCTGTGCGCCCTTTGCGTGAGGCATTGCGCGGTCTGAGGCTCCGCCTCGTTAGAACCTGTCCCAAAAGCTCCGATGCCGGACCTTTGTCCCAACCTTCGCCGCCAATTTTGTCGAACAATGGCCAATTCGATCCCAACTCGGAATCGGGACGACAAAGGTCGCGACAAAGGTTGCGATGAAATCTTCCGTTGGCCGGGCTTTGGGGACAGGCTCTGACTAGCCCTTGGGCAGCGCGATATACAGGTCCTCATCCTCGAGGTGCTGGATGATCATGTCCACGGTGCGACCGACGGCGCCGAGGTTTTCGCGCACCACTTTCAAGGCATTGCGGCCCAACCTCTGGCGGTGCGCCTCGTCGGCGAGCAATCCCCCGAGCACCTTTTCCAGACCCGCCGCGTCGCGCGCCTGTATCGCCCCCTCTTGCGCCAGGAGGTTGCCGGCCGCTTCGGCGAAATTCTGCATGTTGGGCCCGAAGACCACCGCCTTGCCCAGGGCGCCAGGCTCGATTGGATTTTGCCCGCCTGCGGCCGTCAGGCTCTTGCCCACAAAAACCACGGTGGCGTGCTCGTAAAAATACCTCAACTCGCCGGTCGTATTGACCAGCAGACAATCGACCTCGCCGGGCTGAAACTGGGTTGGAGCGGTGATGCCATTGCGATAGACGAATTTGACCCCGCGCGCCTCCAATTGCCGGCCCACCTCCCGGCAGCGTTCGAAATGCCGGGGCACCAGCACCAGGAACAGGTCCGGGAAGCGCGCCCGCAGGCGGAGAAACTGCTCGGCCAGGATCGCCTCTTCGCCGGGGTGAGTGCTGCCGCCAAGGAGAATGCGCGCCCCGGGCGCCAGGCCCAGTTGGCCGAGCATGGCCGGCACATCGACCAACCGGCGCTCATCCAGCTTGGCCGCGTCGTATTTCAAGCTGCCGACGACCCGGACGGACTCCGGCCGGCAGCCCAGCTCCCGTAAACGGGCCGCATCGGTTTCGTTTTGGGCTCCCACCCCTGCCAGCGAGCCAAAAAGCGGGCGGAACAGCCGGCCAAAACGCTTGTAGCCCCGATAGGAGCGCCGCGAGAGCCGCGCATTGACCAGAAAAACCGGAATCCCCATCTCCTTGGCGCGCCACAGAAAATTCGGCCAAATCTCCGCCTCGACCAACACGATGGCCAAGGGCCGGATCGTGCTCAGGGCGCGGACCACGTAGCTTCGGCGATCAACCGGGTAATAGATTCTGCTGATGTGGGTCGGCAATTTACGCGCCAACTCCTCCATGCCGGTCGTCGTCGTGGTTGACACGACGATCTTGAGGTTGGGCAGACGCGGCTCGATCCCCTGGATGATTTGGGTGCAGACATTGACCTCGCCGACGCTCACAGCGTGCATCCAGATCCGGTCGCGGTTGGTCAGGGCTTGCTTGAGCTTGGTGTCGTAAATGCCAAACCGCTGTGGAAACCCCTTCCGCCATTTGCCCCGCCGCCGCATTCGCCAGAAATAATACGGCGACGCGAGCACGGAAAAGACAGTAAACAAAATGTTGTACAGACCACGCACCAGTGCCTTCAGGAACAACCCGTCATTAATGTGGTGGTTTTTTTGGAAAGGTGCAATCCAATTCTTGGGGGAAACCACCTTTTCCAGAAACCAGGTGGAGGGGTGTATCGTTGCGCGGCGGTCTGGCGAAACTCGGTGTATAACCTGTGGCGCGCCCAGGCGCCAAAGCCGACGTCGGTCGTGATTCCCAAGGCCAGCCACAGGGCCACGAGCCTGGTTGGCTGCGGTTCGTACTGGCTGGCGGAGGCGAAGGCGAGGATGAGCAAGGCGAGGGCCATTCCCAGCCAGGGCAGCACCAGGATGCGCGCCATGCTGCCGATGACCGCCCGCTGCGGGTTGCGCGCCGTCAGCGCCTGCCACATCCCCGTCCAGTGCAACGCTGCCACATCCGCCGCCAGGCTAATCATGGCCGCCACATAAACCCACACGCACATCGCGCGCGAGCCCTCGTCCAGGGTGTCGGACAACGTCGCCGGCAGGCACACCAGGAACGCCGCCAACGTGGCCGCCACCGGCCCCAGGAACTGGCGCTGCAAGGCCAGGAATTGGCCCTGCAAAATCTCGCGCACGCTCAACCGAGTGGACAGCAGCGCCTCGAGCGTGCCGGCCTGGCGGTCCTCGGCCAGTTGCCGGCCCGCCTCGGCCGCGACGCACAGCTTGATCAGCAGGTTCAAAAACCCGCAGGTGAAAAAATAATTGACCGAGTTCAGCCATTCGCGCTGGTGCTTGGCCAGGCCCCAGGCCCACACGCAGGCGACCATCCCGAGGGCGGCCCAAACCAAAGCGGGCCGCCAACGGGCGCGCGCGGCCAGCCAGAAATAGGCGTTTTCATCCAGCAAACGGCGCCGGAACGCCAGGCGCTCGCTCGCCTCCCCAAAGACCCACAACTCCCAGTGTTGGCCCCAGCGCGGGCCTCCGGCGGCTGCGGGTTTGTCCTGCCATGAGCGCGGCGCCGCCACGCTGGCGGTTGCCAGGAAAACCCACCCCAGGCCGTGGATAAGCCCGAGCGACCACCAGAAGCCCTCGGAATGGCTCTTGTAAAGCGCGTCGAACGCCGCCGCAAACGTGAACCCGGGGCTGGGCAGCAGCAGCGCCTCGGTGACGCGCTGGGGCCGGACCAGATAATCCAGCCACACAGAGCAGATGGGCAAGATGAGCGTAAAGAGCAGGAGCATCAGGAGTGTCGCCACAACGGCCTTGCGCGCCGAACGGCTCATCGCCGAAACGCAAATCCCCAGCGTCAGCGAAAAGAACAGCGTATCCAGAATCACCAGGGCCATGCGGCCGACCTCCCCCGCCGTCACCCCGCCCAAAAGCAGCGGCACCGCCAGCATCGGCACCATGGCCAGCACCCCGTAAGACGCATTGAGCGAAGTGGCCGCCAGCTTGCCGAGAACCACGTCATAGCCCCGCAGGTCCGTCAGGAACAATAATCCCAGCGTGCCCTCGCGCTTCTCCCGGCTCAGGCAATCGGCCGTGGACCATAAACCGCTGAACAGGCAATATAAGGCCGCGCTGCCGGTCATCATCCCGAAGAGCCTCAGCGCGACGGTCCCCGCCGGGGCCTGCGCGTTCATCAGGAAGGACCACGCGCCGACCACGACTACCACCGCCGCCGCGCTGGCACGACCCCAAAAGGTGCTCTGCCGGCGCGAAACAACCCGAAGCTCGCGAGCGACAATCGGTAGGAAGGTCATACTATAAATCCGAAATCCGAAGGCCGAAATCCGAAGGAAATCCGAAGTCCGAAGTCCGCAGCCGGTCCCTCATGCGGTGTGATCGCCGCGCGATACGGAAGCGCCTGTGGCCTCAGTATCGAGCGCATAGCCAGTGCCCGAAAGCTCTGCGATCTCAGCCTTGGGATTTCGGATTTCGGCCTTCGGATTTCCTTCGGATTTCGGCCTTCGGATTTCGGATTTCGAACTTCCTTCGGCCTTCGGATTTCCACCCGCACTTGGGAGCGCTCTTGCACAATGGGGCCCCTCATGTCCGCCGCCTCTCCATTGCCGGCGGCGCAGCCGCGGGTGGCGCCGTTCCCAGGCTGCGCACGGCTTGTTCGCGGAAGGTCGAATGGAGTCTGCTGCGCGCCAAGGCGATGAAACCGAGGTCGACGGCCCCGTTCAGCGCCGCCGGCAGGCACGTCATCAGCAGCGAGATGTACAAGGGGGTGTTCGCGGAAAAAGGAGTTGACGGGGTAACTGTAACGGTGGTCCTGCCGGAGGCATTGGTGATGGTCGTGGTCACCGGGCCGGCGGAGGCCGTCCTCATCCTCATGGTTTGCGGCAAGAACACCACCAGGAACATGGCGTACATCGTGACAAAGTAGATCGCGAGGAAGGGAATGACTTTGACAAAAGCAATCGTCTTGAGGGTGACAACGCTGGCATTTCTCGAGGTCATGCCCATCCACATGCCGAACCAGGCCAGGGCCGCCACGCTGGCCAACGTCGAGAGCGTCGAGGCCGCCGACGTTGTCAGGGCGGCAAAGGCGCTCCATCGGGCCGGCACGGCAGTTCCCCAGATCGTCCGATAGGCCAGGCAGCCGCCGACCAACTCGACCAGCAACAGGAGCGCCACCGGCGCTCCGAACATCCGCACGATGGCGCGCCACTGTCCCTGCACCACCTGTTTGACGGTCAGGGGCGCAACCAGCAGCAGCTCGATCAAGCCGCTGCGCCGCGCTTGGATGAAGAAGCGGCCGGCCTGGGAAGCCATCCACAGATAGAGCACCGCCACAACGAGCCACGAGATCGCGCTCCAGGCGGCCCACACGTCGTCCTTCGCCTTCCACACCACGAAGGCGGCCAGCACACCCGCCAGGATCAATGACACCGCCAACATCCCGAGGGATTGCCACCGCTCGCGGCAGGAGAGCCAGAGGATAGGGTTCCGCTCGAGCAATTTCCGCCGCAAGCTCTGGCGCCGCCAGGCCCCGCCATACCGCCACCAGTAACTTCGCCTCGAGGCCCTGGGTTTCCGGCCTTTCTCCTGCCAGGAGCGCGGCACGATCAGGCACGCCAGGGCCAGCATGCCCCAGCCCAGGGCCTGGCTAATGCCCAGCGCCAGCCAATACGGGCTCCGGCCCCAGGCGCCCGCAAGGCTGAACGCATACCCGGGGCTGGCGAGGCTCAGAACGGGCTTGAAATGGCGCCCCTGGGCATGGCTGTGCATGAGATCGATGGCCAGCCCGCCCAGCACGAGCAACAATAGCAACGCGACCGTCGCGCCCAGCGCCTTCTGGGCGTCACGGCTCAGGGCCGAGACCATCAGCCCGGCAGCGAGCGAGAAGAACAAGGCATTGAGCAGCGCCAGCGCTGTCTTCCAATACTGCGGACCCGAGACCGCTCCCATCAGGAACGTGACCGCCAGGATGGGAATGACCGACATCAAGGCATAAGTGACGCGCAACGAGGTGGCCAACAGTTTCCCCCCTACCACGTCATAACCCCGCAGGTCCGTCAGGAACAGGAAACCGAGGGTGCCTTCGCGTTTCTCTTCACTCAGGCAATCCGAGGTAAAAAACAGCCCGGCCGCCAGCGCCACCAGCAGCGCCAGCCAGGTGAGCACACCGAAAAGCGCGTCGCCCATGGCCGATGCGCCAAAGGCGCCGATCCGGCTGAGCATCATGATGCCGCCGCCAATGACCATCCCCACCAGCGCGGAGGCCACGCGCAGCCAAAACGTGCTCCGTTTCCGCGCCGCAACACGAAGCTCGCGGTCAATGATTGGCAGGAAGGTCATGCGTTGTAATCTATCCTATCACCTTTGAATTGCGAACCGGCGGTGCTTTAGATCCGAGTGCAACCGCCAGGCCAGCCATCCCGCCACCGCCGCCTGAACAGGAGTGAAGTGCCAGGCGACCGAGACGTCTTGCGGCGCGCCCGGGGCGACCGGGACCGAAACTGCCAGGTCGATCAACTGCTCCCCTTCCGAAAGGAAAGCCGGCAGGGCCACGCCCACCAGCAAAGTCCAGAGGAAGGCGCTCAAGAACCCGCGCTTGCGCAGCGAAAAATAGAGGCCAATGACCGGCAAGCTCAGGAATGTCCCGGCAAAGAAGAGGATGGACGGCCATTCACCGCGAGTTGACATGAAAGTCGCCCAATAGCGCCAGAGACGGGTTGTGCCGGCGGGGGCGGGGGTTGGTCCGAAGGGAGTCTGCATGAAAGTCGAGCAATACAGCCAGAGGCCGAGCAGGAGGGCGACTGCGGGCAGGAATTGGGCCCAGAGCCCGCGCACGCGGCCACCCAGGACCTGCCATTCCTTGAGCGGCGCCACCAGCAGCAGCTCGAGCATCCCGCTCTCGCGCTCGCGCCGGAAACTGCCGGCGGCGCCGATGGCCATGCTGCCCACCAGCACCCACCCCAGGAAACACTGCATGAGATGAAACACCTTCCAGTAGAGTCCCTGGTTGGCCAGCACCGAGCTGTATATCGAGACGACCACCGCAAACCAGCTCCACATCACCAGCCGTCCGCTCCAACTCCGCCGTTCCAACCAGCCCACCGGGTTGCGCTCCAGTTCCCAATTCATCCACCGGCGGAAAAGGCGCCGGAAAAAGACCGGGGTGCAGAGCTTCTGTTCCAGCCACACGATCCGGGCCGAGGGAGGCTCCTCGTGCCAGACGCGCTTGACCCTCGAGGCCACAAAACGGAACAACATCCAAAGCGCCAGAACCGACAGCCCCGCGCTGAGCCCGAGGGAGACCAGCATCTGCCGATAGAACCCCGCGGACTGTTGCCAGACGTTATTCCTATCCAGGACCAGCGCAGTCCCGGCCTCAAAGAGCCCGTCGGCGGCTTCTGTTACGTTAGGGGGGAGCGCTGAAGCCGGTCCGATGACATAAATGACCCCAATCCCGACACCGCCGGTCCCCAGGATGAAACCGAGGCAAAACACGAAACCGAGGCAGCCGGCTGACAGCAAGGCGCGGATATGCACCTTGCTCTCCGCCGAGGCCACAAGGCCGGCCCCCAGCGCCAGGCAGATTGAGCTGAAATTCACCAGCACCGAAAACACCGCCTGCCGCCAGCCTACTCCTCCGGCGACAAATGGCATCGTCAGCACCGGCAGCACCGCCAGCCACAAAGTGAACGCCGTCAAACCATGCACCAGAGCCTTTGCCAGTACAATATCGCCGGCCTTGAGCGGGGTCAGGAACAGCAGGGGCAGCGTGCCTTCCCGCCGTTCGCGGCTGATGCAATCGGCGGTAAGCAGGGGCACCAGGACCCAAATCGCCAGAAATAACGCGGCATGGAGGTAAGCGAAAACTGCGCCACCGTCGTCCCATCGCGCAACCCCGCTGACGGTGATCCAGGCGCAGACCGCCAGCAGCGCCGCCACCCCGTTGATCCGCAGGGCGTACGTGGAGGTTCGTCGCGCCGCCGCGCGCAACTCCCGTGCGATGACCGGCAGGACAGTCATGGAATGCCTGTCCCGGAGGGACATCTGACAATAGCCCAACGTTTCAACGTTGGGTTTGGCCGTCCGGAAGAATAAGTCCCGAAGGGACGGCTGAAAGGGCCTGCGATTTCAGCCGTCCCTTCG